>OGPD01001348.1_pt1 | contig 20271 bp, 18 predicted proteins | sample 1552861 | NCBI WGS metagenome assembly OGPD01 (sample SAMEA2580280, study PRJEB22360) | human gut metagenome | biome: human gut; feature: human-associated habitat; material: faeces | place: Denmark | collected 2008/2010
CTCAATTTAATATAAGTCTCTGTAGCTCAGCAGGATAGAGCGTTCGCCTCCTAAGGTTGCGTTACAACGGCCACCTCAAAAAAAACTAAATAAGGGATTGCAGTTCGACTTTGATCGGGCTATAATCATATATCAGACACGTCCATATAGCTCAGCTGGATAGAGCACACGCCTCCTAAGCGTGGGGTCGGAGGTTCAAATCCTCTTATGGACGCCAGTGAACAACGCCGAAAGCCTTTGTTTTCAAGGGTTTTCGGCTTTTCTTATATAAAAAGCTACGAAAAAGCTCTTTCACTGTATGAGATAAAATTCTACTCCAAAATTTGATTTTTGACAACCCCTCCAGAATCGAACGGTTGTTATAAGACAAAATCGCCAGCTAATTTTTAGCAGAAAACGGGCTGTTCTTGCTAATGAAAATGCCCTTCCTGCTAATCAGCCCCAAAATCGTGCCAAAAATCCAGCTAATCAAAAAAGGCGGATGTTTTGAATACCATGCAGTTATAGCAGATAAAATTAAATATCGTTATGTACATAGAGCGTCTATTTGCCCCGCATTGGGGATGGATAGGCGCTCTTTTTTTATGCCCAAACCCATGGGCAAATACAAGAGATTGGAGGTGTTTTATTTGAGCAAGCCTGTTTATACCGCAGACAAGCCGAGCGACTGTCATTACTGCTACTTCTGGACGAATGGCAGAAAGGGCTGCCGTCTGGGTAGAAATAATTGCTACTACTTAATCTCTTTGCCGCCGAAACCCAAGTCGGAATGTGATGGCTGTCCCTATGGGCGAGATCACCCGTGCATTGGTTGGTGTACGAAGAAGGTTATGCGTGAAGTGGGGCTTCGTTGATATGGATGTGTATGAACAGGAATACCGCTTCTACTATTTTGCCCGATGTCCTTACGAAAAGACGGATACGACTTTCCGCAGCATTCCGCTGACAACAGAAAGTTTTCCGCAGAAAGAAGGTGGTGAAGCCGTGTGAGTTTTGATTATTTTTACGGTCAGCAATCCGATCTATTCACATTCTATCGAGTTCCGAAGGTGTTGTTCACGAACGAGAGGTTCTGGAATATTTCTGCCGATGCCAAGATGCTGTATGGCATTTTGCTTGACCGCATGAGCCTGTCTGCCAAGAATGGTTGGATAGATAAAAACGGTAGAGTGTATATCATTTTTACAATCGACGAAGCGAAGATGGCTCTGAACTGTGCTGAACAAAAGGCTATCAAGCTGCTCAGTGAACTTGAGAAGAAAGCAGGATTGATTGAACGTAAGCGCCAGGGTTTGGGAAAGCCCAACCTGATCTATGTGAAGAACTTTATCTCTGCTGTGGATTCACAACTCTTGAATTGTGAAAATCACAATTCTGGAACAATGGAAATCACAACTCAAGAACTTCCGAAATCACAATGTAATAATACTGATATTAAAAATACTGAATTTAGTGATACTGATTCTATCTTTCCTTCCGGAAATGGTGGAATGATGGACGAGAATGACCGGTATCAAGAATACTTTGATTATTTCTCGGATCAGCTCAGTATGGATTTGTTGAAGAAGGATTAAGATTGGTCAGCGCATTAGAGCTGCCCGACTGGAAAAGGGTTAGTCAGGGTTGAGAAACACCACGCCTTTCAGCTCGGCAAACAGCGTTTCTTCATCTTTGCCGGTGAGTTTGCTCATGTATTCCATATCCACGTGGGCCTTTTCACCAATGGACAGTGCCAGCGCCTCCACCGCCGTGTCCACCTTTTCTGCGGGTTTGTGGCTGCGGATGGTGCGCTTGGTGAACAGGTCTGCCTTGCGTTTCAGGTTCCGATCCTCGTCCAGAATTTCCAGTGAACACAGCAGGAAGTAGGAGCTGTCCTGGTCAAAGGCAATGGCGTTGCCGCGGGAGTTGATGAGTCCGTATTTCCGGGTGAAGGCATCGTAGAGGGTATTCAGCTTGGCTTGCTGCGCCTTGATCTCTTCATCGGGATAGTCCTCGGTCTGGTATTCCAACAGCGTCCGCACACAGTCCCGCAGCTCGATCATGCCGCGGATTCTGCTCTCTGCCGTCTTGGATACCTCCACCGGATTCATGCGGCTGTTTTCCCGATAATAGATCTGACCGTCCACCAGTGTATAGGAGAAGTTGCGGACGGCAGGATCGGCCTCGATGGAATGATCCTCACCCTCCAATTCCTCCTCCCGGTCGTAGGCGGCGATTTCGCCGTGGATATTTTGAACGGCCTCCGCCAGCAGTGCTTCCAACGGTTGCTCCGGGTACGGCTCACAGGTGGGCGTGGGGCCGAACGGCCCGGACACCATCTTCATCTCGCCCAAGATCATATCCGGGTGGTCGATGAAGTAGCTGTTCATCTGGATGCCGTCCTCGTTGGTGGCAAGGTGCACCCATTCGGGTTCTATATCCACCATTCGTTCCCGTTTTTGCAGGAACAGAATGTCCGACACGACCTCCGTACCGGCGGCGCTCTTAAAGGTGTTGTTGGGCAGGCGGACGGCCCCCAGCAGCTCTGCTCGCTGCGCAATGTATTTTCGTGCGCTGGCGGTGCGCTTGTCCATGGTGTAGCTGGAGGTCACAACGGCGATGACGCCGCCCGGTCTGACCTGATCCAGTGCCTTGGCGATGAAATACTCGTGGATGGGGAAATTCAGCCGGTCATAGCGTTTGTCCGGCACATGAAACTGGCCGAACGGCACATTGCCGATGGCTACATCAAAAAAGTTATCCGGGAAAACGGTTTTCTCATAGCCCTGCACCGCGATACTGCTGCGCTGATAAAGCTGTCTGGCGATGCGTCCGGAGAGATCGTCCAGCTCCACGCCGTAGAGCTTGCTGCCGCTCATATCTTCCGGCAGCATACCGAGAAAATTACCGATGCCGCAGGCTGGCTCCAGAATGTTGCCCTGCATAAAGCCCATCTGCCCCAAGGCGGCATAGATGCCGCGGATGACCACAGGTGGCGTAAAGAACGCCGTCAGCGTGGATTCGCGGGCGGCGGCGTATTCGGCATCGGTAAGCAGTTCTTTCAGTTCAGCGTAACGAGGATTTTTTTCGTCAAAGAAGTCCGCCAGACCACCCCAGCCCACATACTGTGCCAGCATCGCTTGTTCCTCTGCGGTGGCGCTGCGGCTCTCCGCTTCTACAGCTTTCAGGGTACGGATCGCGTCCAAATTGCGCTGAAAACGCTCCAGCGGCGCGCCCTCTCCGATATGGTCATCGGTGATGCGGTAGTTGCTGCCGTTCGGGTCCAGCGGATAGGCAAGCGCGTTTGGCTTTTTCTTTTTCGGCGGGGTGAGCACCGCAGGCGGCTCGTCCGTCTGCGGCTGCGGCGGGGCCAGCGTAGGCTGCTATCCCGCTGTCAGCGCCTTGGTGAAAACAGTGCATCCGATTCCGCTGCTGTCGTTGGATAAAACGAAGAGCAGCGCGGAGCTTCTGCGCTTTGCGGGAGCGCAGATGGTCATGCTGATGCTCAAGCTGGACGGCCTGACGGTAAAGCTGACCTATGAAAATGGCCTTTTGATGGAGGCCGCTACCCGCGGCGATGGAGATACGGGTGAGAACATTACCCACAATGTGCTGGGGATCTCCGGCATCCCGGATAAGATCCCATACAAGGAACGGCTGGTTGTTACCGGCGAGGCATTTATCCGTCCCAGCGATTTTGAGGCGTTAAAGGACACGCTGCGGGACGGAAATGGTGGACCTTATAAAAACGGGCGTAATCTGGCTGCCGGCTCTGTCCGACTGCTGGACTGCGGCGCCTGCAAGGATCGTCATGTGACCTTTACGGCTTTCAATGTGCTGGAGGGATTTACAGAATACGCTTGGAAGTCGCAGCGGCTTCGGGCCATCGAACAGCTCGGCTTTCCCATTTGCAAGTATCTGGCGAGCAAGCAGGCGTTGACGCAGTTCGATATGGACGCCGGTATCCGGCACCTGCGGAAATACGCGCAGGAAAACGACATACCCATTGACGGCATCGTGGTCACCTACAACGATGCCGCCTACGCAAAGTCCTGCGGCCGGACCGGGCATCACTATATGGTAAAGTCCGTGAATGAAGAGGGCGCGGAGACTGCCTATGCCTATGACGCGGATGGCCGCCTGATTTCCATGACGGATGCTCTGGGTAATGTTACTGGCTTTGAGTACGACAGCAGGGATCGGGTCATCAAGGTCACCGATGCCAAGGGCAATGCGACCACATTCACCTATGATCTGGCAGGCAATGTCAAGAGCGAGACCAATGCCAAGGGCGTTGTGACCAGCTATACCTACGATGCCAATGGCAACCTCACCTCCATGACGGATGCTGCCGGCACCGTGACCTATACCTATGACGCCCTGAATCGGGTTACCAGTGTGAAAGACCGCCGTGGCAATACGCAGTTCTTCACCTATGATGCCACAGACCGCATCGTGCAGGTCAAGGACCGCAACGGCAATGCCACCCGGTATGTCTATGACGGCAATGGAAATATTGTAAAGACCATCGATGCACTGGGCACGGAGTCCGTATTTACCTACAATAAAAATGACCAGCTCATTTCCACCGACCTCCACCGTGTGGATGCCCTCAATGGCGTGGACTCCCACGAGATCACGCTGTATGAGTACGATGGTCGGAATCTGGTCACGAAGGAGATCAACGCGCTTGGCGACAGTACCGTTTATGTCTACGACGGCAACGGCAATCTGGTCTCCAAGACCGACGCGGACGGTTATGTGACGCAGTATTCCTACACCGCCCTTGATTTGGTGAAGAAAATCAATTACAATGGGGCAAAGGAGGTCTCCTACCAGTATAACAAGGTCGGCGAACTGGTGCAGATGGATGACTGGACCGGCACCAACACCTTCGAGTTGGACCTGCTGGGCCGCCTCCAGAAGATGACCGACCACAAGGGCAACACGGTTTCCTACATCTATGACGCCGTGGGCAATCAGACCGGCATTACCTATCCGGACGGCAGCAAGACCCGCAGCTTCTACGATGCGGTGTATAACCTCACCAGCGTCATTGACGCGGATGACGGCACCTATGCCTATGTCTACGATGCTGCCAACCGCCCCGTCAAGCTGACCTATCCCAACGGCTGGATCGAGCAGTATACCTATGACGCGGAGGGCAACCTCCTCAAGACAGTGGACACCGATCCCTTCCAGCTCTACAACAAAACGCCCAAGGTCAAGTATGAGTACACCTACGACGCCGAGGGCAATGTACTGACGGAGTTCCAGCGGGACAGCGACGCTACGGAAAATCTCAAGAGCCGCACGGCCTTTACCTATGATGCATTAAACCGGCTCACCGGCAGCACCCGCAAGCTGGAGGTCTATCCCTACGATACCCTTGCTTATAGCTACAGCTATGACACGCTGGGCAACCTGCTGAAGCAGAGCGGTCCCACCAAGGGCGAAGAGGATACCTACCAGTACAACGACCTCAACCAGATGGTGAGCAAGCATGTGTGCGGCTATGAGCAGAAGATCACCCGCATCTATGACTACGGCTATACCTACGACAAGCGCGGCAATCTGGTGAAGGAAGAAGAGATTTGTTCGCCTACCACCACCGGACCCAAGAACATCACCATTGCAACTTATCTCTATGACGAGACGAACCGCATGGTGCAGGGCACCAACAAGGCCGGCGAGGTCAGCGCATACACCTTCAACGGTCTCGGCGTGCGGGTCGGCACAGAGCTGATTTTAGAGGACAACAGCCACGGCTACACGGACTTCCACTGCCAGACGCCCAGCGTGGAGACGGGCATTGAAAAGCCGGAAGTGGTCAAGACGGATTATGTCATTGACTATACCCGCCTTGGCATCGACCAGCGGGTGCTGGTGAAGTCCGAGCAGGACGGCTATGACTTCTTCTACACCTACGGTTTGGACAAGCTGCAGGTCATGACGATTGGCGAAGGCAGCAACTGGTGGGGTCAGAGCATCAAGAAGTGCGTCAATATGGCCTACGTCCACACCGACCGCCTTGGCAGCGTGGTGAATCTCTCCGATCAATACGGCCGTGTGACCGCACGGGCAGACTACACCGATTGGGGCGAGGTGCGCCGGTACACGGACATCACCGTGGACGGCGGCTTCCGCAGATTGCTGCCAGAGATCACCTACGCCACCCATGAGTATGATGATGTCCTGAACCAGTTCTACGCAAAGGCCAGAATGTACGATGCGGAGAACAAGCGGTTTGATGCAGTGGACTTGATTGCAGGAACAGTTGCGAATCCCATTAGTTTGGTGCAGTATCTGTATGTTGTGGACAACCCCATAAAACAGATTGATCCGTTAGGGCTTATTTGGATTAAATACGAGAACATTGTATCTAAACGTAATAACGGTGAGGATGCATCGCATAGCTATTCAACCGAGCTGAAGAAGATGCAACAGATGCTTAACTACATGGGATATTCAAATATTCCCAATGGAGATATGGGGGTAGACTATGGAGGTCTCACTGCTGCTGCGGTGAATTTGTTCCAACTCAATTACCAGATTAAGCCGACAAGCTTCGTTAACAATACGACCTATCTGACGGTTGCCAATGTCTATGTTAACAAAAGGTATTCTAACAAAGAAAGTCAAAAGGCTTTTTACGATCTGTATGTGCGGCAACTGATGAAACGTGATGGAATTACGAATAAAGACTACTATCGCAAATATGTTTGTGTTGTTCCTCAAGGTTTCTCACAATCTGTATTGGACAATCTTCCTGCTGGAGTGTCAACCAAGAAAGTCAATGGTATTTGGTATTTCGACTATACCGATGCTATGAACAAAGTCCTTACTGAAAACGAAAAGGTAGTGCTTGAACACCAAATCCCACTATACGAAGATTATGTTGCTGAAGTAGGTAAAAATCTCACATGGTTTGGACGCTTAGTTTATAATTATAACTCTGCGTATCAAGCCAAGCGAATCAATGAACTTTTGTGGTTTGCAAGCATGGTAAAACCTAATGCTGAATGGGACATCAAAGTTGAAGAACGATGGGAAGCTATTTTTGGAGATGGAAGTTTCTATGGAAATCAGTTCCGATTCGTTTTTGATGATTCGGTCGTCACACCCGAGATGATGGGCAATATTACATATGGCTATTGGGGGAAGGCTCTTGGTGTCTCCGATGAAATGCTATATTTAGGCGGCGGAGTGGCGAATGCGGGAATTGAAATCTGGAAACTCTTGGACGAGTACTACGGTGAGAGCGAGGAAGATCATCTGTCAGTGAAGTGGGGTATCGAATACTATAATGCAACGCACTAAATTGATTGTCTACCCAATTCTGGCGACTATTCTGCTTATTCTTGTCTTTCAATTTGTAGAAAACAAAAGCCGCAATATTTCGGTGGAAGAGTACTTTTATCAGAACAGTGATGAGTTTACTGATATCGTGGATGTTTTGCGCCAAAACAAGGTTGAAGGGTTCCCTTTGTATTTAACATCCGAAGACGATATCCAAACACTTTTTGGGGATGCAAATCAAGATGTTAGTGCAGAAGCAATACGCTCTGTGTTCAAAAAGACTGATTGCAATGCCATCTATGCCTCAACAACCCGTTCTGGAAATTTCTATTGCCGTTTTGCGTGCCGAGGACATGATGCAGTAAACGGAATTGCATTTGTTGGAGATAATAGGTATCCCGATACAATCAATTCGATTTTTTCTGGTTCGCTTGTATCGGAATGCACTTTTATTGATGATGAATGGGTGCGTTTTGAGTATTATACCGCTGAAGGTGAGAAAAAGATAACGGGATGAATAGTATGGGAGGGTGCAGAAATTGCACCCTCCCATACTATTTGCCGAAACGCTAATTTCATGCTGCCGGCACCGTGACCTATGCCTATGACGCCCTGAATCGGGTTACCAGCGTGAAAGACCGCCGCGGCAATACGCAGTTCTTTACCTATGATGCCACAGACCGCATCGTGCAGGTCAAGGACCGCAACGGCAATGCCACCCGGTATGTCTATGACGGCAATGGAAATATTGTAAAGACCATCGATGCACTGGGCACGGAGTCCGTATTTACCTACAATAAAAATGACCAGCTCATTTCCACCGACCTCCACCGTGTGGATGCCCTCAATGGCGTGGACTCCCACGAGATCACGCTGTATGAGTACGATGGTCGGAATCTGGTCACGAAGGAGATCAACGCGCTTGGCGACAGTACCGTTTATGTCTACGACGGCAACGGCAATCTGGTCTCCAAGACCGACGCGGACGGTTATGTGACGCAGTATTCCTACACCGCCCTTGATTTGGTGAAGAAAATCAATTACAATGGGGCAAAGGAGGTCTCCTACCAGTATAACAAGGTCGGCGAACTGGTGCAGATGGATGACTGGACCGGCACCAACACCTTCGAGTTGGACCTGCTGGGCCGCCTCCAGAAGATGACCGACCACAAGGGCAACACGGTTTCCTACATCTATGACGCCGTGGGCAATCAGACCGGCATTACCTATCCGGACGGCAGCAAGACCCGCAGCTTCTACGATGCGGTGTATAACCTCACCAGCGTCATTGACGCGGATGACGGCACCTATGCCTATGTCTACGATGCTGCCAACCGCCCCGTCAAGCTGACCTATCCCAACGGCTGGATCGAGCAGTATACCTATGACGCGGAGGGCAACCTCCTCAAGACAGTGGACACCGATCCCTTCCAGCTCTACAACAAAACGCCCAAGGTCAAGTATGAGTACACCTACGACGCCGAGGGCAATGTACTGACGGAGTTCCAGCGGGACAGCGACGCTACGGAAAATCTCAAGAGCCGCACGGCCTTTACCTATGATGCATTAAACCGGCTCACCGGCAGCACCCGCAAGCTGGAGGTCTATCCCTACGATACCCTTGCTTATAGCTACAGCTATGACACGCTGGGCAACCTGCTGAAGCAGAGCGGTCCCACCAAGGGCGAAGAGGATACCTACCAGTACAACGACCTCAACCAGATGGTGAGCAAGCATGTGTGCGGCTATGAGCAGAAGATCACCCGCATCTATGACTACGGCTATACCTACGACAAGCGCGGCAATCTGGTGAAGGAAGAAGAGATTTGTTCGCCTACCACCACCGGACCCAAGAACATCACCATTGCAACTTATCTCTATGACGAGACGAACCGCATGGTGCAGGGCACCAACAAGGCCGGCGAGGTCAGCGCATACACCTTCAACGGTCTCGGCGTGCGGGTCGGCACAGAGCTGATTTTAGAGGACAACAGCCACGGCTACACGGACTTCCACTGCCAGACGCCCAGCGTGGAGACGGGCATTGAAAAGCCGGAAGTGGTCAAGACGGATTATGTCATTGACTATACCCGCCTTGGCATCGACCAGCGGGTGCTGGTGAAGTCCGAGCAGGACGGCTATGACTTCTTCTACACCTACGGTTTGGACAAGCTGCAGGTCATGACGATTGGCGAAGGCAGCAACTGGTGGGGTCAGAGCATCAAGAAGTGCGTCAATATGGCCTACGTCCACACCGACCGCCTTGGCAGCGTGGTGAATCTCTCCGATCAATACGGCCGTGTGACCGCACGGGCAGACTACACCGATTGGGGCGAGGTGCGCCGGTACACGGACATCACCGTGGACGGCGGCTTCCGCAGATTGCTGCCAGAGATCACCTACGCCACCCATGAGTATGATGATGTCCTGAACCAGTTCTACGCAAAGGCCAGAATGTACGATGCGGTGAACAAGCGGTTTGCGGCGGTGGATCCCATCCTTGATCCGGCTAGGTATGAAATCGGACTGTATGTACTCAATCCGATGATGCTGGTACAGCAGGTCTATGCGTTTGATGCACCGTATACCTACATTGATCCACTTGGGTTGATGAATTACTTCACGCAGACGGACGATTTGTTGTCTGGCGTTGCACAGGGCATAAAGGATAACACCATTGGCCTTATCGAGAGTATTCCACAGACCATTTCGATGGTAAAGGAATTGGCAGTTGGTGCAGTGAAGGGCGAAATTGATTTGCTTACACTTGCCAAAACTGTACTCGAAGGGGCGTTTGGAGATTATTACCATGTAGCCAGATATATTGATACTCTGGATCCGTTCGTTTCGAAAACAGATGCTCAGGTGTTTCGGTATGGAAGAGCAGTCGGCAGTGTGGCTACGGATGTAGCACTGGCCTTAGTTGGAGCAACGGTTGTTGATAAGGTTGCAGATATTCTTCAGAGCTCAAAGGCTGGTCAAAAGATCCTAAACTTGGCAAAAAAGGCGCAGGGATACTTTGAGGATCTTACTTGCAAGAATAAGCAGCAACTATCGACAACACTTTATCAACTTACAGATGAAGCTGGCGGCATCCAAAGAAGCATTACCAAAGGCTCTTGGCAAGATGTTAATGAAAGCATGTCAAAAGCCTCCCGTGATTATCAAGCTGCCATTACTGGACACACCGGACAGGCTTGGGTTCAAAATGGAGTAAAATTTGACGGTTATTCCAATGGCATACTCATTGAAACAAAAGCAAAATACTCACAGTTTGTTGATTCCTCCGGCACATTCAGGAGTTGGTTTAAAGGCGCCGATGGATTTGTTGATCAGGCGAGGCGCCAGCTTGCTGCTTCAAATGGGGCACCTATAACTTGGTACTTCAAAGAGAAGGCCGCTAGAGACGCAACTGAAATCCTATTCCGGCAGAATGGTATTACCGGAATAAAACTCGTCTACAGCCCGGGCAATTAAGGAGTGGAAAATGAAGCATTGCATGTTGTTATGGAAAAAGCCTTCAGCCAAGCCCCTTCAAACACAAATTGATTGTGCATTTGATGTGTTTTCAGTAATTAGGGATTTGCGTGAAGAGTACTCGCCTCATTTTTATAAGGCTAACAAGAAAAAAACATCTCAGCCGATTGCGTGGTCTGCGGATGCTTTTATGGAAGCCCTTAAAAAAAATCCAGTTAATAAAGGCAACCAACTGTTAGGAGAATTAGGGTATTCCATATCCATGTATTCTTCTCAAGCAGAAAGTGAATCCCTTAGCTTTTGCGCAACGATTGGCAATCAATCCTCGCAGTTTTATGATACCATTATCATCAATTTTCCCGATGGATTTTTTGATGAATTTGAACATGTAACAGTGTTCGCCGATGTTTTCAAGCAATGCACTCGGATTTTTCAGCCATATTGGGGGTGTATTGCTGATACAGCCTTTTTTCAAAAAGGCCAGGGCTTACTGCCCACTTGTATGCCATCGTCGGTGCATTGGATTAACTTTTGGTCTGATCCAATTTTTGATGGAATTGGACGAAAGCGAATCATGAATGTTTTCAGTCAGTATGATATTGTAATCGAAAATGGAGTGTTCATGATACAAACTAAACCCACTCTTTGTCCGTGCAGAACCGCTTTGCTTAACGCTGCCTTAGGCATTTCTTCCACACAATTCGACAGCGTCAAATAATAGGTAATAGGCCAGATTGAAACGCCCGTAAGCGTAAAACGCCGCCACTGGGGATAGCGCCGGGCAATCAGAGAATCCCTGCGTGATGAAGAAGAGGGTGTGGCTCTGCCACGCCCTCTTCTTCGAAAGCTGTTTTCGATGCTGCTTTGAGCGCAGCGGGCACGATTGGATCTGCGGCACTTGCGGTTAAGAGTTTCCCCGCGGTTAAGCAGGAGATTGGCTATTACATGGCCAAGTATCGGTGCAAGACTCAAAGTGCAATTCCGACCGATGAAGGAGCAACCACAGCAACGGCTAAATCTGCTGGAGGACGCCTTGGAAATAGTGCTACAAGGCAGCAAAACAAAGCAATTGGTGATTACCTCCAGCAAAAGGGATGGACTGTGACCGGTGGCGGCGGGCAGGTTAAAGAAGAATATTTACCGCCGCTGAGTGGAAAAGGCAGAGCTGGTAGTAACTACATTGACATTACAGCAACCAAAACCACATCCCATGGGGAGGTAACGATTCGTATCAATACGGTCGATACCTATGCCTCTGGATTGCCAACTGCTCGTGAACAAGCTGCAGCAGATCTAATTAACCGGAAGATTGGTAGTGATCCATCCATTATTCTCATTCCTAAAGGAACTGGACTTGGAAATCTTCCTGAACTTCTTAGAGGCTTTGACTGATTAGGAGTAAAGTTATGGCAGCACAGTTTTCGTATTTTACAACAAGTGACGATTTAAGAGAGATAGTTAAACAAGTTGATGCAAACACTCACTTCCAATATATTGAGTACAAAAACTTCTCTGAAAGTGAGTATCCGAATGCAAGAATGTATGGTTCCTTGCTTGAATACCCCCATCTTGGCTACGCACGATCGGCGCAATGTAGAGGAGATATGTTTTTGGTGTTGAATCGCACACAGGCGTTGTGCCCCAAAATCATTCCTACTGATGAAGGCAGTAGAATTGTTGTGTCTCAGGAACTGAATACGCCATCTATTGTCTGGGCACTCGGTGGACATCGATTCGAAAACTTGTTGCTGAAAGGTGAAGTTTCGACAATTTGCTCAGACAATGTTTCCAAGCAAATGATGGCAGATGTTCGAAAAGTGTTTTCAAGATATTGTAAAAAGGTAGATGGGTATTATGTTTCTCCAGGAGTATTTCTGCTCTCAAATACTCGCCTTATCACTATATCTGCTGCAGAAAACACGGCAGTAGATTTCTGCTTGCCCGAAAAGAACCGTTGAATAAAGACATCCTAATCAACGCTTTATGGGGACATATCAAACGATGTGTCCCCATATTTAAAACAATACGAACAACGGTTGATGCATTTGCCGGAGGGATCAAAACAATCTGTACAGATTGATCTTCGATCAAAAACTTTGCTGATAAAGGTGTAGAAATTTGTGTCAAAATCTTTTATCCAGCAAGTGGAGGAGCTGCAAAAATCTCAGATGCATGGCCTAAAAGATAAGAATAATCCATTTGTAATATTAAGGTGGTATCATTATGCAAGTCACAGACTTAAAGGCAATATTAGATTATGAACACAATGAACAATGGCTTGCTGCCCTAAATTGCTATAAAGGGATTTGGGATCACAATCCGACTGATGATGTTGCCATTCGGTATTGCTTCTTTTGTTGGTATTTAATTTGGCAATGGGAGCAAATTGATTTTCCCGGAGAGGATATATCGTTTGAAGCCAAAATTACTGTTGATAACAGAATGGGAATATCAAAAGCGGAACTTGAGCATACATTATCAAGTATTGCATGTGGATATTACAATAATTTTCAAATTGAGTATAAATGTATTTTAGTACATCTCAAACGCTTGATTCCTTATGCTTTTTCTTTTTCAAGCAAAAGCACAGAGACATTACTATCAGAATTACAAAAAGCGGCTAAGGGAAACGCCGTTGCACAGGCCATTTTAAGATACCAACAAGATAATAGTTTTAAGTGTAAAAGCGACTCAGATCAAATTTCCATTCAAAAGTTTTTCCCAACCTGCGGCCTTATGGATGAATATTTCCGTTGGTTACTTCTTTAAGTCAAGCGGACAAGGCATTTTCTGAGTAAGGTTCCTATTTAATTCAGCTAAGATGTGCCAAAACAGTCATATTTTCATAAAGACATAGCAGTTTTGAACTGAGTTAACAGAATAAGAACTGAATGGAACTCCTACGGATTTCTACAAATAATTAAAGACGGGGGATGGCTGATAGATGAAATCAGCCATCCCCTTAACACAATTAAAAGATTTTTCTTAGAGTCAATGTTGTATCGACATCGAATTCTTCGCTGTTTGGCAATTGAAGATTTGAGATCATGCCATAGGATTCTTTTGCGCGGATGATGAAATTCCACTTTTTTCTTGTAAGCGGTCGATGTTATTGACACTCTGCATAGCGTTCACAACAGTAAGCGTGTGTACACAAAAATTTGCACAAAGAGTGACGCCCTTTTGGACGCCACTCAAGAGATAAGTGAGGTTTTCGTTAGGGCGCTTTTACAGTGGAGGTGGTAATAACCCGACTGTCATATTCTGAACCGACTTTTGCAAACACTTTGACATTTGCATAATAAAAAATTCCAGAGGTCAACTGGCAGTCATAATAGCTCTTACAAATATCGCTATTCGTCTCAATTAAGCCGTTGCTGGTTGATCCAGTAATGCTGGTAACATAGCTACCATCAGCTTTATAAATGTCTACAGTCTCTACGCCAATGGAACTTGCCAGTTTGTTTGACTGCACATCATAACTGATACTGATCATGCCTGCACTGTCCCCCGCCGTCAGGCCAACATTGTAGCTGGATAGCGTAAGGCTGGCCCGCATATCAGGAGCTTCTAATGCAGAGACTGAACCGTAGCAACACGCAATCACCATCACCGCCACAAGAGTAGATGAAAAAAGCTGTTTCATGTTACTTATCCTCCAATCGAATCCACAATCGCCTTCACCTCGTCTATTTGAAGATTTCCAGAAATCGTTTCGACAAAAAGTCCATCAGACCATACTGCGGTTATAGCATCTAAATTTGACATGATATAAAATGTTCTTGACCCGCTGACATATTGTTCAACCAGGGCATCGTCCTTTTCAAAGATGTGTGTATTCAAATAGGATGTTGACCGGTAGCGGGTAATGTTTAGATTGAAAAAAAGCATATCTCCATCGCTGAAAAAGATGTGTACTGTATCACTTAATTTATCACTTAGAATTTTGGGGTCAGATGCCTCAATACCTACTGGATACCATGTTGGGGCTAATTCTTCCGGTATTTCGCAGTCTTTCAATGCACCTTTAATCACATTGCAGGTTTCAACATTTTCGAGATTTGGCGCTGTCGTTTCCTGGTCCTGTGGGATACTGTGGGGGAAAGATACAAAGTGAAATGTTTCATCCGTCCACCGTCCAATCGCACCAAATACATCTATGCCCGCAGCCTGAGCGCCAATCAGCATTGCAAACATAAAAATCACCGTGGCGGCGATAGTGCCTAACACCCTTATCCAGGGACGCTTCGGGATAAAACCGACCATAGTAACGGCATCTGTCACGCTCTCTGCGGTCTCCTCGGGATAGAGCGTTACGCCATTCATCTCAGGGATATTGTAGTATGTCTGAAATTCCTCCAACGCCTTGTCCACATCGGAGAGGCGACCAGTGGGAATGGCTTTCTCCCGTTGCTCTATCACCTCCAGAATATGCAAAACAACCTCATCATCGTCATCATCCGGCGATTTAATATCCGCACACAGAAGTTCCTCCAGAGCTTCTGTGCTCAGCCGATCTAAGTGGGCATATGTATTTTTCTTGTTTTCTGTGTGCCCATTCATCTCCCGAGCCCCCTTTCTATTTATTTATGTACGCCGCTTGAAAAACGGACATCATTTTTCTATTTCTTTTTCTTTTTATGGTCAGGAAATTCTTCCGATAGTTTCTGTCTTATGCGCTGCATCCGTTTTTGACAGGCCCATAGGCTGATACCTAATTCCTGTGCGACATCAGAATAGCAGGCGCGCTCTATGGCTATCCGCTTCAGCATGGTTATTTCCGTTGGTGTAAGTGTCTGTCGGATCGTTTCTTCCACGGACGCTCGTTGCTGCTTGTCCTCTTGCTCTATTATCGCATCTTCTACAGAGCCTGCGGAGGATACTGCTGGTGTTTCCGGGGCATCCAGCGAGAGATACCGCTTCAAATACCGTTGACGGGTCCTCTGCTCGTTCCGTATTTTATTCTTTGCTGTCCGCTTTAACCATCGGATTGGTTCATCTGCTTTCATGAGGGTATCAATCTTTTCAACAGCTGTGTGGAATGTATCCTGCGCAATTTCCTCCGCACGGTGAGGATCAGAAATATGAGCCATGGCATAGAGCTTAATTTGGTTGAAATACTCTCGGTAGAGCACAGTGAAAAATTCTTCTTGGTCGGGGCGCATCTTCGATCACCTCTTTTTTGCCTGTGGCTTGTTGGCATCCCAGCCCTTGTCTAAAATCTCAGCACATGGGCATGGCATACAAGTGCCGAGATATGCGTATACTAACCTCTTTGCGGCTATTCTACCATACGCAGACACCATGATGAAACTATTATTTGAAAATTTTAGCAAATCCTGTCCGCTTTTCAAGATAGCGTACATATAACAACGAATACAAACAAATAAAAATTTGGCATTTGGCACATGCGCATATCAAGCAGGTTTGCCATATTTACAAAATGACTGTGTGGAGAGGAAGTGAGTCCAATGGGCAAGTTTTTAGGAAAAGGTTTGTAGGAAAACCTTTGATAAATCATTCAAGAGTACCATAATTTTCTGTCACTAAATTGAGACTCGAGTTTTGCAAAAATAGTAAGGAGGAACTGAAATATGGCGCTTAACGAATTTGTTCAGACAGCACTTGACGAAGAAGGATACGAAGAGGGTTCTGACGGTTATACCAAATATGGTTCATGGTATGGTTTAGCAAATGCGGACTGGTGTGTCATGTTTATTTCTTGGTGTGCAAACCAAGCCGGAATCATGACCACATCTTCTACGGGAACTGTTCCTAATGTTCCCAAAATGGCAAGCACTTCCGCTATGTACACATGGTATACTAACAATCGCAGAAATTTAGCACCATCGATGTCAGCAAGCAGTCCCAATAGACTCCAGGTCGGTGACATTGTTGTCATTAACACGCAAAACGGCGGACCCGTAACTGACCATGTTGGCATTGTTGTAAGTGTGGATTATGATGCTGGCACAGCTGATGTAATGGAAGGCAATCGTAGCAACAAGGTAAAGAAAGTTACCTATACAAATCTTGTGGATTCTATCGGCTATACGATTGTCTATCTTTGCAGCAATCACACGAGCTACTAATATCTATGATATGAGCGGCTCTTGCATAGTGAGAGCCGCTCATAATTTAACGGCTACACAAGAAATATAGTTTTCTATCAGCATTTAAATTTATGTATAGATCATAAGACGGAAGTTCTATATTACTGACCTTTGTTAGACGAAAGGATGGATGTTATTTTGAAAAAGGCAACACTGTGCTTACTGCTGGGTGGGATTCTGGCCATTTTACTACTGAGTGCTTGCACTTCCGCAGAGAGTGGGAATTCTGACTCAATTATAGATAAATCTCCTAGTATGGGCGCCGATGAGGATAACCAGGAAGCATCGGAAGTAACGATCCTTTCTGTAGATCAGCCGGCCTTGAGCCTCTCCATTCCCAAAGCGTGGGAGGACATTGCAATTATTAAGCGACAGACTGACATCCAACAGTCCGCAGAAGCGAAGGACGGTACACTACTCTTTCAGCTCTATGAAAAAACAGCCTATACCACGGACGAGGCAATGGGCAACGTATGGAGCCTGGTTGCCTTTACTAAGGATGCCTTCAAGGAAAAATTTGGCGATGCGGATCTCGCCACGGTCATCGGGGTGGAGAGCTATGTACTTGGAAGTGATAGTGACTATATTTACCTGCTCGTAAGACCATCCGATGTACAGTTTCTTGAAAATGATGATACATCACTAAAACAGTACAAACAGCTTCAGCAGGAGTCCCAGGTAGTTCTTGCAGGCTTTCTGAAGGACAATAGCATTACCGTAAATGAAGACTGCCCCAACAGTTCTTGTTACAAAGTGGCTCATGGCGCAAACAAGTAGTGTTCAGAGTATAGTCGCACGAGGTTGGCTTAAAGGCCTCTATTTCGGCAGCTGAGTTCTATGTGCCAAGCAAAATATGGTACAGACACTCTGAATCGACAAGGATTTATCGACTCGCCTGGTTATTGGACAAAAAATTATGGTAGATTTCTTTACTATATATGGTTCTTCTTCCGGGTCTCTCTAACTTGTTAAATAAGTTCGTCCCGTAAACAGGATTATCCTGGTGCTGGATGCGAAAAATTATTTCGTTCCTTATCTATCGTGTGCTTGCGTGCTAGCTTTACCAAAAAGGGGCTCCGCTTTCTATTAGGGATGAGCAAAACTCTGATTTGTTCGCAGTGACATACAATATATAGATTCTGTAACAATTTGTAACTCAATATATTGCTTCACGATTTTGCAAAACTTGCGTTTTGCTCATCTCTGCTTTCTATATCAATGGAGTGATTTTCGGTTTTAGCCATGGTCGAAAATCATACTTTTCTCATAAAAAAACATTGAAAAACGGGCTACATATAATATGCTAAACTTACCGTAGTAGATTGATTATACGGCATAATTCAAAGGAATGGAGGAATCGATATGTACGGTATGCAGTTCATGTGTCATACCAGAGGCCGACAGGGTCAAAAATATTCGTCTCTTCAATTCTGGAGAGGACGAATTAAAATCGTAAGTGTGGGCGCATGAACATCGGCTTTATGTAGGATGTTCATGCGCTTTTTGCTGTTTAAAGGAGAGGAAGATAGCATATGGGAAAAAGGAAAATCGTTTTTTATCTTACCATTGGAATGATTTTGATTCTCCATCTGACTGCATGTACTAACAGATCAAGTGAGTTGCCGGCTCCTGATTCGACTGTTTTTGGATATGAGGGAGAAACAAAAATCATATTTGATGGAGTGTGCGCGAAATATAATGATAAAAAAGAAAAGAATCAAGTGTTTTTGCCAATTGTGCAGGTTTTAGGGACATATGAAGAGGGAAACATTACAAAGATCGTTTCCTGTGTGTCATTAACAGAAATGAGTCTCGAAGAAGGAAACTTAACAATAGCAGGAACAAATATTTTTCCGATGGTTACAGAAATAAAATATGAAAATGAAGAGTATGAGATAATAAATCTGAATTCAGCAGAAACTGTTCTCGCAAATGGTTCAGCCTCATTCCCTGAGGTATTTCTTTTAATATGTGGTCCGCTTGAAGATGTGAAACAAGACATAGAAAACAGGACTTTTGCATTACCAGAAATGGAAAAGAAAAAAAGCCGTGAAAGGGAATATATCGAGTGGTCAAACGTAAATGTATCTACTGTGAATGGTGATATCAATTATGATGAGTATTTTCGGCTTGCGGATTAAGGAGGATCGTATGAAAAAAGCAATTAAGAAAACTTGCGTTGTTCTGCTCCTTTTTGCTCTTTTGGTTTCCCAAGTTGCAGCGAGTTATAGTGAAACTGGTACGTTAAATGAAGGAACATCCGCTATATCGGCTGCAGAACGGTATTTATCTAATTGGGCGTATAACAGTTACATGTATGCGGATAAGAATTTGACTTTAGGGACGGTTCTTGACGCTGAGGTGGATCCTGCTATGCCTATACATATGCTACAAGCACGACAACATCAACGGCAAATTCATATTATAATACTGACATTTTCAATGATTATTCGGGACCAGATGCTGGGGATTGTATGAATTTTGCATCTCAAGCAATTTATGCAGGATTTTCAGGAAGTAATAACTTGACCTCGGTGAATGCAGGGACAGCTCCTCAGGATACTGTAGGAATAGCAGCGGGTCAACCGAACGCGGCACAAACAAAATGGTATGCTAAGCCAGCCTCTACATACTGGGCATGGACTTCTTGCGGATATTTTAGGGATTATATAGACTACTCCGTAAATGACACAGAAACAAGACTGCGCGCAGTGAAAAAACCGATTACGGCTTCTTCTGACTTTTCGGAAGTTGGAACAGCAAACCTCATTGGATCCATTATCCATGTAAATGGAAGTAAACCATTAGGGCATGCGGTTATTGTGAATAACGCTACTGGAACAGCACGCAATCAAATTTATTTCACAGCGCACTCGCCAAATGCAAAGAACCTTAATTTGGCGGAGGAGTATTCAGGGCAAATGGTTTCAATTCGGCCAACGTATTTTTATGATGTTACCACATGTACTGGGGCAAACACGTCACATACATTTTCTTCGACCAATTCCAAATGTGCTCGTTGTGGTTATGTTCGGACATATATAATCCCAACTTTACTTACACCTATGGCGAAGAATACGCAAATTACACTTACTGCACGAACTAACCACACCGTTTCGTCTATTTCAATGAGTGTAAAGAACCCGAATGGCGCAACGACAAATTTAGGAACAGTAACAAACACAACCTCTATTTCAAAGGTTTATACGCCGACGGTGGCAGCACATCCAAACGATTTATACACAGTAACAGTAACCGCCGTTTCTGCTGATGGGGTGACGACATCGAGCACATGGACGTTTAGGACGTATTGATACTTACAAGTAAGGTGCGGAGGCTTCCGCACCTTATCCTCCGTGCCCTCGATGTTGAAGAAACGGACATTGACGCCAAAGCGGATGAA
>OGPD01001352.1_pt1 | contig 20133 bp, 40 predicted proteins | sample 1552861 | NCBI WGS metagenome assembly OGPD01 (sample SAMEA2580280, study PRJEB22360) | human gut metagenome | biome: human gut; feature: human-associated habitat; material: faeces | place: Denmark | collected 2008/2010
AAAGAAGTCGAGTTCTGACACTTTGAAATACCTACCATTCACTAAGGCAGTCCCAACATCAAATAAGCCTTCAACCTCTACAATCTCTCCGGTTGATTTTATTCTTGCTTTCATAACTGATTAGTTTTAATATACCCATTTTCAATACACCAGCACAGCATCTCGTAGGCTGCATCCAATAGATTTCCGGAAACTTTAACGATGAATGGTTCAGATATGCTTTTTTGATAACTTATAGCCCAAGGAACAGCAAAAAGAGGCTCAACGCACAGCTTATACGTTATACAGAAGACATTTATGTATCGCGGCAGCTTATCGAGAATGTCCTGCAAAGTGTAAGTTTCATGATAATAGTCGTAATTCGTATCGGCATCCGGAGAGGTTACAACCATGTTGTCTGCATCTGATTCATTCCATTCGAAACACATGCTTCCATCGCTTGTACTCAGTCCAAGCTCCTGCAAATGTATCATCTGTTCGACTGATAATACTTGTTTTGATTTCATAATTCCTCCTCCAATTTTTCCAAAAGTTCCTTGGATAACATTTCACAATAATAAATATTATCTATCATTGTGTCATCAGAACTTATATCTGCCTTAAACCTCTTAACAAGTACCCAGCCATACCATTTTTTCACTTGAACGTCAAAAATGTGGTCAAAAAGTCCGTATCTGTATATTCTGTATTTTCCCATATCTCAATCTCCTTTCTCCTTAATTCGTTCCAGTACATCCTTGTTGGCTTCGAGTATCTCATCGAAAGAGGGGATGGGAAACCATGCCAGCACGATACTGTTTCCGTGAATCCACATTCCCTTTTTATCTAAATTGCTATTTCTACAAAACTTTTCTTCTCGAATACATGGTGTGCCATAACACATCACCAAAACAAAAACTTTTTGCCCCTCTTCTGGCAACTGTTCCTCAACGCTTATCCACGGAGATTGCTTTGCCTGCCAGTCTGCACCTTTTATAAAATATTTTTTCGCCAATGCTGGCAATCCTCCCCAATCTGGCATCTTATTGTAAGCCATGCTTTGGGCTGCTTCTTCTACTGTCTGTTTCATATCTTCTCGATTAAATTATTACCATGACATCACGCTTTCTGGCGAATATAGAATCCGTTATATAGTACGTGATGGCTTTCTCTTCCGCATCTCTCAACAATTCGTGTTTAAGAATCTTATAGTAGGAGTTGGTATGCGCTACATAGACCATGATTTCCCTTACCCGTTTCAAATCGTCTAAAAAGGATTGAGGGTTATGTTCCTTTATTTTCTTTATATTCATTTGTTTTCCTTCCTTTCATTCCGTTCCCGATTGTCTTCCGAAACACACATTTTGCACCATGATGTCTTGATTCAGAACCACTCTTCATCCGCTCCGACCTCTACCGAAAGCCAGTCCATGAGGAGGGTTATAAGGTTATAAATAGGTTTCATTTCACTAAACTTTTATCGCGTTGGCAATATTATCCGCATCCGACAGCTTTCTTACCAGCACATCAAACGCTGCTGTGCACCGCTCTGTGTTCATATTGACCGTTTTCCCGATTTTCAAACTGTCGGAATCAAGGTTCATCATCCTTGCCACATTGGAAAGCTTCAAATATTCCAACGTAAACCCGTTGAACCGTGCATCTTTCTTCCGAAGTTCTTTAATCCTTTCGTCAAACTGGATGCAGGCGTAATCACACAATGTCCTTGCAAGTTCGAACCTTGCAATCTCTGCGGAATGGGATATGCCGTTATCGTCAAGAGCCTGCTTGAACTGCCAATACAGCATATCCACGTGCTTGTTCACTTCTTCCGTATACTTGTCGTTGCAGTCGGCGAAAAACTCGCTCCGGTCTGAACCGATAACGCTGTTTACAGTACGCTCGTATTCCTTTCTTGCCTTATCGGCATCATTCAAATACCGCTTGAATGCCTGTTTGTAATAAGGCGTTCTCTTCATTGCATGCAGGCACTCGATAACCTGCCCCGCAACAGATGTCGTTCGTGAGCAGTATGTTGTAGGTGCACAGAACTACAAGGCTCTCATACTTGCTGATTATCTGATTTGCCGTGTCGGTAGTCATTGCCTTGCCTGTTCTGCCTTGTTCATACTCTTGTTTCTGCTCTCTTTTGCAAGTTCATCAATCATGCGCTGATACTTCCTTGCCACCAACGGGCAGCGTATGCGCATTGCATTGTCACGCTGCCACTCCAATTGTTCGATTTTCTTTTCAATCTCTATGTCCATAATCATTTTTTCTTGAATTTCTCGCATGTCCTGCCGTATCTGCCACAAGCGCACACTCTATGGCTTCTAATTTTACAAAAGCATGAGTTCTCGATAAAGTCTGTGGCGTATGAGCATTGGCGGCAGTGGACGAGGGAGAGGGGTTCTTTTTTCTTTGCCATCTATCTTCGGCTTTCACCTTCAATTTTAACCACATTGAACATCTCTTTCACCCGGTCGGCTATATAGGCTCCATACCGTTGAGAGAACTCCTTGTCCGGGTCAAGATTGGTAGTCATGTGGGTATAGAAATTATATCGCTGCTCATAACGGAGTTGTAAAACGGTCTGAATGGCATTTATGCCCGTACCGAAGTGCTTGGCATCCATTGGCTCCCGTCCTACCTCGTCAATGGCAAGATTGTGCATACATGACCTATCTGTGTATTGGTTTAACCCGGTAATACCTTTCTCGGCAAACTGCAAGGCAATCTCGGCAGCACTGGTAAACTGAAAGGTCAATCCAGCATCCGCGCCGCCAATACAATAACGGGCAATTTTTGCCGCATAGTTCTGTAGCCCTTTCAGCAAAGTGGACTTGCCCACTCCGATAGAGCCGTGTAATAATAATCCCTTTCTTACATCCAATACTCCGGGAATCCCCCAAACCCATTGATAAAGGGCTTTCAGCAGTTGGCGGTTGCTATCATCAACTGTAAAGGCTGGGGAAACGGATTTCATGGAAGCTACGAGTTGGTTGCGCCAGTACATATCAGCCTGCTCCTTGCTCCATTGTTTCTGATTAGCTTTGTTTGCCGAAGACGATTGATTTGATACCGGCGGAGCTTTTGTCTGGTTCAGTATCAGGTTTCCGATTCTTTCCATAATTTTTTAGTTCAAATAATCCGGAATAGTTGTTTGCTATTGATTGCTCAACAATACATCTTGCTTTTTGGGGGTTGTTGTCACTTAACTCTAATAGATGATTATAGCACATTTTTAGCGACTTAGCAGATTTATAGTTTTCCCTTCGCTCGCGCTTATATCCAAGCCATTCCCTAAATGCATCTTTAAAATCCTCATCAACAAAAGACAAATCAACTTCCTTGTTTTTGGGAATCGCTTTCTTATCTCCGTTAGGAGATTCTTTCTCTATATCATTTTCATCATCATTTTCATTAGGCTTGTTTTGGGTTGTTTGGGTTGAATTTAACCCACTGGGTTGTTTGGGTTGTTTCGATTTTGCGTTGCTATTCCCAATCGGAGCACCACCTTTACGCCCGTTGTTCCGGTTTCTCTCGACAATGCCATGATATTTAGTTTCGTCTATCTCAAATTGGTTGATAAAGAAACCAAATGCCATTTCAATGTCCTCCTCTACCGTAACCTCCTCGCCAAGTTGATACTTGAAAATTGCACGGAATAATCGTCCAAGCTGTTTGTCTGATAATCTTGATATAGGTTTGTAGAAAGACTTATATAGTATAAAGCTATCTTTTGCCATTGTCATACATCTTTCAAATAATCGTTTACAACTTTTATAAACTCATCAAGTGACCGGACAACGACATATTTAGCGCCGATACTCTCAAACTCCTTCTGATAGGCTTTCTGATTCTCCGACTGCCTGCCTGTTTTAGTCTTTAATTCCACCCCACAGAAAGGATAAAACTTATTCGGTATAAGAAGTATCAAATCGGGGAATCCTGCACGAACGCCCATCTGCTTGAACTTTGCAGCTTCAATGGAATTGCGTTTTCCGCCATTTGGAGAGTGATGGAGAGTTAGCCTATATTTAGGATATGCGTAATCAAACCACTTCACGCAAGCTTTTTGGAGTTTGTCTTCTAAATGTCTCATGCAAATTATGGTAGTTTTAATTTTATTTCATTGATAAGTTCTTCATTGGATATACAATAGCCTACATTAACTATGTCGCATAAATGCCTTTTTAAATCGGTCGGATTGTTAAATTCAATTTGAAGTAAGGGTGCTGTTTCGTAAACAACAAACTCTCTGTCCTCAAGCTCTTTAATTAACTCTTCGTCTGACAATTTTTCAAGAATATCATCTATATAATCTTCCATGTCAAATTCCACCTCTGCTGTAACTGTAACATAATTGCTCATATATGTTTGATTTTAAGTTCCACATCCACCGGCTTATCTTTCATCATGGAGAAAGCATCAAGTATCCTCTCCTTAGTCAACTGGATAGGTCAGGTTATTATTTCACTCTCTATGTTTTCCAACGGTATCTTCTTTCCGTCATAGGTAATAAGAACCGCAGAAGTTATTACGTAAGGACTCATGTCTTGTATTGTTTCTTTATCTGCCTTGCAATCTTCTTGTTCAGCTTACTTAGACGCTCTGCCTGCTTGCTGTCACCTCCAATATTATGAATGTCTGACTTTCGGTCTTCGATAAGCTTCTGAATGGTTGCACCTTCGGATTTGGTTACTGTAAGTTTCATAATGGATTGTATTAGTGGGGAAGTTCTGAATCGAACAGAACACGTTATTTTGCTGGATGGTAAAGGATAATAAACTAATGAATAACTAATACTAATTTTAAAACAAAATAATTGGCAATCAAAAAGAATAACCGCCCAATACGTTCAACGCTACCATATTCCCCATCTTCTCGTCAGTCCCCGTATACAGTGCCATTGGCGTAACCCTGGTTGGGCCTGGCGAGATTGTATGGATAAAATTATTTCCCAAAAAGACCTTCACAGGCTATTGCTCCCGGATAGGCGGTCAAGCCACACCGGGATAGTTAACTGTTAGCTGAAATTAAATCACTTAACCCGAACCTTTCACGGGACTTCTGTGTGAGCAGAGGGCTTTCGGTTAATTATATCAAGTCTAAAATCTTTGTCTTTGCAATAGCGTCCAGCTTCATGTCTTGAAGCCCCTGTTTCATGTATTCCGCCGCCTTTCTGTTGGCATCGTCCATGTCTTTTGCGGCTATTAGAACATAATATTTGTTCTCTTTTTCTTTCCCGTTTTCGTCTACGAAAATCTCAACAAGAGTGACCTTATAAAAGAACTCATCTTCCTGCTTCTCATTGACAATCTCACGTATCTTACTCCGGCTGATTGCGAAAACATCACACTCACCGTTGTATAGCTCATTGCCTTTCAATTCCACATGACCGAAAAGTTCATCATCGGTTATGTAATGTTCGGTGACTTCCTTTTCATCGCCTTTCTCGTTAACCTTGTTTACTTTTAGCTTAAATTCGTACAGCATGATATTATATGTTTATAGGTTACACATCAGAACGGAAGGTCGTCTTCCCCGTCGGTCTGTAAGGTTGGCGCTTCCACCGTAGCCGCAGCATTCCCGGAACCCTCAAACTCATAAGGCTTGAAGTCTCCCAAGTAAACCTTTGACTTGGCTTCTGCTTCTGTCTTGTTCGCATCCTTATACTGCTTTGATAAGTATTGTTTGCAGTAATGGGTATTTCCGTATTGGCTCGGCTCTCTACGCTCATTAATATTAACGTTAAGATAGACGGCTTTTGCTTTCAGGTTCTCGTCCATACTTACATAAAGGTCGTTTTCTTCTATAGGAATGACAACGCATTTCTTATTCTTAATTGTTGCTATGCCCACTTTTTCGAGCTTTAGCAAATTTACGCTTCCGGTTAAATTCATTTTCTATTCTATTGTTTCTTTAAGTAAATACTTGGTCAAATCTCTGTATTCAGCCCATTCAAGAAAGGAGCGAAGCAGATTATAATTATCCTGCTCCATACCATCGTAGCGATAGCATGTTATTGCAGGACCATAACGTTTCAACGGAATACCTCTGACATCATATCCATGCTTTTCTTTATCATATCCTTCAAATATGAACAAATCAAAATGAAATATATCTGCATTGAATAATTGGAGATAAAATTTCCATTGGCAAGAATTTATGTAATCGGCATCAATAGGATAAGAATATTTGGTTTTAATATCCCTAATTTCTACGCCATCTATCATATCGGCACATCCTGTTATAATAGCATTCCCAAAGTCCTTATAAAGGCGTATCTCATGAAAAGCATCAGGATGTTCATTCCTGTATGCAAGAGCGGCCTTACATTGTGGTATGTCAAGAATTATCTTGTTTCCCTCAATGTCAAACGCTCGTCCGCTTGGCATTTGTTCCTTTTGTTCTTTCCCGTAATAAAGAAAGGTACGCTCACCTGATTTAACCTTTTCGCATTTCGGTGTACCTTCTTCCACTATTTTATGAAAAGCTTTTCCAATTCTCGTATATGTATTGCCTTCAAATGCACCTGATATACTGTCAATAACCGATTGTTCAGTTATCTCATAACTGGCGTAATCGCTTTGTTCTATGTATTTTCGGAATGCTTCCAGTTGTGTTACCCTAATAAGTGGTTTCATGCTTTAATAAATATTTTTTTGTCCTTGTCGAATGCGTATCCTTTTGTAGCAAGATTTTTTTGCATTTCAGAGAAGAACGGTAATTGCATGATTTTAGGTAGCGTCTTGGTCGCTTTCATTAATGCGATAATATCTTCATCAGTCATTGCAGCCGCAAGTTGCTCTCGTATTGCTGCAAGCTGCTCGTTGGCTTTTGCTTGTGCTTCTCCTTTTCCTTGAATAGATATTTTGACTTTTGAAACAATGTCAGACATGCAAGTATCAAATTGGGTTGTGCCATAATCTGGAATAGTAACAGTTTCAAGCCCGGCAACATTTTTCCCTACAAAATTATCTAACGGAGCAAAAGATATACAGCGTTTTCCATTTTGGATAAATACATATCCCACTTGGTCTGCAATTCTAACAAGAAGGTCTTTAGATTGCCCGGTACAATCTGGAGAGTGCTTTATCACATCACCATCTGCAGTTTCTTTATCATGGCAGATAAATATAATATCAGAGCCATTTGAACGAAGAAAATTGACGAACTCTTTGAAATCTTCGCCCATCTGTCCGAAACGTTTTAAAGAATTTGTTTTTAACTTATAGTTGTTTTCAATGGCATATTGGCTCAAATAATCGTCAAGCATAGACTTGGCTGTATCAACTATAATTGTTTTATACTCTTTCATTGCTTCCCGCTCACTATCTATGTCTTTCCAGTTTTTAGCCATTATAGTATCACAACGCTGTACTGCTCGGTCTGCACCTCTGTCGCAATCAATCAATAAGGGGGTATCGGCTGTTGTAGCAACACTTGTTTTCCCACTTCCCGGTACTCCATAAAGTACAATAATAACAGGACGTTCAGGTAGAACGTCATTCTTTTTTACGATTGGCATAATTTTATAATATTAAGTTTATCAATATCTTGATAGTCCTTGACTAAGGCAGATGTTGGTTCTTTCTTCTTCCAGGCTCTTTTCTGTATATCCCAATGAAATACGAGCGGAATATTGTTTCAGCCTTTTATTAGAGGCTTTTCTATCTTCGTTCAAGAGGTTTTCCTCTTTATTCTTTGAAGACTGTTTCACTTTATTTTCCATAAATATTTTTTTAAACCGCCCGTACAAGGTTAAAGGGAAGCGGTGCGCACTTCGCTTCTCTCACGGCTTTTAGTACGGTAATAGCTCTGACCTTTTCTGCGGCTGAATTTGGTTATTTATATCTCCATTTATAAGAACCGGCTGATGCTCTTTCCCCTCTTGCGCATGCTGCTATAGTTCCTTGATTTATTTTAGTAACTCTGGAAGCCTCTCTTGTGCTTCCGTATTCTTGAATTGGCACTCCTGTTAAACTATATTGTATTATAACTTTAGATGAATGATTTAGACTGCCGAATCTGCCTAAATTAGGAGTTTTTTTTAACCCAATTCTATATGCGTGTTTTTGATTATCAGAGGAAGAACACCATTCAAGATTTTCTACTTTATTATTAAATTTATTACCGTCTCTATGATTAACTTGTGGAAGATTATTAGGGTTAGGAATAAAAGCTTTAGCTACAAGCCTATGTATAGTGAATCTATTCATTACACATTTTCTACTAAGACTAATATTTAAATAAAGAGAACAACTATTAGGCTTTAAAATTTTACTATGAACATGTCTTACTCCATTTATATGGTTTACATATCTGCTCACAGATTTTACTCTACCTAAACTGGATATTTGATATATCCCTTCATATCCAATTATATCTTTCCAAATTTCTTGTTCCATAATTTATTTTTAAGAGGAAGGAGACAAGGGCAGACGACCTTTGTATGCTTATCCTATCTGGATGTCTTTCCAAATGTCAATAAATTGTTTTGCCGAATATTCCGCAAGTTCGCGTGTTTTATAACAAAGGCGAGACCCGCTACCCGCAAACGCAGACGCATAATCGTAACTCGAATCGAAGAAATCGAAAGAGGAAGGAGACATAATGAAATAGGGATAATACTTGTTCTCATCCGAGTTATCCCAGTCTGCTTTCCAGCCTTCATTCAGAGCTTCCGTAATAACTTCCATTTTATATAACGCAATGAAATGCCTGCGCATGTCTTTGGGTAAATCTGAAAAATCAGGGACACCTTTTCTTCCTGTTTCTTCCATTGCGTCTTCAAACGTTTTGATTCTATCCATTACGTTTTGATTGGCAAATATTTCTTTGCCGTATAGATTTTCAAGCATCTGCTTTCCTTTATTGTCCGCTTCTCTCCAAGCCTTTAAAGCGTTCTTTTTATCTACATTTAAAGTCATAATTGTAAGTTTATAGGGTTATAGAATAAATTGTTTCCACAAATCAATGAATTGCTTCCCGCAATAATTGGAAAGCTTTTCGCTTTTCAAACAAAGGCGAGACCCGCTACCCGCAGACGCAGATACAAAAGCGCAAAGCGAATCGCCGAAACCGAAAGAGGAAGGAGACCCATTAGGCTTGAACCACGGATACCAGCGTTTCACGTTAGCATCGCATACATTAAGTTTCTGACCTCCATTTAGAGCTTCCGTAACGATAGCCAGCTTTTGATAAGCAATATCGTGTTCCGTCAAGCCTAACTCCAATAGCTTTTTCTCATCGAGTGGTTCCCTTCCCAACTCGTGACAAGCATCAAGGTAGGTTTTCACTCTTTCTGTAACGTCTTGTGAAAAGAAATCCTCTCCAAAGGATTCTTCCAATACTGTTTTTAGTTCTTTTGAACCGCTCCGATATAGTTCACGGGCTTTTTGTTCACTTAATTGTAATGTTTTCATATAATTGTTATTAATGGGTTTCAAATAAAAACCGGACTATCTTCACAGACCGCCCGGCTACGACTAAACAAATACTTCATCTGTAGTGAAGATGTTGCGACACCCGGACTCGAACCGGGACGAGTTGTCAAGCTCCACACATCTAAGGTTTGACATTCCTATCATAGAGTGCTACGTCTACCATTCCGCCATGTCGCAGTGTTTCCCGACCAGCACGTGGACGGGACTATTTACATTAAAAAGCTATCATGAATTATTCACCCTTACAGGCTTTGTTCCCCTGAACCAAAAATCTCAAGGAACGAATAGAAAAGACTGAGACCAAAGAAAACGATGACAAGTAGCGCTCCGGAAGATAATATATTCTCCATTGTCGTTATAATTTAATTCGTTCCCGTGAGCGTTCCGATGGTTGCCTTACTACTCTCAAGCATCTATTGAGAGCCACGGGAATTATTTATTCTATTTTTTTGAACCGTTTATACCACGGCGAGCTGTTATGATACTCTATATCTCTTTCCAGTTCTTTTACCTTTCTGTTAAGAGCATTAATCATATCTTTCACTCCTTCCGGAAGGTCATTTTGGGAATATATCCAATAGTCATATGATAACTTATTGCCCAGATAGGAACTACTAAATGTTTCCTGTTTCACCACGCCATATACATCTTTTTTCAAAGCGGATACTAATCTGATTAAAGACTCTCTATCAATTGTATATTTACCGTTTATTTCATATGAATCCGGCATTTCTCCATTGACAATCTGAACATTGTCAATGTAAAAGGAAAGGTTCTTTCCGTCAAAAGTAACTTCTCTGTCTCTCATATTAATTTCAATATTAAGTATAAGCGCTCCCTTCAACGCAACAATACGTGTTTGGCTTTTCAGCGTGCCCGAATTTGACGGGAAGGGAGTATATAATAGTACCAGCGATAATGACGCCCAAACATCATACTTTAACGGTCAACGGATGATTTTCCGCGCTGATACATAGACTACTATTGTAGTATGTTCATTAACTTAATCACGCTGCTGCCTTATGCTCGTATTCACCTCTCAATGAACAGTCTTCGCAATCGGTTGCTTGCACGCTATACATCGCCTCAGCTATGTGTATATATAGATATACTGCTTATCAGCGCAGGCTAATTTTACGTGCCCTGAACACGACTTCATTTTTGAGGGTTAAGTCTCCCATCCCGAATGTTTGGCTCATCGGTTTCGCCTATAATGCTCCCTCTGCACGACTCGAACGTACGACCTTCGCTAACCGGAAATTACCGGATACTAAACCTTCGAACAAGTAACCATAGCGATGCTCTACCTGGCTGAGCTAAGAGGAAGGAGCGTTGTTCACACAACACGGTTTTAATAGTCAAGACTGTCGTAGTACTGCTTGTTGTTCATATATTCAGATACTACCGCCGACCGTGAGCTGTCGTTTATCCGGCTTCTGATGAAGTCATACTTATCGGAACTCATGCCAGATAATACATCATCGTTGTATTCTACACGGCTGCTGTATATACATCCCGCCATGATTGCTATTATTAGAGCAATTCGAATAGCAAGCCGAGAGGCTCTGTTTAAATCGTAGGTTTTCATATTGAAGATGATTTAGTAATTCTATCTTATTTCATTTATATCGTTTTGGCGGTAGAAAACCTTTCTACCTATTTTGATAGGGATGAGATACCCGTCTTTATTCCAACGATTCAATGTGCATCGGGATACGTTTAGGGTTTCTGCAACTTCCTTAAGAGGCACAAGGTTGTCGTTGTTACTTTTCGATACACCCTCCTTTAACTCTTGTATAGCCTGCTGGATTGATGCATCTATTGCATTCTTCAAGTCCTGTGCATTAACTAAGAAAAACTGTTGGCTGGAAGAGTTGCTTCTCATTATTTCCCGAATATCCATAGCTTTATCTCCTTATTCTTTTCTGGTTACTTTAAAATATTTGGGTTCTTCCCCCGCCTTTGCTTTTCCTTTTTCAAATTCAAAAAAGGCCTTACCTTCTTTTTTTAGATTTGAAGCAGTAGTCTTTGTGCTGCCATATTTCATTGGAGGATTTCTAAATATTTCCGTATCTCCAACTCTAATCGAAAGCAGGGTTTCTCTGACTTTCACTAATTTAGGTATGCTTTTTCTTCTTTTTTTTATGATTATATTATCCATAAACATTAACTTTGCATTGGTTAATTAATTAACTGATTGACGATGCAAAGATATGTATATATTTTATATACACAAAGGGTTTGCATATAAAATATATACACAAAACATTATTTAACTATTGAGGCTTTGAGTCTGTTACTATTGTATATAGATATATAAGTGATAAAAGAGAAGACTGTAGCTCTGAAAGAATTTATTTTAAGAATTATAGTTTAGATTATTTTTTGTAACGAAGCTTTGTAACAACTTAGTTCTTTGATTTATTGTACAATTGGTTGTTATTCAAATTTAAAGGATAGCTGTACTTTCACTTTTTTAAACCTGTCATTTGGAAGGTTGTGTAATCGGACTATATCATTCATGGAGTTTGTACACATGGAGTCAACCATTTCATTGTATCTGTCTCCGTTGTGACCTTCCGTTGGGTCAAAGGTCACAACGGAAGGTCACGGAGCTAAGACTTTTGATTCGTTCTGTGTATTTTATGATTAGGTCTCTGTTTTTAGTAGCCTTCCATGCTCCTGAAAAAACATTGATAGCATATTGGCTGTCCGAAAAAACGACCAAATCAGAACCATCCGGAACGGAAAATACTGCACTTAGGATAGCAAGCATTTCCATACGGTTATTGGTCGTATAAAGAAAGCCCTTTGAAGCGGTTTTTACAACTTCTCCCCTATGGATTATCAGATAGGCTGAACCTCCCTCTCCATACACTGATGTGTTTTGACATCCTCCGTCTGTATATGCTATATATTTACTCATTGTCTTGGTATTTTATATATTAAATTATCACGCACGTATGTATTTATATACGCCATGTAATCCCATTCTCTCTGTAAATAATATATGTTCCCAAAATAGAAATATCATAAATAAGCAGCGTTAATGGGATTATCAAACGGATTTTCATAAACAGGATGCTTGGACACTTTGAGATTTGATGATTCAACACGCTTCTTGTGATTATAAATAACGTGCTTATATTTCTCGGTAGTCCCTCTGTCGCATATAGAGTAAGAACAAGGAATGACAATCCATCCGCTTCCGTCTTTGGGGTTATAGATAAAGTGTTTCCTTCCCGTTCTTTTGCGCCACTCCTCAACGGTGTTGGCATTCACGATATGGATAACCATTTCCCCGTGCGCCCTTGTCTTGGAGATTACTCCGTTTCGGAACATTTCATTCATCAGTCTGTGTGCGGTACTTTTGCTTGAACCGGATATATTTCCAAGTTTGCGCAAAGTCAAATCCTTGGTAAGGGCACAACGTTTTTGTTTCGGTTTCCCGTTACTCTGCGGAAAGTTGTCTCTATCAATAGAATTGACTGCACAAAGAAGCATAATACAGTTCAGCTCATGCACAAGCATGCGAATTGAATATTCCTTCTTATTCAGTTTATAGCAATAATCAGAGGTGTAAATAAAAGGCGTACGCCCTATTGACCTTTTGATTTCCTTGCTTTTAAAAGTGTTTGCAAGAAAGCTGCCTCCTTTTACGGAAAACAGAAAACTGTCGTTTAACGCTCCGTTAATAAGGCGTTTGGCTTTATCGTGAGAAACATGAAACAGTTTCATCACTTTATAAGGGGTTACATCGGTAAGTACAGAATTTGAATACAGACACTTGATGCCAATAGCAAAGGCAAGCAATTCTTTTTCAGCCTTGCTTGCCTTGTATCTTTTGATTATATCTATTGGTATATTAAGTATGTCCATTGACCGATTGTATTTTATATAAAGAATGAATCCCGTAATAGGTAGCAGCTATCACAGGATTCATCTCATATAATTAGCCCGAAAGGGGTAAGTATAAACAATGTCAATCGAACAACTGCTACTTGTTACGTGTACAAAGATATGTATATATTTTATATACACAAAGAATTGTAATTTAAAAAATATATATATGGATAAAGATAATGATTTGTTACGTTCAGAAAGATTTATGAATGTTGTTAAGGCTTTGAATTTAAGTAATATGGAGCTTGAGGAAAAATTAGGTATTAATAGAGATTTAAAATCGAAAATTTCTACAGGAAAGCAAAACGCGTCTATAGATAAAATAGTCGCACTATGTGAAATATATAAGGTCAATGCAAATTACATTCTTGTAGGCGAAGGCAATATGTTTCTTGAAGATAGAATAGAATTAAATGGATTGTCTACAGTCGACGTAGAAGATTTTCCATCTCCGGAAACTGCTGAATACTGGAAGAGAATGTATGAAACGACAGTAGTTATGTATGAAGCGCAATTTGAGGATTTGCAAAGGCGATTTAATGCTCTAAACAAATCTGTGGAAGAAATACAAGACCTATTCAGTGTGAGAAGAAAGGCTGTTTAATATATATGTTTACAAACATGTTTTGAAATAAAACCTTTTCAATATAAAATTTGTTGATATTTTATTTCGACAAGACACAATTTATTAATTTGAAATATAATGAATGAAAATGTAAATCTAATGATGAAGCACATGCTCCGTCTTGCAGAAGCGTATGAAAAATTACTTAAAGAAGTTGTACAACTGAGACAAGAAGTCGCAATACTGAAAGGCGGAAAGGTAAAGGAAAAGAAAATTTATAATATGAAGATTTTAGGCAGCCAAGTTGGCGGAAGTTAATAATGTGCTTTATTATTTGATTTATATGTTCCGTATAAATTATTAAACAACTACATAAATTGCAAAAACGTCTTTTGTATGTATTGCTAAAAATGTTTTATTAGACATTATTCACAAACAATTAAAAAACATATAATTATGGAAAATATTGCATTTTTTACTTCAATCATCGTTATTGTATTTGGGGTATTACAAATTATTTTATTCTTCAAAGTATGGGGAATGACTAATGATGTAAGAAAAATAAAGAATATACTCGAATTAAATATAAAACAACAACAAGATACCTTGAACTATAACACTAACATTGCTCCCTCTTTTTCCTTAGGAGAGGTGGTTACATATAAAAAGACGCAAGAAAAGTTTATAATTAAGAGGAGAATTACAGAAGATTTATTTGAATGTTCTTCTCTTGATACGAATACCAGCTACACATTAAATAGAAACGAATTACAAAAATAAATAGGATTTTGCAAAAAAAATAGCCGCCAATACTCATGGCGGCTTAGTTGTGTAATCAGGTGTAAAACCTAGCTTAATCACGCTTGTTGCGCATTATTTACTTGGCATTCTGTGCCTCTTTCTTGTCTTGGTGGTTGAAGTAAACAAGTCCTACAATAGCGACTATCGATACAAAAATTGAAACTGCAATTGCTCCCATATAAAATGATTAGTCCCATTCTATTATTTACTGGTTTGATGCTTTCTATCCTGCATCATGAAGTAAATACCACCTATGTTGGCTATTACGATAACCAAACCAAACATTACCAATGCTCCCATATTATTCTCCTTCCTTTTTGTCTTTTACAAGATATAGCCCCCAGCCTAACGTACAAGCCACAGCTAATACACCACCTGCATATATTATCCACTTTTGTTCCACCTCTCCGAATATCGAGGTTAGAACCACTGCTGTTGTGATATACTTGGCTATATCCATCAGCCATTTTCCTAATTCCTTTTTCATACCGCAAATATAATCTTTAGTTTCCAAACAGCAAACGAAATGCAGGAGCTAAACTTTTACATTGTGTTTTATAACATGTATTATAATATTTGAAGAATAAAATATGTTATATATGAAAAGAAGCGATTAACTTTGCCGCACATTAATTAACTAAAATATGTATATGAAAAAGATTTTGATTTTGTTGTGTTCTGTTTTCTTGCTTACATCGTGTATGAGCATATTTTCAAGCTCTAAGCAATCTATTACTTTTGTGGGAGAGAACGGCACAACATTGTATGACGGAGTGAATAATGTGAAATTGGCAGAAATAAAAGAAGGTGGTTCTGCTACAGTGAAAATCAAGAAAAAACTTTCAGATAAAACAATTATCGCAAAAAAAGAAGGTTTTAAAGATACGCCTTTCGTTATAGAATCTTCGTTTAATGCTAAATCTTTGTGGAATATATTATTTTGGCCGGGCTTTTTGATTGACCTCGGAACGGGGAAGATTAATAAATACGACCCTGTTATTTATAATATAGAAATGGACAATAAAAGTAATTAATGAATTGATATTCAAGAAACCCGCCAGCCGTATTACTGGCGGGGCATCATAACGTGAACGTTGGTCGAAACCTCAACGTGCGTCTATGCTTGTTTATGTGGCAATACATTTCCTAATCTTTTCTTCATTTCAGCTATTGACCTATCCAAAGAAACAATCATCATTTCATAATCTTTGTGCGATGCAGTTACATTATCTACTATCACATTACCAAGTTCTTCAATAGAGGCGCAAATATTGCCTACAAGTTGTCTGTTTTCTTCCATAGTATAATGTATTAAGTTAATCACCTACGTAATGAGAGCCGAAACGCCCTTTATTGTTATTGGTATAATAAGCGGATGTCGGGATTGATAAATCATCATAAACGCTGCGTCTTGCAGGTTCGGCTAAATAAGCTTCCATTGCTTCTTTTTCTGCGTTTTTCATTTCCTCATCAGACGCACGCTTCTTTTCGTTAGCCCAAGCAAGTTTAAGGCAGTCCGCCCAATTCTTTACTCCATGAGTGAGAGAATACAGTTTCATGTACTTCTTAATCTGATGGGCTTCTTTCATTATCTTGCTTAAGTTGTAGCGTTTCATATCTTATAGTTTTTTGTTTAACTTTGATGATGCAAAGATAAAGTAATATTTTATCTTCGTCAAATAAAAGAATAAATATTACTTTATCTTTAACATAGATTAATAAACTAATATTTTATCAATAAGCATTAAAGATTAAAATATTACTATATTTGCAGCATTAACCAGCTAAAGCAATATTTTATGAAGGTAAGAATCAAAGAAATAATGGTAGAAAAAGGTGTTTCGTCAGTTAGTTTAGCTGATATAATAGGTGTTTCAAAGGTGACAGTAAGTAATCTTATTAATAATAAAACAATGCCTTCAGTAGAAACCCTTGAAAAGATAGCCACCGCCCTAAACGTCCCCATGTGGCAACTGTTCGCATCTCCGGAAGAAATTCAGCCCCAAAGCGATGGAGTCTCTATCACGTGCCCAAACTGTGGAAAGGAGTTCGAAGTGGAATTGAAAGCGAAAGAAAGGTGAACTTTCAGAACCTGATGCAATGAGAAAAAACGGAAATCCCGATTTTCTCCAATCTAAAAAGGATTATCCCCCAAATAGAAGAAAACTAATAAAAGTTGCTATATAAGGAAATTTTTCGTATATTTGCGCTATAAATAAAGACAACACTTAATATATGGAAAAATGTAATGACTTGCAAAATATTGACTCTGTAGTGCTTTCAGATTTCATATTGAAGCATTACGGACCTATGTCGCATCTGAAATTGCAAAAGCTGCTTTTTTATTGTGATGCATATTGCCTTGCCTATTTTGATAAAGAACTTGTGGAAGACCAATTTGAGGCATGGGTACATGGTCCCGTCAGCCGCAAGGTTTACGATAGCCTTAAAGACAAGTCCATATTATACAGCGACCTCGCTTATTCGGGAAAAGACGGCGTAGATGTGGATAAGGAGTTTGGAAAACTCTCCAAAGACCAACAGGATTTGATTTTAGCTGTATTGAATGACCTTTCAGTGTGGACTGGTTTCGAGTTGGAAGCAGCCACTCACCGTGAAAAGCCTTGGCTTGAAGCACGTAAAGGATATTCAGAGGCGGATAAATGCAATGTCCTAATTTCAAAGGAAACGACACGATTGTTCTATAAATTGGAGATGAATGGCTGAATACAAGGGGAAAAAGAAACTAACATTTTTCACAAAGAACAAGGATAGCGTGAATGATACGCCACGGACTTCCAACTTTAAGGTTTCATTCCAATATTTCGATACGACGCAAAAATATGGTTCTTCTTTTAAAGATTGGCAAGGAGTTGGATTGTTGAGCCGTGCTATGGAAACCTTACATGGTTATTGTTGTTCTCCACTTATGGAACAAGTAGATGGGGACAAGTTTACGATTTACGGTTCTTTTCCACCCAAAGACAAAACCATGTTTGAATATCCGCATCATGTACCGGAAGATGCGAACTGGGCAAGAATACACATAAACGGTTCCGCTGTAATCATTGGGCATATTGTGGGAGATACTTTCTATGTAGTGTTCTTAGACAAGACGCATAAATTCTGGCTCACTAAAAAAGTTACAGGAAAATAGAAAAGGTATTGAAAATGAAGGAGGTATATTATGGAAGCAAACAATCATCAGATTGTAGATTATGATGTAGTATTAGATGCAAAATTCGGGAAGGAAGGAAGCCCTGAACGTGCGAAGGCGGAAGATGATGCATATGCTTTTTATACCAGTCAGATACTTCTTGATGCAAGAAAGGAGGCGAAAATGACACAATCAGAGCTTGCAAAGAAGGTAGGGACAAACAAGTCTTACATATCAAAAATAGAGAATGGCTTGATTGAACCCGGAGCCGGTTTGTTTTTTCGCATTATTGATGCACTCGGATTGAGAGTTGACATTGTAAAGCCCATAATGTAGAAACTTATGTTACGAGTAGTAGATGTAGATTATATCAAAGATTATGAGCTTCTTGTAACGTTCAGTGACGGAAGCAAAAAAAAGGTTGATTTAAAACCATACCTTACAGGAGAAGTGTTTGGGGAATTGTTGGATAAGGATAAGTTCATCCAATACGGATTGACGCACACAACTATAGAATGGGCAAATGGGGCAGATTTAGCTCCGGAGTTTTTGCATGAGATTGGAACGGCTGCATAAGTTTGTAATATAACCATATTTGCCTAATAGAGGAGCAATTAGATATTATTCAATCAAGGAAACTACCTCTTTCTTTATTTCATCGTCTATCTCCCTATACCGGGCAAAAGCCTTACTTCCTTCGGCGTGCCCGGAGAGCGCACCGACAAGGTTCGGGTCTTTGACTTTCTTATATAGATTACCTATGAATGTCCTTCTTGCCATGTGAGAAGATGCAACTTCATTTATTGGTCTTTTCTCTTCTTTCCCGGTAGTTGGATTTAGTATTGTAACCATGCGGGTTATATTGCAACATTTGAATATTTCTTTTATAGCATCATTGTATTTCTGAGCCGAAATAAATGGGAATAGTTTTCTTTTACCACCTACTTCCTTGTATTTGTTTATAAGGGCTTTTGCGCGCTCATTTAATGGTACACGCACGACAACCGGACGTTCGTCACGTGTCTTGTGTGGAATGTACTCTATGGCTCCGTTGATGATATTCTCCTCTGTCATTTTCAACAAGTCGGATACTCGGCATCCTATCAGGCATTGAAAAATGAATATATCCCGTTGCGTGGCAAGGTGAGGACGGTTGGATAAATCGAAATCGGCAATATGGTTACGTTCTTCTAGTGTCAGATAGAACGGAGTACCATACTTTTCTGTGGTAACTCCGTTGTATTTGTCAAATGGTCTATTATCCGTTATTCCCTGCTGATTACACCAATTATAAAAGGCGCGGAGTTTGTTAAATAATGCGCATATTGTATTATTCCCTCTCGGCTGTGGCTTAATATTTTTACGGGCGGCATGCGCTATTGCTGGAAACGCCTCATATATTTGGGGATATTCCTCATAAAGTATATGTTCGTTTCTTAAAAAACTTTCTATATCTTCGAGGGTGTCTGAGTTTATTTTGTCTATATCCAGATTAAACTCTTTTTTTTTATATATAGCAATAAACAGTTCATACCTTTGTAATGCACGAACAAGCACGCGAAAATTCTTATCTCTTACTTCTGATAGTTTCTTTTTCTGGAGGTAAGATTCTATAATGACAAAGAACCCTTCTTTTTGTACTTGGTATTTCTCTGGGTGTATTTGCTTATCTACGAGTTTATCCAGTTCTTCGCTGCTGATTCCGGGATTGCTGTCATATATGGATAATAATAAATTCTTCCGTTCTGTGATAGCAGTATTTAATCGTACGCGTTCATCTGTTCTTATAACGCTCTTTGATTTGTATTGCTCCCGTTTATCGTCCCATAAAGCAGGCAACACAACAAGCTCTGACTTATGGAATAACTGTACTTTTCTTCCGCTGGATATTCGGAACCTTATATTTGCTTCCTTATCCTTTTTGCCTGTTCTAATAAATGCCTTTACTGTAGTCATATATTCTCTGTTGTATCGGTTGTGCAAATATAATATTTTTGCACAACATTCATGCAACATAATGCAACTCAATGAAGCATTATGATATATTTCATATCTGTATTGTGATTTTGTTATAGGTATTTATGATTTACACGGTTGCATAATGTTGAATAACAAATATTCCCGCTTCGAGTACTCATCTAAGGCTTTGTAAATCATTGATTTATGAAGCTTTTTTTATGCTCTTTATCTAAATCGGAAATCTTATTTTTTTTGGGTCAACGTAAAAACCTGAGGGGTAATATTTGTAAAAATCCTATCTTTGCATAAAACTAACT
>OGPD01001357.1_pt1 | contig 20015 bp, 20 predicted proteins | sample 1552861 | NCBI WGS metagenome assembly OGPD01 (sample SAMEA2580280, study PRJEB22360) | human gut metagenome | biome: human gut; feature: human-associated habitat; material: faeces | place: Denmark | collected 2008/2010
TTACCCTTTTTTACCACCGATATGAAAAAGAAATTTTTTGCTAATTTATGGTTGAGTTTTCATAGCTGGTCTCCTGACTGTTTTTCTCTGTCGTACGGCTAAGTATTAGAAATCCATTTCCTTCGACATTTTTTAGGTAAAATTATCCTCTAAAACGCTTTTTCTGTCAAGTATTGTTTCTTCAAACGACCGAAAATACCAAAAGCACATTTTGGATTTACAAACGAGTGGCAAGAACTTAGATAAATTTAACCCCCTGTTCAGCGCTGCTGCAAAAAAACACAAGACGAAACGAATGTCCGTCTTGTGTTTTTATATGTACCTCTTACTATGTCTTATTCCCCGATCAAGCTCTTGTATAATTCCTGATATTGTCCGGCAGAATTCTTCCATGAAAAATCTTTGCTCATCGCACGTTCTACGATCTTATTCCAGTCACGTTTTCTGTCATAATAAATTCTTTCCGCATAACGAACTGTATTAAGCATCTCATGTGCATTATAATTAGTAAAGCTAAATCCTGTTCCTGTCTTGTCAAATTCATTATACGCTTCAACCGTATCTCTAAGTCCGCCTGTCTCACGCACAATCGGAATCGTTCCATAACGCAGGCTCATCAGCTGACTTAATCCGCACGGTTCAAACAGTGATGGCATAAGAAATGCATCGCAGGAAGCATAAATCTTATGTGAAAGTTCATCCGAATAAAAGATGTTTGCGGATACTTTTCCGGAGTACTTCCATGCAAAATGACGGAACATATTCTCATATTTCACATCACCTGTTCCAAGCACAACGATCTGAACCGCATCCTGACAAAGTTCATCCATAACGTAATCGACAAGATCAAATCCTTTTTGATCTGTAAGCCGTGAGATCATTCCGATCATCATCGTTTTTGTATCTTTCTCTAAACCGAGTTCTTCCTGCAGCGCTTTCTTATTAAGAACTTTATTCTTCCTGAAATCTTCAACCGAAAAGGTTTTTGCAATTCTAGGATCTGAAGCCGGATCCCAGTCTGTATAATCCAAGCCGTTGACAATACCGCAAAGATCATTTGCCCTTGCCGACATTAATCCGTCAAGACCTTCACCGTAAAACGGTGTTTTGATCTCTTCTGCATAACTGTTACTTACCGTTGTCACTTTATCGGCATATACGATACCGCCTTTAAGCAAGTTTGCATCTTTATATGCCTCCATCTTATCCGGAACGAAATAGTATTCCGGAAGTCCGGTAATTTCGCGAACAGATTTCGTATCCCATACCCCCTGGAATTTCAGATTGTGGATTGTCATCACAGTTTTAATTCCGCGATAGTATTCTCCCAGATATCTGAAATTATCAAGATAAACCGGTATCAGTCCCGTCTGCCAGTCATGACAATGAATCAGTTCCGGACGAAATCCGATCACCGGAAGTATGCTCAGCACTGCTTTTGAAAAGAAGGCAAACTTTTCTATATTCCACTTCGGATCCCCATCATACGGAGCAAATCCACTGAAATAATATTCATTATCGATAAAATAGAAAATAATACCGTTCAATTCAATCTTCAGTACTCCGACATACCTGTCCTGACCTGCAATGTCCATATAAAAATGGGCAACATACTCTAACTTCTCTTTCCACTCCTGTTTCATGCACATGTAATTCGGAATAACAACACGAACATCATATTTTTCTTTGTCGAAATCTTTCGGAAGCGAACCGACAACATCTGCCAGACCTCCGGTTTTGATAAACGGTACACACTCCGATGCAGCAAACAAAATATTTTTCATATCCTGATCCTCCCATTCTTCACATAAATTCCCGGAAAGAATTCTGTTAATTGTTATTATACCCTATTCTCTGCGCAATGAAAAGGACTTTCCTAGTTTTTATGCCTGTATTCAAGCTGAATTGTATCGGCAATCAGCGCAATAAACTCTGAATTGGTCGGTTTCCCCTTTCCTGTACTCACAGTATATCCAAAAAGCTCATCAAGCGTATCCAATTTTCCGCGGCTCCATGCCACCTCGATCGCATGTCGAATTGCCCGTTCGACGCGGCTTGACGTTGTCCGGTATTTTTTTGCAACTGTAGGATACAATATTTTTGTAATTGCATTCAGCACATCCATGTCGTTTACTGCCATCATGATCGCATCCCGCAGATAATGATACCCTTTGATATGCGCCGGTATTCCAATCTCATGAAGCATATTCGTCACTCTGCTTTCCAGATTTTCCCGTCTTGATGAAACTTCCTGTATACTCTCTTCATTTTTCTTTTCAAAAACCGCCGGCTTTTTTCGGATCGATTTGATCCGATCCAATAAAATCGTATGATTAAACGGTTTCATAATATAGTAATTTGCACCTTTATTAAATGCATCTTCTGTAATTTTTTCCTGTCCGACAGCAGTAAGCACTATAAAATACGGTCTTTTGTCGACAAACTCCTGCTTGTTTACTTGCTCCATTACTGTCAATCCATCCATTTTCGGCATGATCAGATCAAGCAGGACAACATCCGGCTGTCTGTCCTTTATGATCTGACACATCTCTTCTCCATTTTTCGCTTTTCCGACGAGATCCAGTTCCTTGTCCGTTTGTATGATGTCGTCAAGCATATCTAGAATTCTCTGGTTGTCGTCAGCGATCGCCACACTCAAATGCTCCATTCTCGTCTCTCCTTTAGTTTTGAGACCATCCCTTTAAAACGCCACTCGCTTATTATATCTATGCCATTTTGCATAATCAAGCGAATCTTGTAGTAACAATTCGACATTTATCCACACATTTCCGGTAAATTCACCTGTTTTAACATATTTTCTATGAATATTCCGTAACCTTTTGTCGAGTCTTGTACGAAAACGTGGGTTACTGCTCCGATCAATTTCCCGTTTTGTATGATCGGACTTCCGCTCATCCCCTGAATAATCCCTCCTGTTTTTTCAAGAAGTTCTTCGTCCGTCACCTTAATCACAAGTCCTTTATTGATCTCCTGAGACATCATGTCGACTTGAGTCACTTCAATATCAAATTCTCTAACTTCATTATCTACAAAACATCGGATTGTAGCAGGTCCTGTTATAATTTCTTCTTTTTTTGCAGTCCTGATTGCCGTCTGTTCTGTGAAAAGTTCATCAATTTTGTCGATTTTCCCATAAATCCCAGCCTCTGTATTTTTATCGATTGTACCGAGAATATTATAATTGTTATAAATGATCATACCCTCCATACTTCCCGGAGATCCGCTCTGTCCTTTTGTGATATCTCTGATACTCGTGCGGTATACATTTCCTTCCGCAATCGACATAAGAACACTTGTATCCACGTCATGAATCCCATGCCCAAGCGCGCCAAACCGACTTTGATCCGTTAAAAAAGTAACTGTTCCCAAGCCTTGTACATTATCGCGAACCCATATACCAAGCCGATATTCTCCCGTTTCATATTCAACCGGCTTTATTTTCAAATCTATCGTCTCCCCATTTCGTCTGACCGTCAACACCACGAACGTTCCGGTTAGATTTCCGACAGCCTCCAAAAGCTCTTTTTTTCCCGTAATTTCACAATGATCTACTGCCATAATATAATCGCCTGCTTTAACAATTCCTTTTGCTGGTTCATGCTCCTTTCCATCCGCTCCGGCAATCTGCTCTGTATTAAGAACCATCACTCCGTCCGTTTCCATATAAATACCAATCGGCATTCCTCCGACAAGCACCGTATCATTATTCATCGCTTCTATTCCCGCATCTGTCGAAACCGGTTTCTTTCCACGAATCATTTGATACTGCAAAATACCCATAGCCGCAAAGAAGAAGGAGAGGAATAGACAGAATACAGCGGTCACATACTTTTGTTTTTTCAACATATCCACACCCTTTCTCTGATATCTCGATAATTTTTTATCCGCATCCGCTCCTTCTTTCCTATATAAAAAGAAACGGATACTTCTCTGTATCCGTTTCTAGTATATGTGGTTTCTTCTTTTTCCACACTAGTATTATATTTCACTCTTTGCCATTTCTTTCATTTCACGGGCACTTTCCATAATACTGGATGTAATCTTATCTCCACCCAGAATACGCGCCAGTTCTTTTACCGAATCTTCTTCGTTCAATAGACGAATCCTTGTTTTTACGCTTTCGTTTTCCGCAGATTTTTCAATCAGAAAATGACTGTCTGCCACTGCTGCTATCTGTGAAAGATGAGTAATGCAAATCACCTGCCTGCTTTTACCTATCAGCTTTAGTTTTTCTCCGACTTTTGCTGCCGTAACTCCCGATATTCCGGCATCAATCTCGTCAAAAATCAAAGTCGGCGTATCTTCCGCATCTGCCAGAACCGTTTTTATCGCAAGCATAATACGGGAAAGTTCTCCGCCTGATGCAATATTCTCAAGCGGCTTTACAGGCTCGCCGGGATTAAGCGCAAGATAAAATTCCGCTTCGTCTTTTCCGTTCGCGCTAAACTGTCCTGCATCTTTTAAATGTATCTCAAACCTTGTATCGAGAAAATTTAATTCCTTCAGATGAATACAGATTTCGTCAGCAAAAACTGTTTTATATCGATTTCTTACATCATGAAGTTTTTTCGTTACACGTTCTACTTTTTTTAACGCTTTTTCTTTCTCTTCTTCAATTTGTTTTATATATGCATCATAATCATTAAGCTGTTCTATTCTATGGCGTTTTGATTCGCAATATGCAAGGACATCACTTACAGAACTTCCATATTTTGCTTTTAAATGATTGATCAGATTCAACCGTTCCTCTGTCTCTTTGAACTCTTCTTCTGAAAATTCAAATTTTGAGGCATATTCGGACAGTTCTCTGTTAAAATCATTCAGAAGGCTGTCCACATCCATAAGCAGAGCGCACAGACGGTCTCCCTCTTCATCAAATTCCGCCGCCTCCCGAAACGCACGTATCGCCCGAGTAAGACAATCACCTGCATTTGCCGAACTGTCCTCGCATGTATAGCGATAAGTCTGCGCAACTGCATCCGTGATTTTTCTGCTCTCCGTCATCCTTCGGTATGTTTCCTCTAATTCTTCATCCTCATTTTCCCGAAGAGCAGCCTCTTCGATCTCGTGTACTTCAAATTCATAAAGAGAAAGTTCTCTTCGCCTTTCTTCATCATTTAAAGAAGTTTCTTCCGCCTTTTTACAGATCGCCCGATATTCTTTATAACATTTTGACATTTCTGATTTGATCGGAGCAATCTCTTTTCTCCCAAAAAGATCCAGAAGCACCAAATGATTCTTCCTTTGAAGTAAGGTTTTATTATCATGCTGACCATGAATGTCAATCAAAAGCTCTGCCGCTTCTTTCAACTTTCCTGTATTCACTGTCTCTCCATTAATGCGGCTTATGCTTCTGCTTCCTGTAAACTTTCTTGTTAAAGTAACCATACCGTCATCCGGAATAATATCCATCTCTTCCAGTTTTTGTCTGATCTGTCCGTCGTCAACCGAAAAAGTCAGCTCTACCAGACCATTTTCCGCCCCGTTTCTCAAAAGATCAGAACTATACTTTCCTCCAAGAGCCAGTCCGACAGAGCCGAGCAAGATAGACTTTCCCGCCCCGGTTTCTCCTGTCAATATATTCAATCCTTGTCCGAAATCTACTTCTGTCTCATCGATCAAAGCAATATTTTTCACATGTAGATTTTGTAGCATACCATTCACCTATACTTCTCTTGAAACGATCTTTCTTATCTTATCCATTACGGCCGCTGTATCTTCTACAGTTCTGATTGCACACATGATCGTATCGTCTCCTGCAATACAGCCTACGACCTCATGCCATTTCATTGCGTCTACAGCCACAGCCATTGCCATACCGGAAACAGTCTTGATCACTAGAATATTCTGCGCCATATCCATCGCCACATACCCATCTTTTAAGACACGTATATATTTTTCACTCATTCCGGGTTCTTCGATCCTGTGAAGAATATATTTCTGATGTCCGCTTCCTGTAGATACTTTTGACAACTTCAGATCACGTATATCTCTCGACACAGTAGCCTGCGTCACTTTAAACCCCGCATTATTCAGATATTCTGCCAGTTCTTCCTGTGTTTCAATATCATACTGACTGATAAGTTCAATAATTTTTGCATGACGGCTGACTTTCATATGTTCAATTTCCTTTCATTTTTTTACGCATTGTTTTCATAAAGCTTTCTTTGCTTAATTTGATCAGTTTTGCCGTATGAGACGACCGCTTAATACAAACTCTTTCTCCCGTGACAAGAGTTGTCTGTTCTGCACCGTCAAAGCAAAGAGAAACCTGTTCCTGCCTTCCATAACGTCCTTCGCACACTTCTACCTCAATCAAATCATCGGCTGACAGAACAATACTGCTTGTATTAAGCGCGTGTGAACAAATCGGAGTGATCACGATCATCTGTGCTGTCGGTTCAACGATCGGGCCTCCCGCCGACAGATTATAACCTGTACTTCCGGTTGGAGTCGATATGATCACTCCATCTGCGTGATAAGTATTCAGAAGCGCCCCGTTGACATAAATATGAAAACTTACGATACGAACCTTTCCTTCTCTTGCAATGACAATATCGTTCATCGCCATATCTTTCCGAGAATTACGAAAGCTTCCTTCCAGCATCATCCGTTCTTCAATAACCGGAGTCTCTGAAAACAAATGATCCAATGCACTTTCAAAATCTTCCAGATCCACATCTGTAAGATATCCGAGCGTTCCAAGATTGATCCCAAGCAGCGGAAGGCTTCGCTCTCCAAGATCTCTGACCGCACGGATTAAAGTTCCGTCACCACCTAGTACCAATCCGCATTCTGCTTCCTTAGGAACAGTTCCCGGAATAATATGGCCCTCACTGTCTTTTTCCGACAAAAAACATTTTTTACCGGAAGATTGAATATATTGTTCAATCTGACTCGTGATCGCATAATCTTTATCTTTTAATTTATTTGTAATAATATAAAAGCAATCCATTTTAGTCCTCTTGTTTTTACAAAATACTGCATCGCATACATTACTTAAGCGTGCTGCTTTGCCAGCGTCTCAAATGCTCTGTCTGAAACAATAACAGGATCAAGTCCGCCGAGATTTTCACCGGCCTCATTTTCACTCTTTTTTAAATGAATCAAATACTCTATATTTCCTTCCGGTCCTTTGATCGGAGAAAAATCAAGAGCACACAGATCGAAACCGATCGACATAGCATAATCCATAATTTTCTGAATCACTTCCCGGTGTGTGCTCTTTTCTCTTACGACACCTTTTTTTCCTACTTTTTCCCGTCCTGCCTCAAACTGCGGTTTAATAAGAGCTACGATCTCACCGTCTTTTGCCAAATAATTACGAATCGGCTCCAATACTTTCGTAAGCGAAATAAATGAGACATCAATAGAAGAAAAATCAATTTCTTCTCCCAAATCTTCAGGTGTCACATATCGAATATTCGTCTTTTCCATGCAGATAACTCTCGGGTCGTTTCTCAGTTTCCAATCAAGCTGTCCTCGTCCCACATCGATCGCAAACACCTTTTTTGCACCGTTTTGAAGCATGCAATCTGTAAAACCGCCCGTTGAAGAACCGACATCCGTACAGACTTTATCTTTTACGCTGACATCAAAATTTGCGATCGCTTTTTCTAATTTCAAGCCGCCTCTGCTTACATACGGAAGTGTATGCCCCCGAACTTCGATACTGACTTCTTCCGGGAACGTGCTTCCCGCTTTATCTTCTCTTTGTCCCTCCACAAAAACATTTCCGGACATAATGATCGCTTTTGCCTTTTCCCTTGACTCCGCCAGATTTCTTTTTACAAGTAATACATCCAAGCGTTCTTTCATATTTTTTTCCTTTCAGTTACACATATTCATCAATTATCTGCTTTACGATCGTATCTTTATCAAGACCTACTTCCCTGCGGAGCAGATCTACATTTCCATGTTCTACATAGTCATCGGCTATCCCGAAATTTTTCACGCGTACATTAATACCTGCTCCTGAAATATAATCAAGAACCTGTTCCCCGAATCCGCCTGTCAGCATGTTTTCTTCAATCGTTACATACAGATCGTGATTCTCCGCTAATCTTTCCAGCAATTCTGTATCAAGAGGTTTTACAAACCTTGCATTTACAAGAGAACAGCAATATCCTTTTTCTTTCAGGCCTTTTCTCACCTGATCTGCAAGTTCTGCCATATGACCTACAAATATGATCACAATCTTTTCTTCTTCATACAGCAGTTCACTTTTCCCGTAACAGATCGGACTGCGGAATTGTTTCATTCCTTCATATGCCTCGCCTCTTGGATACCGCACTGCGATCGGATATGGAAAATCTGCCGCAAACCGTATCATATCTGCCATTTCCCATCTGTTTTTCGGAGAAATGATCGTCATATTCGGGATCATTGATAAAAATGACAAATCAAACACCCCCTGATGTGTTTCACCGTCACTTCCGACAAGTCCTGCCCTGTCTACCGCGATCACAACCGGAAGATTTTGCAGACAGACATCATGAAGCGTCTGGTCATACGCTCTTTGCAAAAACGAAGAATATACTGCAAATATCGGTTTCATTCCCCCCGCCGCAAGACCTGCCGCAAATGTCATCGCATGTTCTTCCGCGATCCCCACATCAAAAAAACGATTTGGGAAATGCTTTGCAAACGGAGTAAGACCTGTTCCGTCCGCCATCGCAGCCGTAATCGCAACGATACGCTCGTCTTTTTTTGCAATATCAAGCAGCACTTTAGAAAATACTTCCGTATAAGTATCCGCCCCTTTTGATTCTTTCGCATCTCCGGTCTCAAGATGGAACGGACCTGTCCCATGAAATTTTGCCGGATTTTCCTCTGCCGGAAGATACCCTTTTCCTTTTTTCGTAAGTACATGTACTAAAACGGCATGATCCACCCTTTTTGCCTCATTGAACACACGCACCATCTCTTTAACATCATGTCCGTCCACAGGTCCTAAATATGTAATATCCATATCTTCAAAAAACATTCCCGGAACAAATAACTGTTTAATCCCACTTTTTGTCTTTTTCAGCCTGCTGACGATCCGATCGCCTGTCCCCGGTATTTTTTTTAAAGTATCTTCAACACCCTTTTTCAGATCAGTATACGCCTGTGCTGTCCGCAGGCATCCCAAATATTTCGATACTCCGCCGACATTTTCAGAAATTGACATATTATTATCATTCAGCACGATAATAAAATTACTTTTCAAACGGGAAGCATTATTCAATGCCTCAAATGCCATTCCCCCGGTCATTGCTCCGTCTCCGATCACTGAAACGACATTGTATTTTTCCCCTTTCAGTTCTCTTGCCGCAACATACCCCAGACCTGCCGAAATAGATGTAGAACTATGCCCTGTATCAAAAGCATCACATTCACTTTCTTTTCGTTTCGGAAATCCACTCATGCCGCCATATTTACGCAGATCGTCAAAACCATCTTTTCTTCCTGTAAGAAGTTTATGCGTATAAGATTGATGACCTACATCCCAGATCAATTTATCCTGCGGAAAATCCAGTGTAAGATGAAGCGCCATCGTCAATTCTACAACACCCAGATTTGAAGCCAGATGTCCTCCTGTACAACTGATCTTATCAAGAAGAAATCCCCGGATCTCTTCTGCAAGTTCTTTTAGCTGTGTATGATCAAGTTTTTTTATATCGTTCTCTTTCTGGATCATTTCAATTATCATGATTGATCCTCCTAGTTCTATTTTTCTCTGTATACAAGTCTTCGGAGCAGTTCCTCCATAAATCCGCACTCTTTTCCGATAGAACGAAGTTCTTCTACCGCCTCTTCCGTCAGACGAGCAGCCTCTTCTTTTGCCTTTTCAAGCCCCTTCCAAGTAACGTAAGTCGTTTTTTCGTTTTTTTCATCGCTGTGCACCGGCTTTCCGAGTATTTCTGTCGTACTCGTCACATCAAGAATATCGTCTTGTATTTGGAATGCCAGTCCTATTTTCCCGGCGATTTCTTCCATTTTTCCGATTTCCTCTTCTTTTGCCCCTGCAAGAACAGCTCCGATCATTACAGACGCCTCAATAAGCGCTCCTGTTTTCAATCTATAAATAAACGCAAGAAGTTCTCCTGATATTTTGCATCCTGCAGATCTTACATCGACCACCTGACCTCCGATCATTCCGTAAATTCCGGCTTTGCCTGCAAGAATTTTCAGAGCTCTTCCGATCAGGATGCTGTTTTGAGGATCTGTTTCAAAGGCGCTGCATGCAGTCTCAAATGCGTAATTCAAAAGTGCGTCCCCTGTCAAAATTCCCATATCTTCTCCGTATACGACATGAGTCGTCTTCCGTCCTCTTCGATAATCATCATTATCCATGGCCGGAAGGTCATCATGAACAAGAGAATATGTATGGATCATCTCGATAGCGGCCATAAACGGCTCGATGACCCCGCCTTTTCCGCCAAACAAGTCAAACGTCTCTTTCATGAGCATCGGACGAAGGCGTTTTCCACCTGCCATCAGACTATATTCCATCGCTTCTTCTATGATCTGCTGATGTCCTGTCTGATCAGGCAGGTATTTTCGTAAAATCTCTTCTATTTTTTCTGTTCGTTTTCTACAGTCTTCTTTAAAATTCATCTGTCTCTCCATTTTCATCAAGAACGAGAACCTTTTTTTCTACCTCGTCTATGGATAAGTTACATTTTTTAAGAAGTTCCATTCCGTTATTATATAGATCAAATGTTTGTTCTAACGTGATTTCTTCATTTTCCATCTTTCCGATCAGTTCTTCCAAATCTTTGAACATCTCCTCAAGATTTTCTTTCTTTTTCTCTGACACTTTAACCTCCGCCGATCCGTTTTTATCCGTGAATCATTGTTTCCGTATTATGAACCTCCGCTTCGATCTTTCCGTCGCTTACAAAGATTTCCAATTTTTCTCCCCGTTTCACCTGAGCTGTCGATCGTATATTTTTTCCTTCTTCGGATCTTATATACGAGTATCCGCTGCTCAGTTTTAAAAGAGGAGACACTCTTTTCATTCGTTCGGCATTCAAGGCCAGACGATGTTTTTCCTGCGTCAGTCTTCGTTCCATAATATCGCGAATCCTGTTTTCCATCTCTGCCGTAAATTGCCTGTGCTCATATAATTTGTGCCGTGGATGAAGCAGTTTCAGCCTCATTGAGAAACGCTCCGCTTTCGTCCTGAAAAGACCGATCTGTGACAAGGCAGCCCGAACAATTCTGTCTTCATACGCAGACATCGTTTTTTTACATTCGCGGATCTCGTACACTGCCAATTCGGCGGCTGCTGAGGGAGTCGGAGCTCGTAAATCCGCAACAAAATCTGCGATTGTAACATCTGTTTCATGACCTACCGCAGATATGACCGGAACGGAACATTCAAAAATTGCACGTGCAACCTCTTCTTCGTTAAACGCCCACAACTCCTCAATACTTCCGCCGCCTCTGCCAACGATCATGACATCCACACCTTGTTGTTCTAGCATCCGTATTCCTCTTATAATGCTCTTCACCGCTCCTTCACCCTGAACAAGGGCCGGATAAAGAATGAGCTGAACATATGGATTTCTACGTTTTGCAACATTGATTATATCTCTTACCGCCGCTCCGTTTTGCGCCGTCACAATCCCAACTGTTTTTACATAGGCAGGAATTCGCTGCTTATATTCGTCTGAAAACATCCCCATTTCACAAAGTTCCCGCTTAAGCGCCTCGAACTTTTCATAGAGTTCTCCTGCTCCGTCCAGCTTGATTTCTCTTGCATAAAGCTGATATTTGCCATCTCTTTCATATACGCTTACTGAACCGAATGCGATGACCCGCTGGCCGTTTTTCAATGTAAAAGAAAGCCCCGCCCTTGAGCCTGCAAACATAACACAGGCAATCGTGCCGGACTCATCTTTCAAAGAAAAATAAATATGTCCTGATGGGTGATATTTACAGTTGGAAATTTCTCCCTTTACATAGATACGGTTCAGCATGAAATCCTGTGTAAACATATTTTTTATATAAGAATTAACCTGCTTCACTGTATAAATGCCGTTCATTTTATAACTCCTGTTTTGCAAATTTAGCAAGCACACCATTTACAAACGACGAGCTATTATCTCCTCCGAAACGTTTCGCAAGCTCAACAGCCTCGTTGATCGCAACTTTTGCCGGAACGTCCTCATCCCATTTTATCTCGTAAAGCGCCAACCGTAAAATTGACAGATCGACTTTGTTCATTCTTGTCGTTTTCCAGCCTGTCGCGTTCTCATTTAAAAGTCCGTCGATTTCTTCTATGTGTGATAAAATCGCTTCATATTTATTTTGTATATACTGTTTGTCTTTTTCTTTTGCATCTTCAAGCGTCTCAAAATAGTAGTTCAAATTCTCCGGCATATCAACAGAATCATTAAACTCGATCTGAAAAAGCATTTTAAATATATGTTCCCGAAGTTCCGTTCTTACCATAGTAATTCCTCTCTATTGTCATAATCATCTTCTGTCGGCGCACACGGCCTTTTGCCATCTTCCTGTCCTGCTCGTACCCGCTTGTATCTTATTGCCGCGCAATATTGAAAAAGGATGTCTTGCGACATCCCTTAGTATCAATGTCAGGGGCGGATCGCCTTGTCACATATTGCAATACGAAAGCAGATCAGTTCTGTTTCTCCATCTCTACTCCGGCAACCTTAATATTGACATCCGCAACCTCAAGCCCCGTCATATTCTCAACCGCATTTTTCACCTTTTCCTGAACTTTTTTCGTAACTTCCATAATACTGTAATCATATTTCAGGTTTAATGCCAGAGATACTGTAACGACACCCTCTAATACATCTACCTTTACGCCTTTTGACAGGTTCTTGATTCCAAGCTTTCCAATCACTTCATTCGTAATATTTCCGGCCATGGAAGCAACGCCATCCACTTCCGTAGCAGCCAGAGCCGCAATGATCGCTACAACTTCATCCGCGATCTTAACTTCGCCGAGACTCGCATCATTTTGTATTGTATAAGCATTTCTTTCGTCCTTAGCCATATTCAAAACCTCCCGTTTTGTATCATCTCTTTTCTTATTATAACAAATCTCCATCCGTTTGCAAAGAAAAAGTTCACCGCCAAGAGAACTCTGTATTTGAATCCGATTTTTAAGATCTTCCAAACTCCGAAAGAACAAGTCCGTCATTTCTTTCCAACGTCATTCTAATGCTCCACTCATGGATGAACAAAAGTAACGGCCGGTCTTTCAAATCTTTTATTTTCTTCATATCCGACGTTCCGCTTATACGGTCAAGATCCGTATCCGCACTCTCGATCCATCGGATATATTCGTACGGAAGGTTTTCGAGGAGGATCTCTACATTATATTCATTTTTCAAACGGTATTTCAATACATCAAACTGCAAAACGCCGACAACGCCGACAATGATTTCTTCCATTCCTGTGTTATATTCCTGAAAGATCTGAATTGCTCCTTCCTGTGCAATTTGATTGATTCCTTTTACAAACTGTTTCCTTTTCATCGTGTCAACCTGACGCACTCTTGCAAAATGCTCAGGCGCAAATGTCGGAATTCCTTCATAAGCAAATTTTTCTTTTGACGTTGTCAGTGTATCGCCTATCGAAAAAATTCCCGGATCAAATACACCGATAATATCTCCCCCATATGCTTTGTCTATAATTTTCCTTTCACTGGCAATCATTTGCTGCGGCTGGGAAAGCCTTACGTCTTTTTTCCCCTGAACATGATATACGTTCATCCCGGCATCAAACTCACCCGAACAAATACGCATAAACGCAATTCTGTCCCTATGAGCTTTATTCATATTTGCCTGAATTTTAAAAACAAAGGCCGAAAATTCTTTTTCTTTCATCGGATCGATCGCACCATGATCTGACATCCTCGGCAAAGGGGACGTCGTCATGGAAAGAAAATGTCTTAAAAACGTTTCCACTCCGAAGTTAGTAAGTGCAGAACCGAAGAACACCGGAGAGAGCTCGCCTTTATCGACAAGCTCTCTGTCAAATTCTGCCGAAGCGCCGTCCAAAAGTTCGATTTCTTCCATCAGAGTTGTCTTTGCTTCATCTCCGATCAGCCAGTCAATCTCCGGATTGTTCATAGCTACAACTTTCACTTCACCTGTCGCTGTTCCTTTCCTCGTATCCGAGAAAAGCTCTACTTCCTTTTTCTGTCTGTCATACACGCCTTTAAATGCTTTTCCCGAGCCGATCGGCCAGTTTACCGGACAAGTCGGAATGCCGAGCTCCTTTTCGATATCATCCAAAAGATCGAACGTATCTTTTGCGTCACGATCCATCTTATTGATAAAGGTAAAAATCGGAATATGACGCATCGCACATACTTTAAACAGTTTTCGCGTCTGAGCCTCCACACCCTTCGACGCATCAATCACCATAACCGCCGAATCTGCCGCCATCAGTGTTCTGTAAGTATCTTCCGAGAAATCCTGATGCCCCGGCGTATCAAGGATATTAATACAGTATCCATCGTAATTAAACTGCAATACAGAAGAAGTAACCGAAATACCTCTTTCTTTTTCTATTTCCATCCAGTCTGAAACTGCATGTTTGGATGTCGCTTTTCCCTTGACAGAACCTGCCTGATTGATCACCCCTCCATATAATAGAAATTTTTCCGTCAGCGTTGTCTTTCCCGCATCGGGATGAGAAATGATGGCAAATGTTCTTCTCTTTTTTATTTCATTCGTTATCTCTGACATATGTTTCTTTTCTCCTAATGCTTATAAAATGCATCTGTTCGTTCTTTTATTTTTCCCGGAACATCTTCCGGACATACCAATTTAGTTTATCATATCTCAAAAGATACTTCAACCACGGGATTCAGGCAAACATTCAGATACAATCGAATTTTTCATTTTCACATACAGCAGATACTTTTTATTCACGAATCGGGGTGATCACAATATTTTGCGGTGCAATTTTTGTCTTTCTTGTCACAATATCCTCGATTTGAGCTCGATTCGCATCTGTAAGTTCTTCTGCTTTTACTACGATATCCGCAGAGTCTGCGTCAATACTTACAACCGCTTCCGAAAATCCTTTTGAAGCCATCATTGTCTCCACTGCCGCTTCCTGCTCTGCAATCTGAGTCATCTGTACAAGCTGTGATACCGCTTCTTGTTTTTCCGACTCACTTAAATTTGTATTATCTATAATTGCCTGAAGCGTCTCTTTATTCTGAGCTCTTACCTGCTCCCGTGTTACCTTTGCCTGTGCAACTGTCGTTTCTGCGCTTCCATTCGTCAGTACAGCTTCCCCCGGTGTTCCCTCTACATCGGAATCATTACTTGCAATCTCGTCTCCTACCGTCTCTATATCCTCTTCCGAAATATCGAGCAGCTCCTGATTTGCAAGATCTGCATTTGCTTCCTCAGCTCCCCCGTCTTTTTCATGAAATATTTTTCCGGAATAATTCAAATATCCCGCCACTGCGATCATCACCGCCAACGCAGCTATGATAATCTGATTTTTCTTAAATACTCGTTTCACTTCACAAGCCTCCTTTTTATGTATCATCCCCGTTTCATTATTTTTATCTTATGCGCTTCCACACCAAATAATGCCTGTACCGCTTCTGTAAGATTACGGGCAACAACTGCATCACCTCCTCCGTCCGCAATCACAATCACCCCTTCAACTTCCGGCGTCAGTTCTTTGCTTACATAAGGAACAGATGCTCCGTCTGCCGTCTGCTCATATACGCTGATTTTCTCCGACGTACTTTCCGAATCTTTCCGAACATTGCCGTCGGATGTCTCTTCTTGGGTCTGCGTACTTCCCGAATGATCTTTTTCAATCAATTTCTGTCCGTTTGATTTAAGCGTCACCATCACGGTTACTTTTCCTGCTCCTTTCACCTGCGACAGCACGGAAGATGTTTTTTCTTCTATGTATGTTTCATATTCTCCCGTTTGTGAATTTTTATTTTCTTTTCTTTTATTTTCATCTAATCCGCCTTTTTCCGAAGTCGGGGCAGAGGAACCGGTCGGAAGAACAATAACAAACAGCAGCGCACCAAGCAAAAACATAATGAGAAACATATTTTTCTTCGGAAACTTTTCCCCGTTTTTTAATGCCTTAATATACTCTTGAGCCTTTTTCAAATCCATCTTTTATCGACTCCTTTCCGGCATCTGTATCCGCTTTTTTTGTTCCTGTATGTTCTTCCTCTTTATTTTCTTCTATATAATTTTTCAGCATTTCCTCATAAGAGTTCCCGGCCTCTTCCAGTTCTTTTCTTTCTTTTTCATATACCTGATTACTGTAGATTGCTCCGAATGTTTCTTTCATGCCAAACACACTTAAGACCGGCATAAAAATAAGAACGATCAATACAAGACCGGAAAAAAAACGAATATATCTTTCATAATCTTTTCCCGGTACCGCATGAAGCATCGCCGTCACTACAACAAGATATACTGCTATATTTTGAATCCATTTATATACTTCTTCAAGCATTTTTGCCTCCTTTTAACGAAACAAAGCATACACATATGTATTTTCAGTCCTGCACTTTTTGTTCTTTATATAGTTATCATTTTTCATATTTCATGTAGTTACTCCGGCCACAACCGCTATTGTAAGCAAAAATAAAAATCCTACTGTAAAAATAACGGAAACTATCATTTCATACCCCTCGCTCACTCCGCGGATACAAGCGGTAATTCTTTTGTCCGAAACCGGCTGTACCGCTGCCGCCGCCATTTTATACAAAAGCGCAGACAACAACATTTGCAGAATCGGAACCGCACATATTAAAACCGCTATAAAAGCTCCTGCCATTCCGATTCCGTTTTTAATCAAAACAATCGTTCCCATTGTCACTTCCGCCATTCCTCCCATCACATTTCCTATCCACGGAAGTGCCTCTGCCGTCCTTGTAAGCGCACTTCTTTTTACCGTATCTATCGCAGGTGCCAACAGCCCTTGCACAACATTCACCCCGACAATACATGCAACGATCGTACGAAGCGTCCATGTCACCGCTTTTTTCAACAGATCGGCAAATTCAGAAAAGAGATCTTCTTCCGTTAAGTTTCCAAGCATTTGCACCATAATATAAACATTTATCACCGGGAAGAGAAACCTTACGATCACAAGCTCTGAAATATAAATCAGAAAAAGAATCAAATTATAAAAAAAGATTGAAGTCGCGCTTCCCGACGAAAACGCCACCGCAAGAAAATATCCGGGACAAAGAACTCTCATAAACGTCGTAAGAGACTCCAATTTTTCACTGATTCCATAAACCGCCGTCCGAAAAGACATCAAACAAAGCGTGATCAAAAGCATATATACAACGTAAAAACTTATTCCCGAAATCTGTCTGCTTTGAAAAGCTCCCGCAAAATTGCTGAATACAGCCGCCATAACGGCAATCAATATAATATAAACGAGAGTTTTTTTGCTGTACAAAAACTCATAGGCTATCTCGTCTCTTATGTATCCCGTAAGCAATTCTAACATTTCCCCCGGCTCTCCTGACAGAAAAGAAAATACAACTTCTTCAAAGGAAATTTTCTCTTTTGGAAACAATTCCGATAGACTTTTTTCAATTTCTTTAAAATCAAACTCTTCTTCCAATATTTTTGTTTCCGCTGTTTCTATGCTTTTTTTATCCGATTGAAAATTATCCGTTTCATCCGCCCGGACGATCCTTGTCCCGAACCCAAATACGAGAAGCGTTAAAAATAATGTAAAAAGAAATCTCCCTTTTCTTCCTTTCATGACAGAAACTCCCTGACTGTTTCAAGCAAAGCTGTCAAAACCGGCATCCCAAGCGCCAATATCGTCAGCTTTGCGAACGTTTCTATCTGTCCCGCAATCGTTTGATATCCTGCATCTTTGCAAATTCCGGAAGCAAATTCCGCAATATAAGTAATGCCGACCATCTTAAGAATTACGGAAAAATAGCTTGTTTCAAGATGAGCGTATGCTATAAGTTCTTTTACAGTACGAACGAAAATACCAAGCCTGTCTGAGATGAGCACAAATAGAACAATGCTTACCGCTACGCTTACATAAATCCCGTATTCTGCCTTGCTTCCTTTTAACTGGATCGCCAACATTGCACCGATCACTCCGATCATTCCGGCCTGTATCATGCTCATCTGCTCTCACCTCTTCCTCTTCTATTTTCATTTTCTTTTCTCATTTCCCGCACTTTCGTTTACTATAATGAGAATAATTGTCTGACAGTACGAAAAAGATCATAAATGTAAGGAAGCACCCATGACAACACTAAAATAAGTCCGGCCAGACTTGCAAGAAATGCCTGTTCTTCTCTGCCGCTGTGTTTTAATACCTGACTTAAAATAGAAACAAGTATTCCTACTGCCGCAATTTTAAAAATAAGACTGATATCCATATTTCCTCCTGCTGTTATCCGGTCAAATCAACAGCACCCCGCCATAACTCCGAGACACCTGCCGACTTTTACCTTCGACGCCAGTTCCGCTCTAAGTTTCTCGATCTCCAGATCCATTTTATTCAAATACATTTCCATTGCACGATCTGATATATCTTTTTCAAAACTTCCGAGAAATGTTCCGGGTTCTTTTATAAGTATCTTATGCTCCTGTTTTAATCCCGGTATTTCCAAATACTTGTCCGTACATCTGTTCCATACCCTCGCAAACCCTGATAAGTCTCGGAGTTAGACACTCCATTTCTTCCGCCGTTTTTTTCAGCCACCTTCGGTACGGTTCTTTCACACGGGCAGAGACGCCGAAAAAAATTTCAGGAAGAGGTGCGCAAGTATATTCTATCTCCCCCCTGATTAGTCCAAATACATATCGCAGATAAACCATGTTCCGTAAATATCTTTTCAATTCATTTCCATACACAACACCGGCTCCTGCAGTTGCAGATAATATAAGAATCCCTCCGATCACTTTCTGCACAAAACACTCCCCCGCTCATCATAAATCTCTTTTACTTTCCCCGGATGTCCGTCATTTCCAAGCACAATATACCGTTCAAACATTTTTCTGCGTATCATTTCCCCCAGAACCGGCTTTCTCGCCGCCTCCTCCATATCCATGCCATGTACACTGGCTATCAGTTTGCAGCCACACTGCATCGCATATTCAATAGCATGGATATCTTCTGCCGTACCGATTTCATCCACTGCCACGACCTGAGGAGACATCGAACGAATCAGCATGATCATTCCTTCTGCTTTCGGACAGCAGTCTAGAACGTCCGTGCGCATACCGAGATTGTTTTGCACAATCCCCATATAGCATCCTCCGATTTCCGAACGTTCGTCTACTACGCCGACCGAACAGCCTTTTACATATTCATTTCCATCTGATATCTGACGAATCAAATCTCTGAGAAGTGTTGTTTTTCCACAACGCGGAGGTGAAATGATCAATGTATGGCATACTTTTTTATTTTTCGTAATATATGGAATCAATTCATCGGCACAACCTATCACTTCGTGAGCGATTCTGATATTAAGCGATGATATGTACTGAATATTTTTTACTTTCCCACGGTCGACGATCACTTTTCCTGCAACTCCCACCCTATGTCCTCCTTCCAATGTCAGAAACCCCTGCCTTAACTCATTTTCATATGCATATAAAGAGTATCTGCTCATATATTCTATCGTCTCTTTTATTTCTTCCTTTGTAACAATATGTGCTCTTTCTTTTAACGGAAGTATCTGCTCTTCACCATCGATCATAACAGTAAGCGGCTGTCCGATCCTCATTCTTATTTCCTGAAGTGCTCCGCCTTCACGCAAAATATTTTCAATAATTATACGCACCGATCTGGCTAAAACTCCTGTCACATGTGATATTTTCTTCCCTGTTTTTTCCATCTTGTCCACCTCTTTACACAATATATGTACATCTCCCGAAAATATGAATCAAAAAAGTTTTTAAAATAACAAAAAGGCAACTATCCGATGTTGTACCGACCCCCAAAAGTTAGACCTAAAAATCTAACGATTGGAGGTCGGTATT
>OGPD01001361.1_pt1 | contig 19992 bp, 18 predicted proteins | sample 1552861 | NCBI WGS metagenome assembly OGPD01 (sample SAMEA2580280, study PRJEB22360) | human gut metagenome | biome: human gut; feature: human-associated habitat; material: faeces | place: Denmark | collected 2008/2010
GAGCGGGGGAAAAGCCCGAGGTGGAAACACCAGAGGCTTACCTATCGCTATTCGGCCAGATTCCAAACTTTGACAAGCTGATCGCCACCATCCGAAGCCGGGAAATCTCGGCTTCTATTATTTTGCAGAGCCAGTCGCAGCTAAAGGCCATTTACAAGGACGCGGCGGAAATCATTTCCGACAACTGCGACTGTACGCTGTTCCTTAGTGGCAGGGGCAAGAACGCCAAGGAGATCGCGGAGGTGCTGGGCAAGGAAACCATTGACAGCTACAACCAGAGCGAGAACCGGGGCGCGCAGACCTCCCACGGACTGAACTACCAAAAACTCGGAAAGGAGCTGATGAGCCAAGACGAAATTGCAACGATGGACGGAGGCAAGTGTATTTTGCAGGTGCGCGGCGTGAGGCCGTTTTTCAGTGAGAAATACGACATCACCCGCCACCCCCGCTATAAATACCTCTCGGACGCTGACAAAAAGAACACCTTTGATGTGGACAGCTACCTGTCGTCCCTGCGCCGGAAAAGGCGGCGCGTGATAACGGAGGACGAACCCTTTGACCTCTACGACATTGAGCTGTCGGAGGAAGATTTTTCCGCAGAATAAAGCGGCCATAGAGAAAGGAGCGTGACCGATGGGACACTCGGACGAATGGACATTTGCGGATTATTTCAAGTATGAGAAAGAAATCTACCGGGCAATCATTTCCGCTGCGGTGCTGTGCCAGTGGATCGCAGAACATGATACCCCGCCCACGGACGGGGAAGCCGAAGAACTTGCAAGGGAAATAGACCGCAGACTGTGTGAAGCATGGGGCGAAATTTTTTCGCTGGCTGTGCTGGAATGGCGGGACGGCCAGTAACTCCGGGCCGTCTGCGGATTGTGAGGCTGCCGCTGTGTACGGCGGCTTTTTTTGCACCCAAACACCATCACAATCTGAATTTATGGAGGTAAATTTATGGAATTTTTCAATAGTGCAGTTGATACTTTGCAGACCATCGTTGTGGGCCTCGGCGGAGCGCTTTGCGTATGGGGCGGCGTCAATCTTTTGGAGGGATACGGGGCGGACAACCCGGCGAGCAAGAGCCAAGGAATCAAGCAGCTTGTCGCCGGAGGAGGCGTTGCCCTGATCGGCATGACCCTTGTTCCGCTGCTGTCCGGGCTGCTGGGATAACCCCATGTGTGTTAGAAAACCCTCCGCGCCCTCTCTGATCTGGGAGGGCGCGGGAAAGGAGGTGTCCCCACATGATTGGTGATTTAATCGGGGAATGGATCAAAGGAATCCTGATCGACGGTATCATGGGCAACCTGTCCGGCCTGTTTAACACAGTCAATACCAAAGTCGGGGAAATCGCGTCGGATGTGGGCAGTACCCCGCAGGACTGGAACGGCGGCATTTTCTCCATGCTGCAAAACCTGTCCGAAACGGTGATCGTCCCCATTGCGGCGGCCATTCTCGCCCTTGTGATGTGCTATGAGCTGATCGACATGATCGTGGAAAAGAACAATATGCACGACTTCGACAGCTCCATGTTCTTCCGCTGGATTTTCAAAAGCGCCTTTGCCATTCTCATTGTGACGAACACATGGAATATCGTCATGGGCGTGTTTGACGCCACCCAGCAGGTCGTCAACCAAAGCGCCGGGGTGATTATCGGAGATACCAGCATTGATTTTGACACGCTGCTGCCCGATCTGGAAAGCCGCCTTGAAGCAATGGACATCGGGCCGCTGCTGGGCCTGTGGTTCCAGACCCTTGTTGTGGGGCTGACGATGAACATTCTTTCCATCTGCATTTTCCTTGTGACCTATGGAAGAATGATTGAAATTTACGCCGTGACCGCATTGGGGCCGATCCCCCTTGCCACGCTGGGCAATGCAGAGTGGCGCGGCATGGGCCAGAACTACTTGAAATCCCTGCTTGCGCTGGGCTTCCAAGCCTTTTTAATCATGGTGGTTGTCGGGATTTATGCGGTGCTGATCCAGCAGATCGGAACCGCCGACGACATATCCGGCGCGATCTGGGGCTGTATGGGCTATACCGTTTTGCTTTGCTTCTGTCTGTTCAAGACCGGCAGCATATCGAAAGCCGTATTTACCGCACATTGACAGACAGGAGGAATACCAACCATCGAGGAAACACAAAAGAAAACCTACAACATCCTTTACGCCGACCCGCCGTGGAGATATGAGTGCAAACGGACAGGGGCGGCGGAACATCACTATCCCACCATGAGCATTGACGATCTGTGCGCCCTGCCGGTGGAAACGCTGGCGGGAAAAGACTGCCTCTTGTTTTTGTGGGCGACTTTCCCACAGCTCCCGGAGGCGCTGCGTCTGATTAAGGCGTGGGGCTTTTCCTTTAAGACCGTGGCCTTTGTCTGGCTGAAATTGAACCGCAAAAGCCCCACATGGTTTTACGGACTGGGCTATTGGACGAGAGGAAACGCGGAAATCTGCCTGCTTGCCAAGCGGGGCCATCCCAAGCGTTACTCCAAAAGCGTCCATCAGTTTATCATTTCCCCGGTGGAGGAACACAGCAAGAAACCAGACATTACCCGCGAGAAAATCATAGCCCTTGCGGGCGACCTGCCCCGCGCAGAACTGTTTGCCAGACAGAAAACCCCCGGCTGGGATGTGTGGGGCAATGAATTGGACAGCGATTTTTCCCTGTCCGTACCAGAAACGAGGTGACTTTTTATGGCTTATGTAACTGTCCCCAAGGATTTAACCAAGGTCAAATCCAAGGTAGTATTCGGGCTGACGAAACGCCAGCTCATTTGTTTTGGCGGTGCGCTGCTGGTAGGCGTCCCGCTTTTCTTTTTGATCCGGGGCCGCGTCCCGACCAGCGCGGCGGCGCTCATTATGGTGTTTGCCATGCTGCCGGGCTTTCTGCTGGCGCTTTACGAAAAACACGGCCAGCCCCTTGAAGTGGTGGTGCGCCAGATCGTCGAGTGCTGCTTCATCCAGCCCAAGGAACGGCCCTATCAGACCAACAACGCTTATACCGCCCTTGTGCGGCAATCCCAAATGGAAAAGGAGGTCAACGCCATTGTCCAAAAAGCAAAAGAACGAAACGAGCGCAAAAGCGCCGGTCAAGCTCACCCGCGCCGAAAAGAAAGAGATTCAGGCCGTCATCCGAAAGTATAAGGGCGACGGCAAGCCCCATTCGGCACAGGCCAGTATTCCCTATGAGGCCATGTATCAGGACGGCGTATGCCGGGTAACGCCCCGCACCTTTTCCAAGTGCATTGAGTTTACGGACATCAGCTACCAACTGGCGCAGGCGGACACCAAGACCGCCATCTTTGAAAACCTGTGCGACCTCTACAACTATCTGGACGCCTCCATTCATGTGCAGTTTTCCTTTATCAACCGCAAGATCGACCCCAAGCAGTACGCCAAGAGCTTTGAAATCCGGGCGCAGGGGGACGACTTCGACGACATCCGCAGCGAGTATTCCGACATTTTGCAAGACCAGCTTGTGAACGGGAACAACGGCCTGATGAAGCGGAAATTTATGACCTACACCATCGAGGCGGACAGCCTGAAAATGGCCCGCGCCAGACTGCGCCGGATCGAAACCGACCTTTTGGGCTATTTCAAGAGCATGGGGGCCTCCGCGTGGGGACTGGACGCCAAGGAACGGCTGGAAGTCATGCACAGCATTTTCCACCCGGACGGGGAGCCGTTTTCTTTTGACTGGAAGTGGCTTGCCCCGTCGGGGCTTTCCACCAAGGACTTTATCGCCCCGTCCTCGTTCCGCTTCGGCAATGCCCGGATGTTCGGGCTGGGCGGCAAATACGGGGCGGTGAGCTTCCTGCAAATCCTCTCCCCGGAGCTGTCGGATGAAATGCTGGCCGACTTCCTCAACACAGAAAACGGCATTGTGGTGAACCTCCATGTGCAGGCCATCGACCAGAGCGACGCCATTAAGACGGTCAAGCGCAAGATCACCGACCTTGACGCCATGAAGATTCAGGAACAGAAACGGGCGGTAAGAAGTGGTTACGACATGGATATACTTCCCAGCGACCTTGCCACCTACGGGCAGGACGCCAAGGAGCTACTAAAGACCTTGCAGAGCCGGAATGAAAGGATGTTCCAGCTTACCTTTTTGGTGCTGAACACCGCAGACACCCGGCAAAAGCTGGAAAACGATGTGTTCTGGGCTGCCGGGATCGCCCAGAAATACAACTGTTCCCTTGTACGGCTGGACTACCAGCAGGAACAGGGGCTTATGAGCAGCCTGCCGCTGGGGGCCAGCCACATCCAGATTGAACGCTCCCTGACGACTTCCAGCGTGGCCGTGTTCGTCCCCTTTGTAACGCAGGAGCTTTTTCAGGGCGGCGACGCCATGTATTACGGGATCAACGCCAAGACCGGCAACATGATTATGCTCGACCGCAAACGGGCGAGGTGTCCCAACGGGCTAAAGCTGGGGACACCGGGAAGCGGCAAAAGTATGAGCTGTAAATCAGAAATTTTGAGCGTGTTCCTCTGCACCCCGGACGATGTGTATATCTGTGATCCAGAGGCCGAGTATTACCCCCTTGTGAAGCGGCTGCATGGGCAGGTGGTGAAGCTGTCGCCTACCAGCAAAAACTATGTGAACCCGCTGGACATCAACCTGAATTACTCCGAGGACGAAAACCCGCTGGCCTTGAAATCCGACTTTGTGCTGTCGTTCTGTGAGCTTGTCATGGGCGGCAAGAACGGGCTGGAAGCCATTGAAAAGACGGTGATCGACCGGGCGGTACAGGTGATCTACCGGCCTTATCTGGCAGACCCCAAGCCGGAAAATATGCCCATCCTTGCAGACCTGCACAAAGCCCTGTTAGACCAGCATATCCCGGAGGCTGACCGGGTGGCGCAGGCCCTTGACCTGTATGTGTCCGGTAGCTTAAATGTGTTCAACCACAGAACCAACATCGACATCAAAAACCGCATTGTGGCCTTTGACATCAAGGAGCTGGGCAAGCAACTAAAGAAAATCGGTATGCTCATTGTCCAAGACCAGATTTGGGGGCGCGTCACCCAAAACCGCAGTAAGGGCAAGGCGACATGGTATTTCTGTGATGAGTTCCACCTGCTTTTGCGTGAGGAACAGACGGCGGCCTTTTCCTGCGAGATTTGGAAGCGTTTCCGTAAGTGGGGCGGGATTCCCACAGGTGCGACGCAGAATGTGAAAGACCTGCTTTCCTCCCCGGAAATTGAGAACATTTTGGAAAACAGCGACTTTATCTGCCTGCTCAATCAGGCCAGCGGCGACCGCAAAATCCTTGCGGAACGGCTGAACATTTCGCCCCAGCAATTACGGTATGTGGACAATTCCGAACCCGGCGAGGGGCTTCTCATTTACGAAAATGTGATCCTGCCCTTTAAGAACCCCATCCCGAAAAACACCCAGCTCTACCAGATCATGACGACCCGGTTAGGCGAGGGGGCGACGGTATGAGCGCCCTAACACATTTCAGCCTGTTTTCCGGGATCGGCGGGATCGACCTTGCGGCGGAAGCCGCAGGGTTTACCACCGTATGCCAGTGCGAATGGGCGGATTTCCCGATGGAAGTTTTGAAAAAGCACTGGCCGCAGGTACCAAAATTCCGGGACATTACCACAGTGACAAAGGAGGCATTTTTTGAAAAAACAGGACGAGAAACGACCACACTTATTTCCGGGGGATTCCCCTGCCAGCCCTTTTCCAGCGCCGGGAAACAACGGGGATTTGAGGACGAACGGTATTTATGGCCCGAAATGCTCCGCATTATCCGGGAACTGCACCCCTCTTGGGTGCTTGGAGAAAATGTTGCTGGCTTCATCCATCTGGGGCTCGACAAGACGGTTTTTGACTTGGAGCAGGCAGGCTACGCCGTTAGGGTTTTCGTACTTCCTGCTGTCGCCGTCGGCGCATGGCATGAGCGCAAAAGAACTTTCATCATCGGCCATGCTGCTTCCCACGCCCCTTGCCAGCGACACGGGGGATGTGGGGAAAACTGTCGATGTGCGGATGACCCCGACCGGGAGCTTCCGAAAATACAATCCCAGCGGAACCGTATGGACGGCGCGGCTGTCATGGGCGGTTTACAAACTGCTGGGCAGCCCGCCGGGGGATGTGAAACTGAACCCCGACTGGGTGGAATGGCTGATGGGATTCCCCCGGAGATGGACGGACATTCCATGTGGGCCAAAGAACCGGCGCAAATCCCGTACTTAATCAGCGACCCGCCGGCGAATGTGGCAAAGCGGTTAAAGACTTTGGGAAACGCAGTTGTTCCCCCGCAGGTGTACCCCATCCTGCGCTATATTGCAGAGATTGAAACCGGGCGCTGCCGGAACAGACAGCAAGGAGGTGATCGGATATGGAACCCTTAAAACCCCGCGACAAGGTAACGCAGCACATGACCCGCGACGACCTGACGCTGGATAACCAGACCACCGGCGAAAGCGTCAATGTGTCCAGCCGGGAGGCCGAGCAGGAATACACCGCCCAGCCGGAGGGCGCGGCGGAAAAAATACTGGAACGGGCGGACGAACTGCACGACCGCCACAAGGCAAGGAAAGCGGCCAAGGACGCCGGAAAAACCGTGGCGCAGGCCACCGGCCCCGTTTCCCGGTTGCAGTTTACCGCCGAGGAACGGGCCTCCCCGGAGCTGGCCCCGTATATCAAAAAGGCAGAAAAACGGGCGGATCAGCTGGAAGCGGCCAAAGAAGCCCTGCCGAAAAAGCGCGTCGTCACCAAGGAAACTGTTTATGACGAGGCCAAGGGCAAGGCTAAAAGCAGGCTGTATTTTGACAAGGTGGAGAAATCCCCTCCCCAGCTCAAACCAAACCCGGCCAGCCGCCCCATACAGGAAGCCGGGCTTTATCTCCACGGAAAAATCCACGAGGTAGAACACGAAAATGTGGGCGTGGAGGGCGGCCACAAGGGGGAGGAACTGGCGGAACGGCAGGTGGGCCGCATGATCCGCAGCGGCGTCCACCGCCACAAGCTCAAACCCTACCGGGCCGCAGCCAAGGCCGAGCGAAAGTCCATCGCTGCCAACGCCGAGTTTGCGTATCAAAAATCCCTGCGGGACAACCCGGAGCTGGCGCAGGCGGTCAAGAACCCCGTTTCCCGCTTCTGGCAGAAACAGCACATCAAGCGGGAATATGCCAAGGCAGCAAGGGCGGCGGGTCAGACCGCACAGGGGGCCGCAGGCACCGCCAAGACCACGGGTGCCGCAGCCAAGAAAGCCGCAGAAAAAAGCAGACAGGCCGCATCCTTTGCCGCCCGGCACTGGAAAGGGGCGCTGATCGTCGGCGGCGTGGGCCTCATGCTCCTGCTGGTGATGGGCGGCCTGCAATCCTGCACCGCCATGTTTGGCAGCACCGGGACGGGCCTTGCCGCCACCTCCTATCTCTCCGAGAACAGTGATATGCTGGGAGCCGAAGCCGCCTATGCCGCGCTGGAAGCAGACTTGCAGCACGAACTTGACAACTACGAAAGCCTGCACCCTGGCTATGACGAATACCGTTTCGATCTGGACGAGATCAAACATGACCCCTATGTGCTGACCTCCATCCTCTCCGCGCTGCATAACGGCGTGTTCACTTTGGGGGAGGTACAGGGCGACCTTGCCATGCTCTTTGAAAAGCAGTACATCCTGACCCAGACCATCGAAACGGAAACCCGCTACCGCACCGAAACGAGGACGGACAGCGAGGGAAACACCTATACCGTGGAAGTTCCCTACACCTATTACATCTGCAATGTGAAGCTGGAAAACTTTGACCTGTCCCACCTGCCCATCTACATTCTCACCGAGGAACAGATGGGCTTTTATGCTGCCTATATGCAGACTTTGGGCAACCGGCCAGACCTGTTTCCCAACGGCAGCTATCCCCACGCCTCCACCCCGAAAGAGCCGACCTACTATGAAATCCCCCCGGAGGCGCTAAAGGACGAAGCCTTTGCCGCCATGATCGCGGAGGCGGAAAAGTATGTGGGCTATCCCTATGTGTGGGGCGGCAGCTCCCCAAGCACCAGCTTTGATTGTTCCGGCTTCATTAGCTGGGTTATCAATCATTCCGGCTGGAATGTGGGACGCCAGACGGCGCAGGGGCTTTACAACATCTGCACCCCCGTTTCCCCGGAGCAGGCCAAGCCCGGCGACCTTGTATTTTTCGTCGGCACTTACGACACTGTCGGGATGTCCCATGTGGGGCTGTATGTGGGAAATTCGGTCATGCTGCACTGCGGCGACCCCATTTCCTACACGAACCTCAATTCAAGCTACTGGCAGCAGCATTTTTATTGTTACGGGCGTTTGCCTTAAACGCCAGAAAGGAGTTTTTGACTATGGCAATGAACAAATTGGAACGCATTGAAAAGGATATTGAGAAAACCAAGGGCAAGATCGCGGAGCTGCAAAAGCAGCTTCGGGAGCTGGAAGCGGCCAAGACCGAACAGGAAAACTTGCAGATCGTCCAGCTTGTGCGCGGCCTCAACATGACCCCGCAGGAGTTCGCCGCCTTTGTGCGCGGCGGTGCGTTGCAGGCGGCCCCGGCCCCGATCCCGGACTTTGAACAGGAGGACAGCGCCCATGAAGAAATCTAAACTGTTCCGCACCTTGACGCTGGCCGTGGCCGCTGCGCTCTGCATGGCGACCACGACCGTTACCGCCTACGCCGGGGGCGCTGACCCTGACCCTGTGCCGCTGCCGGAAACCACCGAGGGCCCCGCAGAAGTGCCGGAGGAAACCGAAGAACCCACCACCGGCGGCATGGAGCCGGAGGGCGTACCCGTTACCCCGCAGGGCAACGCTACGCTGGTGGATGATTTTTTCGGGGATAAACAGCTTATCACCGTTACCACCAAGGCCGGGAATTATTTTTACATCCTGATCGACCGGGCTAACGAGGATAAGGAAACGGCGGTGCATTTTCTCAACCAAGTGGACGACGCCGACCTGCAAGCCTTGTTGGAGGACGGGAAAAAAGAGCCGGAGGTCTGCACCTGTACGGCCAAATGTCAAGCCGGGGCCGTCAATACGGCCTGCCCGGTCTGTAAAAACAACCTGACCGCCTGCAACGGGCCGGAGCCGAAGCCCCCCCAGCCGGAGGAAGAAAAGCCACAGGAGGAAAAGCCAAGCGGCATGGGCGGCCTTGTGGTGTTCTTTGTGATAGTGCTGCTGGGCGGCGGCGCAGCCCTCTACTTCCTGAAATTCAAAAAGGAAAAAGCTGACACCACAGGAAATGACGATCTGGCCGAGTATGACTTTGGAGAGGACGAGGACGACGAGGACGAAGCCCCGGAGCCGGACGAGGATATGACAGACGAAGATGGAAATAAGGAGGACGAAGTATGAGCTATCAGTTAGTAATTGCAGAGAAACCAAGCGTAGCCCGCAGCATTGCGGGTGTGATCGGCGCGGACAAGAAACAGGACGGTTATATGGAGGGGAACGGCTATCTGGTGAGCTGGTGTATCGGCCACCTTGTTTCCCTTGCCGACGCTGGGACTTATGACGAGCGTTTCAAAAAATGGCGCTATGACGACCTGCCGATTCTGCCGCAGGAATGGCAGTACATCATTCCCGACGATAAGAAAAAGCAGTTTGACACCCTGCGTTCTTTGATGGAGCGCCCCGATGTCACCGGCCTTGTGTGCGCCGCCGACGCCGGGCGCGAGGGGGAATTGATTTTCCGTTTCGTCTACCGGATGGCGGGCTGCAAGAAACCGTTTCAGCGCCTTTGGATTTCCAGCATGGAGGATGCGGCCATTAAAGACGGCTTTGCCCACCTGAAACCGGGAGCCGATTATGATAACCTGTATCAGTCGGCCCTTTGCCGGGCGCAGGCGGATTGGCTGGTGGGGATCAACGCGACCCGGCTGTTCTCCATCCTCTACCACAAGACCCTGACCGTGGGCCGTGTCCAGACGCCGACCCTGAAAATGCTGGTTGACCGGGAGGCCAAGATCAGCAGCTTTCAGAAAGAGAAATACCACATCGTCCAGATCGCGGCGGGCGGCATGGAGGCGGCCAGTGAACGCATGGGAAACGCTGCCGACGCCAAGGCCCTGAAAGCCGCCTGTGAAACGGCGCAGGCCGTTTGTGTGTCAGTGACACGGGAGAAAAAGACGGAGCAGCCGCCCCGCCTCTATGACCTCACCACCTTGCAGCGGGAGGCAAACCGCCTGTTTGGATTTACCGCCAAGCAGACCCTTGACTATGCCCAGCAGCTTTACGAAAAGAAGCTGCTGACCTATCCCCGCACCGACAGCCAGTATTTGACCGATGATATGCTGCCAACGGCGGAAAACCTTGTGTCCGGTCTGTGGCCGCTGCTTCCCTTTGTGGCGGGGCTTGGCCTGTCCCCGCAGTTTGGCCGGGTGCTGAACAGCAAAAAGGTGAGCGACCACCACGCCATTGTCCCGACAATGGAATTTGTGCAGAAAGGCTTTGACGGGCTGACCGAGGGCGAAAAGAAACTGCTGTCCCTTGTGTGCTGCAAGCTGCTGTGCGCCGTGGCCGCGCCCCATGTGTACGAAGCTGTCACCGCTACATTCACCTGTGCCGGGAACACCTTTACCGCCAAGGGAAAGACCATCCTGACCCCCGGCTGGAAAGAGCTTGACCGCCGCTTTAAGGCGTCGTTCAAAACAGACGCCGACGACACCGCCCCGGAGCCTGCGCAGGAACTTCCCAAAATTACCGAGGGACAGACCTTTGACAAGGTAACTGCCGCCGTCACCGAACATTTCACAACACCGCCAAAATCCTACACGGAAGATACCCTGCTTTCCGCTATGGAGCGCGCCGGTGCGGACGATCTGCCGGAGGACGCCGAGCGGCAGGGATTGGGAACCCCGGCCACCCGCGCCTCCATCTTAGAAAAGCTGGTGCAGATGGGCTTTGTGGAGCGCAGGGGCAAACAGCTACTTCCCACCAAGGACGGCCATAACCTTGCCTGTGTGCTGCCGGAGGCGCTGACCTCTCCCCAGCTTACGGCACAGTGGGAAACGGAGCTGACGGCCATTGCCAAGGGGCAGGCCGACCCGGAGGGCTTCATGGCTGGCATTGCAGAAATGACAAGGGGCCTGATCGCAAACTACTCCCAGATCAGCGAGGACGCGCAGAAGTTGTTTCAGACCGAGCGTGTGGTTATCGGCAAATGTCCGCGCTGCGGGGAAAGCGTCTACGAGGGCAAAAAGAACTACTACTGCGGAAACCGAAGCTGCCAGTTTGTCATGTGGAAGAATGACCGATTTTTTGAGGAACGGGGCAAGGCGTTCACCCCGAAGATCGCCGCCGCGCTCCTTAAAGATGGAAAAGCAAAGGTAAAGGGCCTGCGCTCCATGAAAACCGGCAAGACCTATGACGGGACGGTGCTTTTGGCCGATACCGGCGGCAAGTATGTAAACTACCGCGTGGAACAGAGGGGCAAGAACTAAAAACAGCAAGAACTAAAAACAGCAAGCATAGGGAGTGTAGCCACACTCCCGGCAAAATCCCTGACCCGGCGCACCTGCCGGGCCGGGGATTTTCTCTTTGGGGAAGCCCCAAACCCCTTGTATCAGATCACCACCATAGAAAGGATGTGAACCCCAAATGTCTTACAGCTCCTACGACCATGACGATTTAGAACCGGCCAGCACTATGCGGATCGAGCGCCGGATTTACTTTGAAAGCGGCAAGGCCGATCTTTCCGAAGCGGTAAAGCTGCCCCTTGCAGAGCTTCTTTCCCTGCGGGCGGAAAGCGCCGCCGCAGAACAGGAAGTGTTTGACCGCCTGAAAGAACAGGCCGCCGCATGGGAGGAACAGGCTGGAAGAACCCTGTTTCTGGATAAAGCTCTTGAATATGCCCGGACGCTTCCCGTCACCCACACCGCAAACCAGTGGGAGGCCCCGGACGAATACCGCCATATCCGCAGCAACATGGTTTACCAGATGGATTATTCCATTTCCGAGAACACCCGGTACGACAGCGCCGCCCAAAAATCCGTTCCCTACTCGTGGACGCTCCGCTGGAGCCTCCGCACCAACGCGCCGGGCAGCTACCGGCAGGCCAAGATCGCCGGACAGGATCGGAAAGTCTTTGCCAGCCGGGAAGAACTGGACAAGTACCTGAATGGCCGGATCAAAGCCCACGACCATTACTTTACCGAAATTTCCCCGGCCATCCCCAAGGAATACGCCGACTGTTTTAAGGTCAATGGCTGCCTGCTCCCCGGCTATACCATCGAGGGGGAGGAACCGGCAAAAGCCGCAGCACTTCCCGCGCAGGAAGAAACCGCGCAGCCGCAGCAGACCACAGCCACCCCGGAAAGGAGGGAACCCGTGAACGAAGTATTTTCCATTTTTCTTGATAGCCGCGCCGAGGCGCAGACCGGCGGGCCGCATGGGTACTGGCTTTCCTTGCCGACTACCGCCGAACAGGTGCAGGAAGCCCTAAAGGAAATCCATATCACCGCCGACAACCAGCAGGACTTGTTTATTGACGGCTTTTCTGCCCCGGAGGGAAAACCGCTGGAACTGCCGGAGGATTTGATAAAAGCCGCCAGCGTGGACGAACTGAACTTCCTTGCTGCCCAGCTTCAAAGGCTGGACGCCGTGGAGCTTGCGGAGCTGAACGCCGCCATGCAGTCCCCGGCGAAAATGCAGACCATCGGGCAGCTTTTGGACTACGCCGAAAACACCGATTGTTTTGTCTTAATCAACGCCAAGGACAACCGCAGTCTGGGGGAATATTATCTGAATGATTCCGGGCTGTTTGTCGTTCCCGACCCGTGGAAACCGGCCATTGACACCGACCGGCTGGGGAGCTTTATCGCCAACGAGGAACAGGGAACCTTTACCGATTACGGTTATATCCTGCGAACCAGCGACGAATGGCAGCGCGTCCATGAGGGACAGCCGGTGCCGGAACCATACCGGGTGATGGCCTATCCCGCGCCGGAAATTCTGCGGGAGGAAAGCAAGGTGCAGCCGGAGGCGGCAGCGCCTACAAAGGCCCCGCAGCCTGTCACCCCCATTCTCTTAAACGGCCAGAACAGCGCCGAGCGCATGAAAGAGATCACCGACCGGCTGGAAACCGGCATACAGGAGCTTTTCGAGAGTGAACGCTACAAAGCCTATCTCACCACCATGTCCAAGTTCCACAGTTACAGCTTCAACAACACCCTCCTGATCGCCATGCAGGGCGGACAGCTTGTGGCGGGCTACAACAAGTGGCGGGACGATTTTCACCGCAATGTAAAGAAAGGCGAAAAGGCCATCAAGATACTGGCCCCGGCCCCGTTCAAGGCGAAAAAGGAAGTGCAAAAGCTGGACGCACAGGGCAGGCCGGTGATGGGTAAGGACGGAAAGCCTGTTACCGAAGTACAGGAAATACAGGTTCCGGCCTTTAAGATCGTTTCCGTCTTTGATGTGAGCCAGACCGAGGGGGAACCGCTGCCCTCTATCGGCGTGGAAGAACTGACCGGCAGCGTGGAACGCTACGGGGAATTTTTCAAGGCGCTGGAACAGACCTCCCCGGTTCCCATTGGTTTTGAGGATATTCCGGGCGGTTCCCACGGCTACTACCACCTGACGGAAAAGCGGATCGCCATTCAGGAGGGCATGAGCGAATTACAGACCCTAAAGACGGCCATCCATGAGATCGCCCATTCCAAGCTCCACGCCATCGACCCGGAAGCCCCGGCCATTGAGCAGGCCGACCGCCCCGACAGCCGCACCCGCGAGGTGCAGGCCGAAAGCGTGGCCTATGCCGTCTGCCAGCACTACGGGCTGGACACCTCCGACTATTCCTTTGGCTATGTGGCCGGTTGGAGTTCCGGCAAGGACTTGAAAGAGCTGAAAGCCTCCCTTGAAACCATCCGGGCCACCGCCCATGAACTGATTACCACCATTGACGGCCACCTTGCCCAGCTTCAGAAAGAACGGCGGGCCCAGCAGGAGCAGCCGCAGGCCGCGCCGATGGAACAGGCCGCCGAGCAGCCAGACCCGGACAGCGTATTTTCCAAGCTGCCCCCGGAGCAACAGCAGGAAATGACCGACAGCGTAAAGGCCATGCTGCAAACCCTCATTGACGCGGATTTGAAATCCACCGGCGAAGTGTCGCAGGAAACCAAGGAGGCGGCGCAGGCACAGGGCTTTACCATTGCCGGGGACGGAACGCTGGAACAGGCAGAAGCCCCGCAGGAGGCCGCCTACCGTCTGGAAAGCAGCGATTACCTGTATATCCAGACATCGGAAACCGGCTACGATTACACGCTGTACGGTCCCGACTACAAAGAACTGGACGGAGGCCAGCTTGACAATCCCGACCTGTCCCTTGCGGAAGCCGGAAAAGAAATCCTTGCCATCCATGAGCGACCGGCTGGGACAATAGAACCCCTGACCGGCGACGGGCTGGATGATTTTCTGGAAGCAACCGAACAGGCCAACGCCATTCCCCAGCCGCAGGCGTGGAATGGGATCGACGGCCTTTTGAATGGAAAGCCGTTCATGCCGGAGGCGTCCCCGGCTGACCGGGCTGCCGCTCTGATTGAACTGGCAGAGAAAAACGCCCCGCGTTTGGGCAGCGAGGAACGGCAGTTGATCGTGGCCTATGCCGAGGCCGTGGGCGATAACGACAAGGTAATCGGGCTTATCAACCGCCTGTGTGAACAGGGCTATGAGCTGCAAAAGGGCCAGATGGATTCCTTTGTGAAAAGCGAGATCGAAAGTGAGATTGCCGTTGCAAACGCCAAGCGGCAGATCGCCCAGAATCCGGCAGCGGAGCCAGTTGTCACGATCCTTTGGAGTGAAAGCCCCCATCTGAAAGACGGCCAGCAAATGCCGCTGCATGAAGCCGAGGCCGTTTTTAAGGAGCTGGACAGCGCCAGACGCCATGAACGGGAGCAGCCGGGCTATACGGGCCATTGGTACGACAAGACCAAGTTCCGCATTGATTTTACCATGCAGGGCCAGCCGGACAGCTACGAGGGACGGCAGGACTTTGGCGACGGGGACGGTTCCCTGATCCAGCATATCCGGGGCTATCACGAATACTACGCACAGGATGAAAGCTGGAAAAACCATGTGCTGCACCATGAGGGGCCGGAGGCATGGGAGGCGGACAAGGCCCAGCGGGATATGCTGCTGCATGAGTTCGTCCCATATATGGAGCTGCATTGCAATCTGGCCACTATGGAGCAGGAGGCCCGGCGTCCCCTGCGATCCGGGGAAACCCTGACGCCGGAACAGACCGCTTATTTCAACGCGGTTTTGGACTATGTAAAAGAGTGCCGCCCGCTTCTCAATCAGGGCCAGTACCACTTGCCGGAGCCGCCGCAGCTTGCCGACTTCGACCAGAGCTTGCAGGACTACAAAAAACAGATCGAGGCAGAGCTGGAACAGGAGGCCGCCACTGCCGGGCTGACGGTGGAGGAATATGTTGCCTCTGACTATGAGGCCCCGGCGCAGCCCAACTTTTCCATCTACCAAGTGCCGCCCGGCCCGGAGGGGCGCGACTTCCGCTATCGTTCCTATGAGGAATTGCAGGCGGATGGGCTTTCGGTGGACAGGAAGAATTACCAGCTTATCTACTCCGCGCCGCTGGACAAGGACATCACACTGGACGAGATTTACCGCCGCTTCAACATGGAACATCCCGCCGATTACAAGGGACATTCCCTCTCGATGGGGGATATTGTGGTGTTCCGGCAGGATGGAAAACAGACCGCCTACTATGTGGACGAGGGGGCCGACTACCGGCAGGTGCCGGAGTTTTTCGCCCAGCCGGAAAAGCAGCTCACGACGGACGAGTGCATGACCGGCGAACAAATCCAGACGCCGAGAGGCCGTTTCTATCTGACCGACAGGAGCCGGGAACAGATGGAGGCCGCCGGGTATGGATTCCACCACCAGTCGGAGGACGGCAGGTATCTCATTATGGCAAACGGCACAAGGGCCTTTGCCATCCCCGCCCAGCCAGAAAGTCATATCAAGACGGCGGAAATGTCCACCGAACAGAACTACAACATGATCGACGGCATGATGAACAACGCCCCGTCTATGGAGGAACTGGAAGCAAGGGCAAAAGCCGGGGAACAGATTTCCCTTTTGGATGTGGCCGAGGCAGCCAAGGCGGAGGCCAAAAAGCCCAAGCAGACCCGAAAGACGACGCAGAAACAAAAGAAACCGTCCATCCGGGCGCAGCTTGCCGCCGCCAAGGAGGAACAGAAAAAGAAGCCCCCGGCGCGGGAAAAATCAAAAGAAATGGAGGTATGAGGAATGTATTTCACCGTGGAAGAAGAAAACCTGATCTGTCTGTATCACAACACCGACCGCCGCAGGACGGCGGCAAATCTCCGGGCAGCTTTGCCGGACATGGACAGGGAAATGGCGGCGCTGGCCTGCCAGACCGCCGATAAGCTGGACGCCATGAGTGACGCCGACTTTGCGGCGCAGCGGTTCCACTTCACAGACGAATAAGCAAAACGCCGGGCGCGGGGGCTGTCAAAGCCTCTGCGTCCGGCATTTCTTTTTTTGCAACAAAGCATAATCAAAACCAGCTTGCCTTTTCATTTCTAAACTGGGGCGTATCACTATGCTCATAGGGATTATAATGATTCAGATTGCACCCAAATTCTTTTAATGACTTAATTTTATTCTCGTCTGTCCACTCAATCAAAGAGATTCCGTCAAATTCTTCTATGCTCCCATTGTCCATTTCGTTTTTGAAATACCACTCAACGATTGTCTGATTTTCCTTGTGGAAGAATTGTTTAATTTCCCAAGTAACGACTTTGCCACGGGTATTCCATTCCTGAAACCAGTGCTTCACAGTTTTTCGATTGCAATATTGGGGACTCCAACTTTCTGTATATAGAACATCCTCTGTAAAAATTTCATCTATTCCAAAATCCTGTTGCTCCAACCACATATCAAACCAACGCTGGATAATCTTTTCTCTTTCATTCATGGATAATCACCCCGATCTCGTTTATTTACTCGAATTATAGCACTGCACAAAATCAGTGTCCATGCCAAAATTCAGCCGGGACAAAGAACTGAAAAGTTATCTTTGTCCCGGCGCTTCTTTTTTGTCCATTTTCCCGCATTTAGAACCCTGTTTTCGGGAGAACAGGATAACTTTATCCACCTGCCTGCCGACCATGCGGAAAAACCCTTGATTTCCGTGGACTTTTACCGCCCTAAATGCGTAGACAGGAGGTATCTTTTCCGCTGGCGTTCCGCCTCTTTCTTCCGGCGTACCTGCACCGCACAATCCGGGCAGTATTTGGCCCGGTTGGAGTTGGGCGTAAACGCCGCCCCGCAGACGGCGCAGCGTTTGATTTCGCCCCGGCCTTTGGTGATCTCGGCGCACAGGGCAGCATCCAGCGGCAGGACGGCCACCTTGAACCACCGGCACAGCAGCGAATAGGAAATACTCTGCACACAGACACATTCCTCCCCATCGTCCAGCAGGAGGCAGTTTCCGTTACAGTAGTTGCAGCACTCATGGGTGAGCCTGCGGGCCTTGCGGTATTGGGGGTAACTCATTCTCGTTATGTTCATCGTTCCTGCGTATGCTCCTTTCCCGGCGCTGTCCGCAAAATGCTGTCTACATTCTGTTTGACAATGCCGTATTCTTTCAATTTCTGTTTCGCTTCGCTGTACTGTGCGGACAGCCGTTCCCGTTCTATGTCCAGTTTTTTATACTCGGTTTTGAGGGCGTACAGGTTGGGGAGCTTTGCGATCCCGGCCTCTTTGAGCGCCTTTGCCGCCGCCTCATACAAGATCAGTTGGCTTTCATGCTGCCGCCGGAACGCGGCCTTGTCTTTGGCGTTTCGCAGTTCCAGTGCCACAGGCCGGAGCTGCTTGTAGGCGGAGAGGTTTTTTATCAGCAGCGCCATATCCCCAAGGCGGCGTTCCGCGTCTTTCAGGGCGGAGGCCGCCGCGTCGTTTGCAGCGCTGATCTCGGCCAGCCTGCTTTCCAAGCCCTCGTAGCTGTCGATCTGGTGTTCTGTGATGAAGTTTAAGGAATTGGCGGCCTGCTTCAAGTTGTGCAGCTTCGCCCACCGCGCATAGCCCGCCGACTGCTGGGCTTTGATACTGTCCTCCAAGGCGATCCGCAGGGAGATTTCCCCGGTGCTTCTTCTGCGCGGCCCCCGGTCGATGGCAATGCCCTTGATCCGCTGGGCGATCCGTTCCTCGGTGTAATCCTCCCCCAAGGTCTTGCAGCGGGTGAAGCGTTCCTGCCCGGGACGGAGGCCGTCTGCCAGCGCGCGGAATGAAATAAACTTGCCCTGTTTGACTTCATAGCCCTGCGCCTCCATGAGCCGCAGAAAACCGTCAAAGTCTTTGGCCTGCGGAATGGCCGCGTCGATAGCAATTTTCAGTTTTGCTTTCCAGCTCTTGCCCTTTTTCTGTGCGTCCCACTCGGCATAGGTCTTGCCCTTGTCCTTGCCGGACTTTACCACAGACAGGCCGTGTTCCTTGCACAGCCGGTCGCTGGTGCGCCGGATAAAGGCGTAGCTCTGGCGGTTGGAAATGTACTTGCGCTGGTTCGCCATATCCACGGCGCAGAAAATGATGTGGTTATGCAGGTGGCCCTTGTCGATGTGGGTGGTTATCACATAGGGGTATTTACCTTGCAGCACTTCATCGGCAAGCCGCCGCCCGATCTCATGGGCCTGCTCTGCTGTGGTTTCCCCCGGTTCAAAGGCTTGTATCAGGTGGTGGGCCAGATTGTTGCCCTTTTGGTACGCCTGATCTAACAGCATTTGAAATTCAATATCCGCCGTTTCATAGGAACAGCCATAGGAAGAAACGAACAGCTTTTCATCGGTCTTGTCCGGGTTCTCGATGTAGTCCAGCGCCTTTTTCAGCGTTGACTTGATAGGATGGATCTTTGTAACTGCCATATCTGTGCCAGCGCCCCCTTGATGTCCTCCAAGTCCTGCGCGTACACAGTCCCGGTACTGTTGATACGCCTTGCAATCTGGTTGATGTTGACGCCGATCTTTTGCAGCTCTGCGGTCTGCGCCCGGACGGGGCCGGTGTCGATGTGGACAATATAGCCGTCAATCAGCATTTTCCGGGCGTAGGCAGAAAAGTTCTTTGTGCCAAGCTGGGCCATCTTCTGCTGGATCAGCACCCGTTCCTCCGGCGTCACCGGGACGCGCAGCACAAACTTCCGTTTTCGGTTTGCCACTTTCTCACCTCCATTCATTCAGGGGTTTGGGGACTTCCCCAAGATACAAACGGGAAGCCGTTTGCCGGGAGTGTGGCTACACTCCCTATGCTTGCTGTCTTTGTTCTTCTTCCCTTAAAAAGCGTTCTGACCCCAAGGAAATACCCGCAAAATCCCGGTTTTTCCGAAAACCGTACAAAAAAAGAGAGGGCGCAGATTGCGTCCTCCCAAAAACAAAACAGAGGGTTGTCATGCACCCTCCGTTTCGTCATTCTTCTGTTGAATTTGAATGGCCCCGTCAATCGCGCCCTCGATGATCGGCAGAAATTCTTCCGGGCAGAGTTTCAGCTTGTGGCTGACCCGCTGCCGCTGTGCGCTTTCCTCCCGCATGACCTCCGGGTTAAAATACCGTTCCACGGGAAGCCCGCAGATTTTGATAAGCTGTATGATAACCGGCAGGCTGGGAATCGTGCCGTCATTTTCGATGTTGGCAAGATAGCGCCAGTCGATATTGACCTGTTCCGCCAGCGTCTTACGCGATAACTGCTTGACTTTCCGCGCCTCTTTTACATCCGCACCGAAAGTTTCAAAGCCGGGACAATCTTTGATATTTGCCATATAGCACCACCCATCTACATTGTATATTTCATATTTTCTCAATGGAATGTTGCTATATGCAGGAAGATTAAACTTTATAATTCATATTTTCTGCCTTGTACGGAAAAGCGGGCTATCCTATAATAAAGGAGAAGCACTTTTTTGAAAAAATCTGTCCGCTGTAACATTTCGCGGACATTTGCCTGTTATACTATCTGCAAAAAGCAAA
>OGPD01001363.1_pt1 | contig 19949 bp, 9 predicted proteins | sample 1552861 | NCBI WGS metagenome assembly OGPD01 (sample SAMEA2580280, study PRJEB22360) | human gut metagenome | biome: human gut; feature: human-associated habitat; material: faeces | place: Denmark | collected 2008/2010
AGCAGCAGCCGTATCCCTGCTGGCAGCCTGCGCCGCAGTACGCCGCATGCGGGTTCTGGACCAGGTACGTCGGCTGCGGCGTCGAGTTGCCGGTCCGACGGATCAGCTCTGCCGTGTTGGCGTCCATCGCGGCCTTGAGCACGGCGTTCTGCTCGCTCTGCGAGGCGGCCAGACGGAGCGTCTGGTTTTCCTGCTGCAGGGTCGAGATCTTGTCGTTGACCATAAAGTCCAGGATGCTGCGCGTGTTGGCGTTTGCGTTGTCGATCACGTCGCGGGCCGTGCTCTGGATGGTGTTGCGGATGTCGCAGCTCTGCGTCGCGAGGTTGTAGTTGGTGTCGGCAAAGCCTCGCTCCATCAGGCGCTGCGTCTCGCAGCAGCACTGCTGCTGTCTCGCTCCGAGGTCGCAGATCTGGCCCTGCACGCCGTTAAAGCCCTGCATCATGCCCATCTGCGTGGCGTTAAAGCCCTGCTGCATCGCGATCTGCCCGTTGAGCATGCCGGTGTTCATGGCATAGAAGCCGTCACACAGGCCGTTCTGGAGCCCGCGGATGCCGTTCTGGATCTCTGCCGTCACAAAGCCGTCGTTGACTGCCTGCCGCGTGTCGATGCCGCTGAGATACGGCACCGCCATACCGGCCCCGTTGTTGCCGTTGTTGCCCCAGTTGTTGCCAAAGATCAGGGCAAACAGGATAATCACAATCCACCACGAGCCGCCGCACCCGAACATGTCGTTGTTGTTGCGGTTGCCGGAGTCAGCGCCCAGCGCATACCCCATGCCAAAATCATCTGCCATTGTTATATCCTCCTCAGTTATTTATGATCCCACGGGCCGCGCGCGCCCGGTGAGTCCTTGCTGCGCGGCTTTTCTCAGGATCCGCAAACCGAGTGGATATGCTTACCGACGGAAGGGCAGCCCCAGCTGCTGTGCCATCTGCTCTACCGTCGTACCGCGCTCCCGCGCGGCGTTGTCCGCCATCTGGAGGAGCTGGTTATAATTTTTGCCCGCCAGCATCTGCTGCATCTGCTGGAGCTGAGGTCCCGCGCCCATCTGCTGCAGGGCACCCAGCGGGTTCCGGCCCCGCTGCGCCATCTGGATCATCATCATGAGCGGATTCATTCTGCCGGTTCCTCCTTCTTTTCTGCGGCAGTGAGCCGCTCGCTGATGCCGTTAAGCTGCGCCTGCATCTGCTGCAGCATCGTCAGCACCGGGTCTGTCGCGGTCTGTGTGCCGTTCTGCGCGGGCTGCGGAGGCGGCGCGGGAATATACTCCCCAAAGCGTGCAGCGCCCGCCGCAGCGTCCCAGCGCTTGGTGTAGATGCGGTTGTTTTGGATGTCCGCAAACACCATCAGGCTGCCGGAAAAGTCCACCGGCGTTGAGCTTGCCTCCTCGCGGCTCGATACCATCCGGCACATCGGCCCCTGCGGCTGCAGCGGCTGCTGTCCGTATGCCGGCGGCATCACCTGATTGTACCCGGTCTGATAGGGATATGCCATTGTCTCCGCCTCCTGTCTTTGATGGATATATCATACCGTCTCAGCCTCTGCGCTGTGCCCGTTTCCGTCGCGTCTGTGCCCGCAATGTGTGCAGCCGCCGCTCGATCCCCTGCATCCGGCGGGACACCGTGCTCCGCGTCATCCCCTGCCCGAATTTGTCCTCCATCTCAAACGCAATGTCCAGCTGCGCCACCTGATCGATCAGGCACCGCCGCGCGATGTAGCTGTCCTCCTCCCCAAGGTTCGCCGCCCGGATCAGTGCCTCTACCTCCTCGCGCCGCATCCCGGCCGTGCAGCTCCCCGCCTGCATCCTGCCCTTTGACATAGTTCCCCCTCCTGTGCATAAAAATGGGAGAGGGCTTTCGCCCTCCCCCGCTGTGCGGTATTTTGTTAATGCCACGGAGCCCTGTACAGGTCCCGCTCTGCGTAGCCCTCCGCCCGGTATAGCAGGTCTTTCTGCTCCGCCGTCAGCTGCAGGCTGTTGATGAGTGCAAGGATCTTCGCCTTTTTCGATCCGCTGATTGATTTCCCGTTCGCGTCCTTGTCCGCGCTCAGTTCGGCCTTTTTCTGCCAGTACTGCATCCAGATCTTTGCGCCGATTCCGCCGCTTCTTGCCTCCGTCAGTTTGTCGTAGGTCTCCTCGCTCAGCACGGTGCTCAGCGCCCTGTAGAGGCTGGTGTCCGTCAGGTTCTGCTTGAGCAGCACGTCCACCTTGTCGTTGGTCGTGAGCTGCCCGTTCTCGCCGGTCCCCTTTGCGCTGGCCAGCTTGTCGCTGACCTTTTTGGCGTCGGTCGCGCTCAGCCCGGCCTCCGTCAGGTTGGTGTAGCGCTCCGCCTCCTGCGCAAACATCTGGTAATACTTGAGGCCGTTCCGGATCGCCTCCCGCTTTTTGCCCTTGATGTTGTGCTGGTCGAGCCAGTATGCAAACTCGGAGGCCTGCTGGCTGCTGCTGAGGCTCTCGTCCTCGTACAGCGTCCGGTACTCCTCGTACACGTCCATCACGTCATCCCAGCTCATCCCGGCGTCCATCATGTTGGCGAAAACCTCATCCTTCGAGGTCGACTTCGCGCCGGTCTCCTTGTCGGCCACGCCGAACACCTCGGCATAGATGTATGCCTTAACGCTGTCCCGCACGTCAAGCTCCCGGATCGCGGTGCGCTTCTGCCGGTTTTTGTCGTTGGTGGAGAGATTCTCGTCCCCGTCCGCCTGCATGAGCTTGTTGTAAAACTGCGTCACGCCGTCCCAGCTCACGCCCTCGTCCATCAGGGTCTCGAACATGGCGTCCGTTGCGTGCTCATACTCGCCGGTCTCCTTGTTCCTCCGGCCGAACTCCTGCCGGAACAGGTAAGCCTTTTGCTCGTCGGTCAGGCCGGAGTTGTTGATGGCGTCCCGGATATCCCGCTGCGCCTGATCGGACGTCAGGGTGTCGTCTGCGTTGATCTTGATAAACTCATGCAGCAGGTTGTAGGTCTCGATCGGGTCTGCCCCGTCCTTGGATAACGTCTGCCACGTCTGCGTGTCCTTGGTCGACAGGCTGGAAAGCCCGGAGGCCCAGTAGGCATTTGCCTGCGGCGTCGCGTTTGGCCCGAAGAGGATGTTTTGCAGCGCCGTCCCAACGTTCCGCTCGACCGGATACTGCAGCCGCTCCTTGTCCCCGAAGCCCTTTGTCCGTCCTCCCTCGACGATCGTTTTGATGCCGGAGTACGTCTTGTTGATCTGCCGCCCGCCGGGGATCGCCTGCGTCACAAGCCCGAGCAGTGCCTCTCCGCTCTCCGGAGAGATCAAGCCGTGCTCTGTGGCTGCGTCCCACAGGTCTTTGCCCTTGCCGAACAGGTCCGGCATCATCAAAGTTCTGTCTCCCACGCCGACCATGCCGGAGAGATTGGAAAGGAACGGTACCTCATTGCTGATGTTATACAGCGTGTCCTCCACAGCGTTGCCCCAGTCAAAGCCCTCCTGCGGCGTCGGAACGTCGTCGAACAGGTCTGTTCCGAACATGGCGTTGCTTGCCTTGTTGAGCATGTATCGGATCCAGTCGTTGGTGGTCAGGCCCTCTCCGGATGCAATGAAATTCATGGACATGCCGATGATATCGAACGGGGCCGGAGTCCCTCCGTAAAGCTCCTCCGTCACGCGGTTGACCACAAAGGCCGCAAGCACGGTCTTCAGGATCACGCTGCTGAGCACGCGCGCTGCCTTGGCCTTTCCGCTCTCCGCCGCGATCTGCCGGAACTGCCGCGGGAGATCCTGCGACACATGCTCCCAGCTGTTGAGCGCCTCGATCTGGAACATGTTGACCATCTGCATGACGGGTGTCTTGGAATGGAACATCAGCGGCTTTGCGCCCTTGGTACGGTCGCCCATGATGGAGCGTGCGTAGGCGTCCGCTGCCCGCATGGCCTCCTCGTGCGTCTTGCCGTCGCGGATCGCGTCGAGGTATGCCGCTCTGGCCGCGATCGTCGACATCATCGTGTCGACGAATTCTGCCGGCTTAAACATGCCGGACATAAACGAGTCCGCGAAGGTGTTGGAGATATAATCCACGCCCTTTTTGCCCGTGATGAAATCGCTGTCCATCTGGAACTGCCGCAGCTTTCCGGTTGCAAACTCCGCCGTCGCCTGTGCGATGGAGCGCTTGCTCCGCTCCCCGAGGATCGTCGGCAGCTGCGCGATCTGGTTGACGGCCGACGAGACGTTGCCCGCAACATTGGCCCTCGCAAACGCCTGCGTGAGCTGTGTGCCGAGCTTCAGGATGCCGCGTCCGCCTCTGTGCTCTGCCCCGCGGTCTCCGCCGAACTGCTTTCCTGCCAGCACGTCGCCGTAGTTTTTCAGCCATACGGCAAGATCGGAATACCGCGTATTGTTTTTCTCTGCGGCGAACAGCTCGGCGATATACTGGTCAAGCTGTTTGTTGATCTCCGCCGTTGTCGGCTCTGCGAAATCATCGACCCGCTTCAGCTCGCGCAAAAAGTCCAGTTTCTCGTCGCGCTTCCCGCTGCGGGAAAGCTCGATCGCCTCCGCCAGCGAATTTTTGAAGTCGTTCTTGCCGCCGAGGCGTGTATAATTTTCCAGCGCGCGGATCTTCTGGATGTCGTCCGTGTGGAAAAGCACGTCGGACAGGTACGTCACATAGCTCTCAAACCCGTGCACGATGTCGTACTCGGTCTGCGTCCCCTCGCGGCTCTGGAAAAACGGCGTCCAGCGCTTGTTTGGCCGGAAGTCCTCCGTCCTGCCCGCGATCTCCGCCGGGAGCCTCGTTGCGCTGGCGTTAAATCCCAGCGCCTCGAACGCCTGATTGAGAAGGTTGACCTTGTCGGCCGTGCTCAGGTGCGGCGCGTAGTAGTCGATCTTGCCGATCGGCTCGTCACCGTGCGACACGAGGAAATCCGCAATGGCGTTGTAGTAGTCGTCAAAGAGCTGCCGGTACTGCTTCACGGCCGCCGCGCATTTCTTCTCGTCGATCTCGCCCTTGATGCCGTCCTTCTGCGTCAGGAACTGTGCATACTGCTGCGCCCACTTGCTTTCTGCGGCGTTCAGGTCGAGGTCCGTCGCCACGCGCTGGATCTCCGCCTCTCTGGCCTCCGCGTCCGGGCTGGCCTTCTGCGCGGTCTCCATCTTGGTCAGCTCCGTCACGGCCTTCTGGATCGCGGCCTTGTTCGGCGACTGGTTGATCCGCTGCACGGTCGCCTCGATGTCGAGGGCCATGTGGACGTAGGCACTCTCGGCCTTGTTCAGGCCCTTGGCCTTGTCTCCCTCGCCCTGGAACTCGCGCACCGCGTCGAGCTGCCGGTTCATCCAGCGCAGTCTCTCCGCCTCGTTTCTCGTTACCGGGTCGAAGTAGTACCGGTTGATCTCCTCACCGCGCTTGTCGCCGAACATCTTGAGCATCGAGCGCTGCGGCGTCCGGTAGTTGAGTACGAGCAGGGCCTCCTTGTCAAAGCCGCCCGGATCGCTCATCAGCTCCAGCTCGTCCGGCAGCAGCTCCATGGCCTTGTAGAGCAGCGCGTCGCGGATCGCGTACTTGCGCTGCAGCCGCAGGTCCTCGCCGAGCATGCGCTTGTCGATGTACAGGTTGGCGAGGTCCGTCACCGTGTCCCACCTTGCCGTGTCCGGGATGTCGGCGTAGGAGTACCGCCCGGCCGCGATGTCGCGCGCGAAGTTTTTTTCGAGCGCCGTCGCGCCCCACCTGCGTTCCGCCTTGGAGATTAGCTTGTCTGTCTGGTATTCCGCCTCGGCCCGCTGCCGCATCTCCTTGGTCGTCCGGTAGTCCGTCACGCCCATGTCGATCTTTACGCCGATCTTGTCGAGCGCCGGGGTCGCGCGGAAGCTGTCCTTTGCCACGCCCTCGGCCGCCACGGTCGTTGCCCTTGCCGGGGCCACGCCGTTTCGGTATGCCGCTGCGTCCGCGTCCGCTCTGGCCTTCTTGGCTGCGTTCAGGCGGTTCGCCGCCTCCTGCGGTGTGTACATGCCCTGCTTGGCCGCAAAGTCCGTCTCCACGGCGCGCCAGCCGCCGTTCTTGCGCGGCTCCACGCGCCAACGCTTCCCGGTCACGGCCTCCAGCAGCTCCACGGCCTGCTTGGGCGACAGGTCCGTCGTCTGCGAGTAAAACGGCACGTCCTTGCCCCATACAAACCCCTGCGGCATGGCGTTCGTCTGCTGCTGCACCCAGTCCCGGAAATAGCTCTCGCTCAGAATCGGTTCGCCCCGGTCGTCCGCATACCCGAGCACGTCCTCCGGCTGCGTCTCCTCCCGGTCGCTTGCCAGTTCCTTCCCGCGGATGCCGTTCTCGCGGATGTCCTGCAGCTCCTCCTGCACGGAGAATTTCACGCCCGGCAGCTCGTTTGCAACGCGGATCCTGTCCTCTTGCCCTGTGTACCGGATCACGCGCAGCCCCGCGTCCTCTGCCCTCGCCATCAGGTCCGCTGGGGCGCTCGCCGGGGCCAGAAGCGCGACTGCCTCATCAAAGCCAACCACGCGCTGCGGCTTGGCCTCAAAGTACGAGGTAGGGATCTCCTTTGCCTGCTGGAACAGCTCCTGAATTTGCATCGCCGTCGCTCGGTCAATGTCGTATTCTTCCGCCGCCATCCCCTCGCGGATGCTTTGTAGGCTGTCTCCGCCCTGTGCGGTCTTGATCAGCGCCTCTGTAATGAGCTGGCTCTCATCCTGATACCCATACGCTTTGTGCCTTGTCTCCTGCAGGATGCGCTCTACTACGTTGTCAAGGCTTTGCTGGAGCTCCATGACTTTGCCCTCGTAGGCCTCCTGCTCCAGCGTCTGCAGCCGCCCCTCGTCGGCATGGATCTCGCTGATGCTCCGGTACTCCGGCGTTGCCGCCGCCAGCAGACCCCCAGCGTCGTACCACATGATGTTTGCGCCGCGCTCCTCCGCCTGTGCCATGGCCCGGACGAGGTTCTCCGCGTTCAGCTCCCAATGGGTCTGCTCAAAGCTCCTGCGATCGCCTCGGCTTGTATAGCGGTCCTCGTTGTTGTAGATCCCGCCCTCGCCGATCACATCCTGCAGCCGTTTTTCTGCCCACGCCGCTACCTTCTGCGTCGGTGCTTTGCGGTCAAGCTCGTCCTGCATTGCCATTTTGTCCACGTCCCCGCGGTTCTGGCCTCCGTCCTGCACCATCTCCCACGCATGCCGGATAAAGTCCTCTGCCCGCATGCTGCTGTACATCTTGTTTTCTGCGTACTCGCTGACCCGTTCCGCCTTGCGCTCCGGCTTCCGGTCGAGGATCCTTGCAAAGCGTTCTGCGTATTCCTCACCGATCGCCTGCCGCACGCGCTGCAGTTCCGCCTGTGCCACGCTATTCGCGTCTCCCACGTACATCTGCACGATGATCCGTGCGAGGTTCTGCACGCCTACGTTGTCCGTATACCGCTGCAGCGCCGCATTCCCAATATTGTCGTACTCTCTGTCCTTGTAGACAGGACTGATATTCTCGCCTTTATCCGCAAGATAAGCCGCCTTGACCTCCGGATACTTCGCGATCTGCTCCGCGATTTCCCGGCTTGTCTTGGTCGTTTCCTCTTCGATCCCGGCTTTGCCGAGCGTGCTGTCTCCACGGAAAATTCCGTCTGCTACCTGCCCCGACAGGTCCCGGATGCTGCGCTCGAATGCCCGCTTTGCCTCCGCGTCCACGCGGTACTCCACGGTCGCGTTGGACGAGGTCGGCGTCCATGCGTCCGCGCCGTACACGCGGTTCCGGCTGTCCGCCTCAGGGTCGATCGTCGACGCGGGGAACACGACGGAATAGTCTCCGTAGTTCGTGTGCCCCTGCTCGGCCTGCACGATAGCGATGGACGGCGACGGAAACGCGCCGATCTCCAGCGCCTTTTCCAGCTTCTCCTGCGTCAGGTTGTGCTCCGCGATGAGATTCCCTGCACGCTCCACCGGCTCAGAAAGCGAAAATCTCTGCTTGACATCCGCCTGATTTTGTGATACGCTTTCTCCAGAGAGATCTCCGGAATCGGAAGCGGACTGCGCCATAGGGGTTGCGCGCTTCTCGATCGTGCCGGGGATCTCTTTGATTTTTGTGATGTCGTAGAATACCCTGCCCTTTTCCGAGTTCGCGATGTTGATCAGGCCCTCGAAAAGATGCCCTCCTACCTCAAACTTCGTTGTGTAATAATCAAAGCCAAGTGTCGCTTCCGGATGTTTTTTCAAATCGCGCGCCCAATGAGAAAACTCCGAAACCTCCAGCAAATTGTTCAATTCCGCCGAGGCTCTCATTTTTGCGTTATTTGCGTTCTTCGTAATTAGTCTCTGAGCCGGGTATGCATACTCGCCTGCCGCATCTGGCGGGATCATTGCGAGATCTTCACTCCCCAGCGGCAGCGTCTTTCCGACGAACTCACGCTTAATGACTCGTTTTGCTATCGCCGCATACTGCGACGGCTTTGCCCGGTCGAATTCATCCTGCCCGTCTTCAATGACTGCGATTCTCTCGCCGTTTTCCAGCTCCTGAATGGAGAATTTCCCCTCCGGGCTTCCCCTCGTCTCCTGCGAGGTCTGCGCCGGTTCGGATGCCCGCTCGCTCTGCTGCACTTCTCCCTGCACGGTCTCCGTGAACTGCGTCGCGCCCGCGCGGAACCGGTTCATGCTGGCGTAGGCGTCTGCGAGGACCTCCTCGTAAACGTCCTCCATGCTCTGGTAGGCCCCGCTGTAGCTCTGCACATACTCGCGCGCCACCTGCTCAAATGCTTCCTCGCCGAACGTCTCCCGGACCTTTTGCAGCGCCTGCTGCACGAGGGCCGGGTCTTTGTTTGCCCGGACGTGAAACAGCTCATGCTGCGCCAGCTGCCCGCCGTCGTACTGGATGTCCGTCGCGCTGACGACGGCGCGCTTCGCCGCCGCGTCATACACGCCGTTGATGCGCATCAGCTGATCTCCCCGCTGCATGGCCATCGATCCGCGCACAAAGACGACGTCCACGCCGAGCTCCGCCCCGGCCTGCTTTGCCGCCCGCATCCCGTCGTCATACATGCTCTCCGGTACCACGGCCAGCGTCACGGCATCCGATCCGCCCCGCACGAGCTGCGCAAGGCTGGTGTCGCTCTGCAGGCTGGCGTAACGGTTCAGCCGTTCCGCTCTTGCTGCGTCTTCGGGCCGTAGATTCGCTCGACGATTTGCCGGACCATTTTCTCCTGCTCCGGTGTAAGTGTTCCGCCGCTCTCCTTCTGCCGCTGCTGCTCCTGCTGCCATGCCTCCAGCCTGCTCTCCGGTACCCAGACCTGCATCCCGTTGGCTGCCTCCATCAAAAATCTCCGTTCTGCCATTGTCGATTCCTCCGGTTTCTGCCGCATTCACGGCGGCGTTGTTCTCCGCTTCCGCGCGGATGGTGTTGACGCCCTGCGCAGCCTCCTGCACGGTCTCCTGCTGTGTCTCGACCTGCGGCGTCCCCTCTCCGTATCTCGCGTTGAGATACGCCTGCAGGTTCGCCGTCGCGCCCTCGTTGATCATGCTCAGTTCGTTGCGGAGGTTCAGGGCCGTCATTGCGTCCATTGTACCATCCTGCACGGCCTTGTCAAGATAGCTTTCGGCCGTCCGGGCCATTTTCGCGATCTCTGCATCCATGCGGCCGGTCATCGCAAAATTCGCTGCGTTCTCCTCTGCACTGTCCCATGCCTGCCGGATCTGCCGCACATTCTCCTCCAGCGTCTCCGCCGAGAAGGTCTTGGAGTCTACGCCTTCGATGCTCCCTCTCGCATCCGCGATCACGCGTTCGGCATCCGTCCCCCGGTATGCCTTCCCCTCTCCGGTCTTGGCCCAATATGCCTCGGCATCCACGAGATTCCGATACACCGTGTTGTACTCGTTCACGGCCTGCGCCCAGCTCTTTTTGGCTGTGCTGCGCTGCACATGATCCCAGCCGTTGGCAAGCATCAGATCCTCGTCGCCCGCCAAAAACTCGACGGCGTACTTTTCCATCTGGAGGTTCAGCTCGCCGCGGTCGCTCTGCGCCGCCGCGTCGAACATCGTGATGCGCTTGGCGTTGCCCTCGTGGTCGTTTTTTGCCAGCACCTCGGCCGTGTCCGGTCCGATGCTCAGGATCATCGCCAGCGCAAAGCCGGAGATAAACTCATCCCGCAGCTCGTCCCAGCTCAGGTCTGCCTCGCCGGTCAGTGCATAGTCCAGCGCGGCCGAACCGATCGCAGAGGCCACCTCTTCGAGGCCCTCGCCGATGCGATCGAATGCCGCGGATGAAACGATCTTTCGGATCGTCTCGTTGTTGGTCATCTTGTAGACAAGCTCCGTCACCTTTCCGGTGTCCCCGGCGTCGATCAGCGGGTTTCCGCCGAAAAGCATGTTTGTCCCGTATTCCAGCAGACCGCCCGCGGCGAAGCGGATAAACTGCTCGCCTCTCGCATCCCCGTTGCTCTCTGCCTCGCCGTAGGAGTTGATCGCCGCAAAGCTGCTCGTCACGATGTTGCTGCCCTGCTTGGCCATCTGCGCAAACTTCTCAGCCTTTGTAGCCGCGTTCGTCACAAGCGGTGATACCTGTCGGCCGCCCCCCGCAAAATTAGCCATCGTCCCCGTCGCCGCTCCGGCAATTGTGGAGGCGGCCGCCATTTCCAGCGCGGCCGTCGTCAGGCCGGAGATCTGCTCCGCCGCCCAGCGTTCAAACTTGCCGCCGTTCTGCAGCAGGTCAGACGTCTCACGCCCGCGCACCCAGTCCTGATATTTGGCCTCCTGCCATTCCGGATTCTGGTAGTTGATGTTTTCCTCGCCGCCCTCGGCGAAGTAATCGCCCAGATCGTTTTCAAACGCGCCGAAGCCGTTGAGCAGGCTGCCCAGCGCCTTCCCGGCGTAGCCTCCTCCGCGGACGAGCAGCTGCTCCAGCCCGGCCGGATACTTCTGGAACAGGTTGTCGCGCGCCCGCTCCGATCCGCTCGCCACCTGGTCGAGGAAGGAACCCGCCGACATCTCGGGGTAGCTGTTGAGCGCATCCTCCGCACCCTTCTCATTCGCGCGCAGGCCGTTGGCCTCGCGCTGCTGGCGGTAGGTCTCCAGCTGGCTGACCACGTCGCTTGTCCCGTATCCGCTGACGGCCCGTGTCGCCGGAGCGTTTTTGGCGTATCGGTCGAGCACCTGCATGTACCGGTCGTACTGCTCCTGCGTCATGGCCACGTTGGCGAGGTACCCAAAGATCGCAGCGTCCGTCGCCGCGCCCTGCGACTGGCTCGTCACGTCCGCCTGCGGATCCACATGCTTGCCCGCTGCGTCAAGCAGCTGGTCGACGCTCTTGTACTGGATGTTTTCGCGCGTCGTGCTCTGGTTGTAGCGCAGCTCATAGCCAAAGGTGTTCCGGTCGGTCGGTATGCCACCCGCTGCGGCAAGCATGGCGTTCTGCTGCGCCTTCCCCGCTGCGGTGTAGTTTTCGTCACCCATCACCGGCCCGCGCAGTGCGTCCGTCCACTTCTGTTCGCGCTGGCCGAAGCTCCGGCCCTTGACCCCGCTGCGGTATGCGTCGTAGGCGTCATACACCTCGCTCACGAGCTTGTTGTACTCGTCTGCGCTCATGCTCTGGCTGTATGCCAGATAATACAGGCGGCTGGCCACGTCGTCCCACTTTTCCTTCGCGGCCGCAGCGTCCGTTCCGCTTTCCCCGGCAGTACGCAGCTCCTGCAGCTCCTGCCGGATGGTCTGGCCGTGCTGCTCCGCCGTCTGGTTCTGGTCCAGGCTGTCCGTGAACAGCTTTTCAAGCGATTCCCCGCGGACTCTCGTCAGCCTCTGGCGGTACGGCCCGCTCTTGTCCATCTGCAAAGCGTTCTCCGCCTGCTGCTGCAGCTGGCTGCCGCCCCGCACCGGCAGCTTCGGCCGGTATCCCTGCTGGATGCCTGCGTCTACGCCCATGCCCTGCCATTCGTTCGCCTTTCGCAGCTCTCCCCACATGCCGGTCGCAGCCTTGTACAGCGACCCCACATTTCGCACAGCGTACTTTCCCTGCTCCGCGATCTGCTGCACCTTGGATTCTTTGCGCGCCGCGAGCCATTCGGCCATTGCGTCGCGCCCCTCCTCCTGCCGTACCGGCGTAGAGGACTTTTCCGTTTTTCCCGTCTTTACCCCGGTCAACGCCGTCGTCGTTTTCTTCGCCTGCTCCAGGATCTGATCTACCTTGATCTGCGCCTGACGCACGGCCCCGTGCTCCGGGGTCGCGCGCTGCGCAGCTTTCTCTGCATTCCGTTTCGCCAGCCATTCGGCCATTGCGTCCCTCGGCATAGGCTCCTCCTTAGTTCACGCCCCAAAGCGAGGCGAGATAGTTTTTCTCCGCCATCGTCAGATGCCCGGCGTTATAGTCCTGCGTGATCCGGTTAAAGATCGATTCCATCGCCGCGTACTGATCCTCTGCGCTGCGCGGATATCTCGACGAGCTGACGATATCCCGGTAATACTGCTGCCCCAGCGCGCTGAGCTGGCTGCTGTCTGCAATCGTCGGCGTATTCCCGTCTGTGCCTCCCGTTGTCCCGCCCCCGCTTCCCGATCCGCTCCCGCCCCCGCTGCCGGAGCTGTACGAGCCTCCGCCGGAAGATCCGCCGGAGCCGCCGCTGTACCCGCCGCTCTGCGCCTGTACGCCCGCAAGGATGCGCTTCGCGTCCTCGCCGCTGATCCCGGCCTGTGCCAGCATCTCCGCGCTCGGCATCTGGCCCAGCTGCAGCATCGTCATGGCGAGGTTATAGGCGTTCTGGCGCTGCTGCTCGTTCTGGGTGTACTTGTCCAGCTCCTGCTGGTAGCGCCACTGCTCCCGCTGCCAGTCGGCGTCCTGCTGCGCCTGCATCTTCTGCCAGTTCTGGTAGCTCTGGTCCGTCGTCGGCGTGCCCACGCCCACGCCCAGTACGCTGGATACCTGATCGTCCGCATAGCCGAGCTGCTGCCAGCGGTTGAGCGCCTCATTGATGCGCAGGCTGTATTCGCTCTGCGCGGCGCTGCCCGCGTTCATGATGGCCGAGAGGTAGTTGTACTGATCCTGCCGGGCCGTCTGCTGCTCGTTGTACCAGCGGTTGTATGCCTGCTGCTCCAGCTCCGGGACCTTGTCGGCCAGCTGCGCCTTGTAGTTGTCGGCCGCCTGACTGGCCGCCGCAATGGCCTGCGTGGAGGCAAGGCCTCCCGTCTGCTTGGCGTAGGCCCCCAGCGTGTCGCGCATCGTCCGGTCGCCCTCACGCAGGTAGGTCTTTCGGTACTCCTGCATGGCCGTATCGTTTTCCGGATCCCACTTATAGGCCCCGCCGCTGTTTTCCTGCAGGCGCTTGATCGCAGCGTCCAGCTCCTCCTGATAGGGGTTCTTCCAGCCGGTGTTTGCTCCGGCCCCCTGCAGGTAATTTGCGTACTGGTTGGTCTGCGCCCACTGGTTCAGTCCTTCTCCCGCGATCTTTTCGTTTCGCATCTGCTCATAGATCGCGGCCTGTGCATAGTTGCCCTTCGCGGCCGCATCATCCATCAGCTTTTTGTAGTCCGTATCCTTGTTGTATCCGTACTGCATGGCCCCTCCTTACTGCATGCCCTGCTGCATACCCATCTGCTGCTGCATGGCCTGCTGCGACTGCATGGCCATCGCCTGTGCCTGCTGCTGCGCAGCCTGCTCCTCCAGCAGCTTTTTGATCGTCCCCGCGCCGGGGTAATTCTGCATCTCCATCTGCGACCAGTAGCGGATCAGCGTCTGCGGCTCGCTCGGGTTGCCGTAAGCGCCGCTCTGCAGGTGCTGCGTGATCTCCTGCCACATGGCCTCGCGGTTTGCGGCCAGGCCGGAAGCGTTGTCGCAGCTGAAGCGGAACTGATCGTTCCAGTACAGCTCCCCTGCTTCATCGCACTCCAGAAACGCCCACGAGTTCCATTCCGTGTCCATCTCATTTTTTCCGTGCATCTTTCGCCGCTCCTCGCAGTAGGCGAGCTTGTTGCGGAAGAGCCGCTCGAAGATCTCGGCCCATGCGGCCTTTTTCATGATCTTCTTCGATTCGATTCGGCCGGCAGCCTGCGCGGCCGAAAACTCCTTGGCCTTGCCGGACGTCGCCGTCGTGTCCGTGCGGCCCTGGAACGAGTCCGTGATGCCGAGGATCCGGCGGCTCTCCTCGTAGACGTGGTTGAGGTATGCATACGGCCACTCGAGGTCGCCGGTAAAATCAAACTGCTTGACCTGCGCCAGATCGGACTGCGGCATGTACCACAGCTCCTGATCCTGCCCGTCCATGCGCAGGCCGGGATTGTCCGGCATCGCGATCTTCGTGCCCCATTTCGAGATGCGCGTGATCATCTTGCGGCTCAGGTGATTCACCGTGTTCTGCTGGTCCCGGATCTTGTCGCAGTCGCTCTCGCCCAGGAACGTTCCCCATGCGGTCACATTCCGCTGCAGCACGACGGGGTAGATGTTCGGGCGATAGTATGGGACCCAGTATTCCGTTTCTGCCTGCGTCTGCGTGTTGTACGGAGGCAGCGTCTCAGGCCCCAGAATCGTCTCTGCGCCGCTTTCTGCCTCCGGCGTCAAACTACCCGCTGCGCCCACGACTGTCTCGTCCGGCGTAAACTCCGGCTCTGCCGCAGCCTGCTCCGGTGCAGCCATTCCCTGCAGACGGTTCAGCACGTCCTCACGGACGCCCTTCTCGCGCAGGTCGGCGATGGTCATCCAGCGTCCTTCCTCGTCCGTCTCCTCCCAGCTGCGCGCGCCGCAGTAGGCGCAGGCGTCCTTTCTCCGCCGCTCCGGCGGCAGGCCCTGCGGATACTCACCGTTTACGGTCGGGCCGACCATCTTCCAGTTGGAGGAGTCCGCCTCAGTCTGCCCGCACTTTTTGCAGCGGCGCAGGCGGCGGCTCTGGCAGTCCTCCAGCTCCTCGCAGACCGTGTCGCCCACCCAGACGATGCGTCCGACGCCGCCGTGCTCGTTGCGGTAGTAGGCTGTCTCCAGCGTGACGAGGTCCTCTGCCGTGCTGGCCTCCTCGCCGCGCAGGCTGGCGTCCTCCTCCGTCTCGTCCGAGACGTCCACGCCGTACCGGCGCTTGACGTAGCCTTTGGTCTGCGGCATGCGGAGAAACATGTAGTCCATGTCCTCCGGCTCCTCTACGCCGTCCTGCGGGATGTAGCGCTTGGGATGCAGCACCGTGATGCTGTTCTCGCCGACGGTCGTGTGCGTCCGCTGTGCGCTGTCCCACTCCACGAGATACAGCACGCCGCCCTGCACCTTGCAGGTTCGCTCTGCGCGGTCGTTGATGCGCTCCGCTGGCAGCCGGTCGAGCTCGTCCAGGAGCATAGCCTCGATCATTTTGCCGAGCAGGTTGTCCTGCTGGCGGCTCGGCGTTACCTTCCCGGTCGGCATACTGTTATCGATCTCCGATTCGATGTTCTCCGACGTGATGTTCCAGACGTGTGGCGTTTCCGTCGGCTCGTCGATCCCGTTTTCGATGAGCGGCCGCAGCGCGTGGCCGCCCTTGTACTGCACCTCGCGCGCGTCCATCTTGTCAAGCTCCCCGGCATAGGCCTGCAGGTTGCGGTCCAGCTTGTCCTGCCACTTGTGCAGGGTCTTTTTTTCGTTGTCCATTTGTCCTCCTTAGTGCAGCGCACTGCCGGCGTAGTATTCGATGGCCAAACTGTGCAGCGCCCACTCTCCCGTCGCCTCGATGCGGAGCCGGAAATGGTCGCACCGGTGCGGCACGACCGGCAGGTAATAGCTCCGCTTGCCCGCTGCGGTCAGCGTTGCCACGCTTTTCCACGTCCCGCTGCTGTCGTACTGGATCTTGACGGTCACGCTCGCGCCCATCAGGCTCAGCCGCAGCAGCAGCTTGCTCACGGCTTTCCGGTTTGGCGACTCCATCGTAAAGTCCGCAAACTCGACAAAGCTCGCCACGGCCGCCGTGTTTTCTGCCCACTGGCCGCCCGGCCCCTTGAGCGTCGTCAGCGCCTTGCCGGTCGTCATTGCGATGATGGACGGCAGCAGCGTCTCCGCGCCCTCCGTCATCGCCATGCTGTCGATGTTGGGGCTGTCCTCCACGGTCCAGATGCCGCGCAGCCCGTCGTAGTGGTACAGCCTCTGCGGGGCCGCGCCCGGCTTCTTGAGCTGGATGTAATAGTCCGTCCCGTCGCTCTGCGCGAGTCCTCCTCTGTACTCACCCGGCCCAAAGACCTGCTGCAGGTCCTGCGGGTAATCTCCGTCGTAGGCCATCATGCCCTGCGGCGAATAGTAAAACAGCAGTCCGCCCGCTGCGCCGAGGCTGTGCTGCATGCCGTGCGCCACGCCCGGTGCGAGGATCTCGCTCGTCTGGTATGTTGTGGCATCCGCCCCGTAGATCCGCAGGATATAGCCCTCGCGGAAAAACGTGGGGTAATGCCAGCCGACGCCGCCCGTGATCTCGCCTCGCGTCTGCAGCTCCACGTACCAGCTGTCCGTGCTCAAGCCGTCAAAAACGTAAAAGTTCGTCGGATCGCCGAGCGCGCTGGCAAAGATCTCCTTCTTGTCCGCGCCCCACAGCCTGTTTTCAAACTCAAAGCAGACGTCCATGTCCGGCACACTGCGCCGCAGCGTGATCGTCCCCGTCTCGCTGTACGAGGTCTGCTTTTCGCCGCTGTCGCTCAGCGGAATCTTAAAGCAATAATCCGAAAAGATGAGGCTCTTTGAGCCGATCTCGCGGATGATCGCGATCTTGTTATTGTCCGGCTCCGAGGTCAGGCCGTCGATCTCCACGGCGTCCCCGACCTGGAATCCCGCCTTTGCAAGATCGGCCGAAGCCGGGAGATTGATCGTCAGCGTATTGGCCGTGGCGGCGGCTCCGTAGATCGTCCCGTCCGAGATCGTGATCTTGGTCGCCGTCAGCTCCGCCTCCATGCTTATGATCCACGCGCCCATGCTGCTGTCCCACTCGTCGCCGGTCCAGACAAAGAGCGACCATTTCGGGTCCTGCGGATCGTTATTGGTGTTGATGACGTATGCCGTTCCCTTTTCGGCGCTCGTCGGCAGGGCTGCCGGATTGTCTGCCTTCCCCTTGACGGTGTATTTTGCCTGCACCAGCTTTTTGGCCGGCATCAGCACGATGCGGTCCCCAAAGCGCACGAATTTCGTCTCTCCCGCCCCGACGTATACTGCCTTGATGTTGAGCAGCGCCCACTTATACCACAGCCAGCCGTCCGCATCGACGTACCACATGGCGTGGTTGTCAAAAAACATCTCCGTTGCGCCGGTCAGCGTCCCGCCGTTGCGCCGCTTATCTCGAGAGCGCAGCAGGGGATAGTCCCGCGCGCTCATATTCTCCATGTCATAGATCTCGCCGTCCCCGGCGTTCGGGTGATGCCGCAGCCCGCCGAACTGCACCTGCTGCGACCGCGTGATCCCGGAGCTATAGGCCATGCCCGGCAGTCTACCCATTCTGTCTCCCCCGTTCCAGCCGCTTTTTCGCGGCCTGCATCTTTCGCTCAGCCATGGCGGCCCGGTCGCCTGTGAGCTCATCCATTTCGTTTTCGACCTGACAAAATAGATATTCGAGTCCCGCCATCAGCTTGCGGTGCCAGCGGTTGAGCGCGGCCGTGTCAGCCGCGGCGTTTCCGGTCAGCTCCGGCGGCTCCCCCGCCAGCTGTCGGATATTTTGCAGCATATTTCCCTCCTATTTCAGAATGGGTTGCCCCATTTGCTGATCAGATAGGCCCGCTCCGTGATGTCGGCCGATCTGTAGTCCTCCCATTGATCCTTATCCCATTTTGCACGCTTGTGCCGCGTCTCCACGGTCGCCCGCTGCTGCTGGCGCACATAGTAGGTGATCGCCAGCGCCATCACGCAGTCGTCGTGCGCGCCCTCGACCGCCTCCGGCCGGCCCTTGCTGTTGCGGGCAAAGGTGAGCATCTCGTTGAGGCAATCCTCGTCGTCGATCAGCTCCGGATGCTCACGCATGATCCCCTGCAGTTCCGCGATGATGACCGGCCGCGTCAGACGGTCCGTCTTAAAGCCGATCGACTCGCGCACCACATGCGTCAGGCTGTCCTCGACCTGCCGCACGAACTGCCGCGGATACCGCATCCGGGAAAGCTCCTTGATCGGATGCGTCGAAAAGTTGGCCTCGATGCCGACGAGGGCCTGATTGTACCACATGCCGAGGCACCATACCTCACGAGCAAACAGATCCTCGTCGGTCCTCGTTCGGTATTTTGCTACGAGCCGCCCCGTGCTGTTATCGATGACACACGCAACAAACCAGTCAGAGCCCTCGCCCGCCGTGTCCGCTCCGATGACGTAAGGGTGTCCCGCCTTTGGCTCCTCCCAGACGAGCGTCTCGCCGTCTTCCGCGTCCGTAAACGCGGCGTCTGTGATCGCGGTCTCGTCGTAGCGGTAGGCAAATCTCCCGCGCCGGATCGGCTTTTTGCAGTGCAGCAGCCGATCCATCAGGATATCGCGCCGGAAGATCGTCTGACTCAGCACGCCCCACTGCCCGAGGCAGTATACCTGATAGTAATAGGGATCCGTCTCGCGGAACGCCTCCAGCGTCAGCCGGTCCTCCTCCGGCAGAAAGCGGTTGTCCTTGTACGTCGTCCGGCTCGTCACGACGCGCGCATCCTCACGGTCGAAAAACCGCTTTTTGAGCCAATGTGTGATGGAGATCGGGTTGAACGAGATGATGATCTGCTTGTAATACTTTCTCTCGCCGCGGAGTCGGATGTCGAGCTGGTTGAAGTCTCCCTCCAGCAGCTCGCTCGCCTCCTCGATCCAGATGCCCGAGATATCGTGGATGGACTTGAGCTTTTCCACGTCGTCCAGCCCGGCAAACAGGATCTCGCTCCCGTTGTAGAACGTGATGTACATGTCGCCGCTCTTGCCGCGCGGGATCATCTTGACGGCCGGTCCGTAGTACTGCATGGCCTGCGCCTTGAGCTGATCAAAGCAGCTCTCGCGCAGCGTCTTGGCGACCTTGCGGACCACGAGCATTCTGTGCCCCGGCTCCGTCGCGCAGCGCTCCAGCACCTTGCGGCCCGCGAAGATCGATTTCCCGCTGCCGCCGCCGCCCATCAGGATCAGGTGCCGGTGGTGGTCAAAAAACAGGGGCAGGAAAACGGCGTTGTTGGTCTCGCACAGCTGCTTGTACCACAGCGCAGCCTGCAGCGCCTTGTCGTCCATTTCCCTGCCCCCTTTTTACTTACTCATGCTCCCTCAGGTAAGCGAGCTGCCGAAGCTCACGCCCGCAGCCGCGAAGGCGCGGTAATCGTAGAAGCCGCCCGTGAATCGGGCGTTGCCCTTCCAGACGTTCGCGTCGTTCTCGGCGATCTCGCTGCGCACGGTCAGCGGCTTGCGGTCAACGTCCACGGCGCCGTAGTAGCGCTTGTTGTACTCGAGGTCCGCGAGGATCCACGGGTAGCCGCTCGTCCCCATGTAGGCGTTGAGGTACGGCGCGATGATCACGTTCCAGTTGCCGAACTGGTAATTGAACTTGTTGCTCGCGGCCGTGCCGGTGTCGTGGAACGCACCCAGCACGCCGAAGACGTCGGCCTTTGCCTTGGCGTCGTTCGGGATGATGATGGTGTTCGGCTCAAGGCCCGCTGGCTCGCCGCTGTCGGTTTTGAGATTCTGCATGGCGGTCGCCACGAGGCCGAGGTTCGCCTCGGAGAACGCGTTGGAGAATGCGTTGCTCTGCGTCTTGCCGGTGCGCTTGATCTTGTGGGACTGCGAAAACAGCTTCACGTCGTCCTTGGTCTTCGTCGAGAAGGTCTCGACGCCGAGCTTCATCGTGTCGTTGTTCTGCAGCGCCGTACCGAGCAGACCCCAGAAGAACTTGGATCGTGCTCGCCAGTAGTCGTCCAGGAACTGGATCGGCTGGCCCTTGAGCACGCTGTCGAGCTTGTCCTCCATCATCTCCATGGAGATCGAGAAACTGCCCTTCCACGTCACCGGCCGGAAGGTCTTAAAATAGCCCTCCTCGATGCCGCCCTGCGGATACGCGCCGTTCTCACCGACCGGCTCGAAACTGTTGCTGCCGGTCCGGGCCGGGAAC
>OGPD01001369.1_pt1 | contig 19903 bp, 15 predicted proteins | sample 1552861 | NCBI WGS metagenome assembly OGPD01 (sample SAMEA2580280, study PRJEB22360) | human gut metagenome | biome: human gut; feature: human-associated habitat; material: faeces | place: Denmark | collected 2008/2010
CATTTTCATCTGACGACAAAATATTATAATAGTTCATTTTTTCAATGCCACGCAGCTTTTCTTTTAATTTATAATGACGAAAAATTTTTCTCTTTGCTATTTGCATTACAAGTGCATCCGGCTGCTTAAAATATGATATTCCATGTTTTCGTATTATTTTAACAACCTCTGTATAGGTTTCCTGAAATATATCTGCTACATCTTCAGTTTTTCCACATTTTACAATGATGTACGCTAAAACCTTCTGATTGGTTGAGGCATATAGCTCATTAAAAAAGTCATCCTGTGCCTGATTAATCAATCTGCATCCCTCCCTTCACTATATATGTGTCCCACACCATAGAAAAAGTTTCATGTTATACCATACTTTTATAATAAAAGCATGCAAGCTGTGTCCTGTCCCTCAGCTGCAGCTTTTCAAGTATGACACTGATATAGTTTCGTACGGTTCCCTCACTCAGATACAGCTCATCCGCTATTTCCTTGTTGTTTAGTCCTTCTGCAACCAGCTCTATGATCGAAAGCTCCTTGCCGCTTATATCATAGCTCTTCATTGCGTCAATGAACCGGGCCTGACCGGTGCCTGATGAAGCTTTACCATCAGCTCCGAACAGGTGTGGTATCCTGTCCATTATCTGTGTTCCAAACACTGTCTGTCCGTTGTTTACAGCTCTAAGTGCCGGGGCAATACTCTCAAAGGCCTGTTTTAGTATATAGCCCTTCGCACCCAGCGAGATTGCTTTTACAATGTATTCATCATCCGAAAATGTGGTCAGAAGAAGTATTTTGGCATCAGGATATTTTCCGAGTATTTTTTCTGCTGCTTCAAGACCTGTCATGCCCTGCATCCTTATATCCATGAGCATCACATCGGGCATATGCTCCTCGTACAGCTTTACCGCCTGCTGCCCGCTGTCTCCAACCGCAGACACCTCTATGTCATCCTGTGCGCTCAGTATTGTATTCAGCGAAAGTGATACGAGATTATCATCATCTATTATTACTATTTTCATGTCCTGTTCCTTTCTTCTTCATGAGCGTCACAAATATCATGAAACCATCGTCTGCCTTTATACGCATGGTTCCTCCTATCGCTGCAACACGCTCCTTTATATTTTTTATGCCTATTCCATCTCCTGTTTCTCCCGTAAGGCTTCTTTCGTCAGCCGATGTGCCGTTGTCCATTATCTCAAGCTGGTAAAAGGCGGGATGCTCTCTGACTATTATCCTGATTTCATCGCCGTTACTGTGCTTAACTGCGTTGTTTACCGCTTCCTTTGCAATTGCAATAAAAGCATACTTGACATCTCTGGGCACATCATCCTCACAGTCGTATTCGAGTGAAAATGCAAATGCACTGTCTGTAGGCTTAAGCTTCGCAAGCGCCTGACGCAAATCGACCGATTCATCGTACAAATCATGAACACTTTTTCTCATGCTGTCCATTGCCGTATCGAGTGTACTCTTTAGGTCTGCGATAGGCGCTTTAAGCTTTTCATCAGTATTTATCACACCGATTGCTCCCACCTGCAAAATAGAGCGCGTAATCATGTGACCCACGTTGTCGTGTATCTCCCTTGCGATACGGTTTCTCTCCTTTAGCGTGGCATTGTATATCTGCGCATTCTGCTTCTCGATAAGCTGGTGATTCATCTGCTCCATAAGCATGTCGTGCTCCATGGACGCATCTCTCATGCTGTGCATCTTCATCTGATACCCCAAAAGCAGCTCTGTGAAATACGAAAGCATTACCGCAAAAGCCATGAGAAGTACAACCTCCAGGATATAAAAAATCCCGGGTGCTATATGTTTTATCTTTAAAATACAGTCCACCGATACAACTATCCCCACTAAGGCTGCAGCCATCCTCGATGCCGTGTATTTTCTCTTTCTGAATACCATCGCTGCATACGGCAGCATAAAAAATGATGGTGCAAAAAATACTCCGGACAGAATATAAACCGCCAGAATCAAATCAAAAGCCCGGTCTGCCGTTTTGCTCTCCTTAGCAGGACTCATCTGCGGCACACCCTGCATGTCTATAAATGTGCACACAATTATTCCTGTAAGTATGCACGCTATCATGACGTAATCGACCTGAAGGGATACCACCATAAGCATCACGCATGATAGAACTATTAAAAACTGACTACATATCTTATACATTAAAAGCCTCCATTTCCGTAAAATAAGCTTACAACAAATTCCATCAAACGTCACTATGACAAATGTCATTTTTTACACAACAATGCCTCATCCAAACATAAATACGAATGTGACATTTGACACTTACTTTCCGGCACGCCATATAGTAATCTGTTATTGAGCCGGATATCAGGCTTGCAAACGAAAATACAACATTATGGAGGCAATTCAATGGATACAACCAAAAATGCGATAGAAGTAACAAACCTTGTAAAACGCTACAAGGAGCTTGTGGCACTCGACCATTTCAATCTGACCGTTAAAACCGGCGAGATTTTCGGATTGCTCGGACCAAACGGCTCCGGAAAGACCACCACTATAAACTGCATACTTTCCCTGCTCACATACGATAAGGGAGATATAAAGGTATTCGGGCAGGAAATGTACTCAAACAGCTACGATATCAAACGCGAAATCGGCGTAGTCATGCAGAATGTGGCCGTGTACGACGAGCTGACTGTATATGAAAATATCGACTATTTCTGCGGTCTTTACGTAAGTGACAAAAAGCTCCGCGAAAAATATGTAAAGGAAGCAATGGATTTCGTGGACATAGCGGATTACAGCAAATTTCTGCCAAAGAAGCTCTCAGGCGGACTTTTGAGACGACTCAACATCGCGTGTGGCATAGCACACAAACCAAAGCTCATCTTCTTCGATGAACCGACCGTGGCTGTCGACCCTCAAAGCAGAAACAAGATTCTGGAGGGCATCAAAAAACTAAACCGTGATGGTGCGACAATCATCTACACCTCACACTACATGGAGGAGGTTGAACAGCTCTGCGACCGCATACTCATCATGGACAAGGGCAAGGCTCTCGCACTCGGCACAAAGGACGAGCTAAAGCGCATGATCAAAAATACAGAGACCATAAACGTAGAAATCGCAGACCTGTCAGAAGCACAGCTTGACGCATTAAAGCAGCTGCACAATGCATATCAGGTCAGCTTTGAAAACGGACAGCTTCGGATTTATTTCAGTGGCGGACGCCACAATATAATCCATGTGCTTGATTATCTAGAGCAGAATAATCTGTCCTTCGGTCAGGTGTACACGCAGCTTCCGACTCTTAACGACGTATTCTTAGAGATTACCGGAAAGGAGCTTAGGGATTGATGAATGGACTAAAATTATTTTTTCACAACGCAAAATACACCATGCTAAGCATGTTCCGCCTGAAAGTCACGTTGTTCTGGACACTTGCATTTCCACTGTTGCTCGCCACCTTTATGTATATGGCATTCGGAAATCTGTTTGAAAAGGATGAAATGTTCAAGACAATAAATGTGGCAGTGGTTGAATCTAAAAACGATGACACTCTGATGAGCGTGCTTGAGTCTCTCGATGTAAACCATACTGATTCCGTCAGTAAATCAGACGACAAGTCCGATAGCACAAATTCATTTTCAGACCTCATAAACATGAAGCTAATGGATAGCTCAGCAGCCAAAAAAGCACTAAATAACAAAAAAGTGACAGGCATTATTTACACAGAGGATGCTTCTTTAGTCGTGGAGGAAAACTCATACAATGCCACAATCCTTGAATCCATCCTGACACAGTACAAACAGCAAAAGGACGTATTTACAAACATAGCAAAGACTAATCCGGCTGCGCTTGAGACTGCAATTGCCGGGCTTTCTGAAACCGCATCAGAGTATAAAGAGATTTCACTTTCATCGGGAAATCAGGATGAATACACCAATTACTTTTGCTATGAGCTGCCTGTTCGCCTCATTTTCAGCCGTAAGCTCCACCTGCAGGCTGTTAGCTGATACAAGCCCTCTCGGCATGCGAAAAAGCCTTGTGCCGGCATGCAAAAACACCCTTATCTTTTCAGAGTATATCTCACTCTTAAGCATCCATTTTGCTGTTGAGCTCATAGCACTTGCCTACATGACTCTTCTTGGCGTGGATTTTGGAAATAAATATCCGGCAATCATCCTGACACTGTTTTTCGGCTGCATGATCGGACTTTCAATCGGAGTTATAATCGGTGCCATTCCTAAGCTCACAGAGGGCAGCAAAATCGGTATCTCTGTCGGAATCGGCATGGTGCTTTCCGTGCTTGCGGATTTATGTGCCAACGGTATAAAGGATATGGTCGAGCACAAGCTTCCTATTGCCAACCGCCTCAACCCAGCCTGTCTCATATCCGACTGCTTTTACTCGCTCAACGTATATGACAGCTACGACAGATTTTTCAGAAACATATCAATCATGGCAGTAGAATCAGTGATTCTTTTAATCATTGCCTTTGTACTGCTTCGGAGGGAAAAATATGCAAGTATTTAAATCATATTTCAAAATACTCAACAGACATATGGGCCAGATGATTATGTACCTGTCCATATTCATAGGTGTCATGGTCGTTCTCACTGCGACACGCACAAACAAAGCTGAAGATGATTATGAAGCCACCAAGCCCAAATTTGCGGTGTTTGACTATGACAAATCATCAGAAAGCAAAGCTCTGACAGCCTATCTTAAAAAGACATGCACACAAAAAAATATTAAAAATGACAAAAAGGAAACTATGCAGGATGAGTTGTTTGCCAGAAACGTAAACTGTGTTCTCATCATAAAAGAAGGCTTCAAGCTTGATGTTGTGACCATACCGGGTACGCAGGCAGCGACCACCTTTGAGTCTGCCATAAACAGCTTTACGAAAACGTACAATACTTACATTGCTTCCGGCTACTCTGAAGCTGATGCTCTAGCCGCAGTAAATACCTCGCTAAGCCAGAAGGCTTCTGTCTCACTGCTCAGTGGCAAAAATGTCACCTCGCACTCAGGGATATACTACTGCTTCAGTTATCTGGGATGGGTGCTCCTTGTCATGATGATTGCAGGTATAGCTCCTGTTCTTCAGGTTTTCTCCAAAAAAGAAATCAAGGAGAGAATATCCTGCTCATCCTATAAATTTGCAAACTACAACCGCGAGCTGCTTTTGGGTGTGATTTTAACCGGACTTGTGGTATGCGCTGTAATTTTTGCCTCAGCTACAATCATGTTTAAAGGCAGCACATTCTCGTTTTCAGGTTTCCTGTTCACACTCAACATGCTCTGCTACATGCTCGTTTCACTGGCATTTGCCTTTTTAATCAGCAAAATCACCTCAAACAGTGAGATACTGAACATGTTTGCAAACACAGTGTCACTCGGCATGGCATTCCTGTGCGGTATATTTGTGCCGGAGGAATTTCTAAGTGATGGCATCATAAAAGCCGCTCACTTCCTGCCTGCCTACTGGTACAACCAGGCTGTAAAAAATATTGACTTTCATCCGGTCAGGGAGCTTGGCTTTATTTCAATATGCATGGGAATACAGCTTCTGTTTGCTGCCGCAATAATTGTCGTTGCCCTTCGCATCACAAAAGCGCCTGACGGCTTCAAAAAGCATACAGCAGCTGTAGCTGCTCATAAATAGCTCTGCCTCATATAAATATATACAACGAAAAAGCCGGTACATCATGCTTCCATGAATGTACCGGCTTTAAATACTTAGCAGTCCGTACGGGAATCGAACCCGTGTTTCCGCCGTGAGAGGGCGGCGTCTTAACCGCTTGACCAACGAACCGTGTATTATAATATCATGGTCAAACGAATAATGCAAGTATTTTTTTAATTTTTTTCAAAAAAATTTTCCGTTCATTTACCTTAAACATTTTCCCTTTAAATGCTTCTGGCTTTAATTCCATTTTCGTCCCTATGTATGCTCTGCGACAATCTATCATATTCCGGCTCCTTATCCCAAAGCACACGTTCTTATCCTCATATTTTATTTATACGTTTTCCTCTTGAGTAAGATTATACACTACTTTGGTCACACAACGGTCACACGGAGCACTTTTCCACGGATTTTGTAAAAAGTATACATTGAAAATGCCGAAAACTGTACAATTTTAGACAATTTTCGGCATTTGCGTATTTTTTATTCGTTATAATCAACTATTATTTATTATATTTTTTGTATATCTTTTCAAACGCAGGCATGGAGCGTTTAAGTCATTCAAATAATTTATTGCTGCGTTAGCCTTGTTAATCTTATCTCCTACGGTTTCATTTATTATTACTGCTGAAAGGCCTATAGCTTCATCAATAATCATACCTTTTAAAGTATCACTTGTTACATCAAAAAATACCCTGCATTCTGTCTTTTCCTCTTCCTTTTGATTTTCAAGATTCTGCTTTGTATTCTCAATCATGCCGTGTGGAAGTACATGGCTTACAATCTGATTATCTACCATTCCATACGCATCTATCTGATTGACCTTCTCATTTTCTTTTCCTACTTTTTCATTAATAGTTCCATTTGTTACCTTGACGTTATAATATTTGTCCAATATCTCCCTGTCATTGCTGTCTGTAATCTTGCATATGCTTACATCAAACGGCAGCTCTTTCAGGCATACGGATACGGTCACATTTTTCTCTTTATCGGAATGTATTGTAAATCCATCGTTTTTTCCATTATATGCAACTCCTATTGTCGGGTAGCTATCAACCATTGCTTTAAACAGGGATGACACTCTGTACTGCTCTTTCATCTCTTCAAGCGCTTCATCACTAATCTCGTCGTTTCTGTATGCACATTTTTCGCTGTAATAGTCAATTATATCCATACTTGTCTTATATATATCTACCGCCTTCTTAAATGTATTCGTGACACTCACACTGTAATACTTAGGGTCTTCCAGATCTGCATTATCTATCCACTCATCATCCTTGGCGTTTCCATAACCTGCGCGCAGCATGTTCTCTATATTTGCTATGGTTTCTTCCTCATCATCTGTGGACAGCTTTGGAAATACTGATACAAGTGCCTGCAGCTCTGCATCTGGTACAAATTCCTTCCGCATCTCATAGTTTATTTCGTCCCAGTTCATAACTGTCTTTCCATTAGAATCCACTGAATAGAATCGCTCTTTATAATACTCTGTTATCTTCGAGTCCACTTTTGCCTGTATATTACCAGCTTTTGTTTTCAATGTCTGGCAATCCATCGTATATATATTCTCAACGGATCTTACATTAATCAGAGCTGCCAGTTCTTTAATTGCAGTGCTGAATCTTTCCAAGTCCATATATTCGTCCCGAAACCTGGCTGCATATAGATCATCCACTCCATTTACATTATCAAACATCCTTCTTACACTATTGCTTGCCTCTTCATTTTGTCTCTGATATTCTGTTGCCGCGTTTCTTAGCTGTGATTCATAATCGTATTGAAATATACCTTTGGTTTCCACTACACCGTAGGTTTTGTTTATTTCCTCCCACTGTTCTTCTCCTCCCATATAGCTTTGTATGTCATCGTATGCTTCCTGCGTAAAATCCTTAAATTTCATTATGCGTCACCCCTCCTTCTAATACGCTTCATAAGTTCCTATACCATATATATCTCCATCTGCCTCATCTACATCTCTCACAAATTCATTAAGTTTTTTTGACATTTCCCTGAAGGATTCTCCCAGTATACTCTGATATGTATGAACAGCATCCTCGTACACTTCCAGCTTATCGTGCAATTCACCGCTTATAACTGCATTTGTGTTTATAATATCAAGTATCATCTGATATTCGTTCATCTGTCTATCTGCAATCTTTGCAAGTTCTGAGTATAAACGCACAAGTTCTGTAAATTCCTCCTGCTCAAACCTTAAATTGTACTGTCCCATTACTTACTCTCCATTCTTCTTTTTTTTCTTCTCAGCTGCTCTATATTGTCCTCATATGTACACAGCTGCTGATTTATTTCATATATCCTGTCATTTCTGCTCCTGATTGCATTCTCTACATCTCTCAGCATTGAATCTATAGCATTCATCGCATTGGCTACATACGATTTTCCGTCGTTTAATGAATTAATACTCTTAAGTCTGCCCTTCAGATTTGTTATATTACGACTGCTATATCTGTCCATGCCGGCTATATTATCAACTCTGCATTTAAACCGGTTTTGCGCCTGCCATTTATATTCCTTTATTTTCAATGCTTCCTGATCCAAAGCATCTATTTCATTAAGCAGCCTGTTTTTCTCAAGCTGCAGATTTTCTACATTTGCCCGGTACCTTGATATTCTGCGACTTAATTCTTTTAGTTCCATAATAGTATTATTCTCCTCACCTTTTATATTTAAAGCTATTCATTAAATATAAATTCCTCATTAGCTAACATCAGACAGTCTCCCGGTAATATCTCTGTTTCATGCCCCGCCTTTATTATCCTTCCATTGATAAATGTGCCATTGGTAGAATTTTGGTCCATTACATAATAACGTCCGTTTCGCATGGTTATCACTGCATGCACCCTGCTGATATTCGTATTGTCTGCTACCGCATAATCTGACTTTTCCGGATTCTTTCCCAGCACAAACGATGGTTTGCCAAGCTCTATCTTTTCACCTGTTACCTGCCTTGTAAGACTTGCAAAATGATAGTTCACCGGTTGCATCTGCTGTATCTGTTGTACGGATATGCCATCATCTGACAACACTGTAGTTCCATCCATGCTGCCCTGCATTACCTGCTGCATTATCTGTTGCTGCATTGTCTGTTGCTGCATTATCTGTTGCTGCATTGTCTGCTGCATTGTCACTGCTTTGTTTTTCAGCACGTTCACAACTGCACGCTCTTCGCGTGAGATATATTTTTCTATTGCATTGCCGTTGAAGCCATGGAAGCTTCTGACATAATACATAAATCTGGATATATAATTCGTATCCTCATTGATAACAGGTGTCATTGTATAAATTATGTTTTCTATAAACCCGACAATATCTGCACTTTCCTGTCCTCCTACTATCGGAAAATATATAAAGTACATCTCTTTTGTCATCTCGTTTATGTATACGTCATCCATATTAAAACGAACACTGTTTACGTTCAGTCCGTTATTGTATACATCCTCAACCATTATTACTATCTGCTCAATCATGAAAAAGAAATCATATTTGCTTATGGCTTTTTTCAATCTATCGGTAAGATTTATATTTGCAGGGCACGTATATATGACACTGTCTTTTTTTGTTTTTGTCACATGCATGATTCCACATGGTTTTATTCTGGCTAGCTGGCTTAGTTCGGTTTCATTTATTCTTTCCTTTCGTCCTGCCTTCATCATGGCAGTAACGGTCGATTTTTTTATGCTTACTTTTAATTTAGACATTCGCTATTTTCCATTCCTTATGAGATACATTCTGTCGTATGTAAAAATTCTATTTTCTTTGTTACTTCGAACCTGATATTGGTTTTTTGCAGCTTTTCGGTTATATCTTCCAATACTGTGGTTTCATCCTGCAATACTTCTGTCGGTGCATCCAGCACAGTAGTTTCATCTATATTTTGTGTATATCCCGGCTTTTTCTTATTCTCCCCTGCCAGGTTATATGACGGTGCTATCGGACCGGACGATGTTATGTCAATATGTCCCGCTGTCTGCTTTTGTACAATTGCTGCAATTCCTTTCCGGGCAGATTTTCCGGTAAGTGTACCTATGACCTTAGGTATTTCAAGCACTATAAGTATGACTATTGAAGCTATAAGCATTATGGCAAATGCGGTGAAGGATACGTAAAATATCATCCTGTACTGATTATAAGTCATCTTTGTTTTCCTCCTTCACGCTCTGTGCCTTCTCAATTGTTTTGTCTATATTATCCTGCAATCCTGTTATTTGCTCGCGCATTATGGATTTATCCAGCTTTTCTGTTTTGTCCTTTATTGTCTGTAATAAATCCATAACTTTATCCTTATCTGTCACTGCTATAAATGATGTGATATTTGTGTCAACTATATCATCTATCTCATTCCATACCTGAATCTTTGCGTCTAAGCTGTCAAAATCCTCTGATTTTGCATATAGCTCATTTATTTGCTTCCATAGCTTTTTGTATTCTTCATATGTTTTTTCTGTCTGTTTTATCTTTGCTCCATCATACTGGCTAATCAATGTCAGACAATCTGATATCTCACAGTATATTCCTGCCTCCGGATGATTCTCCTTCGCTTCCTTGAACCACTGCGCCGCACTGGAGTATCTGTCTTTTTCCACATTGATTTCGTAGTAGAATAAAAAGCTTTCACCAATCTTATAGCATACATCCTCATATCCCTTTGGATTTTTTCCTTTCAGCTTTGCCATGACATCATATGTATGCACCCGGCCATTGTGGTCCTTGCAATCTATACCTACCATCAGCCTGTTCAATATCTGCGCCTCATCCCTGTCCAGCACAAAATCGTCTGTCAGTTTGTCATTCAGCTTAAGATATGCCTCCGTCCTTGTCGGGTCGGTGACTATAGCCGTGTAATATCCATTGTCATAATTGTCATAGGTATCCGCTTCTTTTAATATGCTATTATAGTTTTCATTTTTTTTGTGTTCTGCCGCACAATAGCTTAATACTGTGCTTGTTCCAAGCAGCATCGTCAAAACTGATGTGGTGATAAATACCGCAAGCTTTCTCTTTAGATTCTTCCTATACATGTCATCAATCTCTGTATAGTGCTCAAGGTCATACATCAGCTCAGCTGCGCTCTGATATCTGTTGTTTGGATCCGGCTGTGTACACTTTGTAATAATACGTTCAAGACCACCTGACAATGTTGGGTCAATTTCTCTGATCGGCCTTATTTCGTAAGGTGGCTCACAGGGATTCATTCCCGTAACAAGATGATACATTGTGGCTCCCAGACAATATATATCTGTTCTCGCGTCTGTCTGCCCCATTCCACCAAACTGTTCCGGTGCAGCATATCCCATCGTGCCAAGACATGTTGTATCCTCTATGTTATTTTCCTTATATTCCCTTGCTGTTCCAAAATCTATAAGCACCACATTTCCATCAGGCTTTAGCATTATGTTTGCCGGCTTCATATCACGATATATGATTGGCGGGTTCTGTGAGTGCAGATATCCAAGAACATCGCATAGCTGTTTGGCCCACTTTATCACATTTTTCTGCGACTGGGCTCCGTACTCCTGCAATGCTGTCTTGAGAGAATTTCCCTCTATATAATCCATTACGATAAGGAATCTGTCATCCTCATCTATGACATCGACAATATCAGGAAGACTGGGATGGCTCAGTTTTTTGAGCATATTGGTCTCCGCAACAAGACTTTGCTTTACCACCTCAAAATCCTTTACTCCATCCTTTCTGACCTCTTTTATTGCCCACTGTTTGTTTGCCCTTTCATTCATAGCCAGGTACACAACGCTCATTCCGCCGTGTCCAACTTCGTTTAGTATCTTGTATTTTCCGTCAATTAAAGAGCCTATTTCAAGCATCTGTTCCTCCTACTGTGCCTTTATGAGCGCTGCTGTTATATTATCGCGCTCTCCTCTTTGCATGCTTAGTCTGATGAGCTGCTCCAGTCTGTCGTGCATATTCTGCCCATCTACAGTTGCTGCCGTTTTCAGCATCTCATAGATTTCCTGTTCTGATACCTCATGCCTGAAGCCATCTGAACAAAGCAGAAGTGACATTCCATTTTTCATTGCCCCGGTCCTGTACTCCGGCTTTACTTCTGCTGATGCCCCGACACACTGCAGCAGTACATTCCTTCGCGGATCTCTCATAGCCTGCTCCTGTGTCATATTTCCATTCATAATTTCCCGCTGTACATATGTCTGGTCTGTCGTAAGCCTTTCTATATGGTCTGAAAGGCTATATATTCTGGAATCGCCCACGTTTATAATGTAGTAGGCTTTTTGCGTGACAAGCAGCGCTACCACTGTTGTTCCCATGTTTACTGCATGTGCTTTGCCATATGCTTTTATTTTTTCGTTCTGCTGCTGTATTACTTCATCCCACTGTCTTTCCAGAATCAGACTGTCAATATCCGGGTTCGACGATTTGCAAAGCTCAGGCAGCTGCTCGTCACTCCATCTGTCAAATGCTCTGACTACAGTGGCACTGGCCAGCTCACCCTTCGATAAGCCGCCCATGCCGTCACATAATACTGCAAATGCCATGTCTCCTTTGCATGTTGAGAAGCACTTTACCAGCAGACTATCCTGATTAGTTTCTTTTACGATTCCTCTGTCCGTGTCAGCTGCTATTTCAAATCTCATACTCACTCCTCCCAGAATTCAAAATCTTCGTTGCCAAGTCTGCCTTGAAGGGCATGCGCTTTCGCGCATGCCACAGACATTGTTGTTTTTCCCACACCACCACATGGTAATGTAAATACATAGGTAATTATCTTATTGCTCATCATTGTCTTTCTTTTCTTTCATCTTTTTTCTCATATAATAAACGATTATCAATATCGCAATTATAAGTACAAATAATAATATTGCTCCAATTATATATACTGCCTTATCATTGTTTGTTTCTACTGATTTGACATCTGACGAATTTGATTCCATAGGTACATCATCTTCGGCAATCTCTGTATCTGCTTCTGTATCCTTACCATATATTTTTTTCACTTTATTGGTCTTTCCACCTTCGTCAACAGAACAGTCTGCACACTCTACCATAAGCCTTGAATCACCGTCTTTTGCAGAGAGCACCTCCTTAGGTACTTCAAACTCTATCTTTCCGTCATGCTTGTCCAGATAGTCAAGCATATCGTCTCCCGACATTTCCTTGATAACCTTTTTTTCTTTGTCATCCTTGCCCACTACAGTAATCTTTACACGTCCAAGCTTTCCGCCATCATCCTTCGGCATCAATACTGCATTCTTTGAGCCAATATAGTTTTCATTGTTTTTATCTACACCTGTCAATGTATATGTAGGTGCTGTCTTGTCCACAATAAATTCAATATTTACACTCTTCACATCACTGTAGGCAACTGAATCTGCTTTGTCCTTTGTCTCCACAACGATATTGTACTGACCCTCTTTTTCAAATACCGCATTTGATATCACATATTCGTACTTATGCCAGCCATCGCTTTCACTTACATTATTCACACTGAAGTCTGTTCCCTGCTTAAGTGCTTTTCCATTTACTTTGACAGTACAGCTGGTAACTTCATCCGGATTTATCTCTCTGACTACCACATCATGGTATACCTTCTGCACATAGTAATCCTTTACAAGCTTCATCGTATTGTCATCCAGCGAGAAGATTGAACCGCCTTTGTTTATGGAGAAATCCATCAATTTTTCTCCCTGCCCTGCAGTCTCTGTCACCTGCTTTCCGCCTGCATCTATAATATTGACTGTTTCATAAAAATTTCCGGCCTTATCCTGTGCATGGCATGTCAGTGAATACACTCCATCCTCATTGAGATTTCTAAACTCTACACGTTGTCCGTTTGTAATTGATATCACATTTCCGGTAATCGTTTTTCTTACGAATCTGCTATTTTCATATACCTCAACTGTAAGCACCGGTGAAAAGTATTCAAGATTAGTATCTGTGCACTCTATTACAAATGACATATTTCCTGAATTATTGTTTACTGAGCCCGGGGTTACTCCGTTGATTGTTACAACAGGCTTTGTCGTATCTATGCAGAACTCCTGCTTTGCAAGGTCTTTTGCCTTATTGCCGGCTTTGTCTGTATATGCAAGTGACCATGTATATGTGGCATCCGCATCAAAGCTTAATGTTGCCGTATGTATATCACCATTATCTGACCAGCTTCCAAATGCCGGTGCTGCTACTGATTTTCCTGCATCCTGCGCAGTCATGCTCAGTGCTATTCTGCTTGTATCAAAATTGTGCTCTGTGATTGTCACAGTTGCTGTTCTCTTGTTATTATAATAGTTTCCGTTTGATGCACTGTTGTTATCATATGCTACCGAAATAACAGGTGCTGTCGTATCAATTGTAAATTTTGTCGGTGCAAGCGAATTTGCATAATCCACTCCTGCTGCGGCATTTCCCGCAATGTCTTTTACTCCGATTCCAAATGTGTAATCGTCATCATGTCCGTAATATATTGTGGCAACATGTACTGTATCATCACCGTTACCGCTTCCACCTTCTGTGCTCCAGTTTGAAAGAGCAGGTGCCTTACCTGCTGCGGCTTTTATTTCCGCTGCTACCTTTGATGCATCAAAGTTACGCTCTGTTACTTTTACGGTTGCTGTTCGCGGTGCTTTGAAGTATGCTGTGTCTCCAAATGATGTATCTGCACTGTTATTGTCATAGCTTACCTGCACTGTTGGTGCTGTTGTATCTATTTTTATGTATTTTGTTACTGTGTATGCCGTTCCTGCATTGTCTGTTGCGGTAACATCTATACGCACTTCATTACTGTTGTTTGAAGCCGCGCTTATGTCAAATTGCTCTGTTACATGATTTTCCAGATCTTTTAAGCCCGCTGCTGTCTTATCATAGCTATATAATGTTCCATCCTGTGTCGGCTGTCCCATATTTGTTACCGTATAGTTTACGCTCTTTATTCCTGATGCAACTCCTGTGGCATTCTCATCTGATACCTCTATACTTACCGGCACATCTGCACTGTACACTCCTGATGCTGTCTCAGGTGTGATGACTGATATTGCCGGTGCGCATGTATCAACTACCAATCCATTTGTGCTGATATATGAAACATTACCGCTTAAATCTGTAACCCTGACATATACCACGCAGTTTTTGTTCTCGCATTCTATCGGTTCACTGAAGGTGCCATCCTCATTAAGGCTGTAAAGTGTCTTCCAGTCAGCCTCCTGAATACTGTCTACGTCAATTATTGCATCCTCTGCTGAAACGAAATACTCTGCTGACTTGATGCCGCCATGCTCATCTCCAAGCTGTCCGGCAATATTGACCTTCTTGGCAGCAAATCTTGAAATCTCATATTTGTCTTTTGGCAGCAATAAATCCCACACGGTATCCATGCCTGTTGAAAGTCCGTCAAACCTGATATTTCCTGTCGGCGACTGTACGTCAATTACAAACTCTGCTGATTTGTCTCCTTCTATCTCAAATCCATTATCTGAATTACCACACAAATCTTTTGCACTGACACTCAGCTCATACTTGTGTCCTGCATTGAATACGAGCTGCTTACTGTAAACAGCTTCTGCTCCCTCGCCTGTCTTTACCCAGTATGACTTTTCAGACCATGCATCTGACTGTGTCTGTTCATTTCCATCAACCTTTACATTGATTTTTGTTTCATCTGGGTCAAAGAAAAGCTCATTCTCTTTTACCGAAATGGTTGCAATCCTGTTTTCCCTGTAATACTCAGTGCCTTTTACACTGCTGATGCACTGTGGATCCGGCTGCTCCGGTGTACCATATGTCACTGTTATTGCAGGCGCTGCCTTGTGAATATAAAATGGCTGGCTGCCGCTTGCTGTCAAATCCGCTACAGTCACGTTTCCTGCCTCATCAACAGCTTTAACATATACATCTACCTTTTTATCCAGATAAGCCTCAGCCGATACATTTATGATTCCTGATTCATCAAGCTCATTCCATGCACCTTCATCATCCGATACTGACTGATCATCTGTCACTATCTGGTATTTTGCTGATACAACACCTGAAATGCTGTCAGCTACACTTGTTTTTATACGGACATCGTCATTGAAATATTTTCTGTTTTTGCCCGCTTCAGGCTCTATACTGACATCAGGTGACTGACTGTCCATGCTGAACTTGAAGCTGTCACCTTTAACCTCTGTCTTAAGACCGGCATAATCAGTTGCCTTTACTGAAAGCATCAGATCAATTCCGTTAAACTGCTCTGCTGCCGGAATGGTTATCCTTCCTTCCCCGCTTGCGTCAAGCTCAACAGTCTGTCCTGATACAATTTTCCTTTTCCCATCAAATACAGTGTATTCAACACTCTTAATTCCTGATAAGCTGTCATCAGCCTTAACGATATAGCTTATATCATCCTTATGCCAGCCTTTTTCATCGGCTGCTGTCATGGTATCCTGGGACACTGTAAGCTCCGGTGGCAGGGTATCAACAACCAGCTTCGGTGTGGAGAAAAATGCTGTCTCGCCATTACAATTGTCCTGAGCCTTTACATATACGTTATATGAAGTATCCTTCAGATCAGATGTATTAATCTTGTACTTATATCGGGCATCATATGTATCCTCAATAAGCTCTAACGGCTTCCATGCTGAATCATCAAGCGCTTTTACCTGCTCATCATTTAAAATACTGCCACTTTCATCTGATTTATTCACATAGTAGAATGCCTGCTTTATTCCGCTGATATCCTCCAGCTGTCCATATACATTTGATGCCTGCTGACTGGCCATATTCTGCTCGTCTATTAAATCAGCATCATATCCAATAGTACCTGAAGGCGCTTTTCTATCCACATAAAACGGCTGCTCTATTGAGCTTGTATCATTACACTCATGCTCCGCCTGATCCTTCGCATACATTCCGATTATCTGATATTTGTGTTCCTCATCCGCTTTTGTACCAAATGTGATGCAGCTGCTATAATCAGCCCCTGTCACGATCCAGTCACTATACTCTATTCCTGCATCAATCAGCTTCTGGGCATTATCGACATCAAATACATCGAATTCTTCCCGGTCATCAACCTTTACCCAAAGCTGTGTGGAACCATCATCCAAAGAGACATCGTGGATATTCATGTCTACTTTTCTGACATTTCCATAATAATCCACAGCATCCTTTGTGAAAGCAGGTTTATCATCCTCCTTTGGATTCAATGTTATCTTTGGAGGCTGTGTATCATATTTGTAGTCGAGCTGCAGACTTCCAATATCTGTGATAGCTCCGCTTTCCTTGTCCTTACGTGCTATTACAAGAGTCTGTCTGTTATCACCCTGCTGTGGCATAAGCTGATATTTATCAGCTTCAATCCATTCATCACCTTTTCTAACCACATATACCGCCTGATTGTCACTTGCCAGCGATAATGTAGGTGCTTCTACATAAAATTTTGTACCCTGCAGCATTGTCCCTGTCAGGCTGTTATTCATACTGCTGTAATCATATTCTTTGATGGTAACAGTATATTCTGCCTCTGCTGACTTATATTTGTCATCTTCTGCTTTTGTCACCTTTATCCTTACAGTTCCGGTATCCTTTGCTGTCCATATACCGTTTGATGCAAAGTCTGTATCCTTTTCAATCAGATTTTTGCCTTCTACAACATTGTATTTTAAATTGTCAACGGCTGCATCCGCCCTGTCGGATTTTACCACCGGAACAACTTTGTTCCCCACATAAATATCATCCGCCGGTGTATACTCTACCGTCAGCTGCTGTGGCTGTTTTTCCTCGGTGGCATTATTATCCGAATCCTGTTCATCTGGAATTTTACTGTCAGATATATCATCCGAAGCTGCGTCGTTAGATATATCATACTCTGAAGAGGGTGTATCAGCACTTACCTGTGTTGCCGGAAGCGATGTCGCACCCATTACAGAAGCTAGCATGATTGCTAGTAACCTGTTAAGTTTTTTATTAAACACTCTCATATCTCCTTTTCTATAGTATTTTTTGTAACTATTCCGTTACGATTTTATTTATATTCCCACTCTTCATTCCATTATACAAAACAATGGTCACACAACGGTCACACGGAGGCAACTTTGTGAAAACTGCATAATAAAAGCGCCGAAAATTACATATTTTTTAGACAATTTTCGGCGCTTTTTTGGATTATTTTTTTGTAACTATTATTTACTATACTTGTTGTATATCTTTTCAAACGCAGGCATAGAGTGCTTTATCATTTCCCTGTCCACACAGTATGATATTCTCACCCAGCCCGGACAGCCGAAGCCGTCTGCTGCTACTATGAGCACATCCTCCTCCTTTGCCTTCTCGCAGAATGCATTGCTGTCATCCTCGAGTGCCTTTACAAACATATAAAAGGCTCCATCCGGCTTGAAGCAGTGATAGCCTATCCTTGTGAGTCCCTCGTACAGAAGGTCTCTGTTTTCTTTGTAGGCATTGATATCACCGGTTGCCCCCTGGCATTTTACTATCATCTTCTGGAACAGGCTTGGTGCACACACGTAACCGAGTGCTCTTCCCGCACCACAGACTGCTGCATACAGCTCTGCCTTATCGTACACCTCATCAGGCACGAGGACGTATCCTATTCTCTCTCCCGGCAGTGAAAGTGACTTGCTGTATGAGTAGCATACCAGTGTGTTGTCGTAATATTTGGTCACAAACGGTACCTTGATTCCGTCGTAAACTATCTCCCTGTACGGCTCATCTGCGATAATGAATATCGGTCTTCCTATCTCCTTAGACTTTTTCTCAAGGAGGTCTGAGAGCTTTTTGATGGTCTCCTCAGAATAGACTGTGCCGGATGGGTTGTTTGGTGAATTGATTATGACACCTCTGGTGTGCGCATTGATTCTCTCCTCAAGAGCCTCAAAATCTATCTGAAAATGCTCTGTGTCTGCAGGCACCTCTACAAGCCTTGCTCCTGCTGCATTCACAAATACCTTGTACTCCGGGAAATATGGCGCTATGGTAATAAACTCATCATATGCGTCACTTGTCAACGCACGAAAGCAGATTGACAGCGATGCCGCTGCTCCCATTGTCATATAAAGGTTGTCTGCATTAAAATGTGTGCCATGTGTGTTGTTCAAAAATTCAGCTATTGCCGCTCTCGTTTCCACGTCTCCCTGTGCTGAGGTGTAGCCGTGCAGCGCAACAGAATCATAATCTGTCACAAGCTCCTTTATTGTGTCGTTTACTATCTGCGGAGCCGGTATGCTCGGGTTTCCTATTGAGAAATCATATACATTTTCCTTACCTACAATTGCTGCTCTTTTTTTACCATACTCGAAAAGCTCCCTGATTGCTGAGCGCACGCTTCCGAGCTGGTACATGCTTTCGTTTACTACCATTTTCTTGTCTCCTTATCTCTGATGTTCTTGCATGTTTACTATTATAATATCTCTGCTTATGACATACAAATGTCTTTATAAACATCTCTTTATACACATATTGTTACCATTCATGATCGTTTATCGTGATATGAATGCCTCCATCCCGGCACGCTTCGTCATATCAATATGCTCCTTAAGCTCGCGGGCTGACATTCGCAGTGCCCCCAGGCTCATGACCGTCTGCTGCTCCAGTCCGTCAGAGGTTGCCACTGTTACCTTGTACCTGTCACGTATGCCAAACACAGTCTTTTCGATAAATGCATCGGCTGTCTCGTCCTGCTTTGTATACACAACCTCTATGTTGTGGAAGGTCTCTCTCTTTCCGGCATTGCCCTTCACCTTGTACGCATCAAACACCAGCAGCAGATGACAGCCCTTATAGCCCTGGTAATCCGATAAAACATCCTTCAGCGCATCTCTCGCCGAATCAATGTTTATGCGCGAGAGCTCCTTTAAATCCTCCCATGCAAATATTATATTATATCCGTCAACTATCAGGTACTCTTCCCCCGGGGATTTCTTCGGATAAATCGGATTGCCGTGCTTATCATGCTTTACGGTGCGCGGTTTACCACTTAGACCTTCATACTCATTTTTCTTTTTACCTGACCATTTGCGCCTCTGATCCTCTGCGATATCGTTTTTGCCCATGCCAAACTCCCTGGCATAAACATCTGCAAGCTGCGCATCAAGCTCCACTGATGACATACCTGAAACAGCTTTCTCAAAGCTCGTCCTGCGGCGGTTTCCGGCAAGCACCTGCGCATCCTCCGCTGAAAATGCATTCTGCGTGCGGGCACTAGCTGCAAGTGCCTCCTCAGACTCATCTCCGTGGTAGACATACGGCAGGGGCATATGCTCC
>OGPD01001378.1_pt1 | contig 19662 bp, 8 predicted proteins | sample 1552861 | NCBI WGS metagenome assembly OGPD01 (sample SAMEA2580280, study PRJEB22360) | human gut metagenome | biome: human gut; feature: human-associated habitat; material: faeces | place: Denmark | collected 2008/2010
CCAGCCGAGGCTCACGCCGAAGCCGTAGTTGATCTCAGGAACCGTCGTATAGCCGATGGCCACCTGGTCGAACGTATTGACCACGCCGTCGCCGTTGATGTCGCGGTACTTGATGTCACCCACGCGGACGGTTCCGAAATCCTGCTTGGGCGAATTGGCGATGTCCTCCTCCGACTCGAACAGCCCCTCGGCGATCAGGCCGAACTGCTGGTTGTTGGCGAAGCCGGCCTTGTTCTGATACTTCCAGATCTGGTCCGGTTTGTCGTCGTAGAGTTTCTTCGTCCGGTTGTAGGTGAAGTTACCGCGGGCCGAGATCCAAAGATCCTTGTTGATATTCTTGTCGAACTCGAGCGACATGTCGAAGCCCTGGTTGCGCATCCGTCCGAGGTTCACGTACTGCTGCACGCGCGTACCGACCACCGAAGGCTGCGACTCGCGCTGGATGAAGATGCCCTCGCGCTTCTCGTAGAAGTAGTCGGCCTGGATGCGGAGCATGTCGTAGAGTCCCAGCTCGATGCCGACATCGGCCTTCGTAGCCTCCTCCCACGTCACGTTCGGGTTGCCGTAGTCCTTCGTCGTGATACCGTTCACCGGAGGCGTATGCGCCGCCGGAGCGTTGGTTCCGAAGTTGAAGCCGTAAGCACCGGTCTCCAGCGTCGTGTTGTAGGCGAAACGACGGCTACCACCGATCTGGTCGTTACCGATCGTACCGTACGAAGCGCGGATTTTCAGAATGTTGATCTTGTCGCGCAGCGGCTCCCAGAATTTTTCGTTGCTGATCATGTATCCTACGGCGTACGAGGGGAAGAAGCCGTAGCGCTTGCCGGGGGCGAAGTTCTCCGAACCGTTGTAACCGAAGTTGAATTCGGCGAAATACTTGTCGCGGAAGGCGTAGGTGAAACGCCCGGCGATACCCATGTTCTTTGTCGGGTAGGCGTCGATGTAATTGACGGGCCTGTTCTTGGATTTGCTGCGTACCGAGTAGAGGAACATGCCGCTTACGCGGTGGTCTTCCGCGAAGAGGCGCTCATAGATAAGCGAGCCCTCGAAATTGATGGCCGTCGTACCCGACGAGTCCGATGTCGCGAGGCGCATGTAGTTGCTGCCGTTGGGGTTGGCAGCGGTCAGCATCAGTTCGCCGTTTTCGTCGCGCCCGGTGGCATAATAGGTCACGGGGGACATTGCGCGCTCCAGGAGGGTTGCGTTCTGTGCATCCCATGCGAATTTTACATTGGCTTTCAGGCCGGGGGTGATGATGTCCGAGAAATCCTGCGTCAGCGACAGCAGGGACTGCGCCACCATGGTGTTGTAGCGCCGGTATCCGGTGTTGTTCAGCATGTTGTAGGGGTTGACCGAGCCCGACTCCTGCGGGATTGCCAGCATGCCGTTCGAAAATACGGTCGGCGTAGCCACGGGGGTAACGTACATCGTGTAGGCGTACAGGTCGTTCGTGGTCGTGCAGGGAGCGTTTTTGGTCGTATACTGCGTGGAGAGCGAAAGGCCCAGCTGCGTCGACTTGGTAATGTCGATGTCGATGTTCGAGCGGAAGCTGTACTTGTTGAAGTTCATCTGGGCATTGTAACGGTCGTTGTCAGCGACATTGAACATACCGCCTTCCGTGTAGTAGGATGCCGAAACGTAGTAACGGATTTTCGGGGAGCCGCCCGTGACGCTCGCGTGTACGCGGCCGGTCATGGCCAAGTCCTTGAAGATGGTGTTGACCCAGTCGACGTTCGGATAGAGGTCGGGGTCGCGGCCGCTCAGGTACATCTGGCGGGCGTAGTCCGAAATCGGCATCTCGGTGCTGCCGCTGTCGCGGTAGAGTTCGTTGTAGTAGTCGATCCACTGCGAAGCGTTCGCCAGCTCGGGCAGCTGGACAGGCTGCGTAATGCCGAATTCGGCCTTGACGCGGATCTGGGGCGCCGTCATTTCGGTGCCTCGTTTGGTGGTGATCAGGATGATGCCGTTCGCACCGCGCACACCGTAGAGGGCGGTCGCCGTTGCGTCCTTCAGGATGGAGAACGTGGCGATGTCGTCCGCGTCGACAAAGTCCATGTCGCGCTCGATACCGTCGACGAGCACCAGCGGGGTGGTTTTGGCACCGAACGTACTCTGTCCGCGGATCCAGAACTCGGCGCTCGATCCGGGTTCGCCCGTACGCTGCATCACGACGATACCCGCCAGTTTGCCGGCGAGGTTCGAGGAGAGCGAGCCGCTTGCCACTTCCAGTTCGCCGGCGTCGATGGTGTTGATGGCGCCGATGATACTCTCCTTGCGCTGTTTACCGTATGCGACTACGGTTACCGCCTCCAGTTCGGAAACCTTGCGCACCAACTCGGTCACGATGTTGGTCTTCGTTCCGACGGGAATGCTCTGGGTTTCATAACCCAGGTACGAAATCTCGATTACATCGGTCGGCTTTACGTCGATCGAGAAGGTACCGTCATTACCCGTGATGACACCGCGGGTACTGCCCTTGACGATCACGGTGGCTCCCGGTACACCCGCCTTGGTCTCGTCCAGGACGCGTCCGGTCATCTTGACGTTCCCCCCCCCCTTGCGGGGCGGTAACAGACGATTCCAGGCTGCTTGCGGAATACACAAATTCGGGATTTGCGCTCAATTCCGTAACCGATATAAGCCCCAGTATCAACACGAATGACCGGAGCATTATTTTACAAAAGAGCTTTTGTATAGTCATTGTCATATTTCCTCATTTATAATTACTTAATGTAGATTTGTACGGTTCGGGCGTCGGTCGGGCGCCGCGGGCCCGTACGTGTTGGATTGATCCTTGCTTGGCTAGAAGCACTTTGGATTAGTGTTTTTCAGGAAGTCAATAGTTCGGGTCTCGTCTGTTTTACCATAGGCACGTTTTAGTTTTTAGGTATGGTGAATAATTAGTCGGTTGTATAATTCGTCTGCCGATATGGCCGTCAATGCCGAAAGAACTTGATATACGACAACATACGGCCTGTGTGGTACTTTTTTTTCTGTGAAATTCAGTTAAAAGTATTCATTATCCGGTAACAAATATAACAATAAAATTATTATCATTACTATTTTTGATAAGTTTTTTTACTTTAAAGGGGTGTGGTACGATTTGTATATCCTTGGATTTGTGTGTATAATATGTTGATTTTCAATATATTGTTGGTGTTTTTAGGGCTGTGAAATATTTGTGAAAAAGTAATGTCCTTTTTATCAGCTACTTGGCTTTGGGCTAACGGATTAAGATGGTCTTGACCGTTAAAATTGTGTAATACAATATCTTATATTTTTATGTTTCATCTCTTCTCGAATCATTCCTGCCGGGAAATAGTTGCCTCCCCTGATTTTTGCCGCTTCAATGATTCGAAAAGTTTTTTACTGTTTTTGGGTTTGTAAGTAAAATATTTTTGCTTATTTTTGCCCTGTAAACTTTCGGGCTTACCGGCTAACAGGGTATACCTATGTATATTATATTTGCCGTTTATGCCCGCATCCGGCTACGCCGGCCGCACCGCATGGAACTGCGCTGAGTTGAAAATGCAATAAAATACCCGGAATAAATGATGATTAGAAATTGTTGTATGCTGGTGGCGGGCCTCCTGCTACACACGCAAATATTCGCACAAGATAAAACGGCCGCAAGCCGTACCGGCGAGGACTACACCCTGTCGAACGGTGCGGTCGAGGCCGTTTTCAGCGGGAGCGGAAGCTTCGACATCGAGAAACTGGTGCTCAACGGGAAACAGGTCATCGGGGCAGGCAAGAACGAAACGCCGTGGATCCTGATATACAAAGGTCCCCAGGGAGAAAACCCGGAGTTGAAACCCGAACATGCCGTTTACCGCGGGGTGCAAGTCCGCGATGACGCCCAGGCCAAAACTTTGGTGTTCACGTGGGAGCTGACGTTGGACTACTCGCCGGTGAAATATCCCGTGCGGATGTACGTGACGCTTCCCGACGGCGGCGAGCTGCTGCAATGGAACATAGAGGCCGACCTGCCCGCTGGGTGGCTGGTCACGGATCTGAAATTCCCCAATGTCGTGATCGAACGCCCCGAAGACGGCAGGATCATCACCACCGAAGGCTGGGGCGTCGAGAAGCCGCTCGACATCGCTACGTTCGAAGCCCGTTACCCGTCGCATGCCTCCGCCATGCAGTTCCTCGTGGTACACAATGCCGAGGGTGCCTTCTATTACGGGACGGAAGACCGCCGCGGCTGCGGAAAGACCTATTCGGCGCAGTGTACGCCGACGACGGTTGCATTGAGCGATGCCATTCCCGCTTCGGCCGGATGGATCGCGGACGGGACGTTCCGCCTGCCGTGGGTCTCGGTCACGGGTTTCACGCCGAAGGGTTGGGAAGATGCCGTTGTCAGGTGGTACCGTCCGTTTACCTTCACGACCGAATGGGGCAGCAAGCCGCTCGCCTCGCGCAATATCCCGCAGTGGTGTTACGATGCCGACGCGTGGGTGCGTGCCAAGCATGTGACCGACCAGACGTACGATGCCGTCCGGCGTGCTGCCCGGTATTTCGGGCAAGGGCTGGGTGTGCACTGGTATTTCTGGCATCATTACCCCTACGATACCCACTATCCCGATTACCTGCCCGCACAGGAGCGTTTCGCAGGGATGGTGCGTGACGCCCAGCTTCTGGGGGCGCGTGTGACGCCTTATATCAACGGCCGGCTCTGGGATCCGGCGGCCGACAGCTATAAGCGCGACCGCGGTTACGACGCGTCGTGCCGTAAACCCGACGGTTCGCTCTATACCGAGATTTACCCCACGTCGAAAGTCCTCAATACGGTGACCTGCCCCTCGACGGATATCTGGCACCGGAAGATCATCGGACTGGTGGACAGCCTGCAACACGCGATCGGGGTGAACGGAATCTATATCGACCAGATCGCTGCGGCGGCGCCCGAACCCTGTTGGAACGAGGCGCACGGCCATCCGGTCGGGGGCGGCGATTTCTGGTACGACGGCTATCGCAGGCTTATCGGCGAGATCCGTGCGCACCACCTGCTCGAGGACAGGATCCTGACCAGCGAGGAGAATGCCGAGTGCTATATCGACCTGTTCGACATGCTGCTGGTCGTCAATACGCCCCATGAGGAGGACAACTGCATCATCCGGCCGGTGTTCCCGATGGTCTATTCCGACCGTGCCGTCACCAGCGCCTTCACCTATACGCCGAGCGAGGCGGATAAGATGTCGCTGGGCGATTTCCGTTACGAACTGGCGAAGGCGTTGTTGTGGGGTTCGCAGATCGGGTGGGTCGACCCCATCCCGCTGATGTCGGAACAGGCCGTCAGCGAGGCGCGTTTCATGAAGACGCTCATGGATTTCCGCCGCAGCCTGCACGATGTCGTGTACGGCGGCCTCTTCATCCGCGAGCTCACCCCGGCGGGCGACAACCCCATCGTGAAGATTCCGGGGTTCGGCGATGACGCGTCGGTGCTGGCTGCCGAGTGGCGGAAGCCGGACGGCCGCAAGGTCTATATCGTTGTCAATATGGATGAAAAAAAACATAAGGTTTCGTTACCCGGCGTGGATAAGCCCTTCGATGTGGCGGGTGCGTCCTGCAAGCGTATCGATTTGTAACGGGTAACGATGTCCGGGCAGGGCCCGGACAGGTTGGGTAGGAGAGGGTGCCCGGCGTAACGCACGCCGGGCACCCTTGTTTTGCGAGGGGGGCTTGCCCGCCGGAATCCGCGTGATCGGCCGCAACCGCATCGTCTTCGCAAGGAGTACATCCCTGTCTGCGGGAATTACAGGCAGCCATTCTGCGATTTCCTCTCCGCCCGTTCTCCGATGCCCCAAGGCGAGAAATAATGAACCGCGGGTTTATTCCATGTAAGTCATGACGTTGCCGCTGATCTGCTGCAACGATATTTCGCAAACCTTCGTATTGTATTTCGCCGTGAGGATGCGCTCTTCGGCATCGAGCAGGCTCTTCTGCGCTTCGCGCATCTCGATGCCCGGCAGGTCGCCCAGCAGGTAACGCTCCATGGCGATCTCGTAGTTCTCCTTGGCGGCGATCAGGTTCTCTTTTTCCAATTGGATCACCTCGAGGTTATTGCGGTAGGCCTGCCAGAAGTTCGACAGGTTGGCACGCAGCGACTGCTCGAGCCTTTCGCGCGTGAGCTGCGCATTTTCCACGTCGATGCGGGCGTTGCGCTGCTCCCGGCGGCGGTTGCCGTCGAAGATCGTAATGCCGAGTTTCACCCCGGCGTTCAGTCCCAGCGTCCCGCGCGACCGGGTCGTCCCGTTCCCGAAACCGTTGTAGGTGTAGCCGTATCCCGTCGTCAGGTTCAGATAGGGGTAGTTGCGCGCCTGCACGGTCTTCAGGTCGAGTTCGGCCAGCACATTGTCATGCCCTGCCAGCAGCAGAGAGGCATTCGTGTCGAGCGTCTGTGCCAGCAGCTCCTCCCATTTGAGCTCGCCGTTGACCTCGATCACCGAGTCGCGGATACAGAGCATTTCGTTGACGTCCTTGTTGGCCAGCAGTTCGTTGATGCGGATGCGCGAAGCCGAAACCAGCTCCTGCTGGGACATATATTTCGAACTGTCGGCATTGAAGTCCACGCGTGCCTGCAACAGGTCGAGGCGCGAGAAATTGCCGACGCTGACCCGCGCTTCGGTGATGCGCAGCCGCTCGCGCGAAAGCGCCACGGCATAGCGGAAATTCTGCAGGCGCAGCGTCTGCTGGACGTAATTGTAGTATTCGGCCGTCAGGCTGGCTACGAAGTCCTCGATCGTGATGCGGGTGCGGACAGTGCCCATCTCCTGCATCTCTTTGAGCTTTTTGTAGTTGGTGCGGATGCGGAATCCGTCGAAAATCGTCCAGTTGAGGTTGATCCCGGCGTTGAACGTCTGGTCGTAGATGCCGTTGTCCGACCATGCGTCCCCTTCGCGCGGTGTGGTGCGCTCGTTGTCCAGCGCCCCCGAATAACCCGCCTCGAAGTCGATCGTCGGCACCATGCCGGCATTTGCCGCCGTGGCATTGTTGTCGCTGATGCGCTTCTCATTGCGCACGATGCGTATGTCGTAGTTGTTTTCCAACCCTATTTCCAGGCACTTGCGGAGGGTCAGCTCCTCCTGTGCCGCCGCCGTTGCGAAAATCCCCGCGGCCAGGGCCGATAAAATCACTCGTTTCATTGGGCTTCCTTATTTCTGTTTCTTACTCCGGTCTGTCGATACGTAGCTGTATATTGCCGGGACGATGTAGAGCGTCAGCAGGGTGGATACCACCATACCGCCCACTACGGCGATACCCATGGCGATACGTCCGTTGGCACCTTCGCCCGTGGCGACGGTCAGCGGCAGCAGGCCGAGTATGGTCGAGGCGCTCGTCATCAGGATCGGGCGCAGGCGTTGCAGCGAGGCTTCCTCGATGGCGTGCAGTTTGTCGATTCCCGCTTCCTGCTTCTGGTTGGCGAACTCCACGATGAGGATGCCGTTCTTGGCCACCAGGCCGATGAGCATGATGATGCCGATCTGGCTGAAGATGTTCATCGTCTGCCCGTTGGCGGCCATGAATACCAGTGCCCCCGCAATGGCCAGCGGCACGGTGAGCATGATGACCAGCGGGTCTTTGAAGCTCTCGAACTGCGCCGCGAGGATCAGGTAGATCAGCAGGATGGCCAGCAGGAAGGCGAACATCAGGCTCGACGAACTTTCACGGAACTCCTTCGAGTCGCCGGCCAGCGCCGTGCGGAAATCGTCGCCGAGCGTTTCGGCGGCGATGCGATCCATCTCGTCGAGCCCCTGTCCGATGGTCTTGCCCTTCGCCAGCCCGGCCGATACGGTCGCCGAGAGGAACCGGTTGTAGTGGTACAATTGCGGCGGGGCGACGTTCTCTTCCAGTGCGATCAGGTTGTCCAGCTGGATCATCTCGCCCTTGTCGCTGCGTACGTAGATCGACCGCAGGTCGGCGGGCTTGTTGCGTTGCTGGCGGTTGATTTCGGCCAGTATCTCGTATTGCTTGCCGTTCATGTAGAAGTAACCCATACGCTGGCCGCTGAGCCCGTACTGGAGCGTCTGGGCGATGTCGCGCGTCGAGACGCCCAGCAGGTTCGATTTGTCGCGGTTGATGATGATGCGCGCCTCGGGCTTGCTGAATTTCAGGTCGACGTCGGCCATCTGGAACACGGGGCTTTCGTAGACCTTGCGCATGAATTCGGGCAGCACCTCCTGCAACCGTTCGATGCCGGTGGCCTGCAGGACGTACTGCACGGGCATGTTGCCGCGGCGGCCGCCGAAGGTGCTCTGCTGCTGCACGAAGGCGCGGGCCTTGGTCTTGGTACGTACGGCCGCCGAAAGCTCCTCGGCGATCTCCATCTGCGAGCGTTTGCGGGTCGAGATGTCGGTCAGGGCGATCCGGACGTTACCCGAGCCGCTCGATACGCGCGCCGTGACCGACTGGGCCTCGGGTACGAGCGAATCGACCAGGCGGTTGATATCCTCGGTGTAGTCGCGCAGGTATTCGTAGGTGGCGCCTTCCGACCCGCGGGTGTTGATCGAAATCTGCGAGCGGTCTTCGAGCGGCGCCATTTCCGCCGGGATGGCCCGCCACAGCCAGCCGATCAGTCCGATCATCAGGGCAATGAGCGGCAATGCCAGCCAGCGCCGCCGCAGGAACCCGGCCAGCGTGCGCTGGTAAAAGTTGTTCATTCCCACGAAGAAGGGTTCGGTCTTGCTGTAAAACCAGCTTTTGCGCTCCTGCCGCACCAACAGTTTGGTCGCCAGCATCGGGGTGATGGTCAGCGCAGCGAAGGTCGAGATGACCACCGCGCCCGAGATCACCATGCTGAATTCGCGGAACAGGCGGCCGGTCATGCCTTCCATGAAGACGATCGGGAAGAACACGGCGATCAGCGTGACCGACGTCGAGATGACGGCGAAGAAGATCTCCTTGGCGCCTTCGATGCCGGCCTCCTTGGGCGTCATGCCGCGTTCGATGCGGATGTAGATGTTCTCGGTCATCACGATGGCATCGTCGACCACCAGCCCGACCGAGAGCACCACGGCCAGCATCGACAGCACGTTGATCGAGAACCCGGCGACGTACATCAGGAAGAACGTGCCGATGAGCGAGACCGGGATCACGATGCACGGGATGAGCGTCACGCGCCAGTTGCGCAGGAAGAGGAAGATGATGATGATGACTAGGATGAAGGCCTCGTAGACGGTCTGTCGCACCTCGTCGATCGAGGCGCGGATGAAGCGCGTGTTGTCGAACCCGTAGGAGGTCACCACGTCGTCCGGCAGGTCTTTCTTCATCGTCTCCATGCGCTGGTAAACCGCATTGGCGATGTCGATGTGGTTGGCTCCCGGCTGGGGGATCACCACGACGCCCACCATCGGGATGCCGTTCATCTTCATGTAGCTGCGCGTATCCTGGGGGCCCAGTTCGGCGCGTCCCACGTCGCTCAGGCGGATGATGCGGTTGGAGGCTTCGCGTACGACCAGGTCGTTGAACTCCTGCGTGGTGTGCATCAGCCCCATCGTGCGGATCGTCAGCTCGGTGGTGTTGCCTTCGATGCTGCCCGAGGGAAGCTCTACGTTTTCGCGGTCGAGGGCGTTCTTGATGTCCACGGGCGTAATGCCGTATCCGGCCATCTTGGCCGGGTCGAGCCACAGGCGCATCGAGTAGCGTTTCTCACCCCATATCTGCACGCCGCTGACGTTGTTGATCGTCTGCAGCTGCTCCTTGACCGTCAGGTCGGCGATCTCGCTCAGCTCCAGCAGCGAACGTTTGTCGCTCTGAATGGTTACCATCAGGATCGGTGTGGCGTCGGCATCGGCTTTGGTGACCGTCGGAGGGTCGCAGTCGCGGGGCAGGTAGCGCTGGGCGCGCGACACTTTGTCGCGCACGTCGTTGGCCGCGGTTTCCAGGTCTACCGAGAGTTCGAATTCGACCGTGATGCGGCTCTGTCCCTGGCTGCTGACGCTCGACATCGAGCGGATGCCCGGGATGCCGTTTATGTTCTGTTCGAGCGGCTCGGTGATCTGGTTCTCGATCACATCGGCATTGGCTCCCGGATAGGAGCACGTCACCGAGATGATGGGGTTGTCGACACTCGGGTATTCGCGTACGCCGAGGTAGCTGTACCCGATGAAACCGAATAGCAGGATGATGATCGTCAGCACCGATGCCATTACCGGCCGCCGGATGCTCAGTTCGGAAATATTCATGCGGCGGCGGTTTTATTCGACGGTGTCGAGTTTTACGGGGAGCCCTTCACGCAGCTGGAGCGTGCCGGAGACGATCAGCGTGTCGCCCGGGGCCAACCCCTCGACGACCTGTATCCGCGATTCCGTCCTCAGCCCGGTTTTTATGGCTACGGCGTGGGCTTTGCCGCCCTTGTAGAGGAATACCTTGTCCACGCCCATCTCGGGGACGACGGCCTGCGTCGGGATGGCGATGGCGTCGGGAATGTCATGCATCCGGATCTTTACGCTTACGAAGCGTCCGGGCAGCAGCCTGCCCCGCGTATTGGGGTAGTGCGCACGCACCGAGAAATAGTGAGTATTCGGGTCGATCTTCGACTCGGTGGCATATACCTCGGCGTGGAACGTCTCGTTGTACCCCTCGACCGTGAACGTGAGGCGCGTCCCGGGTTTTATCTGGCTGGCGTAGCGCTCCGGGACGGAAAGGTCGATCTTCAGCGGTTTGATTTTGGTCAGCTTGGCCACCACGACGCTCGGCGAGGCATAGGCGCCTTCGCTGACGTTGCGCAGGCCGATCACGCCGTCGAACGGGGCGTGCAGCTCCGTGAGCGCGATGTTCGAACGCACGATGTCGATGTCGGCGTTGAGCATCGCCAGTTCGGTGCGGGCCTGTTCGTAGGCTTCCTGGCTGACGGCGTCCTTTTCGAGCAGGGCGCTCTGGCGGTAAACACGGTCTTCGGCCAGTTTGAGCTGCGCTTCGTAGCGCGACAGCTGTGCCAGTAGCGGTTTGTCGTTGACTTTGGCCAGCAATTCGCCCTTGCGGACGGTCGAGCCTTCCTGGAAGTTGATCGAGACGATCTTGCCCGAGGTCTCGAACGAGAGGTCTACCTCCTCGTCGGGGAGCAGGCTGCCCACCGAGGTGATTCCGTCCGTGAGGGTTTGCGGCCGCACGACGAGCCCGTTGACGTTCAGGACGCTGCTTTTCCGGGGTATGCTGATTTCCGACGGGTCGGCGTCGGCGGCTGACGAACTGCCGCGGTAGTGGTTGTAAACGACCAGCCCTGTACAGAATACTACGAGGATGACGGACGTGATGATCCATTTCTTTTTTTTCATACCGGAGAGGTTGTCTTTAATGAGGGATATGCAAAGATACGAAAAAACCCGCTATGCCTCCGCTGCCGGAAGGTATAATTGCACCCGTTCGTGGTAAAAACGGGGCCGGTTGCGGGTTCGTGTATGCCCGTTTCCGGCGAAACGGCAAAAAACGCCGGCGAAACGACCGGCACCCGCCGCATTCCCCTACCGTCGGGAGCAATACCTACATGTTATTATTCTGTCCCGAAAATTACCTAAAACAGGGAATTGCCCGGGCTCGGCGGGCACCTTAACTTTGCCACCGCAAACAAAATAAACGGAGAGCCTATGCGTCTTGGAATTTTACTGTTTACCTCTATTTTATTACTGGCGGGTGTTACCCTGCATGCGCAGGAAGCCGTGAACGCCCCTGAACCTGCGGCCGCGGCCGATTCGGCTGCCAATGCCGAGCTGAAGGCACAGCTGAAAGCCGAACTCCTGTCGGAGATCCGGGCCGAGCTCTCTTCCGAAGTGAAGACCGCCGTCAGCAAAGAGGCCGACAAACCCTCACGGCTGACCGTAGGCGGGTACGGCGAGGCCGTCATGACGCGCAATTTCTTCAGCGACAACTACCTGCGTTATATCAGCCCTGACAAGTACAAGAATGACAAAAGCCACGGCCGCTTCGACCTCCCGCACGTGGTCATCTACCTGGGCTACGATTTCGGGCGCGGCTGGTCGATGGGCACCGAGATCGAATTCGAGCACGGCGGCACGGAGAGCGCCTTCGAAACCGAATTCGAGGAGGGCGGCGAGTATGAGTCGGAGATCGAACGCGGCGGCGAAGTCGCCCTCGAACAGTTCTGGCTCCAGAAAAGCTTCAGCCCGGCCTTCAACCTGCGGCTGGGGCATATGATCGTGCCCGTCGGCGGGACTAACCAGCACCACATGCCCACCGAGTTCTTCGGGGTCTACCGTCCCGAGGGCGAGAATACGATCCTGCCCTGCACATGGCACGAAACGGGCATCAGCCTCTGGGGACGTGCCGGTGACTGGCGTTACGAGGTGATGTTCCTGCCGGGACTGGATTCCGACCGGTTCGGCGACAACGGTTGGGTCAGCGGCGGTGCCGGAAGCCCCTACGAATTCAAGATCGCCAATGCCTATGCCGGGGCGTTCCGCATCGACAACTACTCCGTCCCGGGCTTGCGCCTGAGCCTGAGCGGCTATGCGGGCAACAGTTTCAGCAATACCCTGAGTGCCAACCGTACCGGCGCGGACAGATACAAGGACGTGAAGGGTACGGTGATGATCGGCGCCTTCGATTTCCTCTACGATGCCCATAACTGGATCGTTCGCGGTAACTTCGACTACGGGCACCTGACCAATTCGGACAAGATTTCCCAGTTCAACCGCGATATGCCCAACGCATCGCCCTCGCCCAAGCAATATGTGGGTTCGGACGCCATCGCCACGGGGGTGGAAGCCGGTTACGACATCTTCTCGCAGATACGCAAGCTCAAGGAGAGGGGACACCGCTTCTACGTCTTCGGCCGCTATGAGTTCTACGATTCGATGTTCGATACCGCCAAGTCGGTGATCCGCCAGGACTGGTGCGGCCGCCAGCGGGTAGCCGTCGGGTTCAACTATTACCCGATCAAGAACATTGTCATCAAGGCCGAGTACGGCATCGGCCTGCTCCGGTCGTACGACTACACCGACTCCGCCACCGGGGAGACCCGCACGGGGCGTTTCAACAACGAGCCCTCCCTTTCGCTGGGGATCGCCTATTCCGGCTTTTTCAGACGTTAACCAAATCATAATGAGAATATGAAAAATCTGTTCAAAAATTCCGTTTATGCAGCCGCGGCATTCGTCCTGGCGCTCGGGGCCGCATCGTGCAGCGACAGCGACGGCGATTACACGTTTGCCGACGAGCGTGAAGAGGCGCTCAAGGATGCTGCCGTAGATTTCGTCGACAATAACGTGATTCCGACCTATAAGGCCCTGGCCGACGGGAGCATCGCCTTGCAGGAGGATTGCGAGGCCATGCTGGAGGCTTTCGACGCGGGAACCCTTACGACCCCGCTGGTGCAGGCCGCCTGCAACGACTGGATCACCACGCGCAAGCACTGGGAGCTCAGCGAGGCCTACCTTTACGGCGCTGCGGCCGATTACGACATCGACCCGCATATCGACTCCTGGCCGCTGGACGGCACGGCGCTTCAGAACCTGCTGAACAACAACAGTATGATGGCCGAGATCGAGAGGAATCCCGATTATGTCAGCGCCAATCTGGGTTACGGCCTGCTCGGGTTCCATGCGTTGGAATACATGCTTTTCGAGAATGCGGGCCCCCGCGCCCTCGGCAAATACACCCGTCCTCAGCTGGTATACCTGGTCGGTGTGGCCAACGATCTGTGCAACATGTGCGTACGCCTCGAAGCTTCGTGGGCGGGGCTGGACAATGTCACCGAAGAGAAGCAGACGATCCTGGGCGATGCCGAACTGGAGCCGACCTTCGACTACGGCGCTTCGATGCGCAATTCGGGGAAGGGCGGCAGCAAGTACCGCAACTATAAGGATGCCGCCGAGGAGATCATCCAGGGCTGCATCGACATCGCTACGGAGGTCGGCTCGCAGAAGATCGGCCGTCCGGCCAACGGAACCAGCTCCGAGGATATCAATTACATCGAGTCGCCTTACAGCCAGAATTCGAAGACCGATTTCATCGACAACATCATCAGCATCCGGAACACCTACCAGGGCATGACCTCCGGCGACGCTTCGGTGAGCGACTGGATCGAGGTGGTCGACCCCGTCCTCGATACGGAGGTTCGCAATGCGATTTCCACGGCGATCGAAAAGATCCAGGCCTGCCCGGCCCCGTTCGTCGACAACCGTACGGCACAGGCATGGAAGGATGCCGCCACCTATTGCAATAACGACCTTGTGAACGCGCTTACGAAGGCGCTGACGGCACTGTCGGTCGAAAAATAACCATTTTCAGCAATGAAAAAGCACTTAATTTACAGCCTGTGCATGTCGGCAGCCCTGATGGCTGCCGCGTGCGCTGATGACAAGGGGACGGATCCCGCCCCCGATCCGAATCCCGACCCCGTTCCCGAGGAGTATTACGCCGGCGGCAAGCTCGGCACGGCTTTCAACACCACGTCGGTGGCCTACGAGCAGCCTACGCCGGTCGTCGATGACGACGCCGTGATGACGCAGCGTTTCCTGAACGGCGAGGCACTGTTCGAAAAACCCTTCACGGCCAACTCGTCGGGTGTGCGCTACGGCCTCGGGCCGCTCTATATCCGCACCTCGTGCCTGCACTGCCACCCGGGCTACGGCCACGGCAAGCGTATCGAAGGCGCGTTCAACACCAACCAGATCGGCAACGGCTACCTGCTGGTCATCACCGACGAGGACGACAATTACCTGACATCGCTCACCGGTATGCCGCAAACGCGGGCCGTGGCGCCGTTCAAAGCCCCGATCGACGAATCGAAGATCATGATCGGCTGGCAGGAGTATACCGACGAGTGGGGCAATAAGTTTCCCGACGGCGAGTCTTACAGCCTGATCTATCCCGAAGTGACGATCCCCGAGAACGCCTATTACGTACCGCTGATCGGCGCCAAGGGCGAGGTGCCCTATGCCAAGGTGCGCGTGCGCCTCGAATCGACCATCGGCATCTACGGTACGGGTTTGCTGGATGCCATTTCGGACAGCGACCTGAAAGCCGAGTACGTTCGCCAGGAGCAGAACGGCGTGCCGCTCAATCCCGCGATCTTCAAGAACGGCGAGTGGGTCAAGACCTACGGGACGACCACCCATCCGCTGCGCTATACCTATGCCCTGAGCCGCGGCCCGTTGCAGGATGCGGCGGGTGCCAATGCCATCTGGAACATCACCAACGTGACCCGCTCCGACCGCCGTTACCACTACATGACCGCTGCTTATGCCGAAGTAGCGTCGAAGGACGCCGATGTGCAGCGGGATTTCTACACGCTTTTCCCGGCGTGGAACAAGACGGGCGACGTCGCGCAGGATATTTACGACTATCTGATGAACAAGGAACTGCCTGTCGAGATGAGCGATGAGGACTATGTCGACTTCATGGTCTGGCACCGCGGTCTGGCCGTACCGGCGGCGCGTAACCTCGACGATGCGGACGTCAAACGCGGCAAGGCGCTCTTCACCGAGATCGGCTGTGCCCCCTGCCACCGTCCGACCTGGACGACGGGCGACGATGTCTTTACCGACCCCAACGGTTTCTTTGCCGACGGCGACAGCCGCCTGCCGCGTTATCCTAACCAGAAGATCTGGCCCTACTCCGACATGGTGCAGCACCGGCTCTTCATGGTGAACGACATCCGCACGGGCTGGTGCCGTACGACGCCGCTCTGGGGCCGCGGCCTGAGCGAGAAGTGCACGGGCGCCAGCGACCGCCTGCACGATTGCCGTGCGCGGACGGTCATCGAGGCTATCATGTGGCATGGCGCGGCGCAGAGCGACGCCCGCTGGTCGGTCGAGAAGTTCCGCACGCTGAGCAAGGACGACCGCGACGCGGTGGTCGAATTCATCGAATCCATCTAACCCTTCCCGGATATGTGCGAAGCGCCGGTGCCCCGTGCATCGGCCTTTGCCGTGTCCGGACGATGCATTCACACACGAACGAACGGATGAAACTGTTGAAACGCCTTGCCTTCGGGCTGCTCGGAGCCGTGATGGCGGTGCTCGTTACGGCCACGGTACTTGAAAAGATATACGGTACGGATTTCGCCGCTGCGCATATCTACGGCGCGGGCTGGTTCGCCGCGCTTTGGGGTGCCCTCACCCTCGCGGCGCTGGCCTGCCTGTTCCGCCGGAAATTGTGGCGGAGGCCCGCCGTCCTGTTGCTGCACCTCTCTTTCGCGGTCATCCTCGCGGGGGCTTCCGTGACATGGCTCTTCGGCCGGCAGGGGACGTTGCACCTGCGCACGGGCGATCCCGGGGCGACCGCATTCGCCGGCCGTGACGGTTCGGAGCAAATACTGCCCTTCCGGGCCCGGCTGGACGATTTCCGCATCGAGTATTATGCCGGCACCCGTGCGCCGATGGATTTCGTCAGCCTTCTCACCCTGACGGCCGACGACGGGTCGCTGCACGGTGAAGTCGGCATGAACCGCATCCTGGTTTTCCGGAATTACCGGTTCTACCAGTCCGCCTATGACGAGGACGGACGGGGTACGACCCTCTCCGTTTCGTATGATCCGTGGGGCATCGGCATCACCTATGCCGGGTACGGGCTGCTGCTCGTTTCCATGCTGGCGTTCCTGTGCGACAGGCGCGGGGGGTTCAGGCGGTTGCTGCGCAGCCCTGCGCTCCGCAAGGCGGCGCTGTGTCTTGTCCTCTGTACGGCGGCCGTACAGGGTGCCCGGGCGGCTGACACCTTGCCGCAGACGCTTCCGCGCGAGGTCGCCGCGGAATTGGGCGACCTGTATGTCTACTACAACGACCGTATCTGTCCGTTGCAGACCCTGGCTAAGGATTTTACGGTGAAACTCTGCGGGAAGAGCCGCTACCGGGGACTTACGCCCGAGCAGGTGCTTTCCGGCTGGCTGTTCTATTACGACGACTGGAAACGCGAACCGATGATCCGCATCAGGAGTGCCGGGGCACGCCGCCTGCTGGAGGTCGGCGGGCGTTATGCGCGGCTGTCGGATTTCCGCAACCGGGTCAACGAATACCGGCTCGAAGGGGCTGCCGGGCGTCCGGCGGGCGAGGCCGATGAGAAATTCAACATCATCGGGATGGTCTGCACGGGCAGTATGCTGCGGATTTTTCCCTATACCGACCCTTCGGACAGCCTGCTGCGCTGGGCGTCGCAGGTCGACGACCTGCCGCGGGAGCTGCCTCACGGGCAGGCGCTCTTTATCGGCCGGGCCATGAACTACGTCAGCGAACTGGTCGTAAAACGGGATTGGGCGGGGGTCGCAGGGGTGTTGCGCAAGATCCGCAACTACCAGCAGAAGGAGGGCGGGGCGCATATGCCTTCCGGGCTGCGTTTCCGTGCCGAAAAACTCTATAACCGGCTCGATTGGTCGCTGCCGCTCGCCGCGGCATTCATCCTGATCGGGATCGGAGGATTCCTCGATGCCTGCCGCCGGATGGTGCGCGGGCGGGCTTTCGGGGCGAAAACCCGGGGCTGGCTCCTTGCGGGCGTTGCCGCCGGAGGACTGTATCTTACGCTGATGCTGGCGCTGCGGGGCTATGTCCGCGGCCACTGGCCTGTTTCGAACGGCTATGAAACGATGCGCTTCATGGCATGGTGTACGCTGCTGCTCACGCTGCTCTTCGCCCGCCGCTTCCTGTTCCTGCTGCCTTTCGGTTACCTGATCGCCGGGCTGTCGCTGATGGTTTCGATGATGGGGGAGTCGAACCCTCAGATCACGCAGCTGATGCCGGTTCTCGACTCGCCGCTGCTCTGCATCCATGTGATGCTGGTCATGGTGGCCTATGCGTTGCTGGCGTTCGTCATGTTCGGCGGCGTGGCAGGGGTCGTCCTGCACCGCCGCGCCCGCGGGGCGGCCGTGCAGCTGCAGGCCGTCAGCCGGCTGATGCTCTATCCGGCCGTCTTCTGCCTCGCCGCCGGTATCTTCGTCGGCGCCGTCTGGGCCAATGTGTCGTGGGGACGCTACTGGGGCTGGGATCCCAAGGAGGTATGGGCGCTCGTCACGCTGCTGGTTTATGCGCTGCCCCTGCATGCCGGTTCCCTGCCGTGGTTTCGCCGGCCGTTGTTCTTCCATTGGTTCTGCATCGCGGCGTTCCTCTCGGTGCTGGTCACCTATTTCGGGGTCAATTTCCTGTTGGGCGGCATGCACAGTTATGCCGGATAGGGGAGCGGCGGCCCGGGGCGGGATGCCCCTTCCGTGCGTCCCTATCGTATGGCGGGGCCGTCATTGCGCAGCCGAGCGGTAAACCGTTCCGGCAGACGGGGCATGGCGCCGTGCTGCGAGCAGACGTGGGCCGCGACATCCACGGCCAGCCTGTGTGCTTCCCCGATGCCGAGCCCCGAGAGCAGGGCGGCCAGGAACGATGCCGTGAACGAGTCCCCTGCGCCGACCGTGTCGGCCACTTCGACCCGCGGCGTGGGGAGGTATGACCGGGTGTCGGGGGCGAATACCGAACTCCCGGCGGCACCGCAGGTGAGGATTACGATCCGCAACCCGTACCTGTCGAGCAGCGTGCGGCACTGCTCCCCGGGCTGCATCCCCTCCATGCCGAACATGCCGCCGACCACGGCCAGCTCCTCGTCGTTTATTTTCAGGATGTTGCACTTTCGCAGCGACTCTTCGACCACCTGCTGCGTGTAGAAGTGCTGCCGCAGGTTGATGTCGAAGACCTTGTATTGTCCCTCGCCGTCGGGCATCGTTTCCAGGAAACGCCCGATCGTGCGGTGCGATACGGGGCTGCGCTGTGCCAGCGACCCGAAGCAGGCTGCACGGGTGTGCCGGGCGAGCTCCTCGATCTGCGGGGTGAACGGGATGTTGTCCCAGGCTACGCCCTGCCGGATCTCGTAGCTGGGGATGCCCGCCCCGTCGAGCGTGACTTCGACCGTCCCGGTCGGGAACGGCACCGTTTCCAGCATATGTCCCACCCTTTTTTCGCGGAGCTGGTTGCGGAGTTCGCGTCCCGCCTCGTCGTCGCCGACGGCGCTGACCGCGTAGCTGCGCAGCCCGAACTGCGACATGTGGTAGGCGAAGTTCGCGGGGGCGCCGCCGATCTTCCGCCCTTCGGGCAGTATGTCCCAGAGTGCTTCGCCGATTCCGACGACCCACTCTGTCTTTCGGTTTGCTTCGGTATTCATGGTCGTTTGCGTTTGCTGCGAAGTTAACGGTTTTGCTCGATATTTTTCCGCTTGTGCGGTGTTTTTCTGCATGGGGCGAGGCATTTGGCCGTAATTTTCGTGGCATCGGGCCTGTCGTGCCGGGGCGCTTACCCATGGCGGGACGGACGAATTATGCCCGGAAAGTTTGTATTGAACGGCTTTTGTTTTATTTTTGTCTGACACAAAACCCGAAACCATGATGCTGCGAACCCTTCCCGCCCGATCCGGCTTCCTATGGGTGCTTCTGGCGTGCATTTTCCTCGCAGGATGTACGCGGCACCCGAAATACTCGCTCCAGACCGAAGCGGCGCTGGAACGGCTGGATGCGGAACTTTCCCGCAAGGATCGTTACCAGCAGTGGCGGCAGGCGCAGAACGACAGCCTGCGCCGGGAGGTGGCGCGTGCCCGCAACGCCGGCGACCGGGCGTGGCGCCTGTTCGCCGTGTCGCAGAATTACGTGACCTACCAGCTCGATTCGGCGGCTTATTACGTCGACCGCCTTTACCGGCTGGGGGGCTCCTCCCGGGCGGGGGGGGTCCGCGCCTG
>OGPD01001395.1_pt1 | contig 19463 bp, 24 predicted proteins | sample 1552861 | NCBI WGS metagenome assembly OGPD01 (sample SAMEA2580280, study PRJEB22360) | human gut metagenome | biome: human gut; feature: human-associated habitat; material: faeces | place: Denmark | collected 2008/2010
TGTCGCTTATGACAACTCACATTCCTTACCGCTCGAAGTTCAACAAGGAGCTGCTTGCGGACAATACAGGAGTCGGCCGCTCGACACTTCTGGCTCCGGCGCGAACCTTTGCGTGTGAGGCGCAACTCGAAATCCTCACAGAAGAAATTCTTACACTCCTCAAAATCCGATAACAATGGCCAAGAAACCCAAAATCGAAGTAGACGAAAGTCTTGTAAAACAGGTGATCGCAGGGCAGTTACCTATCACTACAAAGGTCACACGGGTAATTCCGGAACAGATCCCATCCGGAACCGCTACGGACGCAATTCCCGCCGAACCGCCCTCTGTTCCGGAGATCGACACAGAAAAGATTCCGGATGAAACCCCGTCTGTGCCCGCAGCACAAGAGCCACGCCGTCGGAGAACACCACCCTTGTCCGATTATGAACGAATGTTTCTCACTCCTGTGGAATACGGCATCCGAGCCACACTTTATGTCAATGCATCGACGAAGCGTAAGATTCTGGAGATACTTAAAAGAATCGGAGGTGAACGATTATCCGCGACATCATATGTGGATAATATTCTACAGCACCACATCGAAACTTTCCGTGACGATATAAACCGGCTCGATCGTAAGCGGAATTTTGAAAAACTTGTTTAACAATGACTTAAAAATTTCTAATTATGCTTTACAGCTTTTTATCCGAGTCCGGTGTCCTCGACATTTCATTACTCGCTCTTGGCACAGGCATTATCGTTTTGTCAATCTTAGGGCTGCTGCACCTCGGGAAGCGACGAGGTCATAATAAAGCCGGACACTTTTCGGAGCAACCTGACGATTGTGCAATGCCTGCCGTGCAAACGGAAAATAGCGATGGATGGCCCTCGATGGAACAACCTCAGACAACTGAACTTGTATCCGTTGTCGCTGCACCTGAAGATTCTTCAAATCTCGATTCTCCGCCTTCCGAAACGGTCGTATCCGAAAAGCAGGATGTGAAGCCGAAGTGTGTTCCCGTACCGGACATACGATGGCGACGTTCGATGACATTGCCCGACTACAAAAAAACATTTCTTGTCCGGGTGGATTACGACCTCCGCGCCTCGCTTTATGTCAGTGCCCCTACGAAACGGAAAATCCTTGAAGTCCTGAAAAAAATCGGCGGCGAGCGACTGACCGCAACATCTTATGTAGATAATATCCTACGGCACCATCTCGAAATGTTCCGCGACGAGATCAACTGCATACATCAAGAACAGAATTACCATAACATCGTCTAAATTCTTTCTGCCATGAACAGCATAATTCTTATTGCCGCCTGCGCCGTATGTTTGGATCAGTTGTTTTTCCGGGGGCGGCTCGCGTCATATGTCGTCGACAATCTGAAAGGCCCGAAGAAAAAACACACCGGGCATAACGCTGCCCCTCACACGCCGAATGCCGGTACTGCACCCCGTCAAACTCCTGAAATTCTCGTGTCAAAATCCTATCGGTGCGGACTGGAGCGGACTGGAGCGGACATCGGCACCGCCCCGGCAGGCGGAGACGCTATATTTGCCCCGGCTTCGGAAGAGAAGTCCGCGATGCAGGGGTGGAACGGCCTTGTCGTGCAGCCTTCGATCGGCGAAGACGGCGAACTTGCGGAGCCCGAAGCCCCTGCCGGCGCCCGATCTCCGCTTCCGTCTCTTCCCGCCAGAGCAGAACTCCGCGACGCGGAGGTTCATGCGATGCTCGGGGAGCTGGACTTCGGAGAGTGCGCCGTCATGGGCGATGCCACGGCCGAGGAGCGGCAAGCCATCGCCAACTTCGACATCCGGGCCTATGCTTAATTAAAAACGACCTACGACATGAAATGGAATAACGAATACGGCTAACGTTTTCCACAGCAGGAAATACGATGTATCCGGTCGCAGAATGCCCCCAAAGCAGGCTGCGGCCTTTTTCACACCCTTAACCAAACTACTTGAACGATGAAAAAAAGAGCAATTTTCATGATTCTGTCCCTGTGCTCCGCACTCGCCTCCTTTGCGCAGGGCAACGGCATGGCCGGCATCAGCGAGGCCACGAACATGGTAACGTCCTATTTCGACCCGCTGACGAAACTGATCTTCGCCGTGGCGGCGATCCTCGGACTGGTCGGCGGCGTGCGCGTCTACTCGAAATTCTCGTCGGGTGACCCGGACGCTTCGAAATCCGCCACGGCGCAGTTTCTCTCATGCGTCTTTCTGGTGATCGTCGGTACGGTCTTACGTTCGTTCTTCCTCTAAACGATGGCGGAATACCAAGTGAACAAGGGCGTGGGCCGTCAGGTCGAGTTTCAGGGCGCGCACGTAATGGTTCTTTGGCAAATGCGTCGATAGCAAGACGTTAGGCAAGTGTTCGATAGCCTATCATCGATCGGCTTATCCGAAAGGGAAACCGGACGGGGAGTATAGCCTGCCGATAAACTGATAAGTCATACAGTTACCAAGTATGCGACTGAATCAGGAGATGAAAGATAGATACGAGGATAAAGTCTGGATTGATTGAACGATAGTCCAAGTGGCACAACTCGAAACTGTGGCGGAAGGTAACTACAGACGCCATACTGTAACACACTCGATTCGACCTTGGAGGGTTGGGTGCAGAACAGGTTACAGCACAACTGCGATAAGCAGAAACGGGCGAAAGTCGTATCCGACAATCTATCAAAGCTATGTTGCCGAAGAATTAAACGTGGATTGCCTAACCCGGAATGCCGAAAGGCTATTAGGTTTCAGACCTATGAAAATCCGGTATGGCAACGGAGCCACCGTAGTAGTCCGAGCGAGGGAAAGCCTCGTACATGGCGAAGGGTGGCAGCTAACATTTTTAATACAAATTAACGGATAATGTGTGAGACATTATGAGAAATCCAGAGAGAGTATTAAACAGTCTGTCAGAGCACAGCAAAGTTTCGAGCTACAAGTTTGAACGGCTCTACAGGGTTCTATTCAATTCGGAAATGTTTCTCCTCGCCTACCATAATATACAAGGTAGGCAGGGAAATATGACGGAAGGTTCCGACGGTAAAACTATCGACGGAATGAGCCTGAAACGGATTGAAAATTTGATTGATGCGCTCAAAGATGAGTCGTACCAACCAAAACCGGCAAGAAGGACGTACATCCCGAAGAAAAACGGGAATATGCGACCTCTCGGCATACCGTCTATCGACGACAAATTAGTGCAGGAGGTATTGCGAATGCTGTTGGAAGCAATTTATGAAGGTAGTTTTGAGAACACCTCGCACGGCTTCCGACCCAAACGCAGCTGCCACACCGCACTGATACAGGTGCAGAAGAATTTTACTGCGGCCAAGTGGTTTATCGAGGGCGACATTGAGGGATTCTTCGATAACATCAACCATGATGTACTTATCGGAATCTTGAAAGAACGTATCGCAGACGACCGCTTTATCCGGCTAATGTGGAAATTTTTGAAAGCTGGCTACATCGAAGATTGGACATTTCATAGAACATACAGCGGAACACCGCAAGGTGGCATCATTAGCCCGATACTGGCTAATATCTATCTCGACAAGCTGGATAAGTACATGAAAGAGTATGCCTGTCAATTCGATAGAGGCGACAGACGGGCAATGAACCTTGAGTACAAACGGTATTCCAGGAAAATTTGGTGGCTCGGCACAAAGCTGAAGCAAACCGAGGATAAAGATACTCGGAAGGAACTGATTGACGCGATTAAGCAACATCAGAAAAACAGGATGCACTTACCCTCTGTCGATGAAATGGACGAGGGATATAGACGGATTAAGTATGTGAGGTATGCCGATGATTTTATTATCGGAGTGATTGGCAGTAAATCGGACTGTGAGGCCATCAAAGAGGATATTAAGAATTTCCTCGGCGAGAAACTGAAATTGACGCTCTCCAAAGAAAAGACCTTGATCACGCACGGCAATAGAAAGGCAAAATTCCTCGGCTATGAAATCTATGTCCGACCATTCACGGATAAGACGTTAAGAGGCGAGAAATCGGGAGTACTTATTAAGGCTTACGGCAAAAAGGTAGTGTTGGAAGTGCCAATGTCCACAATGCGGGATAAACTTCTCTACTACGAGGCGATGGAAATTCATCAATTCGAGGGTAAAGCGAAATGGAAACCCACAAGCCGGACAAAGTTGCTACATCTGGACGACCTCGAAATACTGGATGCTTATAACAGAGAAATCCGAGGTTTTGCAAACTATTTTTCTATCGCAAATAACAGTTCACACCTGAATTCTTTCAAGTACATCATGCAATACAGTCTGTATAAGACTTTTGCACGAAAGTACAGTACGACAGCCCGAAAGATTATCGCAAAGTATCGACATCACAAAGATTTTGCGGTTTTCTATGAGGACAAGAAAGGAGGAAAGAAGATGCGGGTATTCTTCAACGGGAGCTTTAAGCGTAAAACAACCGCGATGGACGCGAGTTGTGATTATGTAGCCAACACGATTTTCAATACCACTGTATCAAGCCTTATACAAAGGTTAAAAGCGGGTAAGTGTGAATTGTGTGGCGCAACGGAAAACATTGAAATACACCACGTCAAAAGACTCAAAGACTTAAAAGGCAAAGAGCCATGGAAAATCCAAATGATTGGACGTCAGAGAAAGACGTTAGCTGTATGTATTCCCTGTCACAACAAGATACATCACGGGATAATAGACTGAATACGTTAGTGGAGAGCCGTGTGCGCCGAGAGGTGCAAGCACGGTTCGGAGGCGAGTTCTTGGAAACCTACCGTAGAAATACGGCAAGGCACCGGGTTCTTAGCCTACGGCTCACAGCGCAGTACCTCGTGCTGTTCGTCGCAGGGCTTCTGGGCGTCTTCGTCTGCTTCGCCGGAATGTACATGAGCGGCATCCCGCAGGGCTTCTGCATCCTCTTCGCCCTCGCGGCCGGTCTTTCCGTCACGGGCGGCACCTTCTACCTGAACCGCCGTTTCGGCCCCCACGGGCTTCAGAAACTCATGGCCTCGCACCGGCATCCACGGCGCATCGTCCACCGCCGGGCCGTCGGGCGGCTGCTCCGCATGGCCCGCATCCGTCGAACCGTAAAACCATAATCCTATGCGCGGAATCTTGAAAACCTCGACCTTGGAATCGAAATTCCCCTTGCTGCGGGTCGAGAACAACTGCATCATCTCCAAATTCGCCGACATCACCGCAACCTACCGCGTCTCGCTGCCCGAACTCTTCACCCTTACGGGCGAGGAGTACGAAGCGCTGCACGGCGCTTGGCTCAAAGCCCTGAAAGTGCTGCCGGATTACACCGTCGTCCACAAACAGGACTTCTTTATCGAAGAACGATACACGGCTCCGGAGGAGGGTTCCGAGCGGAGCTTTCTCGCCCGCTCTTACGAACGCCACTTCAACGAGCGGCCCTACCTGCGCCATACGTGCTACCTGTTCGTTACGAAGACCACATCCGAACGGATGCGGCAGACCAGCGCCTCGTCCGTGCTGTGCCGGGGCTTCATCGTCCCGCGGGAGATGCGCGACACGGATGCCGTGACGCGCTTTCTGGAAGCCGCGGAGCAGATGGAACGCATCCTGAACGATTCGGGCCTCGTGCGCGTCGAGCGGCTTACGGAAGCAGAGATCGTCGGCACGGCGGACGACGCCGGGCTGCTGGCCCGTTACTTCGCCCTCTCGGACGAGCGGCGTCCGGTCGTCAACGAGGATATCCGTCTCGACCCGGACGTGATGCGTATCGGGGACAAATACCTCTCGATGCACACGCTCTCCGATCTGGACATGCTGCCGCAGAGCGTGGCGACGGATTTCCGCTACGAGCGCCTCTCGACCGACCGCTCGGACTGCCGGCTTTCGTTCGCGGCGCCCGTGGGGCTGCTGCTCTCCTGCAACCATGTCTACAATCAGGTGATCTTCCTCGACGACCACGACGAAACGCTCAAGCGTCTCGAAGCCTCGGCCCGGAACATGAACTCGCTGGCGGCCTACTCACGCGCGAACGCCATCAACCGGGAGTGGGTCGAAATGTACCTCAATGAGGCGCATTCGCAGGGGCTGCGCTCCGTAAGGTGCCACTGCAACGTCATGGCATGGGCCGAGAGCGAAGCGGAGTTGAAGCGCATCCGCAACGACGTGGGCTCGCAACTCGCGCTGATGGGCTGCACGCCGCATCACGACACGGTGGACATGCCAGTGCTGTTCTGGGCGGCGATTCCCGGCAACGAGGCCGACTTCCCCGCCGAGGAGAGTTTCTACACCTTCCTCGATCAGGCGCTCTGCCTTTTCAACGAAGAGACCAACTACCGCTCGTCATTGTCGCCCTTCGGAATCAAGATGTCCGACCGCCTGTCGGGCATTCCGATTCATCTGGATATCTCGGACCTTCCGATGAAGCGCGGCGTCATTACGAATCGGAATAAATTTATCCTCGGACCGTCGGGCTCGGGCAAGAGTTATCTGACGAACCATCTGGTTCGTCAGTACTGGGAGCAGGGAGCGCATATCCTGCTGGTCGATACAGGCAACTCCTACCAAGGGCTCTGCTCGCTGATTCACGCCAAGACTAAAGGCCGCGACGGGGTGTATTTCACCTATACCGAAGAAGCGCCCATCGCCTTCAATCCTTTCTATGTCGAGGACGGGGTGTACGACGTGGAGAAGCGCGAGTCGCTCAAGACGCTGCTGCTGACCCTTTGGAAGCGCGAATCCGAGGAGCCAACACGCTCGGAGGAGGTAGCGCTCTCGAACGCCGTGAACCTCTACCTCTCGAAGCTCCGCGCCGACCGGTCCGTCGCCCCTTCGTTCAATACTTTCTACGAGTTCGTCGAAACCGACTACCGGCGGCTTTTGGAGCAGAAGCGCGTGCGGGAGAAGGATTTCGACCTCGAAAACTTTCTGAACGTTTTGGAGCCCTACTACCGGGGCGGCGAGTACGACTACCTGCTGAACTCCGACAAGCAGCTGGATTTGCTGGACAAGCGTTTCATCGTCTTCGAGCTGGACAACATCTCCTCGAACCGGACGCTGCTGCCGGTGGTGACGCTCATCATCATGGAGACCTTCATCTCGAAGATGCGGCGGCTGAAAGGCGTCCGCAAGATGATTCTCATCGAGGAGTGCTGGAAGGCCCTCACCTCGGCCAATATGAGTGCCTACATCCGCTATCTCTATAAGACCGTGCGCAAGTATTTCGGCGAGGCGGTCGTGGTGACGCAGGAGGTGGACGACATCATCTCCTCGCCCATCGTCAAGGAGTCGATCATCAACAACGCCGACTGCAAGATTCTTTTGGACCAGCGCAAGTACCTCTCGAAATTCGACGGCATACAACGTCTGCTGGGGCTGACGGACAAGGAGCGGGCGCAGATTCTCTCTATCAACCTCTCGAACGATCCTAAACGCCGCTATAAAGAGGTCTGGATCGGACTCGGAGGCGTGCAGTCGGCGGTCTATGCCACCGAAACCTCGGTCGAAGAATATTTGACCTATACCACTGAGGAGTCGGAGAAGATGCAGGTCATGGAACTCTCCGGGAAGCTCGGCGGCGACATCGAAGCCGCCATCCGCCAGTTGGCACGCGAACGCGAAACGAAAACCGAATCTTAATTCATCCTGTTATGAAACAGTTGCTTGGGATATGCGCCGGCCTCCTGCTGACGCTGGCCACCGTGCTCGGAGCGTTTCACCTCTTCTACGATTACGAATACCGCAAAATCCGTCCCCTGTGCGGCGAATGGCATTCGACGCTCGACGATACGCGGCTGGTGATCGAGCCGTGCGGCGATGAATTTCGAATCATTCTTACGCACTGCGGCGCCGGCACGGGGCGAAGCACGTCCGAAACGCATGTTCTGCACTACAAGGATTGCGTCTATTACACGGCCTACGGCGGACGCCGGGTCGACCTCTTTTACACGCCTTCGGCCGATGCGCTGCTCCTCGTGCCGGGCGGCGCTTTCAAACGAACCTCAAAATCGCAAGACAATGAACAGTAATCAATCGACACCTGCGTCGGCCGTAGCGGCCTTGCAGCAGGAGATCAGAACCCGCACCGAAGTTATCCGCACCTTGGCGGATCTTCGGGAACAGCTCGACGCCGACCGCATTTGTGGGGCGTGGCTCTCGGCGGAGAACAACCTCTCGGCCTCGATACGCCGCATCGGCGAGGGCATGTGGCGCATCCTCGTCTTCGACCATGCGCTCTGCTACAGACGGCTCGTGCAGGACGGCATCATCGCGCTGCGCCGCCCCCGCCCGTGGCTCCATAGCCGTCCTGCTGCAGGGCACCCGGGTGATCTCCGCCCCGCCCGCCGAAACGCTCCCCATCGGCTGTTACGGACGATTCGTTCCGGAGGACAGCATCCAGCGGCAGGAAGACGATGCCATCGGTGCCGAACCGTGCGACTTCAACGAACCGGCCGAATAATGGAGCGTCATTCAGGATTTCCGGGCTGCCCCTGCAATCAGGGGCGGCCCTTCGGCAGACGCTGCCCGCAGTCACACATTTCTAAATCCGACGGCTATGGAATGGAAAGATAAGATCGCGCGGCTATTCCGCCGCAAGCCGGACTGGAAAAAGGAGCATCGACGCACGCTCATTGCACGTCATGCTGAAAACCTGCTCCGGGAACGGGATATACGCAGTATGACGGATCTCGTGCGACGGCACCGGAAATCGGATCTGACCATTGCCGGAATCGGGCTGACAATGAATACAGCGACAGACTGCTTTCTCAGGACGCCCGAAGATGCGGCAGGAAAAGATATGCTGGAACTGATGGAGGCCCTGCGCAGGACGCCGCTTGCGAAAAAGATCGGGCGGCGCCTCGCGGACGTTCCGGCTGACACCGCCCACTCCCTGCACGGCCTGCTGGCCATGCACACCTTTCTCTTGGATGCTTATTTGGAGCAGCATCCCGACAGCGGGCTCCGGCAGCCTCCGATGGACGAGGTGCAGGCCGCAGCGCATATCATCGACCGGCAGTTCCGCGCCGAGACGTTCCGCGAGCTGCGCCATCTGGCAGAAACAAGTGGGCATTATATGCCCTCCTGTTACGTCGTGCGACTCTACGATTGGGATACCGATATGGGCCGGTTGCAGGAGATGCGCGGGCGGCTGGACGGCCCGGCATGTCCGGAAGCTCCGCAGCAGGTTCAGCAGCTTCGGGAGCGAATCTGGAAGACCGAGAACCGTATGGTGCGGGAAGCCGAAAAGGTGCTGGAGAGCGATCCGGAAATTCCCCTGCGGCAAACCTACATCGAGAAACTCGATGCCGAGTTGCAGACCTTAGGATGGTTAGCACGCTTCCCGGAAAAAGTCGATAGCCCTTATATCAACCGGCAGCTGCTCGACAAATACGGTATCGAGCCGGGCATCCCCCGCGAAGAGCAGTCCCGGCAGGCCGAAAAAGCCTTCCGCGAGCTGGACGCACGGCTCGTACGCATGACCGGACGGCAGTCCTACGCCGACGATCTGTTCGAGTCCCTGCGACGGAAAGGGCCGAAGCCGGAGAAACATGCCTCCGGAGTGCGGTCAAAAAAAATCGATTCTGTAAGGAAAGGGCAATCCGAACAGCCGGCAATGGGCCGCCGGATAAAGCGATGACGCCCGCCTTCGGGCGAAAAACCCTAAAAAAACGATCAATTCAATGAAACAGAAAATCATCCTGCTGTGTCTGTGCCTCTTCTGCACGGGCCGCAGCACATACGCCCAGTGGGTCGTCTCGGATCCCACGAACCTCGCGCAGGGCATCGTCAACTCCACCAAGCAGGTCGTCGAAGCCGCCAAGAACGGCCAGACCATGTTGCAGAGCTTCCAGGAAACCGTGAAGATTTATGAGCAGGGAAAGCGATACTACGACGCCCTGAAAAGCGTCAGCAACCTCGTCCGCTCGGCCCGCAAGGTGCAGCAGTGCATCCTGCTCGTGGGCGAAATCTCGGACATCTACGTCGACGGTTATCGCCGCATGGTCGGTGACGAGAACTTCACGCCCGCGGAGCTCGCGGCCATCGCCGCAGGCTACGCCCGCATCATCGAGGAGTCGGCCGGGGAATTGAAGGAGCTGCAGAACATCGTGAACCCTACGGACATGTCCCTGACGGACAAGGACCGTATCGACGTGGTGCAGCGCGTCTACGGCGTCCTGCGGCGCCACCGAGACATGGCGCGCTATTACACGCGCAAGAACATCTCCATATCCCTGCTGCGGGCCGCCCGGAAGCGGGACATGGAGGGCGTGCTCTCATTGTACGGAACCGACGAACAACGCTACTGGTAGTATGGTACACATGCTTTCCCTTACGGAGAATCTGCACACGATTCTCCGGATACTCTACGACGATATGATGGCGCTGTGCTACCCGATGTCGCAGGTCGCAATGGCCATCGCAGGAATCGGGGCGCTGCTTTACATCGCTTACCGCGTCTGGCAGTCGATGGCCCAAGCCGAACCTATCGACCTCTTTCCCCTCATGCGGCCCTTCGCCATCGGAATCTGCATCCTGTTCTTCCCGACGCTCGTACTGGGCTCCCTGAACGGTATTCTCTCGCCGCTGGTAAAGGCCACGCATTCGCTCATGGCCGGGCAGACGCTCGACATGGAACAATGGCAGGAGCGGCGTGAGCGGCTCGAACTCGAAGGCCGCGAGCAGATGCCCCCGGACAGCTACTACGCCGAGGACGAGGAGATGGAGCGCGAACTCAGCGAACTGGGCGTGGACGACCGGACGCAGCAGACACTCGACCGCATGAACGAGGAACGCTCCTCATGGTCTGTAAAAGGACTTATCTTCAAAGGCTTGGCATGGATACTCGAACTGCTCTTCGCCGCGGCGAGCGTCATACTCGACGTGCTGAGAACCTTCTATCTGGTCGTGCTGTCGCTGCTGGGGCCGATCGCCTTCGCCATCTCCGTGTTCGACGGATTCCAGTCCACGCTGACGCAATGGCTCACGAAGTATGTCTCGATCTACCTGTGGCTGCCGATCTCGGACCTTTTCTCGGCGATCATCGCACGTCTGCAAACCCTTTCGATGCGCCACGACGCCGACCTGATGGCCGAAGGCTACAACTGGTATGTGGACTGGTCGAACAGCCTGAACCTGATCTTCATGCTCGTGGCCGTGTGCGGATACCTCTGCATCCCCTCGATCGCCTCGTGGGTCGTGCAGGCGAACGGATTCGCCGCCTACAACAAGACCGTCTCGAAGATGACCTCGCTCGTAAGCGCCGGGGCCGGATGGACGGCCGGCAAAGCGTGGGCCGGAACAAAGGGTGTCGGTAAGGCTGCATGGTCCGGCGGTAAGGCCGTGGGACGCGGCATCATGAACGGCGCCCGGCTTATTTTCAGAAAATAAAATAATTCGCTGTTATGGAATTCAAGTGTTTAACGAACATCGAAACATCGTTTCGGCAGCTGCGCATGTACGCGCTCGTCTTCGCCGGAGTCTGCGCCGTCGTTACCGTGGCGGCGGTCTGGATGTCCTACTCTTTCGCCGAACGGCAGCGGCAGAAAATCTATGTCCTCGACAACGGCCGCTCGCTGATGGTGGCGCTCTCGCAGGACCTCGCACAGAACCGCCCCGTCGAAGCCCGCGAGCATGTGCGGCGCTTCCACGAACTCTTTTTCACCCTCTCGCCCGACAAGGCGGCCATCGAGTCCAACGTCGGACGCGCCTTGCAGATGGCCGACAAAAGCGCCTTATCCTACTACAAGGTTCTGCAGGAGAAGGGCTTCTTCAACCGCCTGATCGCGGGCAATGTTTCGCAGATGGTCAAAGTGGACAGCATCCGCTGCAATTTCGACCATTATCCTTACGAGGTTACAACCTTTGCCCGGCAGCGTATTCTGCGCGAGAGCACCGTCACGGAGCGGTCGCTCGTCACGACATGCCGTCTGGTGAACGTCTCCCGCTCGGACAACAACCCGCAGGGCTTTATGGTCGAGGCGCTGAACATCGTCGAGAACAAAGACATTGCGACCTATGACCGCTAAACCGCACTCCCTGCGCTGCCGCATCCGCTGGGTGCGGCGGTCGCTGCGGCGCCGGCACGACACGCTCGCGCCCTGCATCCGGGAGCGGATCGTACTCGCGGCGCTCGTCCTGCTGCTACTCCTTTATCTTTGGCTCCTGTTCGCTACGGACATGGTACCGGAGCTGGAGGTCGGGCATTTTGAATATTTACCCCTGAAACCGTAAACCATTATGACAGACAACAAGAATATGGGCAACGACCCTTCGGCGGAGTTCGAGCGGCAGCGCAAACGCAAGGTGCTGCTCTTCGCGGCGATCCTCGGATGCATATTCCTCGTCGTGCTGTGGTTCATATTCCGGCCTGCGCCCGTCAAGCCCCAAGAGGGGGCCACGGGGATCAACACGTCGGTCCCGGACGGCAAGGCTCAGGCTACCGTCGGCGACAAACGCAAAGCCGCGGAACAGCTCCGCAGCGAGGAGCAGCAGCAGAAACGCATGATGACACTCGGCGACAACTCGTTCTCGCTGCTGGACAACGGGCTCAAACCCGCCGAGGAACTCGCACCGGCGGATAACCCCGCACTGCGGGCCGCCGAGGCCAACCGGGCCATGCAGCGGCAGGTGCAGGGCTTCTACGCCGCTCCGCAGCGCAATGCCGAGGTGGAAGCCCTGAAAGAGCAGGTCACGGCCCTGCAATCCCAGCTCGACGCCGAGCGGCAGCAGCCCGACCCGCTGGAGCTGGCCGAGGAGCAGTACAAGCTCGCACGGAAGTATCTCGGCGGCGGAGTGGCCGTAGATGAAGAAGCTGTTGAGCCGACAAAGCAGCGGCGGAATTCGCGCCTGTCCGTCATGCGGCCCGTGCGGGAGGGTGAGGTCGAAGCTTCGACGCTCGACCCGCGGGCGGATTTCACCGTCGAACGTAACTTGGGATTTCTCACGGCAGCAGGTGATGTCGCGCATGCCGACATTCCGACTGTCAGGGCTTGTGTCGCTCAGACGCAAATCATACGTGCCGGAAGCACCGTGCAACTGCGGTTGCTGGAAGCCGTGCGTATCGACGGAGTGACCATTCCCCGTTATACGCCGCTATACGGTCTTGCGACGATCTCCGGAATGCGGCTGCAAGTCACGGTGTCGTCCGTCGAATACGGCGGGCGGATCTTCGCCGTCGAAGCCGCGGCTTACGACCTCGACGGCCAGCCGGGGCTCAACGTCCCGAACTCCCGCGAGCGGACGGCCCTCAAAGAGGCGCTGGCGTCCGTCGGGCAAACCGCCGGCACGAGCGTAAACGTCACCCGTTCGGCCGGACAGCAGGTGTTGTCCGAGCTGGCACGCGGAGGATTGCAGGCTTCGTCGCAATATGTCGCCGGGAAGCTCCGCGAGGTGAAGATAACCCTCAAAGCCAACCATCAGCTATTATTGATTTCAAAACAGCAGTAAAATGAAAAGAGACCTTATTTATCTGGTCCTGATTGTCTCCTCAATCTGGGCAGCACACGCTACGGCGAAGGTCATGCAGGACGGGCCGCAGCAGATCGAACCCCGAAAGATCGAAGCGGGATTCACCAAGACCGTACATATTCTTTTCCCGTCGCCCGTGACCTACATTGACATCGGCTCGATGGACATCATAGCAGGCAAGGCCGACGGAGCCGAAAACGTCGTGCGAGTGAAAGCCGCCGTGCGGAATTTCGCAGCAGAAACCAACCTGACGGTCATCACCGAGGACGGAGGATTTTTCACTTTCGATGTCCACTATGCCGAGAATCCGGCTGTTTCGACCCTCAATCTTACAGTGCAGGAACCGCAACCAGAAAGTATGAAGAAACCGGCTGCCGTGGGCTATCCGCAGCCGACGGCCCCAGCATCCGAAAGCCGGGTGCTGCTGCGCGAGGTAGGCCGTGAGAAGCCCGCGACCGTAAAACGCATGTTGAGCGACATATACCGGCAGAACCGCACGGATGTGAAAGGGCATTCGCACGAAGAAGTACGGCATCGGGGTCGAAGTGCTGGGGATTTACGTGTTCAATGACGTGATATACATTCACACCTGCATCTCGAACGACACGAACATCTCCTTCGAGGTGGATGCGCGGCGGTTCATCGTAGCGGATCGCAAACTCGCCAAGCGTACGGCACAACAGCAGACATCGCTCGAAATCCTGCGCGTATGCAACGATCCGGCAGTTGTAAGGGGGCACCAGCGTCAGCGGACGGTATTCGCGCTGCCCAAGCTCACGATCCCCGACGACAAGGTGCTTTTGCTGGAAATCGTCGAGAAAAACGGAGCCCGCCATCAGACGGTGGAGATACCCGCAGGGGAATTGTTGGATGCGAAACTCCTGTAAAGAGACAGGCGGTCGAACCCGATGCGGAAGTTTTTATGCAGCAGTGGGAATGTTTCGAATCCGTGCGGCGATCTTACAGGAGCACTTTGCAAGAGGATATTCAGACGTGGTTCCGCACGCTGCGGCTCTGAAAGGCTGTTCGTTTCCGAACAATCAGACACCCCGGTACGGTTTTCAGACCGTACCGGGGTGTCTTTCATGCAGCTTGAGGAAACTCAATATTCATCTTCGTTGAAGAAGAAATCGTCTTTCGACGGGTAGTCGGGCCAAATATCTTCGATAGATTCGTAAATCTCACCCTCGTCCTCTATTTCCTGCAGATTTTCGAGCACTTCGAGAGGCGCACCCGAACGCACAGCATAGTCAATCAGTTCATCTTTCGTAGCGGGCCAGGGAGCATCTTCCAGCTTCGATGCCAATTCAAGTGTCCAGTACATAGTTCCAAGTTTTTAAGTTCCCAAATATCAGCGGATTAACATCAGGCGACAATCGCTATTCCGCTATCACTGATTTGCAAAAGTATAAAAAAAACGAGAAAAACAAAGAAAAAATTACAAAACATCCGCACGCACATATCAACAAGCTGCCGGACAACGACTTACGGAATCCACAGGGTCTCCTCGACACCGTAATGCTCTGTGAGCGTGCGCCCGAGCAGGTAAAAATAATCGGAAAGGCGGTTCAGCCACATCAGCACCGTGGCATCCGTGCCGTATTTTTCATCGGCACGCAGCGCGGCACGCTCGGCACGTCGGCAGACCGTACGGCACACGTGGCACATCGAAACGACGGCGTTGCCGCCCGGGATCGTGAATTTGTCGATCGGTTTGAGCGCGTCCTGCATCGCGTCGATACGGCCTTCGAGCCAGGTGACGGCCTCGGGAGCCAGCGGCGCAACCTTCCCGCACCCTGTTTTTCCGCATGCCAGCAATGCCTCGACGGTCATCAGGCGTGACAGGATGCGGTTCAGGTCATCGACATAGGGCGACAGCGCAGCTTCCGCACGCATGTTGTCTCCGAGCAAGGCCGCAAAGGCCGCCAATTCGTCCACCGTGCCATAAGCCTCGACCCGTTCATCGGTCTTGAAGACCCGTTCGCCGCCGACAAGGGAGGTCAACCCCTTATCGCCTTTTTTCGTGTATACTTTCATATCCGGAAGTGTTGTTTCGGCAAATTATTATTGAAAACCAGCAGGTAACCGCGGTTGTCCACCGTCGTCGAACGGTGCGCCGCGACGATTTGCAGGCACATGGCCCGGCGTTCACGCCCGTCGTAGGGGGACATGACCGCTACCGTATTCCCGGCGGCGGCCGCATCGCCGACCAGCGCGAGCGTCTCCGCCCGGGACAGTCCGCGCGTCGCTATGCAGAACTCCGCATCCGCACGATTCAGGCCAAAAGAGGCGTAACCGCAATGGATCGCCAGATTTTGCAGCTGCACGGCGCGGCGTTCGGGCACTCCAGCCGCGAGCAGTTCGCGGAACAACGCCCGGTCGCCGGGAAGCAGCGTATCGCGCATGAACACATTACGCACGACGTCGTATACGAAAGGCGAATGCACGCCGTGCCCACGGAAGAAACGGGCCCGGGAGAGCCTGTTACGCAGCTCAGTGACCCGCCCGTAAAATTTCAAACCGAGTTTATGGCCGCCGATCCCCATAACCGTTATTTTTTCAACAGTCCCGCAAGACGCCCCGTCGAAAAGGCGATCTGGAGGTTATAACCGCCCGTATTCGCATCGAGGTCGAGCACTTCGCCCGCGAAATAGAGCCCCCGAACCTTCAGCGATTCCATGGTATAGGGGTTGACCTCGGCGCAGGAAACGCCCCCGGCCGTCACGATGGCGTATTCGAACGGCGCATAGTCCGTGATGGGGAAAGTGAATCCCTTGAGCGTCTTTATAAGGCGGGTTATCTCCTCTTCGGTGAGCTTGCCGACGTAATTCTTGGAATGGATGTCCAGTTCCTGCGCCAGCGGCATCACCAGGGGTTTCGGCACCAGCTTGCGCAGCAGTTCGCCGAAAAACTCCGTGGGTTCCATCCCGGCTATCTCGCGGGCGATACGCTCGTGCAGGATTTCCTCCGTGAGCGCAGGCTTCAGGTCGACGACCAGTTTCACGCGGCGCCCGTCGATCAGTGCGTCGACCGCATCGCGGCTCATGCGCAGCGCCACGGCACCCTCGATGCCGCGCTCGGAGAAGCCCAGTTCGCCGAACTCCTCGCGCACGGGTTCGCCGTCGATATGGAGCACGGCCCTGATGTTTTTCAGCAACAGGCCGTCGAGGTAACCGATCTGCGGATGCGACGAAACGAGCGGCGTCAGCGAAGGGCGCACAGGCTCGACGGTATGTCCCAGGTCGGCCGCAAAGGTGTAGCCGTCGCCCGTGGAACCCGTGGCGGGATAGGAAACGCCGCCCGTGGCGACGATCACCTGCGGACACTCCTCCTTGCGTTCGAAACCGCGCCTGTTGATATAGCGGACGCCGAAGACCTTGTCGCCCAGGGTCATGATCTCCGTCACGCGCGTATTATAAATGATCTTCACGCCGTTCTCGTAGCAATATTCCAACAGCGCATTGGCGATGTCCCACGCCTTGCCGCTCTTGGGAAAGACGCGCTCGCCGCGTTCGATGTCGAGCTTCACCCCGGCCTTTTCGAAGAAACGGATGGCGGCGCGGTTATTGAACTCGGCAAAAGCCTGTCCGAGAAACTCCGCGTTGGTACGCACCTGCGCGGCGAACTCCTCGGCCGGCCGTGCGTTGGTGACGTTGCAGCGCCCTTTGCCCGTGATACGGACTTTACGGCCCGACTTGTCCATCTTCTCAATCAGCAGCACACGCTTGCCGTCGCGCGCCGCCGTACCTGCGGCCATCATGCCCGCTGCCCCCGCCCCGATGACGATCACGTCGTACGGCCGGATTTCTTTTTCTTCGATTTGTTCCATACGGCTGCAAAGATAGACAATAATTCTTTCTTTCCGGAAAAATTTTTCCTATCTTTGCGGCCGAAAAAACCGTTCTAAACAGATATGTTGAGCAGAAGATTACTCCGTATAAAGGTCGTCAAGGCACTGTTCGCCCACCTCAAATCGGGCGCCGACAACATGATGGCATCGGAAAAAACGCTGATGGCGTCCGTAGACAAGGCCTACGACCTCTATTTCCAGATCCTGACCCTCCCCGTGGAACTGACGCGCTACGCCGAACAGCGGCAGGAACTGGCCAAACAGAAAAAACTGCCGACATACGAAGACCTCAACCCCAATACCAAGTTCGTAGACAACCAGGTGATCCGCGTCATCGCCAACAGCGATGCCGTGAACGACCATATCGCCGCCCGCAAGCTGGGCTGGGGCCGCCATCCGGAGCTGATCCGTACGCTCTATACACAGCTCTCGGAAAGCGACTATTTCAAGGATTACATGCTGCGCGAGGAGCGCTCGTTCGCCGACGACCGCAAGCTGCTCGAAGATTTCTTCAAGGAGCTGCAGAGCTGCGAGGCACTGGAAACCGAGCTGGAAGAGATGTCGATCCTCTGGAGCGACGACCTGCCTTACATCGTGATGATGATCCTGCGTTCGCTCTCGGGCCTAAAACCGTCGCACACCGAGCTGAAAGTCCCCTCGAAGTTCAAGAGCGACGAAGACCCCGAATTCGTGAAGACGCTTTTCGAAAAATCGCTGGTCAACTACGATGCCTACCAGGATTACATCGAAAAGTTCACCGCCAACTGGGACGTGGAACGCATCGTGTTCATGGACAACCTGATCATCGGCACGGCCATGGCCGAACTGACCTCGTTCCCGTCGATTCCCGTCAAGGTGACGCTCGACGAGTACATCGAGATTTCGAAATACTACTCGACCCCCGGCAGCAGCACCTTCATCAACGGCGTGCTGGACAAGATCGTCGAATCGCTCACCGCCGAAGGCCGCATCAGGAAAGCCGGCCGCGGCCTTATCTGAGTCCCGATGCTGCGCGAGGTGTTGTTGCTGACGCTGGCCGTGACGACCGCGGCATGCGGCACCCGGCAGGCACGCACCGGCGAGACCGGGCGGAAAGGCCGGATTATCGCCGTCACGGACACGATCCTCGACACGGGCGGCACGGATACCGTGCGTTTCGGACGCATGCACTCGGGGGAGGTGGCCGTGCTCAGGCTCTGGATCGAAAACCGGGCATCGAAGCCCGTAGCCATCACCCGATACGACCGCAGCTGCGGGTGCACGACGCTCGGATATGATGCACAGCCCATTACGCCGGGCGATGCGCAGCAGGTATCGCTCACCTTCGATGCGTGGGGCGAATGGGGCTGGCAGCTCAAGACGCTGGACATCGCATTCGCCGGCGGGCGGAAACCCCTGAGGCTGTTCATCGAGGCCGAAGTGGAATAAACATTTGTGTATTCGACAATATTTCGTATATTTGTTCCGTTAACGGAAATAAACACTTAAAACATAACGACGTATGATTAATTTTCTTCAGGTGCCGCCCGTAGAGCCCCAGCCGGGTTTCATGCAGCAGTACAGTTTCATCATTATGATCGGCCTCATGGTGCTGGTTTTATGGCTCTTCATGTGGCGACCCGAATCCAAGCGCCGCAAGCAGATGCAGGCATTCCGCGAAGGCCTGAAAAAAGGTGACAAGGTAATTACCGCCGGCGGCATTTACGGCACGGTGAAAGAGATCAAGGAGACAACCCTGCTGATCGAGGTGGACGGCAACGTCACGCTGCGCATCGACAAGAACATGGTCGTAGCCGACAATTCGGACCTCCAGCGTCAGTAGAGATAACCCGCGCATAAAAAAGAGCTGCAAGGATTTGCAGCTCTTTTTTTCATATCCGTCACCGGAAACGGAGGTCAGCCGAACAGATGCAGCGCCGCGACGTCGATGAGCCGCTGGTTGCGGCTGCCCCGGAAATCGAGCGACAGGTCGCGCAGCGCCTCGACGTAGCGGCCGTCCACCAGCGTGTCGATCCAGCGCAGGCACTCCCGGCGCGCCGGGTCCGCGGGGCACTCCTCGAGCGTATAGCCCGTATAGCACCAGACGTTCTGCCCCGTGCGCTCCTTCACCAGCCGCAGAAAGGCTGCCATGGCTTCGGGCTGCAACAGCGGATCCCCCCCGCCGGGCCGCCCCCCCTGTATTCATG
>OGPD01001396.1_pt1 | contig 19463 bp, 16 predicted proteins | sample 1552861 | NCBI WGS metagenome assembly OGPD01 (sample SAMEA2580280, study PRJEB22360) | human gut metagenome | biome: human gut; feature: human-associated habitat; material: faeces | place: Denmark | collected 2008/2010
AAAAGCCGTAGGAGAATCCGATGCCGGTTATTGATGTGACAACCTTTACCGGAATGCGTCCCGCCGTTGCCGGTCACCTGCTTGAACAAAACGAGGCTCAGTCGGCATTCAATGTGGATACATCCACAGGTGTCCTATCCCCCGTGTATGCTTCCCGGCTGGAAGCGCAGTATCCTTTCATTGCGGGCTCCCTCTTTCGTCATGATGCCCGCGCATCGGGGAAGGGGCTCGTCTGGCGGGTTTATCCCGACAAGAGGCAGTTTGTTGAATCGCCAGTCGCCGGAGACCCGCATTCGCGCCTGTACATGAGTTCTCCCAATGGCCTCCGATTCATCGACGGACACGGGAACGAATACGCCCTCGGCATCAAGGCACCGGAGAAGGCCCCGCGCATTGGAGATGCGGGGCAACGGGGCGGGCCGGTATCTTTCGACGCAGAGACGAAGACCATGACCTTCACGTCGACGGATCGTGCGGCGTGCCCTTATCTTACTCCCGGGGGGAAGGTGGTTTTCTCCGGGATGCCGCCCTCGCCCCTCGCAGCAGGCACGACATATTCCGTACTGGAAGGCGTTCCCGACGGACAGGGTGGGCATCGTTACAGGCTTGGTAATCCGGCCTCCTCCTCCCCTAATACGCCCATAGCTTTCGCTGACGGCACGGCGCAGTGCTCTGTAGCCTATGAAGGCCGGCAACAGAACCGCGTCTATGTCTTCACTGTGGTGAACAGCTATGGGGACGAGTCCGCGCCGAGCCTGCCCGCCAGTGTCACAACCGATATTTCGTGCAATCAGCGTATCCTCGATCTCGTGTATGCGCCCGCTGCAGGTGAGGTCCCTATGGCGAAAAAGCGGATTTACAGGCTGGCCACGGGAGAGAACGGAAATTCGGACTACCTGTTCGTTGCGGAAATCGACGGTGGGCTTACCGAGTTTACGGACAACCGCCTCGACGTGGAGCTTGCGGAATCGCTTCCATCCCTGAACTGGCGACAGCCCGACCCTGGACTGCGCCATGTCGTGTCCCTCCCCGGAGGGGTCCTTGCGGCACATACTGCGGGTGGCGTCTACCTCTCGGAATCCTATAAGCCCTACGCATGGCCGGAAGCCCACAACTACACTTTTCAGGGGCGTATCCAGACCATAGCCGTTTCGCAGCGCACGCTGTTCGCGCTCACGGAGAGCGTCGTGCACGCCCTGACCGTGGACGATCCTACCTCGGCATTCGCCACGACACTCGACGGGTATGCGCCGTGCCTGTCGGCTGACGGAACCGTCACTTCTCCGCTCGGAGTCCTTTTTCCCTCTTCGGACGGCCTCTATCTGGTGTCACAGGGTATGACCTCTCCTCAAAACGTAACCGACGGGCTCATCAGTGATCGGGAATGGCATGACCTGAACCCGTCATCTTTTTTCGCGGTGTTCTACGACACCACGTATCTCGCCTTTTATCGGCGCCTGAACGGGGAATACGGAACGCTGATGCTTGACTTCGGCAAGAATGGGCAGGCCCGGATGCGGCTCATGGACGAGTGGGGGATGGCGATTGTCGTCGTACCCGGTGGACGGAAAATCTATTATGCCAAGCAAATAGGCAATACTGGCGAAAGCGGTCTGTATGAAATGTTCGGCAATGAAGATGCTCCTTATATAGCCACATGGCGTTCCAAGGAATTTGTTTTTCCGACTCCGGTGAACATGGCGGCGGTTATCGTCGAGAGCGAGGGCGACGAGATGGATGGCGGCGAAGAGGAAATCTTGTTTTGGGGCGGGGCCGTTGGGGATCAGATGTCTGGCGAGATCCCCTTTGGCGATGAGGATTCGGACGTGTATCCCGGCGGCACTCCCATATCTTCAGTGCTCCGTGTCTTCGCCGACGGAAAACTCCGGGCAACGCTGTATGTGAAGCCCAACAGATTTATGCGGTTGCCGCAAGGATACGCGGCACGGCGTTGGGAGTTTGAAATCACGACGCTCAAGCCTGTGAAGAGGATCGCCATAGGCACGGCGATCGAGGAGCTGCGATGAAAAATCCGTTGCCGCCCGTCCCTGCGAGGACGGATCCGGAACTGAGAGCCTTTCTGGAGTCGGTGCGGTCAGCCGTCAAGACAATTCTGGAGAGGGGGAATCTGAATGCGGGCGATTTGAAGGATGCTGGCATCATCACCGCCGAGCAGGCCGATCGCCTGAAAGGGCGGGGAGGGAAGTAGGATGTATGGCATGACCCACAAGTCGGCGCTGCCGGACGTGGCCCTGTATGAGCTGTACGATCGCCTGAAGGATGCCGGCCGATTCCACGAAACGTTTTACGATGGCGAGATTGAAGACAGCCACCACGGCTTTCGGGACTATGCGCGCCGCCCGGACATCCATTTATGGGCCTTGATCCACGGCGGCGAGCTTTCCGGCATGTGCTGGCTCACGCATGTCTGCCACGGCGGGACGGCCTTTGCGCATTTCGCCATGCTGCCGAACCTGCACCCGCTGGTGACGTTGCGTCTCGGACGGTTCGCCGTGGCCTCCATGCTCCGGCTGCGGGACGAACGCGGGGCGTTCATTTTGGAGGCGTTGCACGGCACGACGCCCGTACGCCGCCCAAAGGCCGTGCGGTGGGTCCAAAAGGTGGGTTTCGTCTCGGTGGGCGAGCTGCCGTATGCGGTTTTTATGGCGGATACGGGCCGGAATGAGCCGGGACTTATCAGTTATGCGGACCGGACGACGGCTCCGGGCGCATGGTGCGGAGAAAAGGAATGAGAATGTACACGCGGATTGAGATGGAAATGCGGACGGGACGGGTGTTGCACGCCTGTTCCAGCGAGTACGCGGGGCCTATTGCCTGGCTGAAGGGCGGCAAGGGCGGAGGGAGTTCCACCACCAACATCAGTTCCGAGCCGGACAAGGAATACAATGCCCGCATGGCTTCGGTTGCGGAACGTCAGCAAGGCCTTTCCGATCAGTTCTTTAAATGGTGGCAGGATGTGCAGGCTCCTGTGGAGAAGGCCAATGCCGAAGCCCAACTTGGGCTTATCCCCGTACAGACGGACATAGTTAAAGAAGGGCTTGAAGGGTTCAAAGGCATTCAGACGGACTTCTACAACGCCTCCCGCCCAACCTCCACGGAAAACTACGCGGGACGGGCGGTAACCGACGCGAACATGGCGCTGTCCAAAGCCACGGGCAGCATGAACCGGAACATGAGCCGGATGGGCATCAGTCCGACAAGCGGCGCGGCGCAGTCGGCCAGCCGCGATTTGGCCATACAGGGGGCCGCGTCCATTGCGGGGGCCGCGAACACGGGCCGGATGCAGGGCGAGGAGATGAACCTGAAAAAGTTGTCCGGGGCGATGGCCTACGGGCTCGGAGGGTAACGCATGAAACTCATGTCGTATACGTCGGCGATGCAGCAGGGATTTGTACCCCGGCTCCAGAGCATGATGCCGCAGGCTCCACAAGGACCGAGTCTCGCGGGCGGGATGCTTGGAGTCGGAGTGGGGCAGGAGGGGGATGGAAGCCTCATCCCCACGCCGCAGGGGGACGCCGGAGGCGATGCGTTCAAGGATCTGCTGCCCCAGTCCGGGCCGCAGCAAACGCAGCCCGGCCAGCAACCCACGCAGCCGGGGGTGGGGACCATGCGGCAGAACGTCACCCCGGACGTGCGCGGTCAGCTCCGGCAGGGCATTGGGCTTGAGACGCAGCCTGCGATGAAGGCGGCTGGAGGCGCGTATGCCTAGAGGATTGTTCCAGATGGGGACCCTCGGCTGGACCCCGGCGGCGCAGCTCGCCACCCAGAACCAAAGCGGGGCAGCGGCTTCCTATGCTTCGATGGACAAGGCCGTGAACCAGACGCAGACCACCAAGGTCAGCGGGGGAAGCAGTAATATCTTCGGGGATATTCTTCCTGTCGTCGGCGCGGCTGCGGGGTTTGCACTCGGAGGAGCGAATCCCTTGGCGGGGATGGGACTCGGGGGCGCGCCGGGGGGCGGCCAAATCTGGGCGGCGGCATAGGTTCGGCAATAGGCGGACAGAGTGCGGCGACGCTTGGTGGACTTGGAACGCTTGCGGCTGGAACTCTCTCCGATATGTCGCTGAAGTCCGGTGAAGGGGTACAGAACCTTATTGGAGACGATACCGCGAAAAAGAATATTGCTAATCGGCTTGGGAAATTTTGGTAGGAGAACGTATGGGACGAGGTGGTTACGCAAGTTTGGCGGGGGCTGCGCCGATTAACAGTTTGGGCCAAGTTTTCCTCGGCGGGGCAGCCGCAGGCGAGAAGATGCAGCAAGTTGTCGGGGATATACAGATCAATGACCGACTGAAACAGATCGGCGACGCGGTGCCGCAGGCGGGAGGCTCGATAGACGGAATCGACCCGACGCTGTTTTCCGACCCCGTGGGGTTACGGGCGCTCGGCGAGTATACGACGCAGTACAATTCCTCGCAGGAGGGGTTGCAAAAAGCTTGGAAGAATCACGATCAGGCAATCATGCGTATGTTCGAGACAACAACCTATGCACCGCAGGCTTTCAAGCAGAGTGGGGATCCCTCCATATTGGATCAGGCCTCGGACAAACTCGGGTTGCCCTATCAGACGCAGTATAACCCTGAGACGAAACGCCATGAAGTGATGTACGCCGGACGATTCGGGCCGGAGGCCACAGGACAGAGTTTCACGTCTGAGGAGTTGAGCAACCTTTACGGCGGGCTTGCCAAAGATCCGAAACGGTTCAGCCAACTTGCCTTCCAGTATTCTCTGGCGACGATGCGCCAGAACGAGGACTACCTGAAAGACCCGAGCAAATGGCTGTACGACAACGACGGTAAAACCGTGTTCGTGCCGCGCAAGATGATGACTGCGAACGGCTTTCGGTCAGGGTACATCGTGACGGACACGGCAAACAAGACGTCCAAGTTCATGACGAACGAGGAACTGCAACAGGCAGGCGTATTCCCGAAAGACCTTCAGACCATGAAGGGGCTGTTTGACATGGAAAAGGGCCGGGCGGACATGGCGAACGACAAGGTACGCCTCGGCTATGAAGGACAGCGCGTCTCACAGGGATGGGCAACGCACAACCTCAACCGTGAGCGGTTCGAGTACGAAAAAGGCGATGGGCTGATTCCGGGAATGCCTGGCATCAACCGAAAGGGTTTCAAAAAGACAATGGACGCCGATTTCAATCAATGGATGGCCGCAGCGGGGTACGCTGTAAAAAACGGTGCCTTCTACAAGCCGGAATACAACAAAGACGGAAGCATCGCTGTTGACGACGAAGGAAAACCCAAGCTGAGGGCCATGTCACCCGCAGAGGTTGGAGAGGCACGGGCCGAGCATCAACAAGATTTCGTGAAGCGATACACGGGGCAGTCGGCTCCGGGACAGGGGGGAGATGTTGGAAATATCATTCTCTCTCGTGGGTTGGAGTATAAAGGTGGTAAGCCCTCCGTGCCCCCTGCTGGCAATGGCGGGAATATACCCTCTCAGGGAAAAAACTCCACTGAACAGCCTGCGCGTCTCGGTGGGGGGATGTTCGGCAATTCTGTCGGACCCACCGATAAGCCCCAAAGAGCAGAGGATGCAAAACTCAGTGGGGCTATGCCGGGAACTGCCGCTTCTAGCTCTACACAGGAAAAGGAACGGATACTGCCGCCCAAGGGTAGTGTATGGGAAAGGATGCCTGACAAATACGAGGCTTACACCAAGGTATTCGGAAAACGTCCTGATAAAGTGAAACCCGCTCTTGCCGTGAAGGAGCTAGATGCCGAGCTTGAGCGACTGGCAGAGGAAAAATTACGCGAAGGGATGGATAGGCCGAACTGGTGGGAGGCAGATCTACGCGGCCTTGGTTCCGAAGGGGCGCTGAAGCCTGCCATCGAAAAGGCGAAACAATTCATCATGGACGAAATTTTGACATCAAAAGGTTATTACTCTTCTCAAAGCTAGATGAATTTATTGCTGTTCTTTGACAACCGCATAGAGAAAAGGAGGAGAAAACAAGGGCCGGGTTCCTCACGGTTCCCGGCCCTGCTTTTGTAGTCAACCCTCACACCCTAGGGGCTGTAAGGTGTGCGGCTTCCTTGTCCGATGCCTCGACCATCCATGCGGGGAAGTCCACATTGACGCGTTTGGTCTTCACGTTGGGCCGTTCCGCTTTGGACATGTCGGCAAAGGGCATCACACTGCCGCCATCATCAAAGTATTCATCAAAATCATTCGCTTTCATAGGCAGTTATCTAATGGATTGAATCCTCTCTCGCTTAAAGCCGTGGGCTTCGTTTTCCCGTAAGCTCATGGTCGGGTTATTTCATCAAGGCAATGATTGCGGCGATGATCGCCACTGTCTGGGCGGTGATGATACCCGCTACCCATTTGATGGTTTCGGCTTTGGCCTTCTGAATTTCGAGACGGACGCCGTCGATTTCCTTCATCAGGCGCAATTCTGTTTCCCGCAAGTCGCCCTTGGAGGCGCTGGCGCTCCTTTGGCTCTCGTCAAAGCGTTCCAGCACTTCCACGATGGTTTTCGCGGCTTCCTCGCCCACAGCCTTCTCAAGTTTCTTTCCGTCATCAAACAGCAACATGGGGGATTCCCTCCGTTGGGTGCAGGATACAGGATCATGTTCCCAATGCCAATGGGAATCAGCGTGCGCTCATGGCGCGGGCGTATTCCAGCAGGAGCATTGCCGGGTTCTTTTCGTCCGGCAATCTGTCGTCAAGGGAGTGCAGGGCGGCGGTCATGCGCTCGGTGAAGTACCGTTCCCACTGCGCTCCGATGCGGGCGCCGGAGAAAGGGCGGTCGGGAGCTTGCTTGTAGACGCGGCTTTCCAGCGCGGTGAAGACGGGAATGCTCATGGAGATCAGCCTGCTGCATAGGCGCCCGAAGGTACGGTAGTAGTGCTGTTGGGCCTCCCGGATTTCGGCGGCGAGTTCCAGCATGGCGGCTTCGTCGAAGCGCGGAGCCGCGGGCAGGGTGGGGCGGTTGCGCTTGGCGAGTTCGGCCTCTATACGGTTGAAGGCTTCGATGTAGGCGAGCTTGAGAGCGAGGGCCTTCTTCCCGGTGTAGCCCATGACAAGGAGCATGAAGCCGTCCTTTTTGATAATGTACATGGGACGCGACTTAGCCTGCTCGTCAAGGTAAGATGCCAATCCAAAATTGGATTGGTTAAAATTGTCAGATAGTTGTTCGATAAGATCCTTAATCGAACGCATGACATGAAAATGCGTCTTCCCGAAGAACTTTGCGACTTCAAGGGAGGTGGTAGCGGGACGTCCATCGTGGAGAGAAACGGAAGGGACGGGATCGGAGAGAAGAAGAGCCTGACTCATATGAGCCTCCAAGTGATTAGTAGTTTGGCATTGGATATGAGAAATGCCGGGTCTCAACTACGCCACTTGGAGCGCTGCTCTTATTCCCCGTGAGGGTATTGTATTAGGAGCTATCAACCCGGCAAAATATGCATGGATAGATGGGCACTATAGCCCAAAAAGAAACCCAGCAAAGAGCCGGGCAGAGACGCGCGTAATTTTGTGAGCCAGCGGCGCGGACACTGCCAAGTGAAATAGTGAAGGTAGTCTCATTGAAAGCGCGTAAAAAGTCAAGAAAAAGCCCCGCACGAGGCGGGGCCAAGAAGAAATTACAGATTAGTATCTGCTGGAATAATGGCTTTGATGACTTCCGTGGCTCCCATGACTTCCGTGGCTACGGTGGCTATAGTGCGCCGCAATCAAACCACTACCGTTGTGTCCTTCAATCAGATCAGAAAAATACAGCTTTCCCGAGTCGGACGTGGTCAACGCACTGTCGTTTGTGATGGATGAGGTCGCCTGTGCTTCGGACTTGTTGAGCCCGAGACCGGATGCGACAAAACTGGCAAATAGGAACAGTAAGTAAACAGCCTTTCTCATACTTCCTCCCGTATAGGTTGTATATGTTCAAGCGGCAGTGAGACGGATGTGCTGAAAAATCCTGCACAGTCCTCCTGCCGAGTACATTCCGAACATTGTTGTACATATCGGTTTTTCCATGTTGAAATGGATTGCCGGGCAAAGGGGCGGATACGCGGGGTACAGAGGCAAAGAGGAATATTATAAACAGAAACAGGAAGCCCACGGCGATGCATATAGAGTACGGCTAAAGCGAGTTCTTCCTTGTATTCATGGGGGGATACGGCAATACGTTCCTTATTCGCTGCGGCATATCCACAAAGTTCCAGCCCCATCAAGGCATAGTGGGAGCAGAAGGGAAAATAGCTGTAGACGTGCTCAGCAAAATGGAGCAATCGCTTGTAATTGAGCTTTGTTATGACATGGCGAATTTCTATATATGCGCCGCATTGTGCCAAATTGTAGATACCGAGTTGCGTTTTATCGAAACTTCCTTTTTTCCCGACAAGTTCATCGTGGATTTGATCTATTTCGGAATGGAGCGAAACGCAAAACAAAGTATTTGCCGATGCAGCATGGGCTGCATCACGAGCAAATGTCATATCTGAAAATGTTTTACCGTTTGTCAGAATGTTGATGACGGATTCTGGGTGTTCCTTCGTGCATCGGTATAATAGACGGATAAAGTTATCTTTGAGAAGTGTTGGTTCTCCACCAGTGATACAGATATGAGGGACATGCTTGCCATGAAGCAAATCCAGTATATTTTCCGCTTGTTGCAGGAGCTCGGGAGCATGCTTCTGAGGAGGCTGCGGGCACATGAGGCAATTGCAGTTACAGGCTTCAGTAAGCATGAGTGAATTTTGCAGGGAATCTTTTTCCCAAAGGACGATAGCAGTGCCGCTGTCGTTGAGGCAAACAATATCGCCTTCTTTGACTTGATCCAAGTCATCGGCATGCCAGAGTGTGTCGGGATGTAGAAACGTTCCTTTTTCTCCATTGGTAATGCACCCCGCGTATCCTAGGCAGCCCATGTCCAAGTGCGGAGTAACCAGAATGGCTTTGCTCCGGGCATAGAACGGTCTTCTTGTCGTTACTGCCTCACCGATGATGGGAGCAAAAGCTCCTGATGCCTGTCCGTTAATTGTGCGCATGTCGTGCCACCAGTGCCGGATTTCGGGTTATCCAGCTCCAAATAATGGAATCTTCATCATCACTGCTGTTTCTCAATAATTCAAAGAGTCCTGTAAAAAGTGTTTTGTGTTTGATACAAAACGGAGAATTTTCCATGTTTCTCAGTTCATCACCGGTTTCCAGGTAGTTCCGAACAGGGTCAGTGCCACAATAAGCCTGATAGACACACCATGCACAGGAAGGAGTCGTTTCGACACAGGCCGTAGCAGTCATTTGTTTCAGTTTCGGACCTGCAAAAATTTCCTGATATGAGTCGTGTAGAACATTGCCCAGACAGAAATGCCTGTCCCCCATGCGCGCCAGCATTCTTGCCTCATCGGAAGGAAAAACAGAACCGTCAAAGTCATAAATGACGCCGCTGATGCCCGCACCTGAAGGGGACTGGAGATCCACGAAACCTGTAGAGAACGGTGTCAGGATTCTAGACAGGAGGAGTGTAGCGAAATGTTCAGGGAAAAAGACGGATTTGTTTTTTTCCAGAATATATTGGAGAGCCCGAAGATACTGGCTTGTAAAGGCGGCCATGCTGTAACCTAGCGTGTTGGCCTGTTCTGCGGCAAAACCATAGGGATTCAGAGAGCGGATAAAGATACCACTCATACCTTGGCGGATATACTCGTCAATGACTTCTTCGAGTCGATGAAGGGAAAAAGCCGTCGTCGTCATCAGCGCGTCTACGCCGTCATGACCAAGAATACGGCGGGAGGTATCCAGCCTTTCAAGAAAGCGGTCGTATGAGCTACCACCGGTTCTCACTATTCGGCATTTATCATGAATTGTTTTCGGGCCATCCAGTGAAGTGGAAACCGATATATTGTGATCTCGGCAGAACAACAGCTGCTCTTCCGTGATGCCAATCAAATTTGTACAGATGACGAAACTGACATTCTTATTTAAGAGAGCGGCCTTCTTTTCAGCATAGGTTACTGTTGCCGTGATGACATTCCAGTTGAGAAGTGGTTCTCCGCCTTGAAATTCGATTTTAGGGTGCTTGGTAGGAGATTCAAAAATCATATCGACGATTTTTTCCGCCACATCAACAGGCATATCGTACTTGTAGGCATCCTGTTCAGCACACGAAACCTGGCAATACTCACAGCGTTGGTTACAGCGTAACGTGATGACCATCATGTGAAGTGAAGTAAACTCACGGAGAAATGACTTTCGTGATCTGTATTTTGCGGCTATTTTTTGTAATGCCACCTCAGGATCATCTTGAGCGACGAAAAGCTTTCCCTTCAGATTCAGAAAATCCTCTGAAGATTCATCAAACTCGTGCCTGACGAGTGAATCAAAGCGATTTTCCTCCAAAAAAAGGAATTCGCCACACTCATTGACCATTAGGACATCATGTTCAGGAAACCTTGCAAACTGAAAAGGCAACATCTGATACATGCTATTTGCTCACAGGTGAAAAGGCGTATTCAATAATAATATTGCGCAACTGCCCAAACTCTTTTTGTAAATCTATGCGAATTTGTTGATCTATGAGATCATTCATAAATTGCTTGAGGAGATCCTCGCTGAGGCTGGAATGGGCTTTTGCTGAGATGGTGATTTCGACATCAAACTCCCCAACAGGCTGAACAGAGACAAAATACTGCTCGCTATATTTGCCGGAAACGGTGAGGACGGAATCCCTTTCAAAGAATTTTTTACTGGCAAGGATAGTTCCTTTCATACCGTCTTCACCAAGTTGAAAGGGAACCTGTTGTTTTTCCATGTAATCATTCTCCTAGAGAGATTTGTTTTATGCACAACAATCTGTAAGTTTTTAAATACTCGTTATTCTATATTTTGAAAAGTTCAAAGAACAGCGCGTATGAAAAAAGGCCACCCGAAGGCGGCCTGTATTTTGCATCAATCCTTTTTCCAAAACTTCCACCAGCTCCGGGGAGGGCGGTTTTTCTCTTCCCCCGGGAGGTTCTTCAAGGAAAACAGCGGGGCGTATTTCGTCATATCCCGATGCGCCGCCAGCGGCTGGAGGGATTCCTTGGCTATGCGGCACTCGGTGATGACATCATTCAGGGCGGAACGGATTTCACGGGCATGGTGAGGGGCAATCACCTTTGACTCTACAAGAATCCGTTGCACATCGCCAAGCGCAACCCCAGCGCGGGCCACGGACGTCAATACTTCCGCCCGGCTTTGGGCCGGAGGGACAGACTCTTCCTCTGATTCGACTTGTGCTTCCAACCATTGGAGAAGAATCGTATTTCCGAGCACTGCGCACAGCCGTGGGAGCATTTCGAGCCCCGGGAGATAGCTGTCCCCTGACTTGAGGTAACGCTTGATCACCGACGGGGAGACATTCAGCCGCTCGGCAATTTCATCGGTCGTAAGGGCGCTTTCATCCTTCGCAAGTTGAAACGCTTCCGTTCCGGTCATGTTCTTCAAATCCGCCATGTGGTCTTTTTCCTCAAAAGGATACGCTGATTGTCTTCCGTAAAGGCTATATTCACTCCGTGATAACGCCATATGTATAAGGAGGCAATCATGAGCTTGAGCAAGGAAGAACTCGTGCTGACCGCATGTTTTCTCAAGAGTACGGATATGTCGATTTCCATTGAGGATGCACTGGGCGATGTGAAGCAAATCTCCACGAGTCTCCCCGAGTCGTTTGACCCTGCTCATAGCCGTCTGCTGGCAAAGGCCGCCTGTATCCTGCTTGCGTCGAACCGCTTGTCCCCGGGAGACGCGATAGCTGAAGCTCAGAAAGTTATAACCCTTGCCGGACTCTGATACTTTCCTGTATCATTGGCATAACGCTCCTCCTTTTCTCTTTGTTTTTAACACATTGAAATGGAGGAGTTTTCTTTGAAGACAATCGGCGAATACCGTGCCCGTTACCCGCAGCTCCGTGAGCTTACAGACTATCAGCTTACCCGTGCCGTCTATGACACCACGGCCCCGGACATGCCGCTGGAGGATTTTGCGAAAGCGTTCGGAGGGGTGACGGAAGAAGACCCCGAAGAAGTCAGGATTCAGGAGTATAACCTTTCCCATCCCGACGATACCATCCGTCGGGAGGACATGGGGAAGGCGAGCCTTCTCTCCGACACGGGGCATGGGATCGCCGCAGGCATCAACGAGCTTGCGGCAATCCCTTTCTGGCTTGCGGAGGAGGCGGGCATTGAGTCCGCGGGCAAGGCCAAAGACTATTTTCTGAAAAGCGCCGAGGAGAAGCGCAAGGGCTATTCCCCGGAAATGAAGTTGGCTCGGGCAGAGGAGTTCTTCACGGAGGAGCCCGACGGTTCTTATGGTTTTGGCGGGGCATGGACGTCTCCCCGGAAGATTTTGGGAAGCGTCGCTGAATCCGCGCCCGGCATGGTCGGGGGGATGGGCCTCAGCGCACTTGCGGCACGCGGGCTCATAAAGGCGGGGCTTTCGCGCGGGCTTGCGTGGGCGGTAGGGTCTTCGGTAGGCGAAGGGACCATCGGCGGCGCACAAAACGCGCTCAATGTCCATGAGACGATTTTAGCCATGCCCGAAGACAAGCTTGCGGATTCGCCGGAGTATCAGGAACTTCTGCAGCGTACGGGGGATCCAGGCGCGGGAGGAGTTGGCCAACTCCGTAGCCGCAATGACGGGGCTCAAGACTGGGGCTTCCACTGCGGTCTTGTCCGCGCCGTCCGGCTATATGTTCGGCAAGATCCTTGGCGGGGAGACGGGCAAAACGCTTCTGGGGACGGCGGCCAAGCAGGGGGCGGCTGAATTCGGCGAAGAGGCCGGGCAGAGCGGCGCGGAACAATATCTCTCTCAAGCGGAACTGCAACGCGCCGATCCGACCATTGACCCTATGAGCGGAGTTGGGGAAGCGGCTGTAAGCGGCGGTTTTGCCGGTATGGCGATGGGTGGCGGCATGGGCGGTTTCGGGCATGTGCTCGGGGGCCGTGCGCAACAGCAGCCCGGGGCTCCTGCGGTCTCCGATGCGCAACCAGTTCTCCCACCCGAACAGCAGGCGGCCTTGCCCGAAGGTGGGCATGGATCCCCTCTTGAGCTTGGTCCCGGTCAGAACATCGTCATGGGAACGGACAGGGCATACGAAGACCCCATCGCCACACCGCCTCCCACCTCCCCGCTGCAGAAGGGGATGGAGGCCATCCTTGGCGGTCCTCTCGGCCTTTCCACTGCTCCCGCCGCGCCCGACTTCGCCGTTACGCCGGGCGGGCGTGCCGTGTCCGCGAATGGCATCGTGCAGCCGGACGCCTTTGGCCCCAGCGCGGCGGGGATGCGTTCCGACATGCCGCCGTTGCTGGCGGATCAGGTCTATGACGTCGAGTATTCCGTAGTCCCGGGTGCGCCCAAAGCGCTGAGCGAAGCTCCACGGGGGCTTCCCTTGGGGCAGGACAAATCGCCCGTCGCACCGGAGTCTCCTCAACCCGTTGCCGTGCAGACCGACGGCGAATCTACTCCGTTGCAACTTACGCGCATCAACGACAAATCCTTCATGCTGCACGGCGACACCGGGCCTTTCGAGGAGGCAATCAAGGCGGCGGGAGGACGGCTGGACCGCAAGGTTGGGGGATGGCGTTTTCCGCTTGCCAGAGAAGGGGAAATCAGGGAGTTGTTTGGTATCCCTCTCGGCGCAGAGACAGTGCCGGGAGACAACTTTGTCTCCGAAGTACCGGAGGCGTCACCGGAAGTCCTGCGGGAAACTCCTTTGCCCGTATCCGGCGATATGGCAATGTCCGGGCAAACCGGACTGGAGGTAACACATGGCGGTCTACAGCAAGGAACGCCCGGGGCTGGAACTGGAGAGCTTCTTTCGGAGTCTGTACCCGTCGACGCGGCGGGGAATCCGGGAGAACTGGCTGCGGCTGCAAGAGGATCCGGACGATACCATGGGGATTTGGGAAATAGACCTGATCTGGATACGGCTTTACCTGGAGTTGATGGCAGAGAGGCCGGACTTGGAGCCGCTGTTCAACGAACCGCGGGATCTGTCGAGGTTCCCGGAGAAGGGCGGGGCCAGAATGTGTCCTTCAACCAGATTCCTACGATTCCTGACTCGGGAAGATCTGCTTCTGGACGAGGAGATGAGCCAGCATTTCGAGGATTGCCAGAAGTGGGACGCGATGTATCCGGAGGAAGCAAAGGAACGAAAAATGCGTCGTTTGAGAAAAATGGGCGGAAAGGAATAGAGCGGAAGCTGCTTCGGGCCATAGAACGTCAGCAGGGCGGGGTTTCTCCTGAAGCCGAGGCATGGGCGCACGGATTGAACCCGCAGGAACGAAAGAAGGCTTACGAACAACTCGTACTGAACGAGTTCAAGAGACATACGGCGTCCGAACTCGGTGTGGATGAGGAGAGCCTCAGATTTATCCCAGTACGGAAGGACAGCGAAACCTCGCTCCGGCTGAAAGAGATCGGGGGTGTTTTCGGACAGGATGTCGTCATTTTCAAGGATAGTTCGTCCGTTCAGACAGGCATCCGCGGCGCGTCTGTTCCGACCATTGAGCATGTGGTGTTCATGGAGGGGAGCGCGGAGAGAGAAAAGCCTTATCTCTTCGTCCTCGGGCATGAACTCCTGCACAGAATGCGGAGCGAAGACCTCAAAGCATATAAACAATTCCAAGAATATCTGTTGGATGACCTTCAGGAAGACGCCATTCCCCGTTACCGTGAAAACCTCGATCGTCGAACGGGGGGCGACGGAACCGTGGCCCGGATGTCGGATGAAGCTATTCTGGAGGAGATCGGGGCCGACCTCGTGGGCAAGCGGCTCACCGAAGAATCGTTCTGGGCGAAGATGGCTGAAGAGCGCCCGAGCCTGTTCGCGCGGGTGTCCCAGTTTGTCCGCGACTTACTGGACAGGGTGACGGCCGCATTCCGTGCGGATCCCCTGCCCGCAGCATGGGTGAAGGATTTTGACGCGATCCGCCGCCATATCGATGCCATGATGGGGCAGTGGGCGGAGAAGAACGCACGGGCAAAAACCGGCGGTACGCCGCCTCACTCTGGAAACACACGGGAGGTTCTTGATGGAAGAGACGAAACTGTACGGAACGCCGGAAGAAACGGCGGAGAAGGAAGCGATCATGCAGGTGGACTTCTCCAAAGCAACCGGGGAAGACATGGCGCGCCTGTTGACCTCGTGGGCGACGGAGGACGAGGAGGAGATCGAGGACGCGCTGCACAACCTGCCCCGGAAGGACGGGAAGGTGAACGGCCCCGACAGCCTGTAGCCGTCAAGATTCCGAATAGGGCGGACGAACCCGCACATTACGAGCTTCTGGAAGCCGACGATGTGCGGGCTTCCCATCTGCCTTCCAGAGGTTTTCAGAAGAACCCCGCATATGGGCTGGAGAACGAGCGGCGCTACCATGACGAACCGGGCAGCCGGGCCAAGGTCATGGAGAACGCGGCTAAGCTCGATCCGGCTTTCCTCATGGAGTCCGTGGACGCAAACCACGGGGCTCCCGTCATTGATCATGACAACAACGTCCTCGGCGGCAACGGGCGGGCCATGTCCATTGCCCGGGCCTATGAATCCTTCCCCGAACGGGGCGAACAGTACCGCGAGGCGCTGAAAGCCAATGCCGACAGGCTCGGCATTGATCCGGCGCAGGTGGACGCCATGCATTCGCCCATGCTGGTGCGCCGACTTGAGCGCGGCATGTCGCGGGAAGAACGCCAGCAGCTTGTCACGGCCATGAACGATGACTTCAAGGACGCCAAGGAAAAGCGGGCGTCCGGGAAATCTCGCGGCGAACGGTTCGGGAGGCGGACGCTGGATATGCTCTCCGCCGGATTGAAGGACGCCGAGAGCCTGCGCGAGTACTTTGATACGCCCGCTTCCGTAGCCGTCGTCGAACGGATGATGGAGGATGGCGTGATCCAGCGTTCCGAGCGCAATGCGTTAGTCGGAGCCGACGGTCTGCTCAATCCTGACGGCAAGAAGGTTGTCGAGGAAGCTCTTCGTGGTCGTATCGCACGAAGTTACGAGGCATTGGCGAAACTTCCGGCTGATGTCGTGGGCAAGCTCGATGCCGTCATCCCGCACATTCTGGTGGCCGAAGGCATCGGCAAGCCGTGGAACATCACAGAACACGTCAGGGATTCCGTGGATCTGCTGGTCGGTTTCAAGGGGAGCGGCGTCAAAGAGCCGGACACCTACCTCAAGCAGGTGAACATGTTGACGGGCCGGGCTCCCGTACAGGATTTCTCCAAGCAGGCCATAGCCCTGTTCCGCATGGCGCTGGACGCGAAGAAGGGCGAATACGTCAAAGCGTTCGAGAGCTACCTCAAGAACGCCAAATTATCCCCGGAAGCGGGTAATATTCCCGGCGTTGCGAAACCGCAGGACAAGGCCTTCCGCGATGCCTTCGGGATGAAAACGGAAGCTACGCCGAACAAACCGGAAAAGCGGGAAGCGGAGAAGCCACAGACGGAAGAAGAGACGAAGGGGCAGCCGCCGGAAAAGAGTCCGAAAAAGGAACCGCAGGAGCAGACTTCCGGCAAACCCGGAGACGCTGGACACGTTGAACGCCATCGGGCTCTCTACAAATCTCTCCTGAACGGGAAGGCTTCCCTTGAGGACTATCACCGTGGTTTTTCGGCTTTGCTGGAAAATGAGGAGGCTGTCCGTGCCGAACTGTCCGGCATGACCGTCAATGCCTTGCTTGCGCGTGGCGGCGCCATGTTCGCGTGGCGGCACAAAGGGGACAAAAAGGCAGATATCGTTGATGCGCTGTACCGGGACATGCTGTCCGACTTTACTCTTGGGCAGCCGTATTCCGTCAGCGGATTCATGGGTATGGGCCCGGAGGAATACCGGAAAGCCACCGTCGCCAGCATCCGCAGGATTGTGGATGCCCAGAGCGAGCAGACGTTGGCGGATTTTCGGTCGTTCATCCGGTTTCATATGGATGAAGGCAAGACGGCTAGTGAGGCCCGTGATCTGCTTTCATTCGAGCAGAGGGAACAGTTTGACCGTCTCGCGGCGGAAGCGAGCAGGAGCACGCGAAAAACAAAGGCGGAACCTGTCCTTTCCTCTTCGTCCCAGACCACTGGCGGAGAAATCATTGCCACAAAGCATACGCAGAAAGGACATGATCTGTTCGTGGTTCGTCTTGAAGACAGAGTAAGCCGGGAGGATTACCTTGCTCTGTTGTCCAGTGCCAAGAAGCTCGGTGGCTATTATTCCAAGTTCCGTGGCAATGGGGCCGTACCGGGATTCCAGTTTACCGGACGGGAACAGGCTGAAGCGTTTCTGAAGCTGGCGCAGGGAGATAAGGCCGAGGCTCAGGAAGCGGTGAAGGCCCGGCGGGATGCCTATGAGGATGACCGTTCCCAGACCGCCGTACAGCGTCTCAATGAAATGGCTGACAGGCTGGATGAGGATGCCGATGCCAGCCTGAACGCGGCGCGCAAGGTGAACACGGCAAAGCGCGCGGGGCAGGCGGCGGCCGCCGATGCTATGGCCTATGCCGACAAGTCATTGGCGAAGACTATGCGGAACATCGCCGGGGCCATCGGGAACGGAACCGCGACATTCCTTGACCGCGTGCGCGAGAAAAAGCAGGTCGAGCAGCTTCGGGATGCCCTGCGAATGGCGAAATGGGAAGAGGACAAGACGAAATACCCCGCATGGGATCAGCGCGAGAAGCACAGCGAAGAACCGGCGACCACCCAGACCGTAGAGTTTGCCGCCTTCCCCCACTACAGGCTCTACCGTTCCAGTTGGGCTGAACTCGGCAGAAAGCTCAGCGAGAAGGATGGCACCAAGAGCCTCGGGAAGAAGATTCTTTCCGTTGCCGACGATGTGACCGAAACCTATCTGGAGTTTGCTCATTCGCATCTGGAGGAGGTTTCCACCTATGCGACACAGGCCGGCAAGCCCGCCGTATTCAAATCCCGTGAAGATGCGGAAAAGGCCATTGCCCGTAGCGGCTATCGTGGCAAGGCCGTGGTATTGCCGGTGAAGCGCGGGGAGAACAGAATAATCCTGTCTCCTTCTGCGGCGCAGGAGCGCGGTATATGGAAAGGCGATGATGACCGGATGCTCTCCTTGCGTCCCGAGCTGGTCGATGAACTGTTCGACAAGCAGGGAAGCACTTCCCGTGACATTCCTTGGCAGCTTTTTGATATTCGGCAGAAGAGGAAAGCCCTTGCACGGATGGGGATTGAGATGCCCGCCGAATACCGGATGGCTCTGCGGGAGTTCGTGGGGCTTCAGGCGGCAGCCAAGCAGGACAAGGTGCGAGAGCTTGAGCGCAGCGTCATGCGCGACGCGGCGAACAACCGGGGATGGCTGGACTTTTTCCCGACACCCGTAGCCGTGACGGAGGAAATGCTGGCGGCTGCGGACATCAGGCCGGGCATGGGCGTTCTGGAACCTTCCGCCGGGATGGGGCACATCGCCGACCGTATCCGGGAGAAGGGCGTCGAACCCGTGGTGGCCGAGCTGGAGCCGCAAAAGCGCGAGCTGCTGGAGGCCAAGGGCTACGAGGTCATCGGCAAGGACTTCATGAAGGATATTCCCGAGGGAGAGAGCTTTGACCGTATCGTCATGAACCCGCCGTTTTCGAAACGGCAAGATACGGAGCACGTCCGGCGAGCCTACGACCTGCTGAATCCCGGCGGGAAGCTGGTCGCCATTGTGAGCGAAGGCTCCTTTTTCGGGAAGGACAAGAAGGCATCTGAGTTCAGGGACTGGCTGGAAGAGGTGGGGGGGACTTCGGAGAAGCTGGCTGAAGGCTCGTTCAACGATCCGTCCCTGCCTGTGACCACGGGCGTCAATACGCGCATGGTGGTTATTGAAAAGGAAGGCACACCGATGGCTTCCGTCACTCCCGGCGAATTTCTGCCCGCTATGCCGTCCACACGCCTCCGTATCCGCAAGGCCGCGGTGCAGCGGGTGGCGGACGCGCTTGGCAAACGGGCGGCCAACGCCGCCGACACGCGGGGGGTTCAGTCGTTTGAGGAATTGCCCGAACACATCCGGCAGCTTTACGGCGATGTGGCATCGCGTCTGGAGGGCGTGTACGATCCCGCTTCCGGCACGGTGTACCTCGTGGCGGACAATCTGCACAGCACGGCACGTGCGGCGGAAGTATGGATGCACGAGAATATGGTGCATCATGGCTTGAACGGGCTCTTGGGAATGGACGAAAAACGGCGGGTGCTCAACCGGCTGTGGCAGGGTATGGGCGGCATGGGCAATGCGGAAATCGCGTCCGTCGCCAACAAGTATGGGGTTGATCCGCTTTGGGATGTGAAAGACCGCGCTCTGGTCATGGAAGAGTACCTTGCCCGCCTCGCGGAAAAACGGGCGGCAGGCAAGTTGTCCGATCAGGAACAGACGCTTTGGCGACGCTTTGTGGAGGCGGTCTTGCGAGCATGGCATGCGCTGGGGGGTGCCGTGACCGGGCGGACCGTTGCCTTCC
>OGPD01001409.1_pt1 | contig 19278 bp, 15 predicted proteins | sample 1552861 | NCBI WGS metagenome assembly OGPD01 (sample SAMEA2580280, study PRJEB22360) | human gut metagenome | biome: human gut; feature: human-associated habitat; material: faeces | place: Denmark | collected 2008/2010
GGAGCCGCTGTCGATGTCATAAAACCGCATCAGCAGATTGATGAAGGTGGTCTTTCCGGCTCCTGTGGGACCAACGATGGCGATGAGGCTGCCCTTTGGGGCCTTCATGCTGAAATCCTTTAAGATCACCTGGTCCTTCTGGTATCCAAAGCTCACATGGGAAAGCTCCACGTCGCCCTGGGCGTTTTCCAGCGGAGCGGCGCTTTCCAGGTCTGCCGGCTCCGGGGGCTCGTCGATGACCTTAAAGACCCGCTCTGCCGCCGCCAGGGAGGACTGGAGCTCACCGTAGATCTCTGCGATCTCCCGGATGGGCCCGGTGAACTTCCTGGAGTAGAGCACGAAGGCAGAGATACTGCCGATGCTGATGGAGCCATGGAGATACAGGATGGCTCCGAACACGGAGATCAGGGCCAGGGCCAGGTTGTTGATGGCGTTGGTGGCCGGGCCCATGATGCTGGCATAGTAGTCGGTCTTATAGTAGGCGTCCACCAGCTTCTTATTCTGCACGTCCATGTCCTGAATGACACGTTCCTCCTGGGTATAGGCCCGGAGGGTCTTCTGGCCGGAGATCATTTCCTCCTCATAGCCGTTTAACTCTCCAGCGGCCCTGGATCTGGCCCGGAACATGGGCTGTACCATGTGGGCCAGAAGAAGGGCCAGGGGGATGGTGACGGCAAAGACCAGGACCAGCCTGGGGCTTAGGCGCAGCATCATCACCAGGGAGCCGACGATGGTGACGGAGCTGGACACCACCTGGACCACGTCGTTGGATAGGGAGGCATTGATGGTGTCGATATCATAGGAAATGCGGCTTAAGATGTCTCCGGTGGTGGTGCCGTCGAAAAAGCTCACGGGAAGAGTCACCAGATGGTTGAAGGGATCCTTTCTTAATGTATAGGTGATCCGTCTGGACAGGGTGATCATGGATACGTTGACCGCATAGCTCATAAGAGAGCTGGACACATAAAACAGCAGCATAAAGGCCGCATACTTATAAACTCCAGGCAGATCCATGCTCCCGTCCATGCCCTCGGCGATGAGGTTGATGGCAGCGCCGGACAGCCTGGGACCGGCCAGGGCCAGAAGATTCCCCAGGAAGGACAGGGAGAGGATAAAGGCCAGCTGGCGCTTGTGCTGGAGCAGATAACCGAATATGCGGATCAGAGTGGCTTTTCGTTTCACAGGTCCTCACCTCCCATCTGGATCGTACTGATCTCACGGTATGCGTCACACGTTTTTAAAAGCTCCTCATGGGTCCCCAGCCCCTGGGGAATGCCGTCCTCCAGCACCAGGATCTTATCACAGTGCATGATGGAGCTGATGCGCTGGGCAATGATGATGGTGGTGGTGCCGGAGAAGGACTGGGCCAGGCTCCGGCGGAAAGCGGCGTCGGTCTTATAATCCAGAGCGCTGGAGGAGTCGTCCAGGATCAGAAATTCTGGTCTGCCGGCCAGGGCCCTGGCAATGGATACCCTCTGCTGCTGTCCGCCGGAAAGCTGGTTCGGCATGTTCTTCCATTTTTCCGACAGGCCCACCTTTTCCAGGGAAGCCATGGCCCGCTCCCGGCGCTCTGCATTTCCCACACCGGCGTACAGGAGAGGCAGCTCCACATTTTCCAGTATGTTAAGCTTGGGCAGCAGGTTATACTGCTGGAAAATGAAGCCAATCATCTTATTGCGGATGCGGGCCAGCTGTTTGTCATCCATGATACCCACATCCTCGCCTCCCAGGAGATATTCGCCGTCCGTGGGCACATCCAGGGCCCCAATAATGTTCATGAGGGTGGATTTTCCGCTTCCCGACTTGCCTACGATGGCCACAAACTCTCCCCTGTCTATCTTCAGGCTGATGTCGTCGTTGGCCCGCACCTCTTCCCCTCCCAGATAGTATATCTTATGGATATGTCTCAGCTCAATAAGTGTTTCCCTCTGACTGGTATTGTCCATGTGTTCCTGGTTCCTCTCTGTCTTACTTCCGTTTTCTTCCGGGCATACTTTAACGGTTCTGGCGGCCTCCGGAGCCGCCCCGGTTTTGTCCGCCCATGTTTCCGCCTCCGCCCGGAGGGCCGCCCATGCCGCCGTCCATCATCATCATAAAGCTGCTGCTGTTTTTGCTGGATTCAGCCACATAGACCACGTCTCCTTCCGACAGGCCGCTTGTGATTTCCACGTATGTGTCGCTTGCCAGTCCTGTTTCCACCTTCACAGACCGGAAACCGGCAGGCACCGGCCCCTGCTGCTCCGTCACTGTGTCATCCTTCACATAGACCTGGTTTCCCCTCATCAGGGCATCCACCGGGATGGCCAGCACATCATTGGCCTCCTCAAGAGTAATAACTCCGTCCACATTCATGCCGGGCAGCAAATCCCCCATATCATCCAGGGTAACAGTCACCGGGTAGGTGCTGACACCGTTGGAATATGTGCTCTCCAGGCTGACGTTGGTCACTGTGCCTGAGAATGTCTGTCCCTCAAAGGCGTCTGCTGAGACCTCTACCTTCTGGCCTACCTTTACTTTCTTGATATCCAGCTCGTCTATGGACATCTCAAATGTCAGGCTGGACAAATCGTAGATGGTGGCCAGCACCGTGGTGCTGGAGCTGTTTTTGGTGATATTGTCTCCCACTTTGAAATTCTTGGTGATGACCTGGCCGGAGATTGGCGCCTTTATGGTGTAATTATCATAGCTGTCCTGGGTGCTGTCCAGCTTGTTCTGGGCTGATTCCACGCTTTCCTCCGCCTTGTCCAGGGCGTCCTTGTAGCTCTGAATCAGCTTATCCGCCGACTTGTCTGTCATCTTAAAAACAGGGGTTCCTTTTGTAACGTAGTCCCCTACATTTACCAGCAGGGACTCCACCTCCACACTGGTGGACAGGTCCGCATTCATGGTGGTGTCCACCGATGCCTCGAACGCTCCGTCCTCACTGCCTATGAATTCCCCGATCTGGGCCGTGGCTCTTAAGGATGTGGTCAGGCCGCCGGGATTTTGCACCTGTATGGTAACCACACGTACCAGCCGTCCGCCTGTGAGGACGGTTTCCTGGTTAGCCACTGCCTTGACTGTTCCTGCCACCTGCTCTCCTGTATCCGTCAGGGTAACGGCTGCCGGCATCCCGGCTCCTATCACGGCTGCCTCCCCGGACAAAAAAGGAATTCTTATTTCCATCACATCGTCGCTGTAAACATCGGCCAGCTTGGTGTTTCCGCTCACCTTGTCCCCCGCGCTGATATACAGTTCCTTGATATATCCTGTGTCGGTGGCTTTGTAGGTGTTTCCGCTGTAATCGCCCAGGGCGTCATTATAATCTTCCAGGGCGTCTTCATAGGAGGACTGGGATCTGCTCAGGGAATTCACCGAGCTGGTCAGCTGGGACTCCATGCTGGACTTATCAATTTCATAGAGCACCTGGTCCTTTTCCACCTGGTCCCCCTCCTCAAAGCCGGCAGATAACACCTCGCCCTCCACCATGGAAGTGATGCTGTAGGTGTCCTTGGCCTTAAGGGTTCCTGAGGAAGACAGTTCTGAGGAAATGTCCCTGCGCTCCGCCGATGCCGTATTGTGGGACTGTGCCTGGGCAGTGGCTGCCTTTGCCTTCATGCCCCTAAAGGTCATGGCCGCGGCTGCGGCTGCTCCTATTATCAGCAGGATTACCAGGGGCTTTACCCATTTTTTTCTTCCCTTTCTGCCTTTTACTGCCTGTGCCGGGGTGCCGGGTGCTGCTTCCCTCTTATGTCTGCCCGCGGAGAGCTTAAAAAAGCGCAGGACGCCTTTCTTCTTTTCTTCCATACCGCACCTCACCCTTAATATTCTATGGCGTCAACTGCCGTATAGCTGCTGCCGCTCTTATTGCATACCATTACCACCTCATCCCCTACCTCTATGCCGCCGTAGATGGAAAAAAGGTACTGAAGCTCCGAAGAATTCAGATTGATGGTGAGATATCCGTCCTCGTCAATTCCATCCTCCCCAAAGTCCCCGTCCGAATTGTCGTCATCAATCTCCAGACGGATGGAGGTGGGCGTCATCACGTCCGTGGATTTATAATAAATGTTCTTGACCTCGCCCTTTAACAGCACATAGGCGTTGTTTCCCTCCAGATCATCATCGTCCCATCCCCTGGTGGTGTAGGCCCAGATGGTTTTGGACTTCACATTATAGTAGACAACGGCAAAGCCCGCATCCTGCTGGGATGCCTTCACTGCCTCCAGTGTACTGGCTGTTCCGTTTAAAAATACATTGGCATTTTCCGATCCAAAGGGCACGGACTGGATTACGCTGAAGCCCTTGCGCACCAGTATGGGGCCTTTGCGCTCGTCGTCCAGGATGGTGATGGGATTGATTTCCCCGTCTGAGTTAAGCTCGCAGTCCAGAACAGCCCCGTATATTTCGCTGCTGTCCTTTTTCTTTGTCTTTAACAGGTTGTAAAACAGGTTCATGCAGTCTGTCTGGTTCAGCACTTCCTCCGGCTGGCGGTTCATCTCCTCGTTCAGCTCCAGATAGTTGAACTTGGAAATGCGCGAGGACGCCAGGTCCCCGGTAAAGTCCTCGTCCGAATACCCCAGCATGGTCAGCGCTGCCTTCACAGCGTCCTTATATGTAATATACTCCTCAGGCTTAAAGAGCCCTCCCAGGAAACCGGTCATCCATCCCTGGGAAGCCGCGATGCGGATATAGACAGCATCCGGATGGGTACCCGGCACATCCGCGAACACGGACACGCTGGAAGAAGGCAGGTTTTCCCGGTAGCTGGAGGCATTCACCAGCATTCTGGCAAAATCCCCTCTGGTCACCTGTCCTGTGTAATCCGTCACATTCAGGATTCCGGTCAGGTTCACCACCTGTCTCCTCATGTCAAAGTTTGCAGACGATGTATTGGCTGCGGCAGTCACAGGCAGAGCCGAGGTCACTGCAGTAATGGCTGCCAGGGAACCGCACACATAACGGCAGGCTGCAAGTGGTCTTTTCATTGCTTTTGCTCCTCTCAAATCAATCGGTATTATCTTTTATTTTTTATACTCTATCACAGTAATGTGTTCATTTTGTGATAAGCGCGCAAAAAAAACGCAAAAACAGCCTGTGAATACACGGATGAATTCCGTTTTTCCACAGGCATTTTTTCAGTTTTTCTTTCTCTCCTATTACATCAAAGGGGCAACGAGGCGCATGAGACGTCCCAGCTTCTTTCCCATCCAGCTGTAATTTTTACAGTCCTCCATCGTGATAAGACTGCATTTCTTAAGGGTCTCCTCAAAATCACGCTCCACGTCAAAGACCACCGGATTGCGGTAAATATAGGCCGCGCATTCAAAATGCAGGTAAAGGCTGCGGAAATCCAGGTTAATGGTACCCACCACAGCCTTTTCGTCGTCGCTGACAAAAACCTTGGCGTGGACAAAGCCCGGCGTGTATTCGTAAATTTTCACGCCGGCTCTTGTGAGCTCCGGATAAAAGGTTCTGGCCAGCATGTAGGCATACTTTTTATCCGGAATATGCGGCATAATAAGCTTTACATCAATCCCGCGTTTGGCGGCATAGCTCAGGGCATTGACCATCTCGTCGTCCAGAATCAGATAGGGCGTCATAATATGGACGTAGCTCCTGGCCTGGTTCAGTATATCCAGATAAACACGCTCTCCCACCTGCTCCCTGTCCATAGGGCTGTCCCCATAGGGCAGGACGAAGCCGGAATGGTCTGTGGACTGGGGATGTTCATAGTCTTTGGGGACCGCGTACTTCCCGTAATCCTCCGGCTGCCTCTCCGTCACATTCCACATCTGCAGGAACATCATGGTAAAGCTCTGTACCGCGTCTCCCTTCAGCATGATGGCCGTATCCTTCCAGTGGCCAAAGCGCACCTTGCGGTTGATGTACTCGTCCGCCAGATTTACACCGCCGGTAAAGGCCGTATGGCCGTCTATAACCACAATCTTCCTGTGATCCCTGTTATTCTGATAGGTGGACAGGGTTGGCTTTATAGGCGAAAACATTTTGCAGCGGATTCCCTTTTTCTCCAGCACCCTGGGATAATGGTACGGAAGAAGCATAAGGCAGCACATGCCGTCATACATGACCCTGACCTCCACGCCCTCCTTTACCTTCTCCTCCAGCACCTTCAGGATACTGTCCCACATGTATCCCCGCTCTACAATAAAATATTCCATGAAAATAAAATGCCGGGCCGCCTTAAGCTCCCTCATGAGAGCCTCAAACTTGTCCTCCCCCAGCGGAAAATATTCCACATGGGTGTTGCCGTAGGCAGGATACCCCGCGTGATCCTTCATGTAATCAATCAGATGGCTGCTTCTCCTGCTGGCTTCCCTGATTCGCTCCTGTACTTCCCGGTCCTGCTTCAGGTAAGCAGCCGTGTCGCCTATGTTTTTTTTCAGGCGCCGGGCCATAAGCTTTGTCTGGAACTGCATCTGCACAAATATATACAGCAGGACTCCGAGCACCGGAATCACCAGAACCGGTACAATCCAGGCCATCTTAAAGCTGGAATTAATAGGTTCATTGAAAATATAAATGATGACTGCCGCGCTCAAAAGGATGGATATGGCGTATACAATGTGCATGTACTCTTCCAGCCACCGGAAGGCGCCAAACAGGATTCCCACCTGTATGGCCATAAACAGCACCACAAAGGCCGTCCTTCCAAATATAATCCGGAATAATCCCCTCAATTTCTTCATCCTGTCCCTTGTCTCCTCTCATGTAACATATGATGTACTTTATCGTACAGCTTATCATATGGGTTTATACAGCCCAAAAATCCCTGGTGAAAAACCGGCATCCGCCGACCTGATTCACCAGGGTTTATTCTCTGTCTTTATATGGCTGTTACAGCCTTCGGGGCGCCCGTGAAGATTCTGCTGTCCAAATCCGCAATGGTGACTTTCTCTAAATATGCCTGGCAGCACTGGTTCAGCTCACCATAGAGCTCGTCCATGATTCCCGCCATGCCTGACGAAATGAGGCAGGCCATATGCGGATTGCCGCTTTTCCAGGAGGCAGCCACAAAGGGGGTATCCAGAGCCTCAGCCACCATGGACAGGTTCACGTCCCTGCTGTCACGGTGGAACAGATAACCGCCGTCCACACCTTCCTTTGTTTTCATCCGCCTTTTTAAGCTTTGCCATGACCTTACGTATCCTGGCAGCATTGGTACAGACATTTGCGGCAAGACCTTCGCTGGAAAACACAGTTCCCTTGTGATTCAAAAAAACCAGCGCATGCACCGCAATGGTAAATTCACTTGTCACTTTTCCAATTCCCCTTTCCTATCTGCAACAGCCTGCTGCTGTCTTTCATTAAATCATACCATTCTTTTCAGAAAAATGCACTTATTTTTTATTTCATAAACCAATTCATAAGCCAGCCTCCAAGCCGGCTCATGAGCCAAAGGGCATTATGACCTCCCCTTCTGCGGCAGCTTCTTCTGTCTGCCCTTCCTGGAGGTTTTCTCCCCCGTCCGGCTGGGGAAGCTCCTGTGATGGCGGCAGGGCGGCTGAATTGCGCTGTATCTTAGCGGGTTTTGCTTTATAGGTACTGGTGTAAAGGAAGGTCTCTTCCTCCACCTGTCCATTTTTTGTACGGATGCGGTAGGACTTCCAGACCGAGCCCGGCTGGGCCTGCTCCACTATCTTTTCTTCCCCATAAGCCAGCTCAGGGTTTTCCTCGTAAACAGGCGCCGGCGGTTCCAGCTCCCTGATCTTTTCCGAGCGCATGGAAATACGTTCATTCTCTTCCAGCAGGGGAAGGCCTACAATAGAAAGCTTCAGCTGTTTTCCGTCAAAGGAAGCCCTGAGGCCGATGGAAGTGTTCTGGGTGTTGACAAATTTAAGGTCCGGGCCCGCATAGCCGTCAAAGCTCACCATGGCGTCCTGGCCCTTATCAATATAACCGGGCGCAAAACTGTGGAAATTCCGCTCCGTTGTCTTGTATCCTGAGTTGATAATGGCATGGTACAGCGTGGTGGAAACCTGGCACACACCGCCGCCCGGTTCCTCTATAAGGACTCCGTTCCTGTAGGCGCCTGCGGGCTGGTATCCCTTTTCGCTGGTGCGGTTGCCTGTGGCCAGGTTAAAGGAAAATTCCTCTCCCGGCTTTAACACTACGCCGTCTATGGCGTCTGCCGCCAGCCGGATATTCTGGTTTCTGTTCTTATTATCCGTGGTGGTGGTGGAAAAAGTCCCAATCACTTTGTACTGGTCCCTGGCCTGGGCAGCGGTCCGTTTGGGCGCGATGGAATCAAAGGGCGCCTCTGCCTCCGTCGTAAATTCTCCCTTTCTGACTGCCTCCATCAGCTCCTCCACCAGCTGCTCCTGCTTCAGGCTGCGCCCATACCGTTCCTCTGTATAGCGGTAGGTCTTTGTCTCCTTGTCAAAGGATTCCATCTGGGAATCCACTGCCCCTCTGTCCCATTCCTGGGCCAGCTCTGCTGCCTGCTGCGCAAATGCCTGTTCCATCCGTCCATAGTCCAGTTCATAGCTCTGTGGCTTATCCTTATCCCCGTGTTCTATGGTTTCAAGTATCTCCTCCAGCTGAGGGCCTGCCAAATCTTCCAGGGAAACACTCTCTTCCCCGTTTCTGATCCTCATATCCCAGCGGTACGTTTCCCTGACCCTGGATACGGCCTGTTCCATGGTAAGTCCGGACAGATTTAAGGTTCCAACCCGCACTTCTTTCAGAAATTCCGTCTCCAAAGCCTCTGGCATCTGCGTGCTGTCCGGTGTCTCTATACTCACCTGGGTGCCTTTGGCCTCCCGCCCTTTTTCCCTGATTACGGCCGCTGCCCCGTAGACGATGACAACAGCGGCCAGAGCTGACAGGATCCATGCCTTTTGGACCGTTACCCTTGTCCTTCTTTGGTATTTTCTTCTTATCGCTCTGGCTCTGCTTCTGTTCATCTTACTATCTCCGTTTTCCTTCCATTGTCTGTTCTATAATGTTCTTCATCATATCCTCGTTCAGCTGACCGCTGGCATAACCGAATACATTCCCGTCCCTGTCAATCATGAATGTGGTCGGGTAGGAATAAATGCCGTATGCGCTGAACAGCTCGCCCGTTGTATCCATAAGCACCGGATATGTGTATCCGTTCTCATCCAGGAATTCCTTGATTCCTTCTTCTGACTTTTCATTTCCATATCCCGGTCCTGCCACTCCCAGTACGATAAGGGCGTCATCCCCCTCCGTATCATAGGTCTCATATATTTTCTGTATATCCGGCATCTCTGCCCGGCAGGGCGGACACCAGGTGGCCCAGAAGTTCAGGAATATGGTCTTTCCCTTGTAATCTGACAGGGAATGTGTATTGCCGTACTGGTCCTTAAGGGTAAAGTCAATGGCCGGAAGCACCTCCTGTGCTCCTGCTTCGGCCTGGTCTTCCCCTTCTTCCCCGTCCCCGGCTGTTTCCTCCGGTGCATTGGCCTTATCTGCATCCGATGCAGCGGACGTGTTCCCGGCTTCTGCCGGATTTGCCGCATCTGCCGTATCTGTTTTTCCGGTTTCAGCTTCCGTGGCTTCTGTCTCTGCCCCGGATTCGCTGTCAGCGGACTCTGGCTCAGTACCTGCCGTCATGGCCGGAGTTTTATCTCCACCCTCTCCCGGCTCTTTGCTGCCCTGGACGGATGACTGGGTCTGGAATCTGGACAGATATCCTGTCACTGCGTTCATCCTTCCGGTAAACATCAGAAGGCCCATGAATATCATCAGAATGCCTCCCACCTTTACCGTGTATTTTACCACATTGCCATGGGTCTTAAAGAATTCCAGCAGGCTGGTGGTGAAAAGTCCCACTGCCAGGAACGGCAGCACGAATCCCAGGGTATAGACCCCAATCAGGCCAAAAGCCAATGCCTTTGTGCTGGCAGAGGCTGCCATCAGCAGGACGCTGGCCAGAGCCGGTCCCACGCAGGGCGTCCACGCAAAGCTGAAGGTGAATCCCATGATTAAGGCTGTTATCGGCGACATGGCCAGCATATCCAGCTTAAAAGGCAGCCTGTGCTCCTTTCCCATGGCTCCGCTCTTACCAAAAAATCCCAGCTGATAAAATCCAAAGAGCACCACCAGAATTCCTCCCACTCTGGCAAAGAGAAGCTGATTGCTCTTAAAGAAGGTTCCCAATGTGGAGAACCCCAGTCCCAGGAGGAAGAAGGCAAAGCTGACGCCGATGACGAAACAGAGGGTGTGAAGCATTACCTTGCTCCGCTCATAGTGCATGCGGCCGTCCTCACCGCGCTTGCCGGTTCCGCCGGAAAGATACCCGATGTATAAGGGTATGAGGGGCAGGACGCAGGGGGAGAAAAAGCTGACCAGTCCCTGTATGAATACCGTCAGAGCCGGTACACTGATATCTAATGAAAATCCCATAGGTGTGTCTCCTTTTTATGTTTTCTGTGTGATGTTTTTCCTGTGGTTTATATGTGCAGCATGGTATCTTTTTCTATAATGCTTTTTCTATAATGCCTTTTCTGTCATGCCTTGTTATCATACCGCAAACAAATCATTGAAAGCCTCGCTCATAGTGGGATGGGTGTAGATTGTATCCCCCAGCACCTGATACGGTACCTTTGCATCCATGGCCAGCTTAATCATATTAATCATCTCATAGGATTCCTGACAGAACAGGTGGGCTCCCAGGATAAGTCCTGTCTCCTCATCAATGACTGCCTTTAACAGCCCGGCCGGCTGTTCCAGTACCTGAGCCTTTGGAATGGCCGCTGCCGCCAGCCTGGCCACCTTCACCTTATACCCCTTTTCCACTGCCTCTTTTTCACTTAAGCCCACTCTGGAGAAAGGCGGTATCAGGAAAACGCTGTAAGGCACTGCCCCTCTCTCCTTCAATGTATAGCTTCCATCCCCCAGGACCTTTGACTTTACGATTCTAAAGTCATCCAGGGAAATGTATGTAAACTGCAGACCGCCCCTCACATCGCCCATAGCATAGATATGGGGCGCCGTAGTGGTGAGGGAATCGTCTGTGACAATCCCGCCTCTGGGCCCAATCTCCACACCGGCTGCTTCCAGATTAAGTCCTGCTGTGTTGGGCCTGCGTCCGGTGGCTACCAGAACAGCCTCGGCTTCCAGCTTTTGAACTTCCTTTCCGTTATCCACTGCCACCAGAGCTTTGCCCCCGGCCTGCTCCAGAGCCTTGACCTTGACCCCGGTCATGACACGAATGCCCCTGGACTCCAGGGACTCCCTGACAGCTCCCGCGATCTCCTCATCTTCCCTGGGAAGGAATATATCTCCATCCTGAAGTATGGTCACTTTTGAGCCAAAACTTGCATAGATGGAAGAAAATTCTACTCCAATGTAACCGCCGCCGATAATAACCAGCCTGGAAGGAAGTTCGGTCAGGTTCAGCAGGCCTTCACTGGTATAAACATAAGGATTCCCTTTTAATCCCTCAATGGGCGGGATGAAGGCGGATGAGCCTGTGTTAATGAATATCTGCTCTCCTTCCACCTGGAAGGTCCTTCCGTCCTTCTCCACCTCCACCACATGAGGCGACTGGAAACTGGCGGTTCCGTCAATCACTGTAATATTGGGATTGCTGTCCAGCTTCTGGTAGTTCTTTCCACGAAGCCTGGCTGTCAGGTCTTCCTTCTGTTCCATAGCGGCTTTATAGGCGGCAGCCTTCTCCTCAAAGGAACCTCCCTTGGCAGCTGCCAGCCCTGCCCTATACACCAGCGATTTGGTAGGAATACATCCCACATTAATACAGGTGCCGCCGTACATCCTGTCAGACTTTTCAATAAGGGCCACTTTTTTGCCGGCCGCCCCAAGGGCTCCCGCCATTGTCTTTCCGCCTTTACCAAACCCAATGATAACTGCGTCATATTTTGTCCTGTTCTCCATCATATTCTCCGCCATAGCGATTCTCCTTATCTATATGTAATATCATTTGTTACAGTTCTTACTGTAACTATACATGATACAGTTATCTTTGTCAAGCATTTTATTTTACTATTTTCCGGGTACTTTTGCAGGCAGGACGCATCCTGACAAATTTTTTAAGAGATCACAAAACAGAGGCAGTCCATATGCTGTTTGCAGAATACAATATGAAAGATGCATTTGTAACTATAAAAGGAGCCGATCCCCCTCACATTTATGTGTACCGTAAGCGGGCGGCTCCTTTTGTCAATTTCTTAATCTTCTAACGCCTGGCGGATATCCTCAATCACGTCGGCGGCGGACTCCAGTCCCACGCTGAAACGAATCATGGACGGGTCCACGCCTGCCTCCACCAGCTGTTCGTCCGTAAGCTGACGGTGGGTATGGCTGGCCGGATGAAGAACAGCTGTCCTGGAATCAGCCACATGGGTTTCGATGGAGCACAGCTTCAGCTTATCCATGAACACGGAAGCTGCCTGACGCCCACCCTTTAAACCAAAGGAGATAACGCCGCAGGTACCCTTTGGCATGTATTTCTGAGCCAGCTCATAGTACTTATCCCCTGGAAGTCCCGGATATTTTACCCAGGCCACATCTTCCCTGGACTGAAGGTAGGAGGCCACCTTAAAGGCACTCTCACAGTGTCTCGGCACCCTTAAATGAAGGGTTTCCAGGCCAATATTAATCAGGAATGCATTCTGAGGGGACTGGATGGAACCCAAATCCCTCATAAGCTGGGCTGTGGCCTTCTGGATATAAGCCAGCCTGCCAAATTTCTGGGTATACACAATGCCGTGATATGATTCATCCGGCTCTGTCAGGCCCTTAAATTTGTCATGATGGGCCTCCCAGTCAAAATTTCCGCTGTCCACAATGCATCCGCCTACTGTGGCCGCATGGCCGTCCATATATTTTGTGGTGCTGTGCGTCACAATGTCTGCGCCCCACTCAAAGGGACGGCAGTTAATAGGGGTTGCAAAGGTATTGTCCACAATCAGAGGTACACCATGGCTGTGCGCCAGACGGGCAAACTTCTCAAAATCAAGTACTGTCAGGGCAGGATTGGCAATGCTCTCTGCAAATACCACTTTGGTGTTAGGCCTGAACGCCTTTGCCAGTTCCGCCTCATCCGCATCCGGATTCACCAGAGTGCACTCCACTCCCATCTTGGGGAAGGTAACGGTAAACAGGTTGGTGGAACCGCCGTATATGGTGGAGGAGCTGATTACATGGTCTCCCGCCTGGCAGATATTCAATATAGCATAAAAGGTAGCTGCCTGTCCCGAAGAAGTGAGCATGGCCCCCACCCCACCCTCCAGCTGGCAGATCTTTGATGCCACTGCGTCATTGGTTGGGTTGGCCAGCCTGGTATAAAAATAGCCGTTTTCCTCCAGGTCAAAAAGCCGTCCCATCTGCTCACTGGTGGTATATTTAAAGGTAGTGCTCTGGTATATGGGAAGCTGTCTGGGCTCGCCGTTCTTCGGCTCCCAGCCTCCCTGTATGCAGATTGTGTCTAATGATTGTTTGCTCATGTTTCCTGTGTCCTCCTTATGGTCAGGTTCTAAATGGTGATGAGATTATATTCCTTATTGCCAAGTCCCAGCTTCACAGCATGGTCAATACAGGTCTCCCAGTTGGTATCCGGGTGCGTATTGATGAAATGGTCATGGCTGTGATGATCCTGCTCCGCCAGAAAACTTCCGGCAAGCACGGGCTGGTTGTTTACCGCGTCCACACAGGCCATGTCCAGGGCCACCGGGTCAAATGAAGCAAACATACCCACGTTAGGCACAATGGGGGCGTCATTCTCCGAATGACAGTCGCAGTTGGGGGATACGTCCACCACAAGACTCACATGGAAATTCGGACGTCCCTTCAGCACTGCCAGGGTGTACTCGGCAATCTTCCGGTTCAGTATATCATTGGCCTCGTCGCACATGGAGTCCACCGCATCCACGGGACAGGCTCCGATACAGCGGCCGCATCCAACACACTTGCTTGTATCAATGGAGGCTTTGCGTTCAAGGACAGTGATGGCGCTGTGGGCGCAGTTTCTCTGACAGGCGCCGCATCCGATACATTTATCCGTATGTACAAAAGGCTTACCGGCGTTGTGCATCTCCATCTTGCCGGCTCTGGAGCCGCTTCCCATGCCCAGGTTCTTAAGTGTGCCTCCAAAACCGGTTGCCTCATGCCCCTTAAAGTGGGTCAGGGAAATAACGATGTCCGCGTCCATAATGGCCCGGCCAATCTTTGCCTCCTTCACGTACTCTCCGTCAATGGGAACCAGGGCTTCATCCGTTCCCTTAAGGCCGTCGGCAATAATCATATGACATCCTGTGGTAAAGGGATTATAGCCATTCTCATAAGCAGCGTCCAGGTGGTCCAATGCATTCTTCCTTCTTCCCACATAAAGGGTATTGCAGTCGGTCAGGAATACTTTGCCGCTTTGGGACCGGATTAAATCCACCAGGACCTTGGAGTAGTTGGCACGCAGGTAAGCCAGGTTTCCGGGCTCGCCAAAGTGAATCTTGATTGCAGTGTATTTGTTGTTAAAGTCAATATCCATCATGCCGGCTTTTTTTACCAGCCTCTCCAGCTTCTGCAGGAGATTTTCCGTAAGTGTAGTCCTCATGTTGGTGTAGTATACATTTGATACTGCCATGATGTCCTCCTTCTAAATCATTATCCCGTTTATTATACTTCAAACCCTGCATTTATTCAATCCTGTATGTGGGGGCAAGGGCACCAAATTTTTTCGGGTAATCTTTTCCCGGGATTCTTCGTACATGTTTTACCGCGGCGCCACAATATCATCGGCACAAACAGAAAAAGACCCTGCGTTAAAGCAGGGCCTTCTGTACGGCTTCATCGTGCCGTGATGATGGAACCGTTTATATTCCTTTCAGCTTTTTCCGGTAAATCAGATAGGAATACACACTTGGAATCAGGACCATTGCCATGAAAACCAGGAAGAACAGGGATGCCAGATGAAAAAATCCCATAATCAGCATCAGTATTCCCCCTGCCGTCCATACATAGCCGGCCATGCGGTGAGTCCTGTTCCAGTTATCCTCATCTGCCAGGGTCCACGGAAGCTTGATTCCCATGGTGTAGTTCTGTCTGCATTTGGGCAGGTAATTGCCTGCCGCCACGAACATCAGTGCAATGGGAATGCTTACCATGCTTCCCACGTTGATATCCACACCGATGCCGGACAGAACAATCACAAACTGGACCATCACCGCCAGCAGGACCACAAACCAGCGGGTAATCTGCTTCAGTTCCCTGGAGCGGCTGATGTTTTCACGTTTGGGGTCAATCCGGTAAATCACATTTACCATCACTGCCATGAGAAACATAAAGGCCGGTATGCCGAAAGCGGCCATATTGCGGCTGGAATACCCATCTGCCACATTGTCCGTCCCCCAGTGGGTGGGAACCAGATCCGGCAGGCGGTTATAAAAACAGACGGAAATGATAAAAGGCACAAGGGCCGTAAGCCAGTACATTATATCCCACTTGGAGATCTTCCTGTTATTTTTTTTCATGTTTGTCTTCCTCCATTAATGAATGCATCCAGGAAAGAACTTCCTGAAACACAGTGGTATTAAGCTCGTAATAAATATATTTGCCCGATTTCCGGTCCTCTATAAGTCCCGCCTGCCTGAGTATATTCAGGTGATGGGAAATAGTTGCTCCTGTTGTGTCAAAATGTTCCACAATCTGTCCCGCGGTCATGCTTCCCTGCTTTAACAGGTTAAGTATCTCGCGGCGGGTGGGGTCGGACAGGGCTTTGAATGTGTCACCGAAGGACATGGACAAAATTCCTCCTTTCGCTTTGCCTGATTTTATGTATTTTTATCGTGGGGTGGGGAGCGGCTGTATGGGCGGCTGCAAATCCGGCTTCTTCCCATTTATACATTTAGATGTTTATCAAAACATCTAAATGTATAATAACAAAATTTCCGGGATATGTCAAGAGGGAGGAAAGACAAATGCCCGCCGGACATCAGTCCCGGGCATATGTCTTTCCTCCCAAATAATCAGCAGCAGCTCTGCTGTCGTCTTATTTTTCCATTTCAACCGCCAGCTTCAGATTAGCCTTCTCATATTCATTGAACACGCCTGTGTCAAAGGAATCTGCGGGGTATTCCCCTGAATACCAGGTAAATGTGCTGAAAAAATCATTCCAGAAATCACTCTTAAAAATATATCCATGGCGGGCATAAATCTCGTTGCGGAATACCGCTGTCAGTTCCGGCCTCCAGCTAATCTGCTCCATTTCCTCCATGGAATAATATCTGGCATCGGAATCAAATACAGGTGAACCATAGTCATCAGGCACTGCCCCCGCAGGGTATATGCCTGTGCCTCCTTCCTCAACCTCCATTTTGTAAGCCGATATAACGTAATGCAGTGCTTCTGCCGTAGGGGCTTTTGCATCCTCCTTATAGGAGCCATGATAATCCCATATGATTTCATTGGATAAAAACTGATATCCTTTGGACACCTGCTTCAGGGTTACTATGCTTTCCAGATTAAACTGGCTGTATCCGTCGGAAAGACACCGTATCCTGTATATCCCGCCATCCACCTCGCCGCTGGGGCAGAAGAAACTTCTTATGTTGGTATCGCCGTGTTCCGCATAATACCGGTCATAGGGAGCCAGGTAAATCCACCCAATCCCTGTTTTCATCTGTTCCAGCGTCAGTCCGGTTTTCTCTGTGAGAAACCCGTTCATCTGCTCCGTACCCAGCCTCACCAGGTCTGTGTAAAGCTCCGGCTGTCCAACGGTTTTCAGGTACATTTCCCTTTCTTCCTCTGTTAACGGGGACTGTTCCAGGCCGGCTCCGGAATAAAACACTTCATTCAGGTTTATATATTCCGGGCTTTTGTAGTCTGACATAAGAAATCCGTAGTTGCCGATCCGGTTCAGATATTCCTCAAAACCGCGCAGCTCCTCTTGCGTCAGAACCCGCCTTGGTTCATCTGCCCAGGGTTGGTCTGCGTCATGATCCGGGACAGAGGAACTGTCCGGCTCCCCGTTACCTTCCTGGCTTCCAAAGCTGTCCGGCTCCGCCTTACCTTCCTGGCTGCCCAAGCTCTCCGGTGCGCTGGCATTATCCTGCATCCCATGATTTTCCGCGCCTGCCCCGGTATTACTTATATGGCTCCCTGTATCTGCGCGGCATGCCGCCAGACCCAGCATTGCTGACAGGATAACCATGGCCAGCACGCCTTTTAGGCATATGGTTATGATACGCTGCTTTTTAATCCATTTCATGAAACATTGCCCTCCTTACTGCCTCTGCTCTCATCTTTTTTCCCGACCGACGCTGCCTTATAGGCCCGCTTTGCCTCATACATGGATTCGTCTGCATGTTTTAGCAGGCAGGCTGTATCGGTGCCGTCCTCAGGATAAAAGGCGTATCCGTCCGAAAAACGCACTTGTATGCGTTCTCCGTTATCCAGCTCTGCCGTACATGTTTCCATGGTTTTTCTAAGCCCGGCCTCATATTCCATCAATTGGTTTCGTGAACTGCATTTATATAGGAACAGCGCAAACTCGTCCCCGCTGAGGCGGGCTGCAATGCAGTTGCTCCAGCCGCAGCCCTTGAGCAGGCCCGCAATAGCTGTCAGGTAACGGTCCCCATTTTCATGGCCGTACTTGTCATTGACCTGTTTCAGGTTATCCGCGTCAGCCATGAGCATCATGCCATGGTCTAACTGCTCCGGCTCCCTGAGCAGCTGTTCCATATGGCGGTAAAATGCCCTTCTGTTGTACATGCCTGTCAACAGGTCAATGTCCCGCTCACGCTCAATCTGCTTCTTCTCCATAACATCATCTGTCACATCTGCAATCATGCCGAGAACACTGTTCTCCCGCTCAAAGGATTCCAGTCGGATATAGTGCAAATCAGATCCCTCCAACTGGTAAATTCTCTCTTCCCGCTCCACCGGACGGCTTCTCAGGTCATCCATCTTTTGCTCGAATAAGCAATGGTCTGCCAGAAGCTCCTCTGCTTCCTGGTCCTTAAGCCTGAGGATGCCTGCCAGACGGCTGGTCGCCATGACGCGCTTCATATCCCGGTTATATTCATATACGCCTATGGGAACCCTGACCATCTCCAGAATTTTTGATATCTTGTTGGTGGTATCCAAAAGACTCTCTACCATTTTGTTGATTTGGAAGCTCAGTTCCCTGAATTCCGGCGTGCTGTCTACCTCTACCCTGGTGTCCAGATTTCCCTTGGTTATTTTTACCAGGTTATTGTGTATGGAGGATATTCCTTCCAGAATATAGCGGTCTATGTCTTTGGAAATGAACGTGATCATCAGCAGGGACAGTCCTATGAGATATACTGCCACCATAAGGGTGCTTCTGTTTACCTCACGGTACAGTGAAGCGCTGGTAGCGGACATGCCCAGTATAACGGAATTGCTCTTTCCAAAAACGCAGTAGCTGTCCTTCTGGTTTAACACTGCCCTGACTGCCCGGTTGGTGACGGACAGCTGGTCCGGGTGAAGTCCTATCTCCTGGATTTGTTTTCCCACCAGTGTTTCATCTGTGGATCCCAGTATGGTTTCGCTCTCAGGATCTATGGCGTATACGGTGGAGTCCTTTTCTGATGTGACCAGGGAGAATATGTAGGACAGCTCGGTCAGCTTCATGGAATCCAAAACCGTTGTCGGCTCTAAACCTACCTGTATGATGCCCTTTCGGTCTTCACGCCAGACCGCCGCATACTGCATCAGCTTTCCCTCTGCTGTGTTGGGGGTTATGTCCTGGCACATCTGGAGATCATAGTTCTCTAACATTGGCAGGAAAAACTGCATTTGCTGGCCGGAGTTAAAGTTAAGGCCAAAGTATTTGGGCTCGGATCCGGCGTATAGATTGCCTTTTGTGTCAAATAAGTGGAACTCGTCTACCTGCAGCAGGCGGGCTATCTTTTCCATCTCCTGCTGGTCTCCCGTGACCTGGGGACGGTCCTGCAGGATGTAGGCGATTGCTTTGGCCCGGATGAAACATTGCTCTTTCAGGTTTTCTCTTTCTTTTTCTGCCTCTTTTTCGTTTTGGTCCAGTATCTGGCCTACCTGCCAGAACATTTCCCGGGCGCTGGTATACATTTCGTTTTGGGCATTGTGGATTTCTATGTAATAGTTGATGAGGAGGGTGGTCAGCATGGCTGTCAGGATTACGATGCATAGCCGCTTGCGGATAATCTGCTTCATTTGGGGGGCGCCCTCCGTTTCTTTGGATAGTTGGGATTTGGGGGTGGGGAATGGGGTGGGTGGGGTGGGTAGGTGATAGTGCTCTGAGTTATAGGATAGCATATTTTGGGTGGGGGGACAAGAGGGGACAGGGGTTGGGTT
>OGPD01001417.1_pt1 | contig 19204 bp, 10 predicted proteins | sample 1552861 | NCBI WGS metagenome assembly OGPD01 (sample SAMEA2580280, study PRJEB22360) | human gut metagenome | biome: human gut; feature: human-associated habitat; material: faeces | place: Denmark | collected 2008/2010
CTCTTTATCAGCAATAAACTTCTTTATTTCATCAATTGCAATTGGCTCATCAATATCTCCTCTTGTACACTCATCCTCACAATTGTGAGGGCATATCCGTCCACAAACAGCCGGGAACGGATTCTCTTTTTTAATAAGCTCCAATGCCTCGCGATATTTCCCCTGTGCAGCCAGTTTTATATATCCCTGTACGCCAATATGCGCAGGACAGGCTGTTTTACAGGGAGCAGTTCCTTCTTTCGCAACGTCTTCCCTGTTCTCACGGTAATTCACATTCCAATTATTCTCTTTCCAGATATGATCTCTGGCGTTCGGTTCTTCCTTTTGAACGAGAATTTCCTTCGCACACAGCCTCTGTCCCAATTTCAATGCATTTGTAGGACAATTTTCCACACATTGCCCGCAGGCAACACAATTTTCCGCTTCAACCTTAGCAGTATAATTGGAACGAATAGCATCCGGAGTCCTGAAAAGGGTTGCAATACGCATGGAAAAGCAAGCACAGCCGCAGCAATTACATATTGCAGCCGATTCACCCAAAACCATCCGCCATTCCGGGCGTGTGTTATCGCATCCCATGTGGTTTGAGTTATTAACATTCTAGCACGATTCGTTAAGAATCTGCAATCGTTTTTGAAGTTGCAAATTGCGACTTCAAATCTCATTCCTCTGTTTCCAGTTCTGATCTCTGTAATATATCTTTGATTATCCCTGCATCTTGAATAAGGTTAATACCAAAGCATTTCTTTCCTGCGTCTTTTAAGGACGCCCCTACATGATAGGCTGTTTCTCGGTCAAGAATTAAGAAACGGTCATGGAATGCTTTTGTAAATTTCACTTCTAGTGTGGGGTACTGCGCGTTAAAATTCTCTGCATCCGTTTTTGTGAGCCTTGTCCGTTTCTGGGTATAGATTGTCACGGACACGTTCTCATTTTTCTTGGAAAGCAAATTCAGTGTTCCTACATCTACATATCCATCTATCAGCGTAATTTCTTTTTTCGCCTTTTGGATAAGGCTGACAATCAAGCTGAACGCATCATAAATCTGCCCGTCAAAAAATACCTTTTGACTGGATTCTTCATGTTCGGATATGTACTCAAATATCTGTTCTAACTTCTCATCCGTCTGTTTCTGGTATTCCAACTGCTTCAGCTCTACATTGCTGATACGCTCAAAGAGCAAGGCATTATTGGAGATAAAACGCCGCATCTCCACAAAAGATTTCATTATACTAATACTTACTTGAATAGCTACATCACTTCGTAAAACAGCAGACAACATAGCAATTCCCTGTTCCGTGAAAACATAGGGCAAGTACTTACGGTGTTTTCCTCGACCGTCATTTTCGTTTAAGGTCGCAATTTGCGACCTTAAAGATTCTGTTTCTTCCGCAGTTAGTTGAAAACGGAATTCTTCTGGAAAACGGGCTATATTTCTTTTCACTGCTTCATTTAGCCTTTTTGTTTCTACTTGGTACAGCATCGCCAAATCACTGTCTATCATAACCTGCTGATTGCGAACGACATAAATCATGCTTTTAATATCATATTGGGGCAGCTCAATACTTTGAATTTGGGCTTGTTCGTTAATATCTACTAATTCGTTCTCTGTTCTACTCATGCTAAGCCAAATCTTCCTCTCGAATTTTTGAGATTCCAATTTGGAACCTCAAAATTTTTAAATTTATATCTAAACTTGAAATCACAATTTGCGATTTCAAGTTTCTATGTATCATTCGCTTTAAGGTCACAATTTTTGACCTTAAACACCTTTTCTCGACAACTCAATTATACCATGCGGCAGATTTTTTACCATATAATTCTGCAAAAGAAAAAGGGCAATCTTTTTGACTGCCCTCTTGGTTATAAATTTTTTGCCAACGATTTCAATAGTGCTGCCATTTCTGGATTGGCAAGCAGCTTGAGCAAAATTTCTTGGTCAGATTGTGCCGTTTCGGGTGTCTTTTCTTCCTGCGTTCCGCTGTCAGCAGGTGCGGCTTTCGTCTGGTAAAACTGCTCCTCAAACCGCTGTGCATTTAACCGCCTGTCATCGTCTATGATATAGGAATACACATCCGCCACCATCTTAACCTGTGCGTGTCCAGAGTCGCCCTGCACAGACTTCATATCTCCGCCGCCCCACTTCAACTTATAAGTGATGCTCGAATGTCGGAAGCTGTGAAATACCACGGGTGGTAAATTTTGTACAATATGTCTATCATTCTCGGAGTTATGTCCCTTAACTTTATATCCCCTATTATTGGATTAATATAATTATTTATCAGACCCTTCTTTGATTGATATGTCGATAAAGACCATGCCTGTGTTCCATAAATAGAAACATAATCCTCCAGCAATTCTTTGATAGTCGTCGCATTTGGTCTTAAAAAATTTCCGATATTTTGCTTATATTCTATCTGGCTTTTTCGTATTTTTGCCTGTGAATAATTCTCACAGGTTTCCTATTTTTGCTTTCTGGTTCCATCAATATCTTTATAATAATAAACAACCGAATATTTTCTTCCTCTCTTTACAATAGATGCCATGTTCCTCCTCCTTTTTTAATCATAAAATGATAATATCAGCATACGTCTTTTATTAGCAATATAACTATACCATTTTTATTAGCAGGAAGAACAATTCTATTAGCAGTTTTTGAAAAGAAAGAAACACCGAAAACTCTGGAACCACAGTGTTTCCGGCGTTTCTTTCAGCGTCGCTAAGAGGATTTGAACCTCCGGCCTACCGCTTAGGAGTAGCCCCGATACGACATCGGGAAGTGACATCTAATGCTAAAAAATGCTTGGAAATACAGGGTTTTTCAGCATTTCAAATCCCATCTGATACTACGCTGTGATAGCTAATTCAGAGGGATTTTACACCGTCCGATTGGCTCGAAATTAGCAAGGCTTTCGATTTTTGGTGGACGTTGCAAGTGCAAGCAAATTCCTCTATGTAACCTCTCGTTATACGAAATGATAGGAAATCCTATTCATTCTCGTACAGGGGTGCTGGTGTTTTGGACACCTATTTAAGTCTGTTTAATATATCATTTCAAAACGAATTTTTCAACCAGAATTATCAGAAATTCCATAGAATTTTTCGGGACGAATGATTGTATGTAACCTGTCCTGCCGAAGCAGGTACAGTATTTATCGAAGCATAGTTTCTCGATCTTCAGCTCCCAGCATATATGCGCCCTTCGCAAATTCATCCCTTGCCAGAAGCTCTGTTACATATACCCTGTCGAACAACAACCAGAGTTCTTTTTCTTCTGGTGTAAGTTTGCGGTTTCCGCTAAATAAATGCGATAACCCCAATCCCTCAAGCAGAGCCTGCTTTGCAGCTTTGTAATCATCACTCGTGGTGGTGCTTGCAGTGACAATCATATCATTTCGCCTGTTTTCTGAGGTCTGATTCATATCATTTAGCAGATTTTCTGCCATATCTGTGCCATCGTTGTTCCCGGCTTCGTTTTTAGCCTGTGGTCTTGCATATATCGTATCCGACATATCAACAGAGTTTGACGAACCGACAACAGCCGCCTTTTTTGACATATTGTCACTGCTGTCTGTCTTTATGTAGTCTGACACACGCATACCCGCTGTCATGTCATTTATGGTTTTTGTGTCCGTATTTTTCGTATCTGTGCTTTTATTAATCAAATTCTCTATCTGCATATTTCCTGCTCCGTGACCTGCATATATACCATCTCTGCAGCCTTTATTTATGGATATTCATACCTCGTATTTTTTATCCAACTGTTCAGAGCCACCTTGAGAACAAGAAAATCTGCTGCTTACATGCAAGCATGACGCATCAGTTTTTTTGTTCTCAGTGGTTCTGAATAGTTATCTTTTTATTTTATATCGACATATAATACGCAAAAATAAAGACCGCGCCTTAAATTGGCGCGGTCCTTTACCCTGCTATTTACCGGTATATTAGTATTTAAATACAGCAACTCCGTAAGGCGCAAGTGGATAAGCAAATGAAAATGGTCTGCCGTCACACTCTGATTTGACTGCCTTATAGTCCAGCTTCTTATATGACTGTTTTGCTGCCTTGCCTCTGCCCTTTGCAGCCTTCTTTACAGGCTCTTGTACCGTTTTGCCGGTAAACTTAGGATCCTCACTATCTAAAACGAGCTGATATGTCTTGCGCTTTGGCACTCCGACTCTGTAATCAGGTCTCTCTACCGGTGTGAAATTGATGACAAAGAGCATATTATTCTTGCCATCCTTGCTCTTTCTGATAAAGCTGAAGATGCTTCTGTCTGCATCGTTTGCATTTATCCATTCAAAGCCTTCCCAGCTTGAATCCAGCTCATACAGACAGCGGTTTCTCCTATAGAGGTGAAGCAGCTCCTTTACCCAGTTCTGGATCTTTTTATGCTCCGGATTCTCAAGCAGATACCAGTCGAGTTCTCTTTCCTCACTCCACTCCTGCTTCTGTGCAAACTCCTGTCCCATGAAAAGAAGCTTCTTTCCACAGTGTCCCATCATAAATGCATATCCTGCCATGAGGTTCTTGAATTTATCCCCTTCTAAGCCCGGCATTTTGTTGAGCATAGAACACTTCAGATGTACCACCTCATCATGTGACAGTACCAGAATATATTTCTCACTCTCATTATAGCTCATCGCAAATGTCATCTTGTTGTGGTTATTTTTACGGAAATATGGATCCAGCTTCATATAATCAAGGAAGTCATGCATCCATCCCATGTTCCATTTGTAGCTGAAGTTCAGTCCGTCTTCCTCTACCTTGCCTGTTACCTTTGGCCATGCGGTAGACTCTTCGGCTATCATTACAGTTCCGTGATTTCTTCCAAGTATGAGTGTATTGATATGCTTGAAAAACTCTACTGCCTCGAGGTTCTTATTTCCTCCAAACTTGTTTGGCACCCACTGTCCGTCGTTCTTTCCATAGTCAAGATAAAGCATTGACGCAACTGCATCCACACGGAGTCCGTCTACGTGGTAATTTTCTATCCACATAAGTGCACTTCCGATAAGGAAGTTCTTTACTTCATTCTTACCGTAGTCAAATATCTTTGTGCCCCAGTCGGGATGCTCTCCCTTTCTTGGGTCTGCATACTCATATGTGGCTGTTCCATCGAAATTGGCAAGTCCATGCGCATCCTTTGGGAAATGTGCAGGTACCCAGTCGAGGATTACTCCGATATTATTTTTATGGCACTGATCAACAAAGTATGCAAAATCCTCAGGCTCTCCATACCTCGATGTAGGTGCATAGTAGCCTGTCACCTGATATCCCCATGAGCCATCAAACGGATACTCTGAAATACCCATAAGCTCAATATGTGTATATCCCATAGTTTTCACATAGGATATGAGTGATTTTGCAAGCTCCCTGTATGTATAAAAGCCCTCATCATCCCTGCCCGGATGTCTCATCCATGAGCCCGGATGACATTCATATATAGCCATAGGTGAAGAATATACATCAGCATCTGACTTTGCTGCTCTCTTATCCATCCACTCTTTGTCAGTCCATGTGAAGTGCTCGATATCTGTGATGATTGACGCTGTTCCCGGACGAAGCTCTGCGTAGTTTGCGTATGGATCCGCCTTGTACAGCTTATCACCCTGTTCAGTGACTATAATAAACTTATACATCTGACCCTTTTGCGCTCCCGGTACAAAAAGCTCATACACTCCCATGGTTTCCGGCTCTACACGCTTCATCTCATGACTGGTCTCATTCCAGTCGTTAAACTCACCAAACACGTATACTTCCCTCGCATGTGGCGCCCAGACGTCAAAGCACACTCCTTTTTTTCCTTTACGCTCAGCTAAGTGAGCACCCATCTTCTTGTAGATATCATAGTGTGTTGCCTGACCAAACAGGTAACAATCCATTGCTGTAAAATTACACATATATATACCCCCCATAAGTATTTATTTTTCCCTGAAATGATCCTCTTTGAGTACAATTCGGTCATCATCTGTATATCGCCTGGCTGTCAGAATACTTATAGCCTTCTTAAGTCCGCTGTGAGCCTCCCTGTCTATGGCCTCGTCAATTATATCCTTGACCTCTGTCAGAGTGGTAGCCTGGTCTATCCTCTCAATATTGCTGATTCTGTTATGCAATGCCAGAATAGCCATCTCATCTATCTTGTACCCAAGCTCTGCAGAGTACGATTTGGCAAACAATACGAGTTCATCATTTGTAAAAATAGGGACCGATATCTTTTCCGTGAACTTGGATGCAAAGCCCTCATCCATTGAGAGAGCCTTCTTTATACCCTTTGATGTATCCTCAAGTATATAGAGTGTTCCTGTAATATCATGCTCCATCAAAAATGATAGCTGGGCAGCTATGCTGCGGTCGATATCACCGGCTCTTTCTATGATGAGACAGCCTCCTGTTATCTTTCTGACTACCTGCTGCACATCCTTTTTATTGAGTGCGGCAGCATCAATCTTACCCATCTTTCCTGTAAGCTGTTCACCATCTTTTTGTAATACCTTTATAAAGCTTGTAGCAAGCATTGTCTTTCCGCAACCCTGCTCTCCCTGTATAATGAGGTTGCCTGTGGATGCGTTTTCTTTCCTGTTGAAATGATCAAGCACTGCATTATATGCCTTGCAGATCTGATCCTCCATACCCTTTACCGGTATGAAATATGAAAATATAGCTTTCTGTTCGCTTGTAAGCTCTTTTATATGTTTTGTTTCTTTCAATTTCGAGTCATCTTCTTCGCTGTCTAAATCCTCCGGCAATGAAATATCCGGCATTTTTCTTGTCTTAGCCATATCCAGCTTCTTCTCCAGTCCCGGATTTTTTGCTGTCATCTTGGCTATTTCCTGCTCGATAAATGATGTCACATGATCAAAATCTCTCTTCTCAGAAACGTTTTCTTTCTCCTGTGAAGTCTCATCATCTGATGTATCATCATCGACATTTAACATATCATCTGTTATTTCAGGCATCATGGTAGTCGGCTGCATGAGTATCTCGTCTTTCTCAGACTCCTCTGCCATAATTATATCCTCCGGCTCTCCAACCGGTTCCCTGGCTTCATCTGCAGCCTCTTCAGGTACTTCCCGTGACTCCTGCACTTCTTCTATAGCTTCTTCTATAGCCTCTTCCGGTGCTTCCTGCGGCTCCTGTGCTTCGTCTATAGTATCTTCCGGTGCTTCCTGCGGCTCCTGTACTTCATCCACAGTCTCCTCTGCATAAAGCTCCTGCATATCCGGTTTCAGCTCTTCTTCAGGCTCCTTCACGGCAGCTTTCTGCTCTATAATATCAACCGGGACCTTCAAATACTCCTCCTCAAGAAGTTCCTTCGGAGTGACACCTGCATCCAGCTTTGGAATGACATCATTTAGTCTCTCCATGATGTCTCCTGCCTCCTGAAGTGCTCTTGCCTTAGCTGACTCAAGTTTCTGCTGCTCAGCCTCTTTAAGTGCAATTTCAGCCGCATGTCTGGTCTTTTCCCATTCTTCAAGCACATCCTGTATAGACATCTGTCCTGTAATCTGATGCTCAAGCTGAGTCTTTTCACTCATGACCATAGACATCTGTCCGTCAGCGTCTTCACCCAAAAGCTCCTTGAAATTCAACTTAAGTGAACCATCTATCTCTTCATCTGTAGCGATATGCTCTGTCTCTTCCGGCTGCTGTACATACTCTTCCTGCTCCTTTTCGAGCTTGAGATAAGGAATATCCTCAACTATCTTTTTGATGGTATCCATCGTATCAGCAACTTCATTCTTGCCCTTGGCCTCCATGATCTGCTGCATACCCTTGGCAATCTCCTGCTGTAAATTTACAGTATTGAACTTCTCCTGATTTACAGTAATCTGCGGAATAGTTACGTCATCATGCACTATCTCTCCGCCCTTTACCATCTCCATGGCACCTATCTCAGTGACCTCAGCCTCATCATTTATCTTAGCCGGCTTTTCCTTCTCTGCCTTGAATCGTCTGTACTTTTCCTCCTGAGCCTTGGTAAGTGGCTGATAAAGCATCTTAAGCTCCAGCGCACGCTCCACATATGGTCCGTCTCCGAACCACAGAATGAGCTCATCGCAGGCATCTATACACTTATCGGCTTTTCCGGCCTTGTGGTATAGATATGCAAGCTCGTATGCCCACTCCTCAGTGTATTCTTCATCCTTGTACTCTTCAAGAATAGTGATAAGCTCATCAAATGAAGCTCCCTGCCCTTTTTTGATGGCATATCTTAATACATACTTCATATCATCATGAGGCGCTATCTCAACAAACTCATCATAATACTCTGTAGCAGCATCATAATCACCCATCTTGATGGCGACCTCGGCCAGTCTGTATATAATCATCCTGCCGATTGGTGAACGGTCATAGGCCATTAAAAGTATGTCCCTTGCATCCTGGTATCTTTCGGCCTTCTCGTAGATTTCGCCGATTTTAACGAGTGTATTTACATTTTTAATTTTGTTCCAATTTATGCTATCCGCAATCTCTGCTGCGCTCATATAGCCCTCCTCGGCGCTTAGGGCTTTTATCTGATCCAGCTTGAGATTGTATTCGTATTTATCCACTTATTTCACCTACTCGTATTTAAGCTTATTATTTTTGGTATCTACGCCTGTTGTCTTTGTATAATCCCTTGTGTCCTCAGGAAGCTTCTTTTTCCTGAGAGCATAATTAACAACTCTTTTCACAATATAGTATATCACAGCAAAGGTTGGAACACCAAGTAACATTCCAAGAAAACCAAACATTCCTCCGCCGATTAGTATGGCAAACATAACCCAGAAGGTCGAAAGACCGGTAGATGAGCCAAGTATCTTAGGCCCTATTATATTGCCATCCACCTGCTGCAGCACGACAATAAATATCAGAAGATAAAGCGCATGCCACGGACTCTGAATTACTACTATGAGTAACGATGGAATTGCACCGATAAACGGTCCGAATACCGGAATCACATTTGTGACGCCGATAATCACTGCAACGAGCACCGATGATGGAATCCTTAAAATCAGACATCCGAAATATGCAATCACACCTATAATCAGTGAATCTATAATCTTACCGCTTATGAAGCCTCCAAAAATCTCATTTGTCTTTCTGATCGTCTCAATGATGATATTGCCTGTCTTTGGCTTGCAGACAGCATATATTATCTTTTTGCTCTGTCCTGCGAGAGTCTCCTGAATACTCATCACATAGACCATCACGATTATTCCGATAATAAAATTAAATAAGCCTCTGACTACCGAAATCACACCGGTTGTAATCTGTGCAACATACTTCTGTGCCTCAGGAATCAGCTTTTCTGTGGCATAATCCTCAATGTAGTCGGTTGCATTCTGTAAACCTGTGCTCGCGAGCTCAGCAATTTTGCTGTCCCCGAAATTGCCGTTCTTTATCATGTTGATGAATGCCGCAACATCATTTGGCAGTGTCTTCATAAGTCCTGATATACTTGCTATGACAGAAGGCACAATAGCCGCAATGAGGAGCGAAATAATCGCTACCAGAATAATAACCGAGCCTGTGATTGCAAGAGCTCTTGAAACCTTTCGCAGCTTGCTTTCGCTTTTCATCTTTTTGGAAAGAAGCTTTTTAAAGCATCTTTCCAGCCACAGCATGACAGGATTCATCAGGTATGCAAGCACAAGTCCCATTATAATAGGCATTGCTGCCGCAAGCAGCTTGCTCCATATGCCTGCAAAGCCCTCAAATCTGTACAGTGCAAAGAAAAACAGTATACTGACTGCAAACGTGACAAATACCATGACACCTATTCTGATCAGATGTGGCCATTCCTCACGCCCCGGGTGCGAATTCTGCTTCGCACCCTTATCTGCATTTATCTCAATGTTTGATTTTTTACCAGCTTTTCCGGTTTCTTCCATCGGATTAAACTCTCCTTATTTACGATTATAGTTGATGAGACATCCCTTTAATATTATCTCTCTTTCATCATCTGTGAGCTCACCCATCTTCAGTGTAAATGGCTTTAATTCACCATCCTTGACAACATATGCCTCAAACTCCGTCTTTGCATCCTCGATTTCCTTCTTGATTCCCGGAAGGAAGATATAGTCGAGGTTGTGGAACGGAAGCTCTCCCTCATCGATGATGAATGGAAGCATTCCCCAGTTGATAAGGTTTGAACGGTATCTCTTTGTGGCATACTCGTTTGCGATATTTGCCCAGCCTCCGAGTACCTTCTGGCAGCTGGCAGCCTGCTCTCTTGCTGAGCCGTCACCCGGCTTAACAGCAAAAATTGTGCTTCCGAAGCCCATATTCTCATGGCTTGCCTCAGGGAATTTTTTCTTTACTACTCCCATGATTTCAGCAACCTCAGGAACAGCCTTTCCTGCGCACTCACCACTCTCTATAGCCTTCTGGGCCTTCTGGATTTCCTTTGCTCTGCCTACATACTCAGGATCCTTTCTTGAAAGTGCGAACTCTGCAAGTCCAAGAGGGTTTGAACGATATGAAGATGTCTCTCCTGAAGGAATGAGCTCATCTGTTGTAGTAACAGGATCATGAATCTCTGAAACCACCTTAAGGAGCATATTCTCCGGAAGCGCACTCATTGCCGGCCAGTCCTTAATGTTTGGTCCGAACTGGATTTCAACTGAAGGATCTGCCACTCCATGGCTGTCAAATACACGGTTCTCATATATAGTCTTGTCAAAGAAATATTTTGGCTTTGTAAAGTTGACATCAATATCCGCTGCTGATGTAAGGAAGCCCTTGTTTGCTGCTGTTGCAGCGATTGAACGTGCATCCATGAGTGCCACTGAGCTGATCTGTCCGTTCTGTACCTTAGAACCCTCTCTGTTAGGGAAGTTTCTTGTTGAATGACGGATAGAGAATGCGTTGTTGGCAGGTGTATCTCCTGCACCAAAGCAAGGTCCGCAGAAAGCAGTCTTTACGATTGCACCTGTCTCAAGAAGCTTTGCTACAGCTCCGTTTTTCACAAGCTCCATGTATATTGGAGTAGATGCCGGGTAAACACTCAGTGTAAACTCGTCTGCTCCGATTGAATGTCCGTTTAATATGTCAGCCGCATCGCAGATATTCTCAAATCCACCGCCTGCACAGCCTGCGATGATTCCCTGGTCTACATACAGTTTTCCGTCTCTTACCTTACTCTTTAAATCAAGCTTCACCTTGCCGTCAAAGCTTACCTCAGCTCTCTTCTCACAGTCATCGAGAATATCCATGAGGTTTGCATTGAGCTCATCGATAGTATAGGTATTGCTTGGGTGGAATGGCATAGCTATCATTGGGCGGATCTGGCTTAAATCAATCTCAATAAATCTGTCGTAGTAAGCCACCTCACCCGGATTAAGCTCCTTGTGGTCCTCAGCCCTACCGTGAATCTCAAAGAATTCCTTAACCTGGTCATCTGTTCTCCAGATAGAAGAAAGACATGTAGTCTCTGTTGTCATAACATCGACACCTATACGGAAGTCAACGCTCAGATTAGACACACCCGGTCCTACAAACTCCATAACTTTGTTCTTTACAAATCCGTTTCCGAATACCTCTCCGATAATTGCAAGTGCGACATCCTGTGGTCCAACGCCCTTGATTGGCTCTCCTGTCAGGTAAATGCCTACTACCTCAGGCATATCAATATCATATGTCTGTTCAAGAAGCTGCTTAACAAGCTCAGGTCCACCCTCGCCGACTGCCATAGTACCAAGTGCACCATAACGTGTATGTGAATCAGAACCAAGTATCATTTTTCCGCCGCCGGCAAGCATCTCTCGTGCAAACTGATGGATAACTGCCTGATGAGGTGGTACATAGATTCCACCGTACTTCTTTGCACATGTGAGACCAAACATGTGGTCATCCTCATTGATTGTTCCACCAACTGCACAAAGGCTGTTGTGACAGTTTGTAAGTACATACGGGATAGGGAATTTCTCAAGTCCTGAAGCTCGTGCTGTCTGGATGATACCTACAAATGTGATATCATGCGATGTAAGCTTATCAAACTTAATCTGAAGCTTGTCCATATTGCCGGATGTATTGTGCTCCTTTAAAATACCGTAAGCAATTGTCTCCTGCTTAGCTGTCTGTTTATCGATGTCCATGCCGGTCTTGCTTTTGACAGCTGCCTGAGCATCCGGTCCATCAATTATTACTTCCTTACCGTTTAAAAGGTAAGCACCATTTTCATATAATTTCACTTATTCTACCTCCGTATGTGTATTTCAAAATTCTTTTATTTACTATTATATAATATTATAGGTAATTGTGGCAATAAATAAATCACCATCTACCTTAATTTCGAATTTTCCTCCCATCAAATGGGTCAGATTCTTTGCAATCGAAAGTCCAAGTCCACTTCCTTCAGTAGTTCTCGACCTCTCTCCCCTCACAAAACGCTCTGTCAAGTCTACATTTCCGTTGCTTACTATGTCAAGCTCGTTCTTAGACACATTCTTTATTGTAAAAATTGCCTTTTTATCTGCCTTTTCAAGCTCTACATACACTCTGGTATTTTCCAGTGCATATTTTGCGGCATTAGTATACAGATTTTCAATAGAGCGGTAAAGCTGACGCCCATCCGCATAGATAAATATCTGTTCTGATGGAATTTTTGTAACTATTGTCAGATTTCTCGACTCAAATCGCTCATTGAATTCACCTCCGGTCTGGTATAAAAGCTCAACCAGATCAAGCTTTTGCATATTGAGCTTCACATTTCCCGAGGTAATCTTTGATGTCTCTACCAAATCCTCTGTAAGCTGCTTTAAGCGCTGTGACTTTTCCTCCAGCACATGTATATAGTATTTGGCATTTTCATTTTCCAGATTTTCCCTCTTAAGCAGGTCAACATAGTTGACTATTGATGTCAGAGGTGTCTTTATATCGTGTGATACGTTTGTTATTAAGTCTGCCTTTAATTTTTCATTCTTAAGACTCTCATTCACCGAGCTCATAAGACCCTGGCGTATATGGTTGACAGCCTCCGCCACCTTTTTCTGCTGCCCATGAAACTCATTGACATTAAGTGTAGTGTCAAGCGCTCCTTCCGAGATAGCCTCAAGTGCCTCCTGTATGCGCATTATCTCTTTATTTTTTTGTGTGTGGATATCCTTTTTCTCAATAACCCTCTTTATAAGCTCATATCCCTTGTATATCAGGCTGTGTGTGTAAAGTATATTGCCTTTTATCTTCCTTACAATGCTCTGGTATAAAATAATAAAAGCCAGATCAAACAAAAAAGTAAATGTGCCTGCCGTCATAATGAGTGATGCATAGTCAAAGTGTTGGTTTTTTACGCCTGAAATCACTTTTCCCATAAATACCATGAGCAGTGTAAATATCACCAGCATCACATCAGAGTATACCTTGTCAATCGGTAAATAGTATATTGTGTAATCATCCTCTGATTTTCTGCCGGCCACGTTTGCCATATATGCCAGGCTCACAAAGCTGCCTACCAGGCCCGCAAGCGATATTAGTGTATAGATATCAATATTTCCATGCGCATCGTGCCTGAATGCATAGCCTGTGGCAAACACTCCTGTCACCATAAGTATCATGCATAGCTGATGTAGAACTATGACCGCTGCTTTTTTTCCTATCGTATACTGCTTCATTTGTTGTCCTCTATCTTATAGCCTACTCCCCAGACCACCTTCAGATAGCGTGGCTCCTTAGGATTTATCTCTATTTTTTCCCTGATATGTCTGATGTGCACAGCAACTGTATTGTCGGCGCCTATCGCCTCCTCGTTCCATATACTCTCATATATTTCGTTTATTGAGTAGACCTTTCCCTTGTTTTTAAGAAGTAAAAGCAGGATATTGTACTCAATCGGTGTGAGCTTTACCTCCTCACCATCCACAGTCACCTTTTTTAAATCATCATTTACCAAAAGGCCTCCGGCTTCATAAACCTTGTCTCCGGCTGCATCATTGCTTGACAGAGTGGTATATCTGCGAAGCTGTGACTTTACCCTTGCCACAAGCTCAAGCGGATTAAAAGGCTTTGTGACATAATCATCAGCCCCCACATTGAGGCCTAAAATCTTGTCTGCATCCTCTGTCTTTGCCGAGAGAATAATTATCGGCACCCTGCTTTCCTTTCGTATCTGCAGAGTAGCTCTTATTCCGTCGAGCTTTGGCATCATGACATCTATTATCATGAGGTCTATTTTTTTATTCTTCATAATCTCAACTGCCTGTATGCCGTCATATGCCTTCTCCACGTCGTAGCCCTCCTGCATCAGGTAAATCTCAATTGCCTCAACTATTTCCTTGTCGTCATCACAAACTAATATTGTCATATTATCCTCCTTCTATGAATTTTGAACAGAAACCTTCTCCTGCCGTTAGTCAGCTATATTTTATCAGATTATCTACTTTGTTTTTCTTAAAATCTGCTTAATATTACCCACTTTTAAATATAAGCCAAAAAGCAGCCGTTCTGTTTTGAACTGCTGCTTTATATTACATAGGTGTGTTTCATTTCCCTTTATTTCCGGTGATGCTCTGCCACATTCTGTGGATACCGTCTGTGAGCTCCTTTCCCTCCTTTGTGTTGATAACAGGTGGATTGCCGGCTTTTCTGCTTATTGCCTTATAATCCTCATCAACAGACGATTTTGAGCCGGCAGCCTTGGCTTCATCCTTATCATTGCTATGATTTAATCCGGCATCAGGTGTATCGTCTGCAAGCTTCACTTCACCCACTACACCATCTCCCAGGTCCTCGCCCTCAGCAAGTCCCAGTTTTCTGATATAATCCATATTTACCTTGATTTCAGTCTGTCTGTTTGCATAGATGGACTTCTCTTCATTGTCAATAGTACGCTCCTCTACAGGTTTACCTGCATTTTTCTGACGTTCTATCTCCTTATTTCTGTCATCGATAATCTTAAGATACTTCTCCGTATCGGACAAATCCTGAAGCTGTCCCTTGAGCTCATACTGGTTAGTTTTAACTATCTTCTCCTGCTCTGCAATCTTATCCTTCATATTCTTGCACAGCTTTTCAAGTGACTCGTTGGTATCATTGATGATATCACGCACTCTTGAAAGCGCCTCATCCGTATAGATAACCGATGCTGCATACACATCCTCAGCCTTTCTGCTTGCATCCCAGACTATCTGATCCCCCTTCTTTCTGAACTCTCTCTCTGCGTGATTGCGACTCTGTTCAGTAAGCTCATACTCATCCTGTATTGCATATATACACTTATTCAGCTCAGCAAGTAAATCTATCATTTGCTGCTTGTTTATGATCACCCTGCTCGGCTCCGGCTTATACGGCTCCGCCTTTGAGAGCATGATATGAATTTCTCTTAGTACCTTTTCTGTTTTATCGTTCGCATTCATTTTCTATTTCCTCGGATTTAAATTAACATTATAACTATTCAGGGTGGTTATGAATACTCACCACTTACCCATATTTTATATGAAAATCCGCTTCTCGTAAATAGCCAAATGAATAATAGTAGTTACTATAATTAAATCAATCCCGCTGCCGCATTTCTCAGTTCATCTGCCGCATGCTTTATCTCGGCAGCCTGCTCTTCGCTCACATTTCCGGGCTTTGTCCTTGAAATAAGCTTCTTCACATATGAAAGTGACGATTTCACACTCTTTTTCTGTGCGCTGTCCATAGCCTTTCTTTTTTCCTTGTCAGCCATGACATTTTCCACCTGTCGCACAAGCGTATCAGCCTCACTTCTTGCATCAATATAAGCCTTTCTTTGTCCGTCTGTTGCCTCATACTCCTGTGCCTCGCGGATTGCCTGCTCAATCTCAGAATCAGACAAATTTGAGCTTGCGGTAATCGTAATCTCCTGATGCTTTCCTGTGCCCAGGTCCTTTGCAGAAACCTGCACAATGCCGTTTGCATCTATATCAAACGTCACCTCTATCTGCGGCACACCTGCCGGAGCCGGCTTGATGCCCTTTAGCCTGAAGTTTCCAATCAGCTTATTGTCCCTTGCAAACTGCCTCTCACCCTGCAGTACCTTTATATCCACAGAGGTCTGGAAGCTTCCTGCAGTTGTAAAAATCTGGCTGTATCTCGTAGGAATAGTCGTATTTCTGTCAATTATTTTGGTTGAGACACCACCAACTGTCTCAATTCCGAGTGAAAGCGGTGTGACATCCATCAGTATAATCTCTGCCGCACTGCTGCCTGCGACAATTGCTCCACCGAGCTTGCCGCCCTGTACTGCTGCACCGAGTGCCACGCACTCGTCAGGATTTAGGTTGTGTGAAGGCTCTTTTCCTGTAATTCTTCTGACCTCCTCAACAACAGCCGGCACACGTGTAGAGCCTCCTACCAACAGCACCATTCCAAGCTCTGCTGCGGAAATCCCCGCATCTGAAAGTGCCTGATTGACAGGAATAGCAGTTCTCTCCACCAGATCCTTTGTTATCTCATTAAACTCAGCCCTTGTGAGGTTCATCTCCATGTGGACCGGCTGTCCCTTTACAGTGGTGATAAACGGCAGGTTGATAGTGGTTGAGGATGAGGATGAAAGCACCTTTTTTGCCTTCTCAGCCTCCTCCCTGACACGCTGCATAGCAGTATTATCCTTTCTCAGATCCACATTCTGCTGTCTGTAAAACTCTGTGACAAGATAATTCGTGATTCTCTCATCAAAATCATCTCCACCCAGATGATTATCACCGGCTGTGGCAAGCACCTCTATCAGATTGTCCCCTATTTCGATAACAGACACATCGAAGGTTCCTCCTCCGAGGTCGTAGACAAGAATTTTCTGCTGCTGTCCGTGGTCCAGTCCGTATGCGAGTGCCGCAGAGGTTGGCTCATTTATGATTCGAAGCACATTAAGCCCCGCAATCCTTCCTGCATTCTTAGTTGCCTGCCTCTGCGCATCCGAAAAATATGCAGGAACTGTGATTACAGCGTCTGTCACTGCCTCTCCAATATAGTCCTCTGCATCCTTTTTCAGCTTTCTGAGAATCATAGAAGAAATCTCAGGAGCTGAATACAGCTTTCCGTCCACCTTTGCCCTGAAATCGCTTCCCATCTGTCTCTTTATTGAGAAAAATGTCCTGTCCACATTGACTGCTGCCTGCCTCTTTGCAGCCTCGCCAACCAGTCGCTCTCCATTCTTTGTAAAAGCCACTACAGACGGAGTTGTTCTCTGACCCTCGCTGTTAGTTATGACTACCGGCTGATTGTTCTCCAATACTGCCACACAGCTGTTTGTTGTTCCTAAATCTATACCTATAACCTTACCCATGATTTTCCTCACTGTTTTTTATATTTAAGTCTCATAAATAATTGCTTTTTATGACTTACTATTTCATCCTAATACTACTTTAAGCTTCGAAAATTCACTCGTCAAGGCATGAGGCTGTTATTTCAGAGAATGTTTATATTTTTAATTTTTGTATAACAACATAACAACAAAGACACCGCCGAAGCAGTGCCTTTGTTGATTAGTTTATAGATTGGATTAAATGATAATTGAGGATTGCTTATTCACTTACTTTTTTCTTGAGTAATCCGAGTAATCCACATGCAATGAAGGCTCCGATTACTAATGCTACAAGATACATTAACGGATTTCCGATTGTAGGTACTACGAAGATTCCTCCGTGAGGTGCCATGAGTGTACATCCAAATGCCATTGAAAGTCCACCTGCCACTGCTGAACCAACTGCACATGCCGGAAGGACATGAAGCGGATCAGATGCTGCGAATGGGATTGCACCCTCTGTGATAAATGATAATCCCATGATAAAGTTCGTAGGTCCTGCCTTTCTCTCCTCTGCTGTGAACTTGTTCTTGAAGAAGATTGTTGCAAGAGCGATTGCGAGTGGTGGAACCATACCACCAATCATAACTGCTGCCATGATATTGTAGTTTCCGGCAGCGATTGAAGCTGTACCAAATACATAAGCGGCTTTGTTTACAGGGCCACCCATATCTATTGCCATCATTCCTCCGAGAAGTACTCCGAGAACTACTGCGCTTGCACCGTTAAGTCCATTAAGACCGTTGTTGATAGCTGTATTTAAAGCTCCGATTGGAGGCTCAACTACAAACTGCATTATAACGCCTATGAGGAATATACCAAGCAGCGGATAAAGAAGAACCGGCTTCACACCATCAAGACTCTCAGGAAGCTTAGAGAATATCTTCTTTAAGAGATTTACAATATATCCTGCAACGAAACCTGCAACCAGTGCTCCAAGGAAGCCTGATGTACCGTTTGCTGCGATTGAACCGCCTACGAAACCAACTGCAAGACCCGGACGGTCAGCAATACTCATAGCGATAAAGCCTGCAAGGATAGGAAGCATAAATCCAAATGCTGTTCCACCGATTCCCTTAAACAATGCTGCGCCCTGTGTAATAGTACCGAAATTTGCTCTCTGGTCAGCCGGCAGTGAATTAAGGTCAACACTGAATCCATCGATAAGGAACGCGATTGCGATAAGGATACCACCACCAACTACGAACGGAAGCATATGTGAAACACTGTTCATCAGATGCTTGTAAATCTGATGTCCAATGCTCTCCTTTCCACCAATAGATGAATGTGAAGCCTCTTTTTTACCTGATGCCTTAAATACAGGAGCATCACCGGCAGCAATTCTCTTTACGAGCTCCTCTGTCTTATTTATTCCGTCAGAAACCTGACACTCAATAACCTTCTTTCCGTCAAAACGGTCTGTAGGCACATTTGTATCACATGCAACGATAACACCGGTAGCCTTTGCAATCTCATCATCTGTGAGTACATTTTTAGCTCCGGCTGAGCCTCTTGTCTCAACCTTTACCTGATATCCCAGCTCCTTGGCCTTTTTCTCAATAGCCTCAGCAGCCATATAAGTATGGGCAATTCCTGTAGGACAGGCTGTAACTGCAACGATAAATACATCGTCCTTCTTCACCTCAACAGGTTCCTTTGTCTCCTTTGCAGCCTCCTTCTCATCCTTTGCCTTTTCAGCACTGTCGATGATATTTAAAAACTCATCTACTGAGCCGGCATTGATAAGAGAATTTGTAAACTGCTCGTCCATCAGCATAACAGAGAGCTTGCTGAGCACCTGAAGATGCACATTGTCCTCTGTGTTTGGTGCAGCGATAAGGAAAATAATCTTTGCAGGTGTACCGTCGAGTGATTCAAAGTCAACCCCGTCCTTTACAACCATTGCCGCAAGACCTGCTTTAGTAACAGCATCAGACTTACAATGAGGAATTG
>OGPD01001423.1_pt1 | contig 19148 bp, 10 predicted proteins | sample 1552861 | NCBI WGS metagenome assembly OGPD01 (sample SAMEA2580280, study PRJEB22360) | human gut metagenome | biome: human gut; feature: human-associated habitat; material: faeces | place: Denmark | collected 2008/2010
ACTTCGAGTACCTATGTGACCCAAGGCGGGACCCGAAAAGAGGCCACTCCGCTAGTGGATACCGACTGGGAAGTGGCATACGACCAGTTTGTACTTGCCGGTAATAAGAATACGACGGCTTATCGTCCGCAGAAGGCGGGAGAAACAGCTTTTGTTGTGGACAAGAATACCGGGGCACTTTCTTCCCTGACTTTGGATGGAAAGGAATTGCTGGCTGCACCAATCACTTTGAGCCTGTTCCGTCCGGCTACGGATAATGATAACCGGGATAGGAACGGAGCCCGTCTGTGGCGCAAGGCCGGTTTGAACAATCTGACACAGAAAGTGGTATCACTGAAAGAAGAAAAGACATCGGCAACGGTCCGTGCTGAGATTCTTAATGGGAAAGGACAGAAAGTAGGAATGGCGGATTTTGTTTATGCACTCGACAAGAACGGGGCATTGAAGGTTCGTACCACCTTCCAGCCGGATACGGCGATTGTGAAGTCGATGGCTCGTCTGGGGCTGACCTTCCGCATGGCAGATGCTTATAATCAAGTATCTTATCTGGGACGTGGCGATCATGAAACGTATATCGACCGCAACCAGTCCGGTAGGATAGGACTGTATGATACGACGGTAGAACGGATGTTCCACTATTACGCTACCCCACAATCTACAGCTAACCGGACAGATGTACGCTGGGCGAAACTGACGGATCAGGCAGGCGAAGGTGTCTTTATGGAATCGAATCGTCCTTTCCAGTTTAGTATCATTCCTTTCTCGGATGTATTATTAGAGAAGGCGCACCACATTAATGAACTGGAGCGTGATGGAATGATAACCATACATCTGGATGCCGAACAGGCAGGAGTAGGTACGGCTACCTGCGGACCGGGTGTATTGCCGCAATATCTGGTACCGGTGAAAAAGCAGAGTTTTGAATTTACGCTTTATCCGGTAAAATAGCCTGAAACTGATTGCATTTGGATAGAAATATTGCATTGAGATAGAATATAGGGGAGCGAATGGCATGGATTTAGCGAAGTTTAATGAAAAGCGCTTCGGGAAAGCCATGAAATTTGCTCCTTTATATTTATCTTTGTCTCATTAGCATTAAATCAATATTTATTATGATGAACAAACTACTAACTTCTCTCTTATTATCTTCTGTGATAACGTTGGGCGGATGTGGACTGACGAAAGAAAACTACTATGTGAAGCATGTTGAATTTCCACAGGATGCAACCCTCGAACAAAAAATCGATATGGCAGCAAGGCTGGTTCCTACCCCCCAGCAGGCTGCGTGGCAACAAATGGAGCTAACTGCTTTTCTGCATTTCGGTATCAACACATTCACCGGACGCGAATGGGGCGATGGTCAGGAAGACCCTGCTATCTTTAACCCTACAGAGCTGGATGCAGAACAATGGGTGCGCACCTTGAAAGACGCCGGATTTAAAATGGTACTTCTCACGGCAAAGCATCATGACGGCTTTTGTCTGTGGCCTACAGCTACCACGAAACATTCGGTAGCCTCTTCCCCTTGGAAAAACGGTCAGGGCGACGTAGTGAAAGAACTGCGTAACGCTTGCGATAAATATGATATGAAATTCGGAGTCTACCTCTCTCCGTGGGACCGGAATGCGGAATGCTACGGAGATTCTCCTAAATACAACGAATTCTTTATTCGGCAATTAACGGAATTACTTACTAATTACGGCGAAGTGCACGAAGTGTGGTTTGACGGCGCAAACGGAGAAGGACCGAACGGAAAGAAACAAATCTATGACTGGGATGCGTTCTACAAGACTATCCAACAGTTGCAGCCGAAAGCGGTGATGGCAATTATGGGCGATGATGTCCGTTGGGTAGGTAATGAAAAAGGATTGGGACGCGAAACGGAATGGAGTGCAACGGTGCTGACTCCGGGCATTTATGCTCGTTCCGAAGAAAACAACAAACGACTGGGCGTCTTTAGCAAAGCCGAAGATTTAGGAAGCCGTGCGATGCTAGAAAAGGCAACGGAGTTATTCTGGTATCCTTCGGAAGTAGACGTGTCTATCCGTCCGGGATGGTTTTATCATGCGGAAGAAGACAGCAAAGTGAAATCCTTAAAACATCTGGCTGATATCTATTTCCAATCGGTAGGCTATAACTCGGTGCTCTTGCTGAATATTCCTCCCGACCGCAGAGGATTGATTAATGAAGCGGATGTGCAGCGGTTGAACGAATTTGCTGCTTATCGGGAGAAGATATTTACGAACAACCGGGTAGAGAAAGGAAGAAAAGACTGGGAGGCTGTTTCCGGCAGTGAAACTGTTTATTCCTTGAAACCGGAGTCGGAAATCAACGTTGTGATGTTGCAGGAAGATATCACGAAAGGGCAACGGGTGGAGTCTTTTACCGTAGAGGCATTGACGGAACAAGGCTGGCAGGAAGTGGCGAAAGGAACGACTGTAGGCTATAAGCGTATGGTTCGTTTTCCGGCAGTAAAGGCTACCCAGCTTCGGGTGAAGATCAACGAATGTCGTCTGACGGCTCACATCAGTCAGGTGGCAGCCTACTATGCAGACCCTTTGGAAGAAGAGAACCGGACGGAAAACTGGAACAATCTGCCTCGTGCTTCATGGAAACAGGTGGCTGCTTCTCCGTTGACCATTGATTTGGGCAAAGAAGTCGAAATCTCCGCATTTACTTATGCGCCTCTGAAAGCGGAAGCGAAACCGACGATGGCTTTCCGTTACAAATTCTACGTGAGCGCAGATGGCAAGAACTGGAAGGAAGTGCCTGCCAACGGTGAGTTCAGCAATATCATGCATAATCCGTTGCCGCAGACTGTCACTTTCGGTCAGAAGGAAAAGGCACGCTTTATCAAGCTGGAAGCTACCACCCCTACGGCTACAACGGCGCAAGTAGAAATGAATGAAATCGGAGTGACCGTAGCTCCTTGACGAAGCTTTGAATTTTAACTTAATAAGTACATCACTTTGAGAATAGATACTTATTCATTCTAACCTAATAATTATCAAAAGACAAAATGAGAAAAGAATTTTATGGTATATTACCTTTAGCGTTAACTTCCTGTCTGGCTTCTCAGGCCACTGCTCAGGAGAAACAGACCCAGCGTCCGAATGTTGTTTTTATCTATGCAGACGATATCGGTTACGGCGATTTGAGTTGTAACGGAGCCAAGACTATTCATACTCCTAATGTGGAACGTCTTGCCAAAATGGGAGTACGTTTTACCAATGCGCACAGTGCGGCTGCCACCAGTACGCCTTCCCGTTATGCGATGCTGACCGGCGAATATGCATGGCGCAAAGCCGGAACAGGTATTGCTGCCGGAGACGCTGCGGCTATCATCCGTCCGGAACGCTATACAATGGCGAACCTGTTCAAGGATGCCGGATACAACACCGGAGTCGTAGGCAAATGGCATCTGGGACTGGGCGACAAGGGCGGAGAACAAGACTGGAACAAGCCTTTGCAGCCGGGAACGAATGATATCGGCTTCGAATATTCCTTTATCATGGCAGCTACGGGCGACCGCGTGCCTTGTGTATTTGTAGAGAATGATCAGGTGATCAACCTTGATCCGAATGACCCGATTCAGGTGAGTTACAAAGCGAACTTTCCGGGAGAACCTACCGGGAAGGACAATCCGGAGTTGCTGAAAATGCATCCTTCTCACGGACACGACCAGAGTATCGTGAACGGTATTTCCCGTATCGGATATATGAAGGGCGGAAAGTCGGCTCTCTGGCAGGATGAGAAGATTGCGGAGACGCTGACAGGAAAAGCTGTTTCCTTTATTGAAGGACACAAGTCTGCTCCTTTCTTCCTGTATTTTGCCACGCAGGATGCGCATGTTCCCCGTGTTCCGTCTCCACAGTTCGCAGGAAAGAGCGGCATGGGACCTCGCGGCGATTGTCTGCTCGAATTTGACTGGTCGGTAGGCGAGATTCTGAATGCACTCGAACGACTGGGATTGGATAAGAATACACTGGTGATTCTTTCCAGTGATAACGGTCCGGTAGTGGACGACGGATATAAGGATCAGGCAGTGGAATTGCTAGGCGATCATACTCCGGGCGGCATTTATCGCGGAGGAAAGTACAGTTCGTTCGAAGCGGGTACACGTATTCCTTGTATCTGGAGCTGGCAGGGTGTGATCCGTCCGGGAACAGTTTCGGATGCATTGCTCTGTCAGATAGACTGGTTTGCTACTTTTGCTGAAATGCTGAATGTCCGCTTGCCGGAAGGTGCGGCACCGGATAGTGAACCGATGCTGAAAGCGTGGACAGGCAAGCAAAAGAAGGGACGCGAATGGCTGGTACTTCAGAATGCACAGAATAACCTGTCGGTGACAGACGGAAGATGGAAATATCTTCGTCCGGGAAATGGACCGGCATATCTGAAAGCAGTGAATATCGAGTTGGGAAACAGTAAGGAACCGCAGCTTTACGATCTGAAGAAAGATCCGAAAGAAAAGAATAATGTGGCGGGTCAGAATCCGGAACTGGTAAAGAAGATGGCAGCACAGTTGGAGAAAATTGTAGATGGACGCTACGGTCTGCCACTATAAAAGAAATGCTTAGAGAGTAGCAGTGGGACTGGCGGTCTTGATTTCTAGTAAATCGGACGCCAGTCTTTTTTTTAAACCAAACGTAGGTTTTCACTGTTATCTTTCTATATAAATGATATATAAAGAAAGAGCTTATGTTAGTAGTCGATTTAGGAAAATGGATGAACAAAATCCTGATAGATTGGGGGATAGATGCGAAGGTTGCCGATCGTTTTGATGAAACAATTATTGCTATACTGATGATAGCCATTGCTGTAGGGGTGGACTATCTTTGTCAGGCAATTCTAGTGGGAGGAATGAGGCAGTATACCCGCAGGAAACCGCATCTTTGGAATACATTGCTGATGAAACGTAAAGTGTTTCATAATCTGATTCATACGATTCCCGCCATCCTTGTCTATGCCCTGTTGCCGATGGCTTTCATGCGTGGCAAGGAACTGCTGGTTATTTCGCAGAAGGCTTGTGCCATTTATATCATCTTTTCTTTGCTGCTGGCTATCAATGGGATTCTGCTGATGATCATGGATATTTACGATGGAAAGGAGACAATGAAGAACCGACCGATGAAAGGATTCATTCAAGTACTTCAGGTACTTTTGTTTTTTATCGGGGGGATTGTGATTATCTCTATCCTTGTAAATAAATCGCCTGCCAGTCTGTTTGCGGGACTGGGTGCTTCGGCAGCCATCCTGATGCTGGTATTCAAGGATTCCATTTTGGGATTTGTGGCAGGTATTCAGCTTTCTGCCAATGATATGGTGCGTCCGGGAGACTGGATCACGCTTCCTTCCGGTGCCGCGAATGGTACGGTGCAGGAGATTACGCTTAACACGGTCAAGATTCAGAACTTTGATAATACGATTTCTACGGTTCCGCCTTATACGCTGGTCAGCAGTCCTTTTCAGAACTGGCGTGGCATGAAGGATTCCGGTGGGCGGCGGGTGATGAAGAATATTACACTGGACCTGACGACACTCCAGTTTTGTACGCCGGAGATGCTCGACCGTTATCGGAAAGAGATTCCACTGATGGCGGATTATCAGCCGGAGGAAGGAGTGGTGCCCACCAATTCACAGGTTTATCGGGTGTATATCGAGCGGTATCTTTGCAGTCTGCCGGTGGTGAATCAGGATTTGGATTTGATTATCAGTCAGAAAGAGGCTACCATGTACGGAGTACCTATTCAGGTTTATTTCTTTTCCCGCAATAAGGTGTGGAAAGAGTACGAGCGGATTCAGTCGGATATCTTCGACCATTTGCTGGCGATGGTGCCGAAGTTCGACTTGAAGGTATACCAGTATTCTGACTAACTCCCTAGGGGACATCTTTGCCAACGGCTTGGCACAACTGTGCCACGCCTGTGGCACGGCCGTGCCAAGCTGTTGGCATAGTTGTGCCAAAGCGTTGGCACAAGTCTTTCGCAGGGATGTTACGGATGATGCTCCGGTATGTCCCGTTAGTTAGCAAGGAAGGTCGTTAAAAGTCCGGACCGTTTCTAGCTTCTTTCATCAGTCGTTCGAAGCGTTTTACGATATCGGGATGTTGCGCAGCCACATCGTGTTCTTCTCTGATGTCCGTTTCCAGATTATAAAGCTGCATTTGCGTATTGCCTTTCCGGATGTCCGTGATGATTCCTTTCCATTTTCCCATGCGGATTGCTTTGTTGCCAATCCTTGGGTCAGGATATTCCCAATATAAATAAGTGTGTTCTTTTTGTTTCCCTTTTTTGCCGAGCAATGTGGGCAGAAAGCTGATTCCGTCCGTTGGCGGACAAGTGATGCCTGCCAGTTCTGCCAGCGTAGGCATTACGTCCTGAAAAGCGCAGATGTGGTCACTTTGCGTACCGGGTTTTATTTTGCCGGGCCATGTGATAATGGCGGGGACACGGATACCTCCTTCATGCAAGAAACATTTGCCCCATCCGTATGCTGAATTGAAAGGTCCCCCGCTGTTGAACCAGGGAGAATCGCTGCCTCCGTTGAACGTAGGACCATTATCTGAAGTAAACACAATCAAGGTATTTTCGTACAGATGTTCCGCTTTCAGTTTTTCGATCAGTTGGCCGATCTGCTCGTCGAAATAACTGATCATAGCCGCATAGGTAGCATGCGGATACCGGCAGGGCAGATATCCCGCTTGTCCGGTGTGAGGGCTCTGTCCAACAGGCTTTTCGTCTCCGAATTTCTCTACATAATGCTGTACCCAGCGTTCGGGTGCCTGAAGCGAGACGTGCGGCAGGGGAGTGGTCCACATCAGGAAAAACGGTTTGCGTTTATTGGCATCGACAAATCCCATCAGTTCATCGAATATCAGATCGTTGGCATATTCCTTTTGCGTATATTTAGCGTAGCTGGCTAGATCGTTCGGATCGGCACCTTTATCCAGAGGGCTTCGGTGAGGGTCTGTCACTTTGTTGGACAGGTAGACACGTTCTTCGTCATTATACAGAAAAGGAGGATAGTATGTGTGCGACTGGCGCTGGCAATTGTATCCGTAGAATCGGTCGAATCCCTGTTTGTTGGGAGTTCCTTCGGAACCCGGATACCCCAGTCCCCACTTGCCGAAACATCCGGTGGTATATCCCGCTTGTTGCATCATTCGCCCGATAGTCATCGTGTTCGCCTGTAGGGGGAATTGCCCTTCCAGCTCTTTATGAACGTACACCGAGTCGTAGTTGTTTACTGCTCCGCGTTCGGCTAACTCATTGTTGAAGCGGATTTGCGCATGACCGGAGTGCATACCTGTCATCAGTACGCAGCGTGCCGGAGCTGATACGGGGGAACCGGAATAATGTTGTGTCAGTTTGATGCCTTCGCTGCATAAACGGTCGATATGGGGTGTTTCTATTTTGTCTTGTCCGAAGCAGCCGATATCTCCATATCCCAGATCGTCCATTAAAATATAGATAACGTTGGGAGATGCGGGTTGGGTTTGTCCGTGCAGGTAACCGCTGCACAGGGCGGGTATTGCGATCAATAAATTTCTTTTGTTCATGATGTTCTTTTTTTTAATCCCATTTATAATCTTTCGTTACATCTTCTTTCAGAGCCGGTCCGAATTCGAATCCAGCTTCTTCGAACCATGCTTTGCGGTGAAGGATGTTCCGGTAGAACCGGTCGAAGTCAAGCGCTTCCCCCTCGTGCCACATCTGTTCGGACAGAGCGAGGATGCGGGGGAAAAGTCGTCGGTCTATCATTCGTTCCGTGACTCCGTCGTCGGTCCATAATGCGCAGCTCATACCAAGTATCAGAGGATTTTTCTCGCTGATGGCTTTGTCGGAAGGGTTGTTCAGATAGACATCTTTCAAGTCGAACGTACGTGCTTCCGTATATCCTTTCCACGGGGTGACGGGGAAGTTCAGATACGTATAGTAGTTGGAACTGCAAATGACCGGATAATGGTGTTTGACGGCGTTTCTGAGTGCGAGGTCTTTGTGTCCCCGATAGTTCCACCACTGGATAACGGTATTGTCCGGCAACGGGTAGCCGTCATGATAGACTACGTCGCCCCAGAAGATGGCTTTCCGTCCTTTCGACTTCAGATAGTTTGCCATTTGCGCAGAGAACCATAGCTGGAGGTCGTGACTGTCTTTGAGTCCTTCTGTGGTAATCCTTTTCCGGCAATCCGGGCATTGATCCCAGTTGCCTTTCGGGGCTTCGTCTCCGCCCAGATGTATGTAGGGAGAAGGAAAGAGGGCGCATACTTCATCCAGTACGTTTTTCAGGAAACGGAGAGTTCCGTCTTTTCCTGCACAAAATATGTTCTGGGTAAATCCGCTTTGCGGTATCTCTACCGGCAATCCGAAACAACCGAGCTCCGGATAGGCAGAGAGAGCAGCTTCGGCATGGCCCGGCATATCTATTTCGGGGACGATGGTGATATTCCGTTGACGGGCATATTCGATGATGTCCCGTATTTCTTCCTGTGTATAGAATCCCTGCTGTTCTTCTCCTTTGCCTACCGAACCGCCAGTCCGGGTGAGGTGCGGATATTGCTTGATTTCGATGCGCCATCCCAGTCCTTCTGTCAGATGCCAGTGGAAGTAGTTCATTTTGAGCAGTGAAGCCATGTCGATATACTTTCTGATGGTGGCAATCTTCTGGAACTGACGTCCGGAGTCCAGTAAGAAGCAGCGCCACTGTGTGCGGGGATAGTCTGTCACGCTTGCGCAGGCAAAGGTGATAGATCCTGCTGAACCGGCTACCCATTGGCGTAGCGTTTGTACGGCATAGGTGAATCCTCCTTTGTCGGAGGCGCTGATTACCATCTGTTGCGGATGAATCCTGATCCGGTAACCTTCGGGGGGCAGGGATGAGTCGGTTATCCAGCAGATATCGGCTTTGGATTCTTTTTTTTGCCATTTGATGGGAGTGTGGGAGAGTACTTCTTCTCGAAAAAGGTTTAGATAAAAAGCGGTAGTGTCTTCGGCGTACATAGAAACCTTTTTCCCTAAAATCAGGTTGCCTGTCTGCATTTCTACTTGATTGGGGGTAGGAAATACGATTTGGGCGCGGACGGCGACTGTGTACGATAGAAGAAAGAGAGCTGTAAAAATTAGGTGCTTCATGGGGTACAGTGTGTTTATTTAGATTTTGTAAGAGTCGGCAAAAGGATTACCCGTATTAGTCTGATGTCTCAAAAATACGAATAAATTTCAAGTACTCAATTATTCTTTTGAGTAAACTTACGAAATCAATACAGTTAAAAAGGGAAGAGGCAGTGTCAAATATCAAGGTCTTTCAGCCACGCTAATGACGAAATGCTTGTCCTGTCATTGGGATGACTGTCAAGAAGAGCCAATATTTGCCACAGCCTCTTCCGGTTAGTTCCGGATTATCCGGTTGGTGATGGATTACCGGTTAATTTCCTTCCTCCCATCCCGGATTCTGTTCGAGTTGGGGATTCAGTACCCGTTCGTTGCGTGGAATAGGATTGAGGTAATAGTAATCCGGCCATAGATGATTCTGTTTCGGATGGAATTCGAGATATCCTTCGGAGCCGCCGCCGTCGATAGTCACATTGGTTCCTGCCGTGAAGTCGGATGCACGTACGTATTGTCCGAGTTTCTTCTTCAGTGCATAGTGGCATTTCTTCCATCTTCTCAGGTCGTCGAAACGGAATCCTTCGGAGAACAGTTCGATGCGTCGTTCCCGTCGTATTTCCCATAATAGCGGACTCACTTCGTAGTCGTTGGGATAATCCGGATTTCCGAGATCACGTTTCGGGTCGAAGGCTGAGTTTATTTCCGAGACTTTCATGAGTTTTACATTGGCACGCGGGCGCAGTTTGTTGATTGTGGCGTCGGCAACTGTCTGGTCAAACTCGCCGAGTTCGCACATGGCTTCCGCGTAGTTCAGCATGACTTCTTCGATGCGGAAGATAGGCATATCTGTCTCTTCATTTCGTTGGCTACCCATGCTCAGGTAGCAGCAATAGTATTTCCAGTTGTTATATCCGAAGGCAGACTTGTACCACGGCTGGTTCTCCAGATAGAAGTCAAAGTGAGGCGATGCACCCAGAATACCACCGTCATATCCTTGACGGAATGGCAATAACTTCTGTCGTTCCTTGCTGGTGCCGTACCCGATTCCCATGCGGACGGTGAGGCTGTCGATAAAACTGCGGTCTTTGGAGTTATCCGTAAATTTCCATTTATTGTCCCAGGCTGTGCTGGAAGCCGAACGGTCTACCCGGTAAGGAGGAGTGACGTGCAGCCACAAACGATGGTCACGGTTGCTGAACTCGTCGTATATATCCTTGTCACCCAGATAGGCGTCACTCGTCCAGCGTGGCTTTCCGTCCGTGCACAGGTAACTGTCCACTAAGTCGCGGGTCGGATTGTAAAAGGAGGTAGCGGTCGTTCCCCCGATGCTGACAGCGTGCACTACACCGACAGCATCCGAATATTCTCTGTACAGAATGACGCCGGTAACATCTTTCAGTTCCAGTGAACAGAACAGATCGTCGTAGCAGTCCGCCACGTTCGGATAAGTCTGCATCAGTTCGGCGGATACCCGTTTGCATTCCCGCAGATAAGTTTCGGCGTTGTTGAGTCCGTGATATTTACGCCAGGTACCTTCGAAAAGGCAGAAACGGGAGAGTAAAGCCTGTACACAAGCCTTGTTGATGGTGTTTCTGCCTTCTCCGTTCACGTTGATATTCTTTTCGGCAAATTGCAGGTCTTCCAGAATGTGACCGGCTATTTCATCTCTGGAGGCACGAGGGCCTTTGATCAGTTCTGTTTCGTCGTCGCTCAGCACATGATCAATCCAGGGTACGCCACCGTAAGCCGACAGGAGAGACAGGTAGCGGTAACTACGGAAAAAGTAACCGACGGAACGCCAGTTCGCCTTTTCTACATCCGTCATTTTCGAACCGTCAATGCGGTCGAGCATCAGGTTGACCCGCCGGATATAACTGTAATAGTTCCAGGAAGTATTGTCTTTTTTGTCGGGGATGGTCACCAGTTTTCTGATCCAGTTGCTTTCGCTGGTTCCTCTTGTCTGGTTGTACGAGATGTCGTCCGTAGAATTTTCCGAGCCATAGCCCAATGAAGGCAGGGTTTCATACAATCCCCAGGCGTATGCCTTGAAATTGTCGTATGTTTCAAAAGCCGTTTCGGCAGTCGGGTCTCCCAAAGGATACCTTTCCAAGAAATCGTTATTGAGACAGCTTGCTAACAAAACTGTACATATAAAGATTAAATATTTTCTCATAATACATTGGTTATTAGAATGTAACATTGATACCGAAAGAGAATTTTCTCATGAACGGATATTCCCAGGCACCTTTTGACAGCATATCGGTTTCCAGTCCTTCCGGCAGGTAATCCCACGTGTAGAGGTTCTCTCCGCTGAAGAATACTTTCACATCGTCGAAGTAGAGACGCTGGGACCATACTTTGGGCAAGGTATAGGAAAGCGTGATGTTTTGCAGTTTCAGGTAAGAGGCGTTGGCGAGATACTTCGACTGTTTCCAGTGGTTGTAGCTTGTGTTTACCCCGTCGTTGGAATACACGCGCGGATAATAAGCATTGGTGTTAGTCGGAGTCCAGAAGTCGAGAGTTTCTTTGAACAGGCTTCCCCAGCCTCCGGTAGGCCATGCGATCTGGTCGGTGCGCCAATAATCCCGTTTGCCTACGCCTCGGAGGAAGATAGAGAGGTCGAGTCCTTTCCAGCTGATTCCTGCGGTGATGCCGTAGTGGAAACGCGGAGTCGAGTTACCGATGATACGCTGGTCGCCGGGATTGTCGGCGGTTCCTTCGCCGCTCCAGATGGTTTCGGTATCGTCATCGAAGTTCTTATACAGCACGTCTCCCGGAAAAACTTTTCCTGCTCCTTTCGGAATGGGGATTCCCGGTTTTAGTGTACCATCTGCGTTGAAGTCGTCTTCCGTGTAGAAGCGGTCGGTGACATATCCCCAGATTTCTCCCATTTTCATGCCTTTGCGGTAAATCTTGTCGCCTAGCAGGTTGGTCTCATTATTGTATTTCGTGATTTCACTTTGTGAGTCGTACAGGTTGAATCCGATCCGGTAGCTCCAGTCCTTGTTGATGCGGTCTCTCCAGTTCAGTTCCAGTTCCCAGCCGTACGTCTTCAGGTCAGCGGCGTTCTGTTTGGCGGCGGTGGCTCCCACTACCCACGGTAGGTCCATACCGGGTGCCAGCATCCCTTTGGTGTCGCGGCGATACCAGTCGAAAGTACCGTTAAAGCGGTTGTCGAAGAATCCGAAATCGACTCCGAAGTCCAGTGTATATACCTTTTCCCACGAGAAACTGCTGCTGACCATTGCCGGTGCATTCAGTGTAGTCGTCTTTTGTCCGTCCACCAGCCATTCCGTCAGGTAAGGTGACATGGAAGGGATGTAGGGATAGTTTTCCGGAGTGTTGTCCGGCTTCAGTATGATCTGGTTGCCGATAGAGCCCCATGAGGCACGTAGTTTCAAGTTTGACAGGAAGCTTTTGGTATTCTTCATGAATGCTTCTTCCGAAATGCGCCATCCGGCGGAGAAGGAAGGGAAGAAACCGAAACGGCTGTCTTTCGGGAAACGGGATGTACCGTCGTAGCGTCCGTTGGCTTCGAACATGTATTTACCGTCGTAAGTGTAATTGACACGGTAGAACAAACCTCTGATAGCATATTCATCGAAACTGTCGGTGACGGATGCCGTTCCGGTAGAACCGGAGAGCGACGGCAGATTTTCCAGTAATACGTCCGTGCGCTGCGACCATTGCGATTCCTTATGACTCTCTTCCTGATTGTAACCACCCATAATAGAGATATCATGTTTACCTATTGAAAAGTCGTAATTGGCGAATGCGTTAATAGCGTTGTAATTGGTGAAACCTTGCGTCAGGGCATAACGTGAGTTCTCTACATTGTTCAGCAGCCCTGTAAAGTTGAATCCTATATACTTGTATTTGTTGACGTACATCCGGTTGTACTCGGTGATCCGGTTGTAGGTATATTCACCTGTTATTTTCAGTCCTTTCAGCGGAGAGATGATGACACGTCCCAAAGTACGCAGGTTGGTCTTCTTGATCACCCTCGGTTCTCCGTAGCGTACGAAAGTAGCGGACGTTTCGGCAGGATATTCGATGCCGTCTTGTTCGTATGGCAGGATGTTGTGGTAGGACGGCAAGTACATGGCACTTCCCCAGACACCGTTTCGTCCGCCTTGCTCCACTTTGTTCTGGGTGGAGTTCGCGTATCTGATATCCAGTTGGGTGGTCAGCCACTTGTTTACGTCGACACTCAGGAAGCTGGACATATTGATACGGTCAAATTTGTCTTTGTCCGTTACCAGAATGCCGTCCTCACCGGTATATCCCAGGCTTAGTCGGTAGCTGGTACGCTGGCTGCCTCCCGATACGGAGAAGCTGTGGTTCTGCATGAATCCGAAGTTATCCATCATATCGGCAAACATATCATTCTCCCGCATCAGGAACAGGTTGCCCTGATCGTCGAAAATATATCCGTTCGGATAATTGGAAGGATTCGCCTGATAGTCTCGTATGTAGCCTTCCCATTGGGTGATGTTTTTTCCGTCTACATAGGTATCGTTTGCCCATCCCATTTCCTTGTACGCCAGTACCGATTCCAGCGGACTTGCTTTCTGCGGAAGCTCCGATGCTTTCGAGAAAGAGAAGTTGTTGTTGTAATTGAATCTGGGAGCCATGTCCTTTTTACCTTGCTTCGTTGTAATCAGAATCACACCAAAAGCTGCGCGGGCACCATATATAGCTGCGGAAGCGGCATCTTTCAAAATAGATACGGATTCAATATCCTGCGGGTCAATCATGTTGATATCCATCGGTACGTTGTTTACCAATACGAGAGGCTCACCACCGTTGATGGAGGTTGTTCCACGGATATTGTACGTCATGTCGTCTCCCGGAGTTCCCGTTGTCGATTCAATTTTTAGTCCCGGCACGACTCCTTGCAGGGCAGCCGAAACGTTGGTAATCGGGCGGTCGCCCAACGACTCTTTGATATTTACAGAGGCTACAGCGCCGGTCATATTCACTTTTTTTTGTGTTCCGAATCCGATGACTACCACTTCATCCATAGTCTGGGTATCTTCCTGTAGCTGTATGTTGAAAAGTGTCTTGTTTTTGACTGTTACTTCTTGTGTGACGTAACCGATATAAGTAACCCGTAACTTACTGTTGGCAGGTACTTCCAGTGAGAATTCCCCATTCATGTCGGTAATGGTCGCTTGTTTGCTGCCGTCGACCAGAACATTTGCTCCAATCAGAGGTTCGCCCTGCGCATCTGTTACGGTTCCCCGTATTTTTATGGACTGCTGGGTAGAAGTAGTGTTGTTGGGGGCTGCTTCTGCCTTTGCCGGGACAGGAATGATAATAATATGCTTACCTTCCTGTCTGTAAGTGAATCCTGTTCCTTTGAGTACGGAGTTCAGAACGGAAGAGACTGCTTCTCTGACAAAATTGGCGCTGACCTTTTGTTTCACGTCCAGTTTCGTCTGATTATAAGCGATACTAAAATCGGTCTGATCTTCAATGATTTCGAATACTTTTAATAGAGGTTGGTTTTTCATAGATACCGTTATTGGCTGATTTTGCCCATAGGCTATGTTATAAAAACATAAAGCGAATAACAATATATAAAATTTATGAATTTTTACGGGATAACCTATGCCCGACAATTTATAAAATTTCATACTTTTGTGAGTTAATCATTAATACTAATTTAAGTGTACACAACTAATTTAAATGAAGTAATTTTGATTTGGGGGAGTTGGTATCCGCGAAATATCGACTCCCTTTTTTCTGTCTATCAGCCTCCTTTCTTATTTAGGGGTGAATAAATTAAGAGAATGTTCTCGTCTTCGACTTTATAGTCTATGTTTCCTATGGTTTTGGTCACGATATTCATGATCTCCTTGATAGGAGCTTTTTGTTTGAACTTGATGGTATATACATCGGTGGTAGCCAGATGCGGAGGGACGATGATGTGTATGTCGTATATTCTCTCTATCGTAATGAAAATATCACTGAGAGTCATTGCCGCAAAGTTCAGCTCGCCTCTGGTCCAGCCGGAGTAGACAGAGGCGTCGATAATCTTTTTATTAAATTCTCCGGACGGGTTGTCATATTCCAGTTGCTCGTTCGGTGTAAGGGTGATGATATCTTCATTGTTTGCTTTCTGAACGACTACGGAACCCGATTCCAAAGTAGTGGTTGTCTTCTCGTCTTCTGCATAAGCGTGTACGTTGAATTTAGTTCCCAATACTTTTACTTTCAGATGGTTGGTCTTGACGATAAATGGATGTTGCTTGTCTTTCTTTACGTCAAAATTAGCTTCTCCTATCAGATATACCGAACGGATATCCCCGGTGAACTTTTGCGGATATACCAGTAAAGTTCCTGAGTTGAGGTATGCTGTGGTGCCATCGGGCAAGGTAACCTGTTTTTGTTCGCCTCTGGGCACATAGTACTCGACAAGTTCTGTATGCTCTTCATTCGATTGTATATATAGGTAGGATGCCACCATAGAGAGCAGGGGAAACAGTAATACAGCCGCCACCTGCAGCCATCTGCGCAAGGTATACCTTGCAGTTGCCTTCCGCTGTCGGGGCGCAATTTTCCTGCGGAAGTTCTGATAGGAACGTTCAGTACTTGCATCGGCTTTGAAATTCTGATCTTCCCATAATTCCATCAATGCTTCATCTTTTTCCGCCTGTTCACTGGAGTCGACAAGCCATTTCCATAACTTCTCTTTAAGTTCCGGACTGAACTTATCGGAAGTAAAGTTTTTAATTATTTTATGAGCGTTCGACATATTAGCGCATTTTAGGTGTGGTTACATATATAAGATACGTAACAGATTAATAACGCACAGCCTCTATTCTACTTTTTTTTAGAAAAATAGAATAAAGGTTATGAATAATGCTTTTCGGATGTCGGTAAGTGCTTGTGAAAGGTGGTTCTCTACTGTTCGTTTGTTGATGCTTAGTTCGCGGGCTATTTCTTCGTTGTTCATTCCTGATTCCCGGCTCATCTTATATATTTTCTGTCGTTGCGGAGGCATTTTTTCTACAACCATTGTCACCAATAGTTCGAGTTCTTTGAGGTGGATGTTGTCATCGGTTTCGTTGCTTTCCAGTGGCGGGATATACTTTTCGGTTTCTTTCTGCTGATAGTTCCTGAACAGTAGTGTGCGTTCGATGTGCCGATACACCGCATTTTTGGAAATGCGGAAAAGATAAGGTTTAAGGTTATTGATGGTATGGAGGGATGAGCGGTTGTTCCATAACGTAAGAAAGATGTCCTGCGATAAATCTTCGGCCTCTTCTTGCGATTGCAGTAGTCCGTTGATAAACCCTTTGATGCGGGGATAGTAGTATAGGAAGAAAGTTTTAAAGGCTTTCTCATCTCCTTCGCTAATAGCCTTCAGAAGTTGTTTTTCGTCAAAGGTTTCCATTGGGGGTATTTTTTGTAAATGCTGTAAACCCTGCAAAAATAAGTAAATTTTGTATCGAACCCCGTTTATTAACATAAAAAACTCTTTTTTTTCTTTCCGGCTATGTCCGGCGGAGTGGTTGACAGTGGATTTATATCCTCCTTGTATTTCGGCTAGTATAAAATGAGTTCAAAATCTGCGTAAACAGGAAGATGGTCACTGATTCCTCCCTGATATTTCATTCCTTTATAGGTACGGAAAGGTTCATCATCACCGTATTTCTTGTCTTCTGTCAATAGAAAGGGGAGGCGGGCAACAGTTGCTTTGTCTTCACCGGTGAAGAATTTAGAGGAAGTATCGAGTAAATTGCCGGATACGATCAAATGGTCGAGCAATCCCCATTTTCCGTGGTATTTATAGGAGCCAAAATGGCGGGATGTTGCTTTTCGGGCAAGCAGATGGTAGAGTTTCCGGGGATTGGGGAAGGTGACTGACTGTTGGGGATCAGTAGCTTCTAATATTTCTTTGATGGATTTATTGGTTGGGTAGTCATTAAAATCTCCCATGATGACCAGTTGTGGATGAAGGCGGATATTCAGCAGACTGTCGGCTTCTGTGCGTAGTATTCGGGCAGCGTGTAGCCGGTAAGGTTCGGATTCCTTGGCTCCACCGGACCGGGAAGGCAGATGGCAGACGATTACATCAAGTGTATCTCCGGTTAATAATAGTCCGCTGACGTGCAGTAAATCTCTTGTGGGGCGATGATGCTTGAATGAGGGGATGGGGATAGACCGGAAAGATAATAATTTGAATAGGTCACGTTGATATAATAAAGCAACATCAATCCCTCTCAGATCGGGAGAACTTGTCATAACATACCGGTAACTCAGTTCCTTTAAAGGAGAACGTCGTGTGAGGTCACGTAGTACACTGTCGTTTTCTACTTCACAAAGACCTACAAGGGCGGGTGGATTCCATTCACCGACGGCAGTGATGACACGGGCCATATCAGCCAGTTTCTTCTTGTACTTGGTGTAGTTCCAGTGACGGATAGCGTCGGGGAGAAATTCATTATCGTTCTTTAGTGTATCGTGGTGAGTGTCAAAGAGGTTTTCTACATTCCAGCTCATGACACGAAAGGGAATTCGTTCTTCGGCGGAAGACTTCTTCTGGGAAACAGATTGTTTATTGCTGAACGATTCTTTTTCGGTAAGGGAAGTTTGCTTTGCAAAAGAAGTTTGCCCTATGATATAAGAGGGCACGAAAAAGAGCATTATAATAAAGATGACGGTCATAGCAAATCTTTTTCTGCTATCACCATCATCTTTTCTATGATGTCTTACCTGACTGTTATTTCTTGGCAGGAACATGTGCCAGAATATCCAACAGGTGCTTCCAGAACTTCTCAACGGAAGGGATGTGCATCCGTTCGTCGGGAGAGTGTACTCCGGTGAGAGTAGGTCCGAAAGAGATCATATCTAAAGTCGGATACTTGTCGAGGAACAGACCGCATTCCAGTCCTGCGTGAATTGCTTTCACTTTCGCCTCTACACCGAAAAGTCGTTTGTAAGATTCTGCTGCCACTTCGAGGATAGCTGAATGAGGATTCGGCTTCCATCCCGGATAACCTTCACCGAAGGTCACATCAGCGCCTGCCAGCTGGAAGACGGCACGCACCGTATTCGCCATGTCATTGCGTGCGGATAAGATAGAGCTGCGTTGGCTGGTTTCGATGCGGATAATATGATTCGGTTTCATTTTGACAGAAGCAAGGTTGGTTGAAGTCTCTACCAGTCCGGGGATATCCTGACTCATGGCATATACACCGTGAGGAGCAGCATACAATGCTTTCAGCAAGCGGGTAGTAGTATCCTGGTCGATAGCCATTTTGCGGGGAGTTTCCGATTCAAGAACCAGTTTCAGGTCCGGTTCGGTGACGGCCAGTTCGTTTTCTACTTCACTGGTGAAGATATTCAGTTCCGTGCGGACGTCATGTTTGGCATCTTCGGGAACTGCACAGATGGCGTATGCTTCGCGGGGGATGGCATTGCGCAGGTTACCTCCGTTGATTTCGCAGAGATACAGGTCCTGTCGGTTAGCCATTCGGGACAGGAATCGGTTCAGTATCTTGTTTGCATTGCCCCGTCCCAAGTGAATATCACCACCGGAGTGACCGCCTTTCAGTCCTTTTACTTCTACTTTAAAGAAAAAGTATCCTGCGGGGACTTCTACTTCTTTATAACTAAACTCTGCAACGGAGTCGATACCTCCGGCACATCCGATAAAGATTTCTCCTTCATCTTCGGAGTCGAGGTTCAGCAGAATATCACCGCTCATGAAACCTTCTTTCAGCTCGAAAGCTCCGGTCAGACCAGTTTCTTCATCTACGGTAAACAGGCATTCCAGCGGGCCGTGCTCGATGCTGTCATCCGCCAGAATAGCCAGTTCGGTAGCTACACCGATACCGTTATCAGCTCCGAGGGTAGTTCCTTTGGCTTTCAGCCATTCTCCGTCTATTTCTGTTTCGATAGGGTCGGTAAGGAAGTCATGCTGTACATCATTGTTCTTTTCGCACACCATGTCGATGTGCGATTGCAATATGACAGTCTGAAGGTTTTCTTTGCCCGGAGTGGCAGGCTTTTTGATCAGTACATTCC
>OGPD01001438.1_pt1 | contig 18904 bp, 19 predicted proteins | sample 1552861 | NCBI WGS metagenome assembly OGPD01 (sample SAMEA2580280, study PRJEB22360) | human gut metagenome | biome: human gut; feature: human-associated habitat; material: faeces | place: Denmark | collected 2008/2010
GTCCTCGAAAAAGGCTCGAAAAGCGCAGGAAACGCAGTCATACCAACGTTTCCAATGCATTGGCCACACGGACTTCAAGACCTCCGGCACAAACGGCTCACGTTCGTTTCAAGGGGATGCAGTGGGGACACACACCACCCCATCCCCGAACCGCGCACACAGCGGCTTACACGCCGAAACAGGGGGCGTTTCGGATGGGGGTGCTATCTCTACCCTCGGACCGTTTTGTGCGGTTCGGAAACCCTGCACGGCCGGGTGTCAGAACGGCAAACTTTGCCGCTTTTGGGTCTTGGTCGAGGGGAATCTCGAAGAGCACAGAGAGCCTTCGGAACAGCGATGCGCATGATGCGCGTCGCTGTTCCGAGGCGTCGCGGTCCCGTAGGAACGTGCAGCCCCGCTGCTGGTTCCTGCGCTGTATTGGTGAGCTTCACGGTTTGCCATCGCTGCGTCGAAATTCAGGAGAGAGCTTTCACGCGCCTTGCTGTGCCGACAGCTTTATCTGCGCTTTGTGACGTTCAGTGGTTCTGTCCAATGCAGTAAGTTGTCGTTCATAGTATGTTGCCATGACCTCGTGCATTGGGATTAGCGTGTAGAGCAGGTTGCCATTTTTCTTGATACCTCGTCGCGTGATGATCTCTGTATGCTCTGTGACGATGAGCCCACGTTCTTCCAGCAGACGAACATGCTTGGCAACGGTATTGCGCGAGAGGTGGAGCTTCTTTGCGATGATCGCTTCACTCGGGTGGCATTGGTTTGTTTTACGGTTCGCGTGACGCAGCAGGCAGATGTACACCGCGACCGCACCGGCAGGCAGGTCAAAGTCCAGCAGCTCATTCGGTACGGGGAAGCAGTTCTTTGCACGTTCCCAACCGACCGGCGGTTTTGTCCTTCTCATGCATCACCACCGCCCTTCATGTGCTGCTCGACCCATTCGATGAATTTCTCTTTCGGCACCACCATGCGGCTGCCGACGCGCAGCGTAGGGAAGTCCTTTTCGTGCATCAGCTCGTAGGCACTGGACGGCGCAACACCGAGTACTTGTGCGACCATTGCCGCATTAAGGAACAGCGGCAGGTCGTCATAGTTTTTGTAGGTTGACTCTTTCAAAAAATTCACCTCCGTGTATTGGAATTCAGAGAAAAGTTTCTTGCGTTTCGGAGGCCTCTCTGTTAGACTGTTCGCAGATGGCGTCTGCGTTTTCCAAAACGCGGCGTGCCGCTGAGCTGCTGCAACAGTTCAGCGGTTTTCTTTTAGAGATTCATTTCGCTCACGCCCCTTACTAAGATTGATTTTCAGCGTTCCATCTGATACGATGAGGGTAACATACGCGGAGCATCCCAGCAATAGCTTTGGGCGCATTAAGGTAAATGTCAAAACTTCATCGGATACAAGGAGGCATTATGGCGGAGCAGGTAGAGAGTATTTGTATTCCATTCACCCATACCTATGACCAGTTCACCACATTTTTCTATGATGGGCGCGTTTACCTCAGTGATACGAGCTATCCCATTGGGCAGTGCTGTGTGGATATTGTGAACATGGACGAGGAGGTATTGAGCGAGATCGACCGCTGTGTGGAGGAGTTCATCCCTGCGGCGCGGAAACTGCTCATGGAAAAGACAAACAGCGCCGTTGCCTTCGCACAGGAGAAGCTGAACGCTGTTTGGGATATCATTTTTACCATGCCGGTGTACCGTGACCTGAATATGAATCTGGAACTCAGCTATCATTCGCTGGAGAGACTTTATGAGCAGAAGGATAAGTGGGCACAGGTGCAGGATGTACACTCGGAGGGGCATGAGATATATGAGCGCATGATCGATGATCTGGTGCACTTTGCAAACAGAGTGCGGGCACTTCGTTTGCAGCTCAGGATCATGACGGAGAAATACTTTGAGTCGTTAAAGCGGAGAAACAGCGCGACTTACGGAACGGCGTACTCGACCTTCTACGCGGATATGCTCCGAACCGGTGCACTGCTTTTCGGTGAGGACTTTGACCAAAAGTTTTCTGTAGAGATCGACTTTGTCCCAATGATGCGGAAAGAAAACGAGAGAGAGTTTTTCGTTGCAGAGAAGACGACCTTTAACTATTTACATGATTTTCTGAGAACGGAGTTCTACCGCGGGCTGGCGATCGGGAACGCACCGCGGCGGTGTCATAACTGCGGAAAGCATTTTCTGCTGACTGCCGGCTACAACACCTGCTACTGCGGCAATATTGCGCCTGGTGAGACGGAGAGGACCTGCCGGAAAGTAGGGGCGCACCGCAAGGAAGCGCAGGGCAAGGCGAACCGCAGTCCGGCCCGTGTGGAATATGACCGTACCTATAATCGGCTGAAGCAGAGAAAGGTTCGCGGGAAGATCAGTGCGGATGAGTGGAACGCCGCCGTTGCACAAGCGATGCAGGTCCTGGAGCAGGCGGAGCGCGGAGAACTCACAGACGATGAGATGAGGGAACGGTTTCGGAAGTTTTGAATTGAAAAAAGGAGCTGCGTCTCGATCAGAGACGCAGCTCCTTTTTATTGTCTTCAGCAGCGCAGAATATAACTGTATTCGCATGATGGGCAGCATTGCTTTCATTATGCTCGTTGCAGGCGGCTTCGGCATGGTCATGCGTGCTACCGGCGGTGTAAACGCACTGGTAGAAAGATCTGCGAGTGCGCTCTCAAGCAGTCATTTGCTTGCCGCTACCGTCATCACGCTCATAGGTCTCGTTGTTACCATGGGCATCGGCACGTCCTTTGGCACGATTCCTGTCATTGCCGTTCTTTTCGTACCGCTTTGCACCAAACTCGGTTTCTCTCCCGCAGCAACGATCCTAATGATTTCCTCTGCCGCGGCATTGGGCGATGCCGGTTCTCCCGCATCGGATGCTACGCTCGGCCCGACCTGCGGCCTGAATGCAGACGGGCAACATGATCATATTTGGGATACCTGTGTGCCAACCTTTGGTGCACTGAATATCCCGCTGATGATTGGAACGATCATCATTGCACAGTTCATCTAAAAAATGCATCTGGTCCGTTCTTGGCTTGCTTCACCATGGCAAAGGACCGGCAGATAAACATCTGCCGGTCCTTTGCTGTTTTCCAGTTACCTATTCCTTTCCACACGTACACATTAGTCGGCACAGGATTGTGACTAATCTGTTGAAAGCTATTTCCCGTGAAGGCATTTTCTGACCCACTTGCCGAAATACGCGGAAAGGGTAAAAGCGCACCGGAGAGGAAGCTGTTTCCTCTCCGGTGCTCTGCCTGCCTGCGGGACTTATCGAATCTGCGCCATGAAACTGCCCATCGTTTGTGCTGCCTCGTCCTGCTTCTGTCTTGTTGCGTGGGTGTAGGTGCGGAGCGTGAAGCCCGCGGGCGTTTGCTGCATCGAGATACTGCCCGTTGCCTTGAACTGCGCCTTGAAGATCAGGTTATAGATCGCGTTCTCGATATTCTCCCGGGAATCGGCGTCCGCGTTTTTCAGTGCGCTTTGCGTGACGTGCTTGACGAACCGGAGATCATTGGATGCCTCATCGATCTTTAGGGCCAGAAGATTAAGGAAGTGGTCCGTGACAGCGTGGAAGAGATGCTGAAAGAACTGCTGGAGAACGAGGCGGAGTCACTGATGCAGGCCGCCTGTTACGAGCGCAGTGAGACCCGTCGGGGCTACCACTGTAGCGACGATATGACCGGAATCTCACCACCACCTCCGGCGACACCACACTCCAATGCTCCGCCTTAGGGAATGCTTCTTTGATTGGTACATCGTTCAGGTATGGTTCCCCCATCATGTTGCTTTGTTCTTTATATTTAATTGATGAAGTCTTAGCAATTATCCTTTTTTATAGGTCGGAAATGACTGATGGCATAGGGAATCCCTGAAAAGCAATTGTCAAGCAGCCGCAAGAATTGGGATAAGTTACGAAGCAAAAAGATCTCGCTCTATTTGATGAATGGAGCGAGATCTTTTTTGGACAAAGGCGCTGCAAAAACAAGGATCAAAAATAAAATATTTTTGTTGCCGAACGATTTTGATCATGAGGGATGTGATCCCGCACTTGTTTCTTTACCGAATCTACACCGGAGAAATGCTATGGTATGACAACTTTTGCAGAAAAGCACTGTGCGCTTGCCAGTAGTCTTCACTTCTCGATGAAGGGGTATCGGCTCTCTAAACATCTGCGTCTGTCTTGGGACGCAAGTGTTGCCTCAGAGTTCTATAATTGCATTTTTGCATGAGAAAACGCACAAGGAGAGCAAGCACGAAATAGGCTTGCTCTCCTTACTTTAGTTAGGAAGCTGCTGCAGCACTGCTTTTAACAGCTGGTATACCCTGTCGATCGAGGAAAGATTTACGTTTTCTTGAACTGTATGCGCGCAGCGAATGGTTGGGCCGATAGAAATCATTTCCTGAATGAAGGGGCAACGTTCCTGGAGAATGCTGCATTCAACACCGGCATGAACATTTTCCATAATGCAGGGCTGCTGAAATAATGATTGGTAAGTTTGTGCAAACAGTGCGTGCAGCGGAACATCTTTTGCAGATTCCCAGGGCGGATAGTAATCCTGCTGAGAAGATTGAAACGATGCGCGGTCAGCGGTGTGAACGACGAGGTCTCTTCCTTCGCTGAGCAACGCCTGAGAAGAAGCACGCAGGCTTTCCACAATTTCAACATTATCGCCAAGCTGACGGACAGTGGCTAAATTGCTGGAAAGCTGGATTATTTCCGGGGTACGCTGCAATACGCCGTGAGGCAGGGCGGCAAGCGTAGAGAGCAGTTGATCGCTGAAGGAATCCGTATATGCTTGCTTGCAGATCGGTGCTTCAAATGAAGTCTGAAGAAGAATCCCGTGATCCACAGATTCTGCCTGAGCGGTGATTGCGCTGGCGGCAAGCTTCCATTCTTCTTCTGAAGATGTATCGCCGACCTGAATGAGGGCTTCTGCGCAAACCGGAATCGCGTTGGAACGTGTACCGCCACGCAGTTCGAGCAATTCCCAGTTTGAAGCGGGGCAGCTGCGAAGCCAGCGAACCAAAATCTGAATGGCATTGAGATGTGGGGTTCCAATATCAAGGCCGGAATGGCCGCCCTTTAGGCCGGATACCGAGAGCTTGAGAACCTTGGGGTTATGAAACCGTGACTGCTTATGACATTCAACGGAGGCATTCAAAATGATGTTGAGACCGCCTGCGGCGCTGATGGTGAATGTCCCTTCTGTTTCACTGTCCAAATTGATCAGCCGGGTACCGGAAACGAGGGATGCGTCCAATTCTTTGGCACCGGTCATACCGGTTTCTTCGTCTACTGTAAAAAGGCCCTCGATATTCTGTACCGTGTCGTCTTCCATCAGTGCGAGAATCAGAGCCATTCCGATTCCGTTATCTGCGCCTAAGGTCGAACCGACTGCGTGGAGACATTCATCGGTTTCGCGCAATGATACGCCCTTTTGATAAGGAGTTCCCGTCGATTCCCATACCATATCCATATGAGCCTGGAGAATTGTAGACGGCGTTGCTTGGGAAATCGTCTTACGAAGAACCACGTTTCCGCAGCTGTCCTGATCAACTCCCAAACCGAGGCGCTTTCCTGTTTCGATTAAATACTGCGCTACATTTGATTCATCGCCGGAGCGCCGGGGAATGCTGCAGATTTCGCGGAAGTAAGAAAGAACGCGCTGCATGCTGTCCATTAAACTGCACCAGCCTTATTCTGGAGCTTCCGGTTCTGGAGCTTCTGGCTTACAACGTACAGCACCATAGCGACTGCAATGCAGATCAGGGGAACGGGGATCACATCACCCACCGCGACAAACCAACCAAGACCCACGGGGCGAGCCGTCATGGTAACGCCGACAAACGAAGCCACAGCCCACGACACAATGGCGTCCCACTTGATGCCCTGAGGAACATCGCCGCCGTCATAGTTTTTCCGGTTGCAGATATAGAAGTCAGCGATCAGGATACCGCCGATCGGGGTAATGAACACGCCTAACAAGGAGAGGAAAGTCACAAAGTATTTATACAAGCCAACTGCAGCAATTGCAGTGCTGATCAAACCGACAATGAGGGTCAGGCGCATGCGGGGGACTTTGCTGATACCGTCCAGAGTATTCATAAGACCCAGTACGCTGGTGTACAGATTGTTGTCGTTCGTGGTCCACTGACCGATGATCAACACAAGAGCGCCGAACAGGCCTAAGCCGAGGGACAGAATCATAATCTCCACGATATTCCAGTTGTGGAAAGCGTAGTTGAAGAATGCGCCGCACATCAAGATGGGAATGTATCCCCAGCAATGACCGATGCTTACGCCGATCATGCAGTCCCGCTTGGACTTAGAGAAGCGGCTGAAGTCACCTACCATTGTAACACCTACGGCAAAGGAACCGACGACGGCAGCGATGCCCATGGGAATGGTAATCGGCGTGCTGACCGGCCCGGCGTTCCAGATGTCGCCGAAAGAAATCATGGAGCTTGTTTTCCAAACGGCAATGACGCAGAGAACCGCAAGCAGCGGCAAGCCCACTTCGCTGAGAAGCTTGATCGCCTTAAATCCGAAAATGGCGGTCAGCGACATGGTGATACCGCCGATAATTGTAAAAATCACAGAATTGACAGAGCTTCCGTTAATGTGCTTGATGACAGAAGCAATCGTTGTACCGAACAGGTCTGCCTGAAATGCGTACCAACCAAAGTTGGAGATGCAGAGAATAATGCCGATGATCTTGGCACCCTTTATACCAAAGGAGCGGCGACAGGTAAAAGAAGTAGAAAGATGGGTATGCGCGCTAACAAGAGCATTGAGAGTACCGATGATGGTGATGATAATAGATCCGATTATGCTGACTAAAAGCATATCCCGGAAAGAGAGACCGTCGGCAAGCACACCGCCGGTAGCTAATCCGCTCAGGCCAAATCCCGCGCCAAGCCATACCATGCCCTGCTGATACCATGTTTGTCTGGCGGTTTCGGGGACTGGAGTTTTTTCGTAGTCGTTGTACTTTTCTTCCAACGGAGCCTTGGTTGCAGTGTTATTACTCATATTATTGCCTCCCGCAATACGTCATTTGGCTATTTCTGTCTCATATGATGATTCTTCCCTACTGTGATCGAATCTGCTGCTTGGGTTTGAATTGTACCGAAATAGGCCGCCCTTTGCAAGATGTTGGCGTAAAAAGAGTGCTTGTCCATTTCGGTACAAATTCATTCCCTAAATCATAAGAGTTCGTTGCAGGTTTGTGCGATCAGTCCTGAAGGAAGACGCAGTCCATATCAAATCCAAAGAATCGGGGATTAAGAATCTCCAATGCGCGTTCGCGCGTCCAGAGCTCGTGGCAGTGGAAGCCGAGAACGGCAACCTCCATTCCCTCGACGCAGTTCGGATTGGTGATGGGGTAGCCGGTAGCTTTTTCCACCACGCAAATGAGATCCGGACAAGTGAGATTTACCTTGTCGTCGATCCACATTACCATGTTCTCGTTCTTGTACCAGATTTTTGAAGTCTGGTGTGCAAAAGCGCCTTCGCCGGCAATGTGAATCGTGCCAACGGTAAAGCCCTCCTTGATGCCCCATTCGGACTCGCCGGTGACGGTTCCCTGGAAAAGCAGCTTACCCTTTCCGGTGTCCAGGATCGCCTGAATGGGATCGGAACCGCGCTCAACGGCTTCTCTTTGGGCACGACCGACAGTAGCTGCATACGTCAATGCATTGGGAATGACTGCGTGACGCAGCTTGTCGCCCTTGATCGGGTGATCGGTCATACCAACCAAGCCGCCGGATCCGATTGCCATATAGCGGGAGAGCGCTTCTGCGCGAGCATCATTTTCTACGTTTGTGACGATCGCCATGTCGCCGAATGAAGTACCGACGGAGAAAGGCGTGATGGGATTTTCCGTCACATAATAAGTGGAAAACTGAAGCTCCGGCACTGCGCGGCCAGCTGCATCTGCATCGACAATGTATTTGCCCGTACGAGCTGCGGCGGCCATGACTGCGCCGGTGTTTCCGCCACCATACTCAATCGAAACAAGGCCTTCGAACTGAACGCCCATGTACTCTTCCAGAGCCTTCACCGACGTGGCAATCTCGTCTCCGCGTTTCTGGCTGGTATCGCCCTTGGGGACGATAGAACCGCAATAATAAGGATTGGCATAGTAGCTGTCATCGTTGATTTCATCGAAGGAGAGCAGCTTGAACTCGTGCCCGGCGTTCCAGGCTTTTTCGACGGCCTCTAACCCGCTCTCTAAGGAGCCGCCGCCGCCTGTACCAAGAATGGTGCAGCCAACCAAAGTGTCCTTGATTTCCTGAAGAGTTAGTTTTTTCATAAAGAAGCACCTCCAAAAATTTGTCTATTTTAAACAATTCCATTGTGGATCGCTTGACAAAATTATAAGATATATGCAAAGGCGCTTCAATGTGCCATAGTACAAAATTTGATTTAAATTTCTGTAATTTTTATAATTTTCCATTTATTCTGCAAGTATAATTTGACATCTTAAGAAGGCTTGATTATACTGATGCATAATTAAAGGCAAGGAGGTGCTTGTTGTGAGCGTTACGGTAAGCGATGTTTTACAGCTGGATATTCTTAACTCTGCCAAGGTAATTGCAGGGAAGAATGGGCTTGACCGGGAGGTTTTGCGGATCAACTTTACAGATTGTCCGATCAATCCCCTTGTGGATGCAGACTTGATTTTAAGTGGAGATGCTTTTATCTGTAGCTTCTATATGAATAAAGATATGGAGGCAAAGATATATGATGCAATTTCGTTTTATATTCAGATGGGAAGCGCTTGTTGCATTGCGCTGAATGAGTTTCTGCCGCAGTTTCCGCAAAGTGTGATCGAACTTGCCGATTCGCGGGATTTTCCGATTATTCACATTGACGGGACAGTTCCTTATGGTGCGCTCATACGTGACATTTCCGAACTCATCATATCAGATCAATCAGAGTTATTACTGGAAAATAAAATTTTCCACCTGCTGAGCAAAGAACTTTCTGATGCTGAGCAGCGGAACATTTACAGGCACCTTGCACCGCATATTCAATCTGACTACACCGTTGTGCATGCGACCTTTCAGGGGCTGAGTCATCGGCGGCTTCAAATGCTGAAGAAAGATGTGGCGATACAATTTAAAGTGCCCCTATTTAAATATTTGGAAGGAGTCTTTTTTGTGCTGCCTTGTCAGGGGCAGAAAGAAATCAGCAGTATGCTGCAGCAGATGATGCCCATTTTTTCCTATTATGTGCCAGAGCATTCCATGGGCTACAGCTCGGCTGCGGTGGGCGTAAAGCAGTTTTCTTCTGCATTTCGCCAGGCCCTTTCGGCGGACGAAATAGGAGGAGTATTGGGAAAATCCCCAATGGGATATGATGCGCTGTCTGTCTATCAGTTGCTGCTACCGCTGAAGAATCATCAAATTCTGAGGAATTTTTGCAGCAGCATTCTTGACCCGCTAATAAAGCAGGATCTCTTGGAAACAGTTTCTGTATACCTTGAATGCAATGGAGATGTCAAAAGAGCGGCAGGCAAGGTGGGGAAACATGAAAATACAGTCCGATTTCGAATCGGTCAGGCAAAAAACCTGCTGAATTTAGATGACTATGAATTTATTGAAAAAGTATCCATCGCGCTTAAAGCGAGAGATATTTTCGGGCAGCAAATGGGGACCAACTAAGACTCTGCTAAGGAAAATATGAATCCGGCGACGTATTTGCAACAATTGGATTTTGAACCTGCTTTCTGGTCCGGGTAACCGGCAGAAAGCGCACGTATCGCTTGCGCCCGGGGCGGTTCCAGATGCTACCAACGGATCAGCGGTTTCCGGGCTGGGTGTCTTGATGCCCTCGCGCTTTTTGTAGGCGGTAGGGTTAAGTACCTTTTCCTCCTGCAAGAGCTTTGCGATCTGCATCTGGCCTCTCCCTTCCATGCACAGCTTGAAAATGTGCTTGACTACCAATGCCGCCGCTTCATCCACGACCCACTTTGTCTTGTCCTCCGGGTCTTTACGGTAGCGTTCTATGGTGTTGCAGACACTGCCTACAATCCCACAGACAGATGTCAGAATATAAATAATCAAAACCCGGTATCCTGTTTTATGCGACTGCAGTTAGCAGGATACCGAGTTTTATTTTGATTTGTGCTGTAAATTGAGATTTTGTCAATTCAGCAAAGTTAAGATGATTGTTACAGTCTACTGATTTGTTGTATGGAGAGGATAGGGCGGTAGTCGTACTCTTTGTTTGCAGCGGTGCGTTTTTGGAATGAAAAGCCTGACTGCGTCAGATTCAATTTGCCACTTCATTTTTTGCAGAAACTGTGGTATGCTACTTAAAAGGTGAGGACTGTGCAGTTTCGACCGTCTGTTTATGATGCCGCCGATCAGCAGGTGCCTGTAGTTATTGAACCGGTGACACCGCAGGATGCCGTGACAACGACAACGGAGCGCGGTGGCAGACGGATTGGACCAGCGAATATATCTCAAAAGGTAAATTCGATGTCTATGGGCTGAAAACGCGGGTTGGCGAATTGGTGACCTTGGGAGCTTATGAGATCAGCGAAGATGTGGTTACCGTCCACATTGTCTATATGGAGAGTCAGGCGCGGCACCGCGGTATTTGATTTGTGACGAGGCTGCCAGAGGCATTTTTGTATCTTATTTAGAGGTGACTATGGAAGATGCGAAATGGTACTTCACGCACGAAACGGAAGAAGACAGATTATGGTATCGTATCTTTTTTGCGATGTGCCCGAAATTCGGCGTGTCGTGGTCGAAAGCTAGCGAGGAGCAGAAGGCTTTTATTGAAGAGATTACCCGAATCAATTATGAGAGAGAAATGGCAAAACGAAATATGACGGCGAAGCCTGTCCGTGGCTTCTTTGACGCAGAGACGTCTGCTTGACCCACACCGTGACCCACACGGGGAAATGAGCGGACAAAAACAATGGAGAGGATAGGACGTACCTCCCGCAATATACCGAGCGGAAAGGCTCCAAAAGCCCTGAAAACGGCCAGACGGAGCGCCCCGATACACTTCGTAATCAGCAGGTCATGTGTTCGAGTCACACCACCAGCTCCAAAAAGCATCGAAAACTTCGGTTTTCGGTGCTTTTTTGTTGCAAAAACGCTGAAAATGGTGTGGGTCAAAATGTGGGTCAACCGCCTGACCCACACCGTGACCCACATCGGCAATCAGCGGCTTTGCCGCCTACTGCCAGCTCATGCCCCATGGGTACAACGAAATGCGCGGAAAGACCCAAAGAGCACCGGAGAGAAATTGCTTCCTTTCCGGTGCTCTGCTTGCCTGCGGGACTTATCGAATCTGCGCCATGAAGCTGCCCATTTTCTCCGCGGCCTTTTGCTGCATCTGTCGTGTGGCGTGGGTGTAGGTTCGCAGGGTGAATCCCGCGTCGTAGTGACCGAGCATTGAAGACACTGTTTTTACATCTACGCCGTTTTGCAGTGCCAAGGTCGCGAATGTGTGTCTCAGGTCGTGGAACCTGATATGCTCCAGTCCCGCGTCCTTGAGGATTCGCTTGTGGAGTGTTACGACCGAGTCGGGGTGGTACATTTCTCCTGTTCTGCCGGACGGGAACATCCACGGATTGCTGGGATGTTTGGCGTGCTCCTGCTTCAGCAGCTCCACGGCATCCTGCGGGATAGACACCTCGCGGATGGAGTTGCCGGTTTTGGGGCGGCTTAGAATGAGCTGGTGCTCTGTGTCCCAGCTGGCCTGCTTACTGACGGAGATGGTGCAGTTGGCTTCGTCGAGGTCGCTCCATTGGAGCGCGACCAGCTCGCCCTTTCTCAGTCCGCTGACCAGTTCCAGATAGAACATCGGCAGGGCATTACGCCGCTCGGCCGCATTTAGATACGCGCTGATGTGGTCTGGATGAAGGATTTTCATCTCTTGTTTTTCAATTTTGGGGATGATGCAATTCTCCGTGGGATTGCTGAGAATGAGTTTTTCTTTCACCGCCCGGTCAAGGGCATTGTGCAGCATCATATGGATGCCGCGCACAGTGGAATTGCTCAGTCCGGGTTTTTCCTTTTTTTGTACTTTTCTCAGCCGCCCATTGCTTTGCAGATCGTTGTAGAGCTTTTGCAGGTCACGGGTGGTGAGCTTATTCAGCGGGATATCCCCGATAGCAGGGATGATATGCTGTTCGATGTTCCGGTGGTAGTAGTTCATGGTGGATGGGCGAATGTGCGGTTTGGCATACAATTCAAACCACGTCCGCAGCCAAGCGGCAACCGTGTATTCATCGGCGCGGCCGACGTCCAATGACTGGCTTTCCTCAATGGCTTTCTTTAGCTTTGCCTTGCATTCCGCCTGCGTCTTACCCAGCACGTTTTTGATGATGCGCTTTCCGGTTTCGGGGTGGTAGCCCGCTGTGTAGCGACCCTCCCAGCGACCGTCTGCACGTTTGCGGATGTTGCCCTCGCCGTTGGCACGTTTCTTAGCCATTCGTAATCATCTCCTTTGCTTTTTGCTCTTCGTCGGCGTCGAAGGAGTAGGGCGTTCCCAGCTCTCCGGCGATACCGGCCGCCAGCTTGAAGCCTGCCGTGAAGCTCATCAGCGTGGACTCTGCCAGCAACGCGTTCTGCGCATCCAGCAGATGGAGCAGTTTTCTGCGTCCTGCGGCGTCCATGTCCCGCCGCAGCTCCTCCTGGGCACGTTCAATCTGGGTGTCCAATTCGCTGTGTTCCTGACGGTCGAAGCGCTTTTGCAGGGCCTTCATGTAGTCATACATTGCGGCACCTCCTTTTGGTAGCCACAACACATACCACAACCCGGCGCACAAAGCTACTACTTTTGCAAATGTTTCTTTGACTATTGCGGCGCAAAAAATACATTTCCAAACCGGTTCACATGTGCATCCACATCGAGCAGCCTTTTTTGTAGCGGGGAGTGTACTGCGTTCATCCGCCAGCAGCTTCACGCCGGGACGGGTGGCAACGTAGCGAGTGCGATGCATCAGCTTCGCGGCGTTCTGTCCGCCCTTGAGGTAAGGGGAGATCAGTACGATCCGGGCCACGTGTCATCCGGCTCTATGCGCCGCTGGCTCCGCACCGCGCTTTCAAAACTCACCTGACCGTTGGTGCGCTTCACCTCGTCCACGGCGTAGGCCCGCAGCTCCCGCGTGTGGATCGGGTCGGCGCGGAAGTGCGCGGCGATGGTGTGGCACAGCATATTCAGTTCCACCGCGCACTTGAAAAGAATGCGGCAGAGCCGATTGTTGTTGTCGTCCAGCGTACCCTGAATGGCTGTCAGGATGGCCCGAGAGATGTAGGTCGTGTTGTCCTCCGTGCCGAGATAGCCCATGTAGAAGCGCAGGGCTTTATCCACGAATTCACTGCGGCTCTGACAGTTGTCTGCTTCCAGCCAGCCGTCCATGCGGCTGATCACGCTGGGGCGCAGCCAGATCGTAGTACTTTTCTTATTATCATCCATTTTTCTTCTTTCCTTTCTGTGACGTCGGTCAAAATCGCCGCAAAGCCCTGCAAACACAGGGCTTTGCCGAATGACCGACTGCGATTGTTCTGTAAAACCGCCAAACCGACGGTGGTTGGCGTTTCTCTGAAAAGCCCCGCACTGCGGGGCTTTGTGGGCGGGCTGCGGGCGCTTGCGACTGCGGCCCTTTATCTTGTTATATTTTCGAACGGGGATATCTCCCCACAAAACACCTTCAAAACCGGTATCAACGCCCCTTGAGGGAGCGATGATATAATATCCTCATGCGGACAGAGAATTTCCTGCTTCTATCTTTGTAGCCAAGTCTACTGCGCACAGACTGGAACCTCTGCCCTGTGGGATGTCACTTATGAGCCGGATGTCGAAGCGATGGATCGCTTTCTTCTAATCTCGCAACAGGTTGTGACCTTCAGCAGCACGAGGAATGTCCGTAATTTGAACACGAGAGGAGCCTATACTATGTACATCGTTGGGATCGACATCGCCAAGAGAAAGCACGAGGCAGCGGTGATCGACGGCGAGGGCACCGTCATCATCAAGCCGTTTTCCTTCACCAACAACTGCTCCGGGTACAATCGGCTGCTGGCCATGCTCGCCAAGGCCAAGCTGCCACTTGACGAGGTTTCCTTTGCAATGGAGGCCACCGGACACTACTGGCTCGCTCTTTTTACCAGACTTCAGAAGGAGGGCTTCCGTGTTCAGGTCATCAACCCGGTGCAGACCAACTCCATCCGCAGTTTCTATATCCGTCAGGCCAAAACAGATCCGAGGGACGCCCTGCTCATCGCAGAGGTGATTCGTTTCGGACACTTCTCCGAGTCTACCCTGCACCCGGAAAACATCTATGAGCTGCGGGAACTGTGCCGTGGACGGCACGCCATCGTTTCCATGCAGGCGGATATCAAACGAAAGGTCGTTGCCCTGCTGGATCAGGTCTTTCCCGAATATGAAACAGCTTTTACCAATCTGTTTGGCGATACTTCCATGGCAATTTTGCAAGCCTGCCCCACGCCAAAGGAATTATCCGAGATGCCTCTTGAGGAGTTCTGTCATCTCATCGAAGTCCCCAGCCGCAAGCGTTTCCGCACGGAGAAGGCACAGGAACTTCAGGCGCTCGCGCGCAATTCCTTCGGCTTCGCCATGGCCGGCGGTGTTTTCAGCACGATGATCCGGCTCTACGCAAAGCACCTTGATTTCTTGAAACAGCAGGTACGAGAAATAGACCGCAAGATCGCGGAGATCATGGACACCCTGGATACGCCAATCACTACCATCACCGGCATCGGCCCGACCCTTGGCGCGTATATCCTCAGCGAGATCGGAGACATCAGCCGTTTTTCCTCCGCGGCAAAGCTTACCGCCTACGCGGGGATCGACCCAACCATGCGGCAGTCCGGTGAATACAACGGCGTCAGAAACCGTATGTCCAAACGAGGGTCACCGTATTTGCGGCACGCCATTTGGCTGGCAGCTTCATCAGCGGTGCTTCACGATCCGGCGCTAAAGCTTTATTTTCAGAAAAAACGAGATGAAGGGAAGCCCTACATGGCGTCCGTGGGCCACGCCTGCAGGAAGATGGTCTCCATCATTTACGCCGTTATGCGGGACAACAAGGCCTATACGCCTTACATCCCAAATGAGATTTCGGCTTGACAAATTATAGCCGGTCTGTGCTTTTATCGAACGGGTAAACAAGGGGCTACAATCTCCGAAACAGGGCATGGTCAGGAGGAAAAACTCACCCCTATATGACTCATTTCTCCTTTGTCGGAACAGTATTCGCAAGGATCTCTCACACATCGCCCACAAACGCCGCAACGTTCGTTTCAAAGGGCTGCGGCGGGTACACACGCCACCCCGGCCCCTAACCGTTCACACAACGGCTCACACGCCGAAACAAGGGGAATTACCGTTCCGTCATACCGAGTGCTGTCTACCGCCACTTCAGCTATAGAATCGGAACCGTATCCGCTGAGATGTTGAGCGCAGAAGCGAAGCGAAAAATGAGCCGAAGGATAACAGCCTGACGCACAACGGATGTGCGCCTACGGCGCGCGTCCGTTGTGCGCAGGCGTCGCGGCCCCGCTGGGCTGCGTGATCCCATTGCTGTTTCTCTCACAGCACCGATGGGTCCCACGGTTTTTTCGGTCACAGCAACAGGACGCAGAGAAACATATCTGCTGTTTTCACACGCTGGTCTGCTCCATGCGTCTTGCCACTCGCTGCCGCTCCTTTGCCCTGTCCACAGCATCCATCTGCCGCTGATAAAATTGGTCAATGGAAAACTGGATCGGCAGGATCGTGTAGAGCAGACTTCCGTTTTGCTTGCGCCCGTCCTGCGTGATAATGCTGGTGCGCTCTGTGCGGATGAGCCCGCGTTCCTCCAACTCCTGCACATATTTTCGCACGGTGTTGTTGCTCATGCCCACCGCCTTGCCGATGGTGGCGTAGCTGGGATGGCACTGATAGGTCCTGCGGTCTTCGATGCGGAGCAGGTAACCGTAGACAGCGATCGCACCGTGAGACAGACCCAACTGATAGATCTCATTGGGCAGAGGAAAATAGTTCTTGACCGGGTCGCGCTTTGTCCAGGTTCTCATCTGGCACCTCCGGTCTGCCGCTCTACCCACTGTTGGAATTTATCCTTGGGCACCACGAACCGACTGCCGATGCGCACGGACGGAAATACTTCTTCGTGCATCAGCTCGTAGGCACTGGAGATGGACACGCCCAGCACCTTTGCCACCAGTTCCGCGTTGAGGAACAGCGGCAATTCATCGTAGCTGTGATAGGTCGATATTTTCAAAATCGTTACCTCCAATGGAATTCAGAGAAAAATTACTTGCGTTTCGGAGGTCCCTCTGTTAGACTGTTTGCAGATGGAGTCTGCGTTTTCCGAAACGCGGCGCGCCGCTGGACTGCTGCAACAGTTCAGCGGTTTTCCTTTTTGCAGGAACGATAGATACTGATTTCCCCTTTCTTAACGATCTTCTGCCACGCACCGTACCCGTTCCTGCCCTGCGGCCTTGTTTGACCTGCACGGCGTTTTCGCTGCCTTGGTACGCTCGACCGCTTTGCCGCGGCGTCCTGGCGTTACTTCTCCGGCGTGTATCATCTCCGGTGATGGGTATTCAGTTGTCGAGGTGCTTTTTCGGATTTGTGACCGTCTTTTTCATTGACAATCCGCAGTCTCCGTGTTAGACTAACTATAAATTACTTTTGACAGTCTTTCCGTGATCGTATGGTAACATACTTTTCATCCCTTGTCAAGACTGTCTCTATTTCTATATTACGATTGTCTATTTTGAGGTGATCTGCCATGTGGTATGCCAAAATGTACTTCTCTGAGGGCAGAGAGATTTTCCAGTATGATTCCCTTGGTACGCAAGGCGTTCCGGACGTCCAGAAGGAGTTTCCCTTTCTGGAAAGCCTGCTTTCCTTTCAGGAACTGGACTGCGCGGAAGTGACGCCGATGCTGCAGAGCGCCACGGATAACTGGAGCCGGTTTATCGCAGAGGATGACAGGGACGCACTTGAGAATGTCAGGAGAAAACTGGGGAGGTTAGCCTCCATACACATTTATTTTCGACTTCTCTATGTTCACTGCCGCTACCGCCAGTCAGCGATGTACATTCAAAATGACCGAGGCAGTGCGGAGGATGCGCAGATACTGGACGAGCTGCGCCAGCTCCCCGAGCAGCTTCCGCTGTATCAGCAGCAGATCCAGCGATTTTTTGAGTTGGTGCTGAATGTAGACAGCGCAGGACGGGAGCCGCAGGCACAGGCGGCAAAAAATTACTTTCACGACTCTCCGAAAGATCCCGACCTGTTTTGTTTCCACCCTATCCCCCTCAGCTTTGAGCCGGTGGAGCCGGGGCGGTGTTCGCCGGTGCTGTATTCCTCCGGCATTCGGGATATGATCGACTACTCTCTGCGGAGTTGCGTGGAACGGAACATCACCGTGCGGCGCTGCAAGAACTGCGGACGATGGTTTCCGCAGACCGGGCGGGTCAGCGCGGAGTATTGCGAGCGGCCTGTTCCAAGAGGAGAGCAGGTCTGTCGGGAGATCGGGGCTTTCAAGCAGTGGACAAAGAAGCAGTCGGATGACCCAATCTTCAAGGCATACCGCAAAGAGTATAAGCGGCGCTTTGCGTGGATCAAGGCGGGGCGCATCACGGACGAGGCGTTCTATGCATGGAGCGAAAAAGCTAGAGAAGAGAAACAGAAATGTGACCGAGATATTATCTCGTTAGCGGAATTTCAGCAGTGGCTGAAGGAATCCAAATGAAAAACCGTGTGCTGACCGCAAGGTCAGCACACGGTTTTCTTTGTCTATTGCGAGGCAGATTTTAAACCGCCTGCATTTTGATATGCTATCAAAGCGCGGCTTTCTCCCATTCAATCAGGATCTCCGCCAGCTCCGGTGTCAGCCGCTTGCGGCACTCCTGCCGCAGTTCCTCCGGCACGCCGTAGAACGCCTCAGCGATACTGCCGGTGATGGCGGCGAGGGTGTCGCTGTCACCGCCAAGGGACACCGCTGTGCGGAGAGCGTCTTCAAAACTTGTGCTTTCCAGAAATGCAATAATAGCCTGCGGTACGGTTTCCTGACAGCTCTCCACATGGTGATAGGTGGGACGAATCTCATCGCAGCTGCGGCTGAGGTCGTAGTCGAATTCGCGCTCCACATACGCTTTGATTTCCGCTTTATCGTGACCGGTGCGGGCGAGGAAAATCGCCGCAGCGACAGCCTGTGCGCCCTTGATGCCCTCTGGATGATCATGCGTCACCTCGGCGGTGAGCTGCGCCAGATGCAGCGATTCTGCCATGTCCTTCGCCAGCCATGCGGCAGACGACACTCGCATGGCGCTGCCGTTGCCGTAGCTCTGGTAGGGCTGCGGGTCGTCCTCATAGAGCCAGCCGCCAAAATGGGTGCCATAGCCCCGGTCGGGATAGGCACGGCCCAGTTGCTGCATCTCCCGCACCAGTGCTGCTTTGATGGCGGCATCGTCTTGCCCACGGGTGCTGAGCAGCGCCTTTGCCACCGCCAACGTCATCACCGTATCGTCGGTAAATTCGGAACGCTGGCTGAATAACGGAAAGTTCTTGGCCTTGTAGTTGTTGCAGTCAAACTCGTAGGGACTGCCCACGATGTCGCCTAAAATTGCTCCGTACATTTTATCATCTCCCTCGCTTTTGCACGTCTTCGTCGATGCGGCGTTTCCAGTCGGCGCTGAGCGGCCGGGCGGCGCGGACGCTGCACACCGCCTCGCTGATGACCTCGTAATTGAGCGCCGTGCCCGCCTCGTCGCACTTGTAGTTCACCGAGCGGTCCGCACCGATGCCGAAACGTGCCGCCTCCTTGGCCGCATCGATGTTTGCGCCGAGGAACAAAAACTCCCAGCCGTACTTCTCCTTCTGCCGTTCAATCATGCGG
>OGPD01001467.1_pt1 | contig 18589 bp, 20 predicted proteins | sample 1552861 | NCBI WGS metagenome assembly OGPD01 (sample SAMEA2580280, study PRJEB22360) | human gut metagenome | biome: human gut; feature: human-associated habitat; material: faeces | place: Denmark | collected 2008/2010
GCCAGGAGGAGCTGAAGATGATGCTCGCGCTGACGAAGCCGCGTTACTTCATCCCCGTGCACGGCGAGTATCGGATGCTGTGCAAGCATGCCGAGATCGGCAAGCTCATGGGCGTGGAGCCGAAGAATGTGCTCGTGGCTAAAAACGGCGAAGTGATCGAGATCACCAAGCGCAGTATGCGCGCGACGAGCAATGTCCCAGCGGGCGATGTGTATATCGACGGCACCGGCATCGGCGACGTCGGCAGCGCCGTGCTGCGCGACCGCCGTCATCTGGCCGAGGACGGTATCGTGATGGCCATCATCACGCTCTCGTCCGAAAACGGCAAGCCGGTTGCTGATCCTGAGATCATCACCCGCGGCTTTGTGTATGTCAAAGAGGCGGAGGCACTCATGGGCGAGCTCAAGCGTGTCGTGAATGAAAGCCTTGCCAGCTGCGAGCGGCAGAAACAGCACGACTGGGCGACCATCAAGGGCCGCGTGAAGTCGAACATCAGCGGCTATCTGTATAAGACCACGCGCCGCAGCCCCATGGTGCTGCCCGTGATCATTGAAGTCTGAGCAGGGGAGTGCGCCATGAAGATCCAGATCTGGGGCAAATCCAAATGCTTTGACACGAAAAAGGCCGAGCGCTATTTTAAGGAGCGCCGCATCCCGTACCAGGCCATTGACCTGCTGCGCTACGGGATGAGCCGCGGCGAACTGACGAGCGTGAAAAATGCTGTTGGGCTGGATACCATGCTCAATCCCAAGGCGGCGGACTACGCGCTTGTGCAGCACCTGGCCTATGAGCAGGACAAGATCGAGCGGCTGCTCGAAGATCCGTCCCTGCTGCAGACGCCCATCGTCCGCAACGGCCGGCAGGCCACCGTCGGCTATTGCCCGGATGTGTGGAAGACGTGGGAATAAAAACGGGAAAAAGCCCGATATGGCGCTGGCCATATCGGGCTTTTTGCTTTGTTTTTAATGCTTTGCCTGCTCTTCGCGGATCGCATCGCGCATCCGCTCCAGACCGGTCTGAATGATCGCGCGCGGCATCGCAAGATTCAGGCGCACATAGCCTTTTGCGTTGCCGACGAAGAGAGAATCCCCACCCTCGAGCAGAACGCCCGCCTTGTTGGCGAAGAAGTCCGGCAGGTCCGCCACGTCCGGCAGGCAGCGCGACAGATCAACCCACGCCAGATACGTCGCCTCCGGTATGTACATGACCGCCTCCGGCAGCTCCTGGGACAGAAACGCCTTGACGAATGCGAAGTTTTCGTCCAAATACTGCTTTAGTGCTTCATGCCACGCTCCCCCGCGCGAATAGGCCGCCTGCGCCGCCGTCAGCGACATGGGGTTGACCATGCCGAACAGCTTGTCGCGCTCCTGAAAACGGGCGCGCAGCGCCGGATCGCGGATGATGATATTGGAAAACGCAAGCCCCGCCATGTTAAAGGTCTTGGTAGGCGCCATACAGGTGATGAGCTTGGGATAGCGATCCATGACCTTTGCCATCGGGATGTGGCGGCGGCCGCAGCGGATCAGGTCACAGTGGATCTCGTCGGACACCACCCAGAGGTTATACTTTTCGATGATCGCGGCGACCCTGTGCAGTTCTTCCTCTGTCCACATACGGCCGGTGGGATTGTGCGGATTGCACCAGAACACCAGCTTGCACGCGGGATCGGCGCACTTGCGCTCGAAGTCCTCATAATCCACCTCGAATGTGCCGTCAGCCTTCTTGTGCAGCGGGGAAGTCAGCACATCCACGCCGGCGTACTCCGCCGCGTGGAGGAAATAACCGTAGGCCGGCGTGTTGAGCAGCACCTTTTCGTCCGGGCCGCAAAGCGTTTCCGTCAGCTGGTAGAGCGCCGGGATGATGCCCGGCGAGACGCACAGCTGCTCCTTGGGAAAGCTCCAGTCATAGTGATCGCGGCACCACTTGGAGAACGTGCGGTAATATTCGTCGTCATACAGGCCGGTATAGCCGAAGATGCGGCGGTCGATCCGCGCGCGCAGCGCATCTAGGATCTCCGGCGCAACGGCAAATTCCATGTCAGCGACCCACATGCGGACAAATTCTTCATCCTTGAAGGCAAATACCTTTTCCGGCCCGGCGTGAAAAATATAGCCGCGGAAGCCATCCGTGTTGAGCGCGTTGGTGTGGCGGCGGTCAATGATCTCATCAAAATTGTAGGTCATAGCGATCTTCCTTTCTGTGCACTTGCAGCTGCATCCGGCTGCACAGCCATTATAGCAGAGATTTGAGAGAACAGGCAACCTTGCTGCGGAAGAAAAAAGCACTATGTGCGCGATTTCCCACGCACATAGTGCTGCAAAATGGTTTGATTTTGCTCTCAGCTGAAGTTGGCGCTGCCGCCGTTGGTCGGGATCACGCCGACATAGGTCGTGCCGCGCGAGAGGTTCAGCGCCGTGCCGTCCTCGAGCGTGTAAGTAAAGCAGCTGTTGATATCGCTGCGGGCCCACTTGATCGGCACATACTTGCCGCCGGTCACAAAGTAGCCGGTGCCGCTGCCGATGAGGTCGACGGCCAGGCGGCCGTAGCTGTCCACCGTTTTCATATCGGCCGAGAGGATGAGCAGATTGGTAAACGGGACCGCTTCGCCGGTCGCGCCGTCCTTATAGTCGGCCTTGTACTGCACGGCCGTGTACTTGCCGCTGTCAGCGTGGTAGGTGAAGGACGTGCTCTTGGACGTGTTAAACGTCACCTGCACGTTCTCGGCCGCGCCGCCGGTGCACTGGTCGACAGCATTGTCGGCAAAGTTCAGGCCGGTCTTGTAGCTGCTCTCATGCTCGGTGCGGAACTTGTACCGATCCACGAGCGCTTCCACGTTCGCGCCGTGGAAGAACAGCGTGTGCTCTGAGCCGTGCTGGCCGCGGCTGGCGTCGCGGTAGAACATGGAGCTGGTGTTGCCGTCGCGCACGCCGTCCAGATGGTCGGCGTTATAGGTCTTGACGTCGCTGTAGGCCTGCTCGCTGCCGCCGGCGTGGATGACAATGGCGTCATACGACAGGGCGACGCTCAGATAATACGGGCGCAGGCTGCGGATGCTGCCGACGGACTCCACATCGTACAGGTGGCTGAAAATGGCCATCATGCGCGTGATGCCGCCCTCGGCCGGGATCTCGTAGATCATGTCTGCGTTGCTGATGCCGACCTGCGGCTGCGCGAAGACGATGTTGTTGATCATGACGGCAAACGGCCGGGTGTTTGCGGGTTTGCTGCTCAGCGGTTCACCGGTCAGCGGGGCATAGTAGTGCTCGTTTTTCGCGTCGGCACCGTTGACGGACGGCTCCTCGGATTTTTTACCGCAGCCGGAGCAGGCACAGGCGAGCAGCGCCACGGCGAGAAGACAAGCAAAAATGCGATTGAAACGTTTCAAAACGCAATTCCCTCCTGTTACAATAATTTGGTCAACATTCATGATACACGCCTTGCAGAGGATTGTCAAATGCCCCGCACCGTGCTACAATGGAAACAAGAATTTTTAATAACTGTCTGGAGATGACCATTCATGTATGAAGAGATCCGCAAATCCGCCCGCGCAGCGCTGCTTGAACTGCTGGACGTTGCCGCGCTCACGCCCGGCCAGCAGGTCGTGATCGGCTGCTCCTCGAGCGAGATCATGGGGCAGAAGATCGGCAAGGGTTCGACGCCCGAGGCGGCAAAAGCCGTGGTCGATGAGATCCTGCCGATCCTGAAAGCGCGCGGCCTCTGCCTGGAGGCGCAGTGCTGCGAGCACCTCAACCGCGCCCTGATCATGGAGCGCGCCGACGCGGAGCGGTTCGGATACGAGATCGTCTGCGTCCGCCCGCGGCCGAAAGCCGGCGGGCCCGTCGCCACCGCAACGCCGGGTCTATGAGGCGATGGACGAGTCCGTCGCGGTCGAATTTGTGAAGGCCGATGCCGGCCTCGATATCGGCAATACCATGATCGGCATGCACCTCAAGCACGTGGCCGTGCCGCTGCGCCTGTCGGTCAAGACGATCGGAGAAGCGCCGGTCAATGCTGCCCGCACGCGGCCGAAGCTCATCGGCGGCAGCCGCGCAGAGTACCCGGACTGAGGACATGAGAAAAGCGCATCCCCCGGCGTTGGCGCGGTGTCCGTAAAACGGTTATAGCAGAAAAACAACTATTTTACGGCATCTGTCAGACAGGATTGGGCGAACAAAAGATACCGCAGGGGGAACAATCAACCCTCTGCGGTATTTTTTTTGCTTTTTTACTTCTTACCTTTCCTATGCTTGGAACTTGCCTTGCCCCGCTGCCGTTGCATGGGATTCTTCAAATGCTTGGACTTCTTCAATACGGAAATTATCGTGACAAGTTCCTCTTTCGTACAGGAATCATAGTCAATGCCAAAGGCGGCAAGGTAAGCCCGAAGCTGCCGTTCCTCCTTGCTGCCCTCATAATTTGTGGCGCTCTGCAACTGCCTTGCCACATCCGCAGCGGCGGTTTCCTCGTCTGCCGTGGATTCGTCTTTCACATGGGCAGAGCGAATGTCATTCAGAATGGCAGTCAAATCTTCTGTTACAACAGCCTTGAAATAGTCCCCGGTCTGCACCTGTGCCAGCTCCAATGTCCGCATATACAGGTCATCGGCATCTGGGGCATATTGCCCCTGTACCTGTTTTCTCGTAACTTCCAGCATGGCGTTCAAATCGCTAATTCTGGAATCCGCTATGCGATCCACATATATCTCCGCATCCACCATCAGCCGCCGGAACTGCTTATGGCAAATCAGCTCCGACAGAAGACGGTGATTAAATTTCCCGTCTTTCAATACGGTCAATGCATCATCACTCAAATGCAGGGCGATCAGCTCTGTGTTTGAGTGTTTTTTATTCTCTGAAGCTCCCAACAGATAATCCGTTGTCACCTCATATGTTTCTGCCAATTTGAGAATGGCAAAGGGGCTGATGTCCCGCTTGTCATCCGTTTCATATAGACCCAATGCAGACTTGGAAAGCCCGGTTTCCTCTGCCAGCTTGTCCAGTGTCCAACCCTTTTCAACTCGCAAATCTTTCAGCCGTTCGGCGACGGTCAATTTGATGTTCATATCCCCATCCCTTCCTATCGGTGCTTCACCTTATTATATCATGCTTTTGTCCATAAGCGTAGATTTTTCGCTCTTTTGTCCCGCATTTCCATCCTTTTGGATATACGGGAGAGGTCGTCTTTTTTCGCTAAAATCTACCTGTAAGCAATCAACCGCACCTTGAAAACTGCATGACCGTCCGAATGGGATATGCCGACAGGCGAAGTGCCGCCATGATATGAGCGCACCAATGCCGGACTACGCCGGGGTGAGATTCCCGGGCAGGAACGACATTCGGGGAGAACGGCAAAAATCAAGACAAAAACACAGGACTTTTGAAAACAGCGAAAATACGGCTTGTTTAATAGCTCTACCCATATTGGAGAGAGAACTATTAAGCAGCGAACACAGTACGCCGTTCTGTGTGGATGTTCGCCCTTTTCGATATAACCATACAGAATAGCGAAATCAAAAAATTGTCTTTCGAACAGTGCATCGTGAACAACTCTTAAAATCGAAAGACGGCATACCCCCCAAACAACCGAACAGTGAAGCAGATTTGCCCGACAGCAATCTCGCTTCACCGTTTTACAAACAACAGGAGGATTTTTATTTGAAGAAAAACAGCAGAAATGAAAATTACCGCAACGAAATCAAATCCTACATCATCCGAGCCGGGATGACCATGACGGAGGTGGTGGACTACCTTTGCGATGAGTACGGCTGGAGTCGAAGTGTCCCCAACCTTTCCGGCAAACTGAAACGGGGCAGCCTGCGCTACGGCGAAGCCGTGGAATTAGCAGATGCACTTGGTTATGACATTGTATGGCAGAAACGGAGGGATGCAAGATGAACGAGCAAAACAGAATTTTGGAAGCCGCTACCGAAATTCACAGACGCAGATGGGCGTACACAAATTTTTAGTATGATTTTAAGACACCGAAAGGAAGTTTGCCTATGAATCAATGAAAAACAGGAGGATTTTTGTTTGAGTAATATTTATGGATATATTCGTGTCAGCAGTAAAGATCAGAATGAGGATCGACAGCTTATCGCCCTAAATGAAGTGGGTGTTGAGCGTAAAAATGTCTATCTGGATAAGAAATCCGGCAAAGATTTTGACCGCCCTCAGTACAAAAAGCTGTTGCGGAAATTAAAAAAAGACGATCTGCTCTATATCAAGAGCATTGACCGTCTTGGACGCAACTATGAAGAAATCTTGCAGCAATGGAGGGTACTTACCAAAGAAAAAGGCATCGACATTGTGGTGCTGGATATGCCCCTGCTTGATACTCGCCGTGGTAAGGACTTGATGGGAACATTCCTATCCGACATTGTACTTCAGGTGCTTTCATTTGTCGCAGAAAATGAGCGTACCAACATCAAGCAGCGTCAAGCCGAGGGAATCGCTGCCGCAAAATCAAAAGGCGTGAAGTTTGGCAGACCGCCCTTGCCGCTGCCAGATAACTTCTATGAGGTACACAAGGCATGGAGAAGTAAGAAGCTCACGTTGAAAGAAGCGGCAAATGCCTGTAATATGCCTGTCGGCACATTCTACGGAAAGGCGAGAAAATTTGAAAATGTGGCTTAAACAAAACAATGCCCCGATTTGTAAAGGTGTACTTTTGCAAATCGGGGTGCGCAAAAATACATAAATATATTCTACTTCAGGATTCGGCAATTTTCAAGGGGTTGAGCAAAAATATTGACCTCGATTTACGACTTTTTTGTGATTTGCAAAAGTACACGATTGAAAATTAAGCTATAAAACAAGGAGAAGCAGCCATGAAAAAAAGAGTAGTAAGCTTAGTTTTTGCTTGCATATTAGTTTCGTTGATTATGTCTGGATGTACAGGTAACGGCACATCTACGCCATCGACCTCATCATCAACAGATCCTTCAAGTAATTCATCAATTACTTCAAGCGGCGGCGGAGAAAGCTCCTATAACAGTTATACTTCATTTACAAATGACTATGGAACACCTACAACAGTTTGCGCACACTCTGGGTGTACAAATTATATCGCCTCATCGGGAGATACAAATTGTTGTGCAACGCATTCCCGAAAGTGCTTGGAATGTAATTGTTATATTGATGAAGATGCCATGTACTGCATGGATTGCTTGACGAAGGCGGCAAATAGTGGTAACTCATCAAGCGACTCAAGCCATACCTACGATGATGATTATGATTATGATAAAGGTTACGGCTATACTGCGCCGATAGAGGGAGAATCCTTTAGCGATTATGTTAAACGGCAAGATCCCGATTTGTACGAAGATATGCAAGACATTTGGGATAGCTTGGGATGAAGATAACTACTCAGGATTACTTATAAAGGGGGGTGTATTATGGGTTTTTGGGGTGTAGTAGGCGCCATCATTGTAGCCGTACTGATTCTATGCTTTGTTTAATGAAAGATGGCACTGCTGTACTGAATGGTCGGCAGTGCCTTTTCGTTTTTGAATAAGCTGAGGTTGTATATGAAGAAAATAGTTGAGAGTATACGGAAACGCCCGGTCAATCTGATGCTACTTATTTTGGTTGTTTTTGCGTACTGGATTAACAACCTTTTCTTAAAAGAACATAGTGGGGGACTTTTGAGAGTGTTTTTTATAGGCTACTTTAACGACCTCATTTGTCCGCTGTTTTTCTTTTCATACGCAAATATGCTACTGATTACTGTTGGCAAGGAAATTGCCCGTTTATGGGTGATTTGCCTTGTCAGCCTATGTACAAGCTGCGTTTGGGAGTTTGTGGCACCACTTATGAAGCCATCGTCCACAACAGACCCGCTTGATATTTTCTGTTATATAACCGGAGGAGTCGTGTACTGGGCAATTCTGCGGTATATCAAGAATAAGACTGAGGGAACACGGGAGTAAGTTATGATGCTGAATGTAAATAGTATAACAAAATCATTTGAAAATCACAAGGTTCTAAGCGGCGTATCTTTTTCAATTAACAATGGTGAGATATATGGATTGATTGGGAAAAATGGTGCTGGCAAAACGACCTTGATGAACATTATTGCAGGGCTTTCAAAACCAGACGAAGGAAGCTACTCAATCGGAAATGAAAGCACTACAGATAACATCGGTTACCTGCCAGATATTCCTGTTTTTTTCGATTATCTTACCGCACAGGAATATATCGACTTTCTACTGATGAATACTGATCGAACAAATGAAAGAAGAACGCATTTGTTGCAGCTTGTAGGATTAAAAGGTAATGAAAAAATCAAATCCATGTCTCGTGGTATGAAGCAACGCTTAGGAGTAGCCGCAGCATTGGTTAATGATCCCGAGGTATTATTACTCGACGAGCCCACTTCGGCACTTGATCCGCAGGGACGGCACGAGTTAATGGAAATATTGAAGCAACTAAAAGCAGATGGGTGCTCCATTGTGCTGTCAACACACATTCTGGCTGATATGGAAAAGGTATGTGATAAGGTTGGTTTTTTGCACGATGGTGTCATTAAAAACGAAGTTTGGGTTAGTGAATTGTTATTAGGCAAACAAGAAGCGTGGAAAATAGAGTTTGAAACTGTGTTTGAGTTGCCTACTTATAACAAGACCGCAATGTTTATCGTACCAACAAGCGAAAAGTCTTATGTGTTTGAAACGGCAGATCAGAAGTATTTGCTACAATACTTAGCGTCGCTTCCTGCAAAAATTGTATCCATAAGAAATAAGGCTATTTCTTTAGATGAGCTTTTTGAGGAGGTGTGCAAATGATGCAAATTATCTGTTGTATCAAAAAAGACCTGCTTGAGGTTATAAGGAATAAGTGCACCTTACTTTTTAATGGTCTGCTAATTGCTGTTACTGTTATGGTGTTGGGCACGACATTAGCTTTCCCGTCACTGATAGATTTACTTGTAGAAAAAGCACCGGATATGGTTGCAGACGGCTCACAAATCCAACAGGTAATGGCAAAATTATTCCCGCAAACTACAAAAGAAAATATGGGAATATGGGCATCTGATATTATTATATTTTATACGATTTCCATTTCTATCGTATGCTGTAATTTGTTGCCCGGGGAAATTCGTTCAGGCAAATGGATTTTAGTAATGGAAGCGGGTTTTTCGCATTGGCAAATGTTGTTTTCAAAGATGTTAGTATATGGTGGTTGTACGGCGATTCCTGTTTTTGTTGGCTATAATCTTTATTACGCACTAAGCGGGATTATTATTTCAGATAATTACTCCGCTGCAATTGCTTTTGGCAATTCAGTCGCGGTAGCGGTAGCAGTATTCTTTATAACAACATTATCAATAACGCTTTCCGTGATTTACAAAAACCATATTATGGCTGTAATAACAATGGTGATTACCGTGTTGGCTGCACCGGATATTCTTACGATGTTTTCGTTTGGAAAGCTGTTTCCTACGCACCTACTCACTTTCATCTATAACTCGTCCGGCAACTTTGCTGAGCTGATTATTCCTTGTATTACGCTAATTGTACTACAGCTTGGTTTGTGTTATATGGCGATAAAGCGGTTTGATAAAATTGAAATCGCACGATAGAACGGAGGACGGTAATGAAATCTTTTAAGGGACTTAACGGTACAATCATACTTCGCGACTCCGGCGTTGCGATTGTAAGAGAAAATATGTTAGGAACTACTTTTCACAATGGCGGCGAGGTAGAAATACCGTATTCCAATGTCAGTGAAGTCGAGGTTGTTCCCGGCGCTTTACTAAACGGATTCATCTGTATTGTCGAAAATGGTTATAGTAGTCCATCCAATGTATTCTCTGCAATGAAGGATGAGAACACTATCATTTTCCGCCTCACAAGGAATGGACAGGCTAAAAAAATGAAGCGACTAATTGAAGAAAGATTATAAATGCAGGAGGTTGACTATGAGCATAAAAGATCCCAAAGGCGTTGGCGACTTTCTGTGGATTGTTTTTTTGATTCTGATTGTTGGGCTTTTTATTAGTCTCCTATAGAAAAGTTCAAAATTTTATGTATAATACTCTTGAACAGAAAACGCCGAGCCAAGCCCTTAAAGGGAAGGTGTAACGACTGGACACGGAGCTCCCTTGTGGATGAAGGCACAGTCTGAACTTATGGGTGACCATAAGAGCTACACAGAAATGATGTAGCCTTCGCAACTGCGATGTAACAATGTTTGTACTGTTATGAATAATGACACCATCGCCTCGAGTTTAAGACTCTGGGGCAAGTAGTTTCTCGATTCTCTACTTAAGATAATAATCGAATTACTGGCTGTTTACTTAGTTAACCAGTTCAAAAAAATGATAACTAAGATGCGCAAACATAAATCAACCATAAAGCGCATAATAAAAATTATGGCTCTGTTCCTAAGCATCGGACTCATGTGCTTGTACTTGGTTTCCGATTAGATGCTAATAAGCTCAAACGACAATGTGGCTACAATCGTTGTCGTGGAAACAAACCATTGTAGTGCCGACAAAGAGGAGGTATTCAGTTGCCCCCCTGTGTAGCGATGCACAGAAAACAACTCCGTAAATTCGGCGAAAATCTGTTTAATGGTTAGACCGCTTACCACTAGTAGGCGGGCTAACCATATCCAAAAATCAAAATCACAGGAGGAACTCTATGAAGAAAACGAGCTGACGACGAAGAAGCGAAAAATCCCTTTGGAACAAAAGGCGCACTTCTATACAGGGGCAAGCCCTGTAAGTGCGCTCTGCGAGGCGAACAGCCCGGACACCTGAATGTCCGGACTGTTTTGCGTCACTTCGTTCCGACAAGGGAGTGCCTCCCTTGCGATACCTGCGGTATCTATCCCTGCGGACTTTGCGATTGATGCACCTTGCTGACGCAAGCCGCACCAATCACAAAGCTTTGAATATGTACCCATGACCGCCTGCTGCTATGGTAGGCGGTCTTTGTATATCTACAAAAAAATATGGAGGTTTCATTATGGCAAAAATAATTGAGCAGCTCCGCATGGAGCAACAAAAAATCGAGAAACAAATCACGCAGGAAAAACACAAAAAGCAGCGGCTTGAAAATCGCGCCGCCTACTATGAAAAGGGAGACAGGAGAAAGCGGGCGCATCACCTTATCACCCGTGGGGCGGCGGTGGAAAGTGTGGCTCCCTTGGCAAAGGTTTTGACCGAAACGGAGTTTTACACCTTTGCTGAAAAGATGCTTTCTCTTCCGGAGGTCAAAGGTTTGCTCATGGAAGCCGTCAACGAACACAACTATGCTGAACAGAAAGAGAGGTGTTGACCATCGCACTATATCATTTTCATGTGACCCAAATCAAACGCAGTGCAGGACAGTCCGCTATCGCTTCTGCGGCCTATCGCTCCGGCGAAAAGCTGCACAGCGAATATTACGGCGAGGACAGCGACTACACCCGCAAAGGCGGCGTGATCTGTTCTGAAATTCTGCTGCCGCCCCATGCCCCATCTTCCTACTCTGACCGTGAAACCCTTTGGAACGCTGTTGAAAAAGTGGAACGGGGAAAGAAAGCACAGCTCGCATATAGTTTTGACATTGCTTTGCAAAACGAGTTTTCCATACAGGAGAACATTGACCTTGCAAGGCAATTTTTGTTGGAACAGTTTGTGATCCGTGGCATGATCGTGGACTTCGCCGTTCACCAGCCGGACAAGGAAGATGGCGGCATCTCCAATCCGCACTTCCATGTGATGTGTCCTATCCGTCCCCTTGATGAAAATGGAAAATGGGGCAACAAACAGCAGCGGGAATATCTGCTTGATGAGAACGGTGAGCGCATCCGTGATGAAGCAGGAAACTATGTTTTCAACGCTGTCCCCACTACCGATTGGGGCAGCCCAGAGACATTAGAGTATTGGCGTGAAGCATGGGCGGATCTCTGCAATCAGAAATTTGCAGAGAAAGAATTATCCGTCCGCATCGACCACCGCAGCTATGAACGGCAAGGTGTTGAACAGCTCCCCACCGTCCATGAAGGTGTGACTGTTCGGGCTATGGAAGCCAAAGGCATCCGCACCGATAAAGGCGAACTTAACCGCTGGATCAAAAAGACCAATGCCATGCTACGGGAAGCAAAACAGAAAATCGTAAAGCTCCTTGAATGGCTCAAAGAGGTCAAGGCGGAACTCACCAAACCGCAAGCACCGCTGCTTGTGGACTTACTCGGCAGCTACTACACCAAACGCAACCAAGGCGCATACTCCGACAAAGCAAAAACCACCAATCTCCAAAAGTATGCAGAGGCGGTCAACTTCCTGCAATCAAAAAACCTTGTCACCGTGGACGATCTGGATGCGCTGCTTGGCAGTATGAGAACGGACATTGACACATTAAAGGAAGCCACTTCTAAAAATCAAAATAGCATCAAAGAACTGGACGAACTGCTCCGTATGGTGGCTTTCTATCGGGAGGGCAAGCCTGTTGTCGATAAGCTGAAAACCATTCATTTTACGAAATCCCGCCAGAAGTACGAAGCGGAGCATGACCGTACTTTGCATTTCTACCATCTGGCAGAACGCAAGTTAAAAGGCAAGGCGGTAAACGGCAAGTTCCCCGTCAGCGCATGGCAGGAGGAAAAGAAAAAGCTGGAAACCGAGTGCGAGGAAATGCAGACTAAGCTCGCTCCCCTGTATGCGGACACCAAGAAGCTGTGGGCGATCCACTACAACATTCACGAAGTACAGCACGAACAGGAGCGCCAGCAGAAGAAAACCCGAAATCACGAGATAGACCGATAACCCATCGGAGAAAGGAAACCGTTATGAACAAAGAATTTGAACACGAATATGAAATTGACCCAGAGCTGTTGGAGGAAATCCGGCAATGGGAAGAAGCTGATCATGACGAGCCAGTCACTTATCACTTTTCTAATTCCGGCCCTTATCTCAAACCGCAGCCCCTACCGCCCGACCATGTACGCCACAACTGCTACTTCAATGAGGATGGGCATCTCTGCGTGAAGAATATTTCCGCCTTTTGGATTCCCGAACTAACGGTCACGGAGGTTATTCATGGCACGACTTATATTGTCACGGGCAGTTATGAGGGAGAGGTCAGCTTTCTGAAAAAATTGGAGCGTATCACCGCCAAAAAGTTTACAGAAAAGATGGAGGATTCCGAATGACAAATTCACAGATTCTTGGTACAATAGAAGCAACCAATCCTGTGCTGACAGTTGCTCCATCTAAGGAGGAAACAGAAATGTTAGGAGCAACAAACAAAATCACCGCCCTTTATTGCAGACTGTCCCAAGAGGATGAGCGTACCGGCGAGTCCCTGTCAATCGAGAATCAGCGCATGATGCTCGAAGCCTATGCCCGTCAAAATCATTTCACGAATATCTCCTGTTTTGTGGATGACGGTTACTCCGGGGTGGATTTCCAAAGACCCGGTTTTCAGAAGATGCTGGAAGCTATTGAGTCGGATCAGGTATCTACGGTCATAGTCAAAGACCTCAGCCGCTTTTCCAGAAACTCCGCTATGTCGGGTATGCTTATCAACTTCACCTTTGCAGAGCATGGTGTCCGCTTTATTGCCGTCAATGATAACTATGATACCATCGACCCCAACAGCGTAAACAACGATTTTGCAGGCATCAAATCGTGGTTTAACGAGTTTTATGCCCGTGATACCAGCCGCAAAATACGAGCTGTCCAAAAAGCAAAGGGCGAGCGTGGCATCCCGCTAACGGTCAATGTCCCCTATGGCTATCTGAAAGACCCAGCTGATCCTCACCATTGGATTATCGACCCGATAGCCGCCGATGTGGTGAAGCGCATCTTCAATATGTGTATGGATGGACGGGGGCCATTGCAGATCGCAAAGCAGTTGAAAGCGGACAAGGTGCTTACCCCTACTGCATATAAAGAATCGCAGGGTATCAACAGCCCCAACAAGCGGTCTGAAAATCCGTATGCGTGGCAGGACAGCACCGTGGTACACATTCTGGAACGGATGGAATACACGGGCTGTACAGTCAATTTCAAAACCTACACCAACTCCATCTGGGACAAGAAGCAGCGGGACAATCCTATTGAGAAGCAGTCCATTTTCCCAAACACCCATGAGTGTATTATTGAAGATGATGTATTCAAGAGGGTGCAGGAAATCCGACAGCAGCGGCACCGAATGACCCGGACAGGGCGAAGCAGTATCTTCTCTGGGCTTGTGTACTGTGCGGACTGTGGCTCAAAGATGCTCTACGGTGCGACCAACAACGGCGATCCGAAGCAGGACTACTTTGACTGCTCGCTGCATCGGAAAGACAAGGAAAAGTGCAATGGGCATTTTATCCGAGCAAAGGTTTTGGAGCGCATGGTCTTGAAGCATATTCAAACTGTCATGGACTATATTCTGCGCTACGAATCCTACTTCCGCAGAAAGATGGAAGCAAAACTCCGTCTGGACAGCACAGAGCAGATTCGCATTCGCAGGAAGAAACTGGAGCAGAATGAAAAGCGCATCGCAGAGTTAAAACGGTTGTTCATTCGCATTTACGAGGACAACGCCAGCGGTAAATTGAGTGATGAACGCTTTGATATGCTGAGCCAGAGCTACGAAGCGGAGCAGAAGCAACTTGAAGCCGAGGTTATCACCTTGCAGCAGGAAATTGAAGCACAGGAACGACAGAACGAAAATATTGAGAAGTTCATTCAGAAAGCACACAAGTATGTGGGCATCGAAGATTTGGACGGATACGCCTTGCGGGAGTTGGTGTCTGCAATCTATGTGGATGCACCTGATAAATCTAGCGGCAAGCGAGTGCAGCATATCCACATCAAGTATGACGGTATTGGGTTTATCCCTCTGAATGAACTTCTGAAAGAGGAAACGGCGTGACCGAAGTCACGCCGCCCTTGAAAACACAAGGTTTTCATCAATTTTTGAATATAACCGTTTTATGACGCCCCCGCTTTGCCGGGGGATGCGCTTTTCTACAGCTGCGCCGGAAATTACGCGCCCTTGTGCATCAGGACGGTCAGCACCAGCGTCAGGACAACAAAGACGAGGCCGAACCACTTCGTCGCCTTGGCGAGCTTGGCATCGAGGGTCTTGGCTTTGCCCTTGGAAAGGAACGTTTCCGCGCCGCCAGCAATGGCGCCGGACAGGCCGGCACTCTTGCCAGACTGCAGCAGCACGATCACGGTCACAGCGAGACCGGAAATCAGCTGGATAATCGTCAGAATCAGTTCCAAAGTAGTCATGGTATTCATCCTTTCATGATAGGGGAAATCATCTAATATAACGGAGTTACTATATCACAACATCTGGTGGATTGCAAGAGAAGTTTTAAAAAACTGCCGAATTTTCATATATGAAAACTCTATGACCAGCAACAGATGATACAGGTAGATCTCTTCCTAGGGGTTACTCACATGTAGGCTTATCAGAAGAGAGAATAAACTTCTTTCTTTAACAGTTTGACAACGCCGATCGCTGCACCCAAGTACAAAAAAGCTGCTAGCATTAAATCACCTGATACCGCTTTCTTGCGTTGCGCAGTGGATTGATCAAAATCTATGATTGTCTTTCCACGGCTCACCATTTCCAAAACCATATCGCTGCCTGGCTGTATACGCAGCGTCAAACTTGTTCCTGGTTTTATCGCTTCAATCTGGCTGGCAGCATCGCCGTACAAACAATAGCAATCTATCGTTAATGGCTCATGATCTGCAAAATATAGAATAACGCTTCCCACACCGCCTCCGCCACGGCTATATATCTTTCGGCATGAAACATATTCAGCAGTTACGCTAACTGCGTCATCTCTTGTTATGCGCACCTTTGAAGTGTATGCTCCGTACAAGAACACACTGCCAAGAAAAATCCCAGCTATCATAAGAAAGATTGCACAGCCTTTTGGAATTGGCTCAGCACACTTTCTTTGAATTTTTGCCGCAAACCGTTTCATTTCTGGCCACCGATTTCTCGTTTGGAAAGCGAGATACCTGTCTCAATGTGTTCCTCGCCTTGAAGTTTGGACAATAATGCGCACGTCTCGACATGCGGCGTCTGCGGGAACATATCCACGGCCAGCGCCTGCGTGAGCGTGTAGCCGCGCTGTGTGAGCAGCTTCACGTCGCGCGCGAGCGTGCCCGGGTCACAGGAGACATAGACGATGCGCGGCGGCTGCATGGACAACATCGCGTCGATGGCTTCCGGGGACATGCCCTTGCGCGGGGGATCGACCACGATGCAGTCCGGCCGGACGCCGCGCCGGGCCAGCTCCGCCGCTGCGGCGCCGGCATCGGCACAGAGAAACTCCGCATTTTCGATACCGTTTCGCTCCGCGTTCCGGCGCGCGTTCTCGATCGCCTCCGGCACGATCTCTGCCCCGATGACGTGCGCGGCCTTTCGCGCCAGACACAGGCTGATCGTCCCGGCGCCGCAGTACAGATCCAGCACCTGATCCGTCGGCGCGTTGACGGCGTATTCCACCGCACGCTCATACAGCCGCTCGGCCTGCACGGGATTGACCTGATAGAAAGCCTGCGGCGAGAGTGTGAACGTCAGCCCGCAGAGCCGGTCGGTCAGCTCCGGCTCTCCCCAGAGCGGATAGAAATCTCCCGCGAGCACAACGTTGCCTTTCTGCTTGTTGACATCGAGCACGATGCCGGTCAGCTCCGGGCAGTGCTCGCGCAGGTAGGCGATCAGGTCGTCCGTCTGCGCGCCGAACCCACGTGCGGAGACGATGCACAGTACGGCGTCTGGCGTGTGCATGGCGCAGCGCGTGAACAGATGCCGCACCGTGCCGCGGCCGGTGGCTTCGTCATACGGCGCAACGCCGCGCAGATCCATCCAGTCGCAGACCGCCTGCGCCGCCTTGTCAGCGAGCGGGAGCTGGAGCAGGCACTGCTCCACGGGCGTGATGTCATGGCTGGACGCGCGGTAAAAGCCCTTGACCACGCGGCCGTCTTTCGTGCCGACGGCGTAGATCGCCTTGTTCCGGTAACAGAGCGGATATTCCATACCGATGATGTCCTGTACCGGCATCGAAACGCCGCCGATGCGCGTGAGCGCATCGTTGACGCGCTGGAGCTTCATGCGCAGCTGCTCGTCGTAGTCCATATGCTGCAGGCTGCAGCCGCCGCAGGTGCGGTAAACCGGGCAGGGCGGCTGCGTGCGCGCCGGGGCAGGGGACAGGCACTGCTCTGCCTTGCCATAGACGGCATTTGCCGTCACCTTCAGGATACGGACCTGCCACGTCTCGCCGGCGAGCACGCCTTTCACGAACACGGCGCGGCCGGCAATGTGGCATACACCTGCACCGTCGGACGTATAGCCCGTGATCTCGGCGGTGTGCAGTTGGTTTTTCGCAAGCTGCTCCATGATTTATTCCGCTTCCTGACCCGCGATGTGCATATACTCGTCGTACGTGCAGCGGCGGTCGATGATGCCGTCCGGCGTGATCTCAATGATGCGGTTGGCGACCGTCTGCGTGAGCTGGTGGTCGTGGCTCGTGAAGATGATATTGTAGGGGAAGGCGGCCATGCCGTTATTGAGCGCCGCAATGCTCTCCAGATCGAGGTGGTTCGTCGGCTGATCGAACACGAGGAAGTTCGCGCCCGAGAGCATCATCTTCGAGATCATACAGCGCACTTTCTCGCCGCCGGACAAAACCTTGACCTGCTTATAGACATCGTCGCCGGAAAACAACATCCGGCCGAGGAACGTGCGCAGGTAGCTCTCGCGCTTATCGGTGGAGAACTGGCGCATCCAGTCGATGAGGTCATAGTCGCAGTTTTCGAAATAGCTGTTGTGGTCCTTGGGGAAGTAGGCCTGCGTGGTCGAAACACCCCACTTGACCGTGCCCTCGTCCGGCTCCTCGTCACCCATGAGGATCTTGAAAAGCATCGTCACGGCGAGCTCATTCTTGCCGAGAATGGCGATCTTGTCCTCCTTGCCGACGATGAAGCTCACGTGGTTGAGCAGCTTTTCACCATCGACCGTCTTGCTGATGTCTGTCACGAACAGACGGTCCTTGCCGGGCTCGCGCTCGGCCTTGAAGCCGACCCACGGATAGCGGCGGCTGGAGGCGGGCATATCCTCGACGGAGATCTTTTCGAGCAGCTTGCGGCGGGATGTGGCCTGCCGGGACTTGGACTTGTTGGCGGAGAAGCGGGCGATAAAGGTCTGCAGCTCCTGGATCTTCTGCTCGGCGCGCTTGTTCTGATCCTTGACGAGCTTCTGCATGAGCTGGCTGGATTCGTACCAGAAGTCGTAGTTGCCGACGTACATCTTGATCTTGCCGTAGTCGATATCGACGATATGCGTGCAGACGGTGTTGAGGAAATGACGGTCGTGGCTGACGACGATGACAAGGCCGGTGTCCTCGTAATCCAGAATAAAATCCTCGAGCCAGTTGATGGCCTCGATATCAAGGTTGTTCGTCGGCTCGTCGAGGAGGATAATGTCCGGCTGACCGAACAGGGCCTGTGCCAGCAGGACCTTGACCTTGATACGGCCGTCGGTGTCGGCCATACGGTCGTTGTGCAGCTCCACGGGCACACCGAGGCCCTGCAGAATGCGGCTGGGATCGGACTCGGCCCCCCCCCCGTTCAGCTAGCTGCTCTC
>OGPD01001495.1_pt1 | contig 18030 bp, 16 predicted proteins | sample 1552861 | NCBI WGS metagenome assembly OGPD01 (sample SAMEA2580280, study PRJEB22360) | human gut metagenome | biome: human gut; feature: human-associated habitat; material: faeces | place: Denmark | collected 2008/2010
TGCTGTAACTCCGCCTGAGTTTGCGAAACGCTTACCGTATACTGAACCCTCCTGGTATGAGGTATCATCAGCCTCAAGCTGTACACCCTTTGCCTTCATAATAGCACGAATCTCGCTGAAGGTAAGTACATAGTCTGCATTGCCCTCTATCTTCTGATCATGTACCTCTGACTTCTTGGCAACACATGGTCCGATGAATACTGTAACTGCATCAGGATCCTTTGCCTTGATCATTCTTGAAACTGCACACATAGGTGAAACAGTTGTAGAAATCTTGTCAGCAAGCTCAGGATAGTGCTTTCTAACCATATTTACAAATCCAGGACAGCATGATGTAACCTTCTTCTCTCCTGCCTCGTATGCCTCAAGCCACTCATCAGCCTCGTATGCTGCTGTCATATCTCCTCCGAGTGCTACCTCAACAAAACCGTTGAAGCCAACTGCCTGCATAGCTTTCTTCCAGCTGTTCATAGTGATATTTGCGCCAAACTGTCCCTCTGCTGCAGGTGCAACCATAGCGTATACATGCTTGTTCTCTGACTTGATTGCATCGATTACATCTACGATGTATGTCTTTGATCCGATAGCTCCGAATGGACAGCTGTGGATACACTTACCACATCTGATACATTTGCTCTCATCAATCACTGAAATGCCGTACTCATTGTATGTAATGGCGTTTACAGGGCAAGAGAACTTACATGGTCTCTTTAAATGAGCGATAGCGTTGTAAGGACATGCCTGTGCACAGCGTCCACACTCCTTACACTTTTGTGGATCGATATGTGAGCGGAGACGTCCTGCCTCGATTGCTCCGAACTTACATGCATTGATACAAGCCTTGCCAAGACAGTTCTGACAGTTCTCAGTAACTGTGTAGCTCGAAATCGGACAATCCTCACATGCTGAGCTGATTACCTGGATGATATTGCCGTCATCGTTTGCGCTTGGTGCTTTACCCTCTGCAAGTCTGACACGTTGACGGATGATTTCTCTCTCCTTGTAGATACAGCAACGGAACTGAGGTGTCGGTCCCGGAATAAGTGTAAATGGGATGTCATCTCTGATCTCATCGAGGTTACCTGCAAATGCAGCCTTTGCGACCTCAAGCAAAACTGCATGTTTGATTTTGATTACGTTTTCGTCAGCGTACATATTATCTCCTTTTCCTTAAAATAATGTATATTTTGTTACCTAATTAATTACATACTTAGAAGAATCATTATACCATGTGACACTTCCCATATCACATGACCTGATTCCTCTAAAAAAATGCTCCTAGTATTTATCTACTAGGAACATTCTACAAAATTTTTTAAACTTTTTCTACCCTTGTATTCATCAAAATACAAAGAATTGTTATTTTTTTCACAATAGCAGCGACTTCAATAAGAATTACTCATGGCGCAGTGCGTCAATCGGGTTTAGGTTCGCTGCCTTGTATGATGGAAGCATACCAAATATGATTCCGATTGCCATTGAAAAAAGCACCGCAAGTATAGCTGCTGCCGGACTTATCGCTGTCGGCGTACCGTTTAGCATTGAGATGACCTTAGAGAGTATCACTCCGACCAGCACTCCGACCAAACCTCCAAGACTTGTGAGAACAACTGCCTCTGTGAGGAACTGTCCAAGTATTGCTCCCTTTCCTGCTCCGATTGCTTTTTTAAGTCCTATCTCCGAGGTACGCTCTGTGACTGACACAAGCATGATATTCATGACACCGATACCACCGACTAGCAGTGATATTCCGGCAATCCAGATGAGCATCATGTTGGTTGACTGGCTGAGCTGCTGTATTTGCTTTGCCTGCTCCTGTAAATCCTGTGCCTTGTAGGTCACATCAGAGCCGTCTGTGACATTTAAATTACTGTTAAGTATCTCCTCAGCAGCCTTTCCCACTGTAGCCATGGTATCCGTGCTGTCTGCCTTAAGCAAAAGGTTCTGCGGCTCATCATAACCAAATATAACCGGCCATGTTCCGCTTGGCACAAATACATTGCCCTGGCTGTCATCATGGGCATACATATAGTAATCATCCATTGAGTTTATTACCAGGTCATAGCTGTCCTTTTCCGTGACTACACCGACTACTGTAAACGGATATCCCTGTATCTCTACTGTCTTGCCGAGTGCGCTCTCTCCTGAAAACAGGCTGCTCTCCACGCTCTCATCAATAAGAGCCACCCTGCGTGCATTTGCATAGTCATTCTTTGAGAAGCCTCTGCCCTTCATGACTACATAGCTTGCAGTATCGAAATATCCGTCATCGACACCTGTTATATTGCCGCCCGAAAGCGCCGTGTTCAGATAATAGACTGCATTGGAAGCCTGTCTTGTACGGTAAAGAGCTGCATTTTTCACATGGTCGAGCTCCTTTATGCTGTCAAGTGTGGCAGCCGATCCCTCAGTCACTCCCGCCGGCGCTGTTTCATATGATAAATCCATATCATAGCCATCCTTCTGCAGTGTGACCTTTACGTTATTACTTCCCGAACCTATGAGGTTCTTTTCTATCTGTTCGTTTGTGCCCTGAATTGTGGAAACAATCGCAATAATTGCTGCAATTCCGATGATGATTCCAAGCATGGTCAGAAACGAACGCATCTTATGTGACCAGATTCCCCTAAAGGACAATCTAATATTTTCAAGCATCTTTAATCCTCCCTGCTAAACTAATACATACCATCTTCCGACACCTTGGTTTTCTCGCCCTCCCTGACTCCATACGGGAATGCGATATAGTCATCATTTGTCAGACCTGACTTTATCTCCACATATGAGCCCCAGAGCGACTTGCCTGTTTTGACAGACTGTTTTTTGAGCTTTCCGTTGTCATCCTTGTATATATATGACTGTCCGTTCTCTGTTCTGACATATGACTTGTCGATATATAGTCCGCTGTCAGAGCCCTCCGATGATGTATCTATGGTCAACTCAAGTGAATCGCCCTTTTTGAGATTCTGCGGATTCTCAATGTACGCGGTGTACTCATAGAATGAGGAGTTTGGATTGCTGTCTCCATAATAGTTTACGCTGTCTGACGGCACATTGCTTATCTCGGATATTGTGCCCTCATAGGTATCACCTGTCATGTAGTTGACTGCTGATACGCTCTGTCCTATTTTTACCGTATCCAGATCCAGCTCACCGATTGTTCCGCTGATATACAGTCCTGATGCTCCCGAAAGCTGCAGGAAAGGTGTACCGTCCTTCGGTGGATTGGCAGGATCACAGACTGTTGTCACAATTCCATCCTTCTTTGCATATACCACGCCATCCTCAAGCTCGCTCTGCAGTTCCTTTAAATCAGCCTGTGCAATTCTCTTTTGTAAATCAACATCGGCAACACTTCTGGTCTGCTCCTTTATGGCATCCTTAAGCTCATCTGCAGTGTATGTCTTTTCTTCTGCCGCGGTATCAGCTTCTGTCTGTGCGGTCTGTTCTGTGGCACTGGCTGTTTTGGTATCTGACGACTCACTTCCTGCTGTATCATCAGACGCATCTCCTGCTGTAGTTGTGCCTGCAAGGAAAAGCTTTATCTCATCGCTTTCATCATAGCCGCCAAGCCTATCTCCTCTTACGATAAGCTCCATATCAGGTGCATTCGCATCTCCTATTACAAACCGTGCTACAGCGCTTTTATCAGCGAGTGTATTCAAAAGCTCTCCCGATACATATGAAGCCTCTGTGCATGTAAATACATAAGGATCGTCCTCTGTACCGATTCCTTTGGCCTCTGACAAATCAGATATCACATCATGCTCTTCATCAGGCTTTTGCTCAGGGGCATCCGGCTGTGTATCAGGCTGTGGCTCAGGTGTAACAGGAGACTCGGGCTGCTTTTCAACCGGTTTAGTGTTCTTTAGCTTGTCAAGCTTCTGCTTTTCCGATGCAAGCTGGTTCTCAAGACTCTGTATCTCAAGCTGCTTCATCTCAACCGAGAGGGAAAGACTCGTCACATCATATGCAAGGAGCTTATCTCCGGCCTTTACCTGCTGATCCTTTGTGACATAAACCTCTGTCACCTTCTGTCCATCCTTTAAATTGATTGTCTGACATGCATCATCACACACCATTCCCTCACTGGTCATGGATGTGTAGTCGTTTGTCGTGCTGATCATTGAAACACTCATGACGGAAGCAAGCCCCTTGGAGTTCCTGTAATAAACAACTCCTGTGATGCTTCCCGCTGCAACTGCAACTACAAGGACAGCTATTATAATGATCTTAATTCTCTTTTTCTTTTTCATTACCTGCCTCCTGTCCTTCCTCTGTTATCTCGCCGTCTATGATGTGTACGATGCGCTTTGCCTGCTCAGCTACCTTTCTGTCATGTGTAATCACGACAACCGTCACACCGGACTCATTAAGGCTCTCAAAGAGCTCAAGCACCTGCTTGCCTGACTTTGAATCCAAAGCTCCCGTAGGCTCATCCGCCAGCAGAAGCTTTGGATGATTGACCATAGCTCTCGCTATCGCCACTCTCTGCTTCTGTCCTCCTGAAAGCTGTGTTGGCCTGAAATCAGCCCTGTCTGAAAGCCCTACACGCTCTAATGCCTCCATACCCATCTGCCTTCTGTCCTTTTTGCTCACACCGGCATATATGAGTGGCAGGCATACATTGTCCAAGGCACACTCTCTCGGCATGAGCTGGAAATTCTGAAATACAAATCCAATTGTATCCCGTCTGACTCTCGTAAGCTCCTTTTCCTTAAGCTCACTGACAGGTCTGCCGTCAAGTATATATGTGCCCGATGTTGGCAGATCAAGACAACCCACTATATTCATGAGAGTGGTCTTGCCGGAGCCCGACGGCCCCATGATTGCCACGTACTCTCCCTCCTCAATCTGGAGTGAGACATCCTTTAAAACCGGCACCACGAGCTTATCCTGGTCATAGTTTTTATAAATATGCTGGAGTTCTAGAATCATCTACTGTACCTCCGCGTCACCTGAACCGGTGGCATCTGCAGCACCTTCGTCCATTGTGCCATCGTCCATTGTGCCATCATCAACAGGACCGCCCTCAGTGCCCTCAAGCATCTGGTCATCAAGAGCTTCTGTACCCATATCGTCATAGACTGACTCTTCACCGCCGCCATTTTCAACGTACTCTTCCCATGTCTGTGCCGGCTCACCCTCATAAAGGTCATCAGATGCCCATACTATATAGTCATCCTTTGTAAGCCCTGACTTGATTTCATACATCATGAGATTCTCGTCATAGTCTCCAAGCTCAACCTTTGTCTTCTCAAGCTTATCCTTTTTATTAAGTGTCCATACATATGCATCATCGCCATCCTTTACGACATAGCTCTCATCAATCCAAATACCATCCTTCACCTCTGTCTGTCCGAAATCCGGCTCCACATATACATGCTGTCCTAAAAGCATGTCGCCTGTGCCTGTAAGCTGCACATAGAAGTTGTACTTTGATGCCTTCTGCTCGCTGCTTCCATCATCATACATACCGGAATTGCTGTTATCAGTCTGAGTATTCTCAGTATCAACCTTGCTGATGGTACCCTGCCATGTCTTTGACTCATCAACTCTCGAGCGCACTATAACCGCCTGCCCCTCTGCGAGTCCACTGTTTAAAAAGCTCTGCTCATCAATTGTGCCCTTTACCCTGTAATCACAGGTGGCAACGATTGTCATAAATGCAGTATCTGCTGTGTCTGCACCCTGATTCTCATTGATTTTCTTTACAACACCAATCATTGTGCTGTTTACAGTGGCATTTTTGATGCTCTCATCATACTTTTCTATCTCTGCCTTCTTCGTGGCAATATCGTACTGAGTCTGCTTCTGCTGTGTCTGCGCCTGCTGAATCTGCAGTGTATAGTCAAGCTGCTGATCCTTTGGCGCTTCCTTCTTTTCCTTGGTGAGCTGCTCTATCTGTGCATCATAGCCGGAAAGCGTATTGTTTAAGCTCTCAAGCTCAAGCGTGGCGCTTTCTTTTTTCGCCGCAAGCTCCTTTGTATCATAGGTAAAAAGAGGTGTGCCCACCTGTACCTCATCCCCCTCTGACACAAGAATATCCTTTACCGTTTTTTCACTGTCAGCCTTGATATCCATGGTATCGGCTGCTTCCACGACACCGCTGTACTTGTCAGTACTTCCCGCCTGATACATGACATCAGCGACCTTGTTTGCATAGACTCCCGATGCCTTTTTGGCATTCTTTCCCTTTGTCATTGCAATGACAACAGCTGACACAATCACTGCTATGATAAGCACAGCTGCAATCACTGAAATGATTATCTTTTTCTTTTTACTCATTTCGACCTCCCGGTTTCTTATAATATATTGATTGATTATGAATTAATCATACCAAATATATATTGCATCTGTCTTTTAAGATTTTTTTAATATTTTACTAATAAAAAATGGAGGTTAGTATGGAAATAGCATTTAGTGAGAAAATTTCTCCACAGCTGTCCGCCGCCCTGTTGTCCACCCCTTATGAGCTTGGAAAAGAGGGAGGGCTTTCAAGCGGCTATCTGCCGGAGAGTGATAGCTGGGAAGTGATAGTAAAATATGTCGGTGACATAGAAAAAATAAAAGAAAAGTATCCTTCTGTACTCATCACGAAGCTGCTCGGAAACTATGCGGTGCTCGTAATTGAGAAATCACTTGTAAATACCGTTGCCCTGTGCGATGAAATCATATATATGGAAAAGCCAAAGCAGTTTAACTACGATGTGTACGAGGGCTCTCAGGCCTCATGCATCACTCCCGTACACACCAATCCATATAATCTGACCGGAAAAGGTGTGCTCGTAGGCATTATCGACTCCGGAATTTACTATGCCCATCCGGCTTTTATACAGGATGGTGAAAGCAGAATCGCCTATCTGTGGGACCAGACTGTTTCCGATGACTCCTCACACAGTGATATCATCCCTTTCGGCACCTTATATGACCGCGATACAATCACCAAAGCCATAAATGCAAAAAACAGCTTAGAAATGCAGCGCATCTGCCCAAGCATCGATATATCCGGGCACGGCACTCATGTGGCAGGAATCGCTGCCGGAAACGGGAATGGGAATGAAACCAGAGCAGGAACGGCCGGGAACGCGGACATTATTGCCCCCAGGTCCTTTGAGCTGCATCTTCTTTCTTTGCAGCTGGAGACCAGAGAGTTCCTGGAAGCAAAGCTTAAGGACCACGCCACGCCGGGGGGCATGACGGAGGAAGCGGTCAGTGGATTCAGGCAGCTCTGGACAGGGAAGGACTGGATGGACGGGGATGTGTCCATGGCCTATGATATATCCTACAGGCTGGCGGAACTGGTTTATAAAAAAGGGAAGGCATTGGAGAAAAGAAGATGAAGACGAAGAAAACCCTGAAAGAAACCGTGGTGGAGGGAATCTACCGGGAGATAGAAGAAGGCATCTATAAGCCTAACGATATCATCCATGAAGGGGAAATCATGGAAAAGTACGCCATGAGCAAATCACCGGTGCGGGAGGCCCTTATTGAGCTGTGCAAGGATAATGTCCTGAAAAGTATACCAAGGGTGGGCTATCAGGTGGTTCCTGTGACCCTGAAGGAGATACTGGATCTTCTGGAATTCAGAATTGATGTGGAGACAGGCAACCTGAGGCGGCTGTGCCAGAGAATTACCCCTGAGCAGATAGAAGATTTAAGACAGCTGGATACCATCACAAAGGATAACCATGAGAGGATGGTGGCCATTCATTGGAACCGGAACACGGATTTTCATTTGAAGCTCTGTGAGATGGGCGGGAACGGTTATATATGCGATGTGATTGCCGCAGCCCTTCAAAAATCCTGTTCGTATATTTCCCAATATTTCCAGACAGCCTGGAAAAAGAACGCAGAATCCAACAGCTTTTATCACAGGGAAATCATTGAAGCCCTGGTAAAACATGATACGGAGCGGGCCGTGGAAATGCTCCAGAAGGACATACTGAATGTGAAAGAGCAGATTCAGGAGAACTATTCCCTTTGAGAACAGGCCCCTGGATACGGGAAAATGCATAAATACTAAGGATGTAAGATTGATGCCGTCAATTTTACATCCTTTTTTTGAATAAAAATTGCATACAGCGTGAAAATAAACAAAAATTATGTCGGATGATAAAATTATTTTAATAAAATGGATAAAAAATATTTGACACGGCTTGTCGGCAGTGTTATAATCACGATTAGTAAGATTACTAATCACATCAGTGATATGATTAATGGAGGAGACAGCCATGACAAAAAAAGAGAGAGTGACAGCAGCTATCCGGGGAGAAGAAGTTGACAAGATACCCAGCGGATTTTCCCTGCATTTTCCTAAGGAATCAGCTTTTGGAGACGCGGCCGTAAAAGCCCATCTGAAATTCTTTGAGGAGTCTGATACAGACATCCTTAAAATCATGAATGAAAATCTGGTTCCCTATATGGGCGAGATTAACAATGGATCCGATTACAGCATGGTAAAAGAGATGACCATGGAGGACGGCTTCATGCAGGACCAGGTGGAGCTGGTTAAGAAGATTCTGGCTGGATGCGACAGGGATGCATTTATACTGGGCACACTTCACGGTATTACCGCATCATCCATCCATCCCCTGGAAAAGATGGACCCCAACTATACATACGACCAGGTAAGGGAGAAGCTCTGCCGCCTGCTTCATGAGGATGAGGATACGGTTCTGGCAGGGATGAAACGCATTGCGGACGTGATGTGCGAACTGGCAAGAACATACATTGAGCTGGGTGTGGACGGCGTGTATTATGCGGCTCTGGGCGGCGAGACCAGGTTCTTCACGGATGAGGAATTTGAGAAATGGATTAAGCCCTTTGACCTGCAGATTATGAAGGCCATCAAGGATGCGGGAGGATACTGTTTCCTTCACATCTGCAAGGACCAGCTGAACATGGACCGCTATAAGGATTACGGCCCCTACGCGGACGTGGTGAACTGGGGCGTATATGAAGCACCCTTCAGTTTAGAGGACGGACGGAAGATGTTTGCTGGAAAGACCATCATGGGCGGCCTTCCCAACCGCCACGGCGTACTGGTGGACGGACCGGCAGAGGCAGTGAAGGAAGAGACAAGGAAGGTCATCCGGGAATTCGGAAGAACTCATTTTATTCTGGGAGCTGACTGCACCCTTGCAACAGAGCAGGATATGGACCTTTTAAAGGCAGCCGTAGAGGCAGCCAGGGAATAATGTAACAGTGAATATCAAAAGGAGGAACAGAGAATGATGAAAAGAAAGTTAGCAATGGCACTTGCGGTATCCATGGTGGTGGGCTCCCTTGCAGCCTGCGGCGGCAAGACCGACCAGGCGGCCACAACCGCGGCGCCCAAGGCAGAGAATGCCCAGGGTGACCAGAGCGGGGCGGCAGACGGGGGCGCAGAGGCAGCGGACAGTGAAAAGACCGTATATCCCGCAGGAACCCTGGTGGTTTACGCCATGGGAAATCCCCAGTACAGACAGCAGTGGTTTGAGACATGGCTGGAGAACCACAAGGATATTGCGCCGGATGTAAAGATTGAGTTTGTCCAGACAGAGGGAACCGCGGACATCCGTGAGAAGATTACCATGACAGCACTGTCGGGAGCCACCGAGGATCTTCCCGACGCAGCTATGCTGGACCCTGTAACCATCATGGATTTGGCAGGCGCAGGCCTTTTAAAGGATGAGACTGAATATCTGACTCCTCTTCTGGATAAGATGGTAGATGGAGCCACCACAGACGCCACCATTGGCGGACGCATCTATGCGCTGCCGGATTCCGTAAGGCCCCAGGTGCTGTTTTACAACCAGGAGATTTTTGACAAGTACGGCGTGGACGCAGAGCAGATGAATACCATGGAAGGCTACATAGAGGCAGGACGCCAGTTAAAGGAAAAGAGCAACGGGGAAGTTTACCTTTCCTACATCGACCCAACCAGCAAGACCTGGAGATACTGGGGCCGCAGGGGGCTTATGCCGTCAGCTGGCGCTAAAATCTGGGATGAGAACGGAGAAGTTGTAATCGGCAGCGACGAAGGAACACAGAAGGCATTAGGCGCCCTGGATACCATGAATTCCGAGGGACTTCTTTTAAAGACCACCATCATGGAGCCGGCTCTTTATGACGCCATCAACAAACAGCAGGTAGCTACTTTCTGCATCGGTGCTTTCTGGGATGAATTCATGAGAAAGAACTGCGAAGCCACCAAGGGACAGTGGAGAGTCATGTCAGCTCCTGCGTTTGAAGGCGTTGACAAGGCAGGCGCTCCTGTATCCCAGTACATGGCCATCATCGAGAAGGGCGACAATCCTTATTCAGAGCTGTTCCGCCAGATGTGGTATGATTTCACTTTTGACACCCAGGCAAAGGAAGTATGGGTCAATTCCATGGAAGAGCAGAACGCTCCTTATTCCAACCCAGTATCCAAGGAAATGCTGGAGGATCCATTCTGGAAAGAGCCATCTGACTTCTACGGCGGCCAGTCCTTCCGCGAGATGGAGGGCAAGTGCCTTGAGAACGGCGCCGCAAACCTGGTGGTAACACCTCAGGATGCAGAGGCAGATGAAATCATTTCTGCTGAGCTGGAGAAGTACGTGGCAGGCAACCAGTCCATGAGCGACGCTATCGCCAACATGGATAAGAACTTAAAAGCTAAGATCGGCAAGGCTGAAATCAGCCAGTAATGCAAAAAAGGCTCCCGCCCCGAGGAGGGAGCCTTTTATAAACCTTAAGGAGGAGGCAGCGAATGTTAAAAGCACTGAAAAAATACAGGGCTCCCTATTTGTTTATCATGCCCTTTTTTATCCTGTTTCTTGTATTTCAGCTGGTGCCCACCATATGGACATTCTACATCAGCCTGACAAACTGGAAGGGAATCGGGACTCCGGATTTCTGCGGATTTGACAATTACAGGAAAATGCTGATTGACGATATGTTCTGGGAATCCCTGGGCAACACAGTGGTCTACTGGCTCACCGGACTGGTATTCATTATCTGCTGTGCCCTGCTCATCGCGTCCCTGTTAAACAGCAGATACTTAAAAAGTAATTCCGCCAGGGCATTTTTCAAGACGGCTACCTTCCTTCCGAATATATGTGCAGCCATTGCCATGGGTCTTATTTTCCGAATGCTGTTTGATGAGAACGTGGGTCTGGTCAATGAGGTGGTGACAATATTCGGGGGCAGCAAGATCCCCTGGCTTACCAGCACCACATTTTCAAAGATACCTGTTATTATCCTGAATGTCTGGAGATATACACCATGGTTCACCATGATTCTCTTATCGGGACTGCTCAACATATCCAAGGATTACTATGAGGCAGCCACGGTGGACGGTGCCAACGGGTGGCAGCAGTTCTGGTTCATCACCCTGCCGTCCTTAAAGAATATCCTGTTTTTCTGTTCCGTGACACTGACAGTGGATATGTGGAAGCTGTTCAATGAATCCTATATCCTTCCGGGACCGGGAACCTCCAACTCATCCCTGTTCCAGTACATGTATGAGTCAGGCTTTAATGTATTCAACATGGGTTATGCATCGGCAATCGGCGTTATCCTGATTCTTATTCTGATTGTCATATCCATCATCCAGTTTGTGGTAAGACACAAGCAGGGCGAAATATAGAAGGAGGGAATAAAATGAACAGAAAGAAAAATGCGTCCACGGTCCTGGTATACGGCGTACTGATATTCATCACCCTTATCTGCCTGTTTCCCATTGTGTGGATGTGCCTGATTTCCATAAAGAGCACCAGTGAGAGCATCACGGGATTTAATTCCCTGATGGTGTCAAATCCCACCATGGCTAACTTTAAGCGTCTGTTTGAAATGATTCCTGTTGGACAGAATGCCTTCAACAGCGTGTTCACCACCATCATGGGAACCATTACCTCCCTGTTTTTCTGCGCCCTGGCAGGCTTTGCCTTTGCAAAATACAGGTTTCCGGGCAGGAAATTCCTGTTTTACTTTGTCATTGCCACCATGCTGGTGCCGCCGGAGGTGGGAAGTGTGCCTTTGTTCATCATCATGAAGAAGGTGGGACTGATTAACAGCCTGTGGTCCCTGGTAATCCCCAGGATTGCCACGGCAGTGGGTATCTTTTACATGAACCAGTATATAACTGATGTGCCGGATGAACTGGTGGAGGCGGCCAGGATTGACGGATGTTCCGACTTCGGCATCTTCACCAAAATCATTCTTCCGGTTATCAAGCCGGCCATGGCGTCCTGGGGAGCCATCACCCTGATTGCCAGATGGAACGATTTCTTCTGGCCTCTGCTCTACTTAAGGAAGCAGGCAAAATACACGCTGATGGTGACGATATCACTGCTGCCGGTCAGCGAGGGATTATCCACCCCGTGGCCCGTTATACTGGCAGGCACCACCCTGGTTATCATACCTATCATCATCCTGTACCTGATTCTGGAGAAGTTCCAGAAGGCCGGTATGATGGAAGGCGCTGTTAAGGGATAAGTGCATCTTAAAAGGGACATATATAAAAGCACATATATAAAAGTACATTGACAATCCAATGTTTTTTGCCTATGATTATGGCATAAGCAAAGACAGGAAAAGCAACAGCATTTTCAGGAATATTGCATAGGCAGTAAGCCTGGACGGACAGCGAGTCGCTGCCCGGAGTGAAAAGCAGAGGGATAAGTCCGCAAGCTGCGCCGTGGTACATCCGCACATTTCATGTGCCCGCCGCTTTGCGGCCCGGTACCCCTATGCATCTTACGGTATCCGGATACGTGTTGCTTCTCCTGTCTTTGTTTTTGTAATAACTGTTTGATTTGTCAGGAATTAATTCGGAAATTGATCTGTGAAATGATCTGGAAAATGACCCGGGAAATGATCCGGAGAATCGGCATGGGTTCCAGGAGGTAAGAGATATGGCCCGGACGGATTTGTGGAAATATTGCAGCGCTGAGCAGTGCAGGGAGATGATGCTTTCCTTCCGGCTGATAGGGGCCGGGGACTGGCCTCCTGAAAAAATAATGGGCTGTCTCTATGCCCTCAGCAATCACGCGGAAAAACATTACCAAAGGGTGAACATTCCCAAGAGAAGCGGCGGCTTCAGGACCCTGCTGGTGCCGGATCCCCTTCTGAAAAATGTGCAGAGGAATCTGCTTCATCATGTGCTGGACGGATTTACAGTGTCCGACAGCGCGGCGGCTTACAGGAAGGGGGCTTCGGTGGCTGCCAACGCAGGGAAGCATCAGGGCAGGATGATTGTCATGAAGATGGATATTGAGGATTTTTTTGGGAGCATCACCTTTCCCATGGTGCTGCATCACGCATTTCCGGCAGCCTATTTTCCACCGGCAGTGGGTGTCATGCTGGCCTCCCTTTGCTGCTGCCATGACCGTCTGCCCCAGGGAGCGCCTACGTCTCCGGCCATTTCCAATCTGGTGATGAAGCCCTTCGATGAGTATATGGAAGCCTGGTGCGGGGAACGGGAAATTGTATACAGCAGGTATTGCGATGACATGACATTTTCAGGTATTTTTGATGGTTCTGAGGTGAAGGGAAAGGTATACGGTTTTCTCAGGTCCATGGGATTTGAGCCTAATCTGAGGAAAACCCGGATTCTGACCAGGGGAACCAGGCAGGTGGTGACCGGCCTGGTGGTGAATGAACGGGTCCGGGTTCCCGCCCCCTACAGAAGACGTCTGCGGCAGGAGATTTATTACTGCATGAAATATGGGGCAAAGGAGCATCTGACGCGTACCGGAAGGCAGGCATACCTGAATGATGGGGATGGGGGAACCAGACGGTATCTGGAGTCTCTGCTGGGCAAGACGGCCTATGTGCTGCTGGCCTCAGGGGATGGGGATGCCTGGTTTCGGGAGGCCCAGGTGAGACTTAGGGAGATGCTGGGGCAGGATATGTGTCTTTAACCGCTGTCAGCCTAAGATATTAGTTTATCAAATTTCTTTTCCGACAGTATCTCATGGGTTAAGAGTTCTCCATCGCGAAACAGTGAGAATGTTGTAAAGGGAGCCGGGGCATTTTGGGCGTCCTCTCTTGTCTGTATATGCACGGTTTGAAGCTCCACGTTTCTTTCTTTGGCTGTTTTTTCCAGAAGCGGCACATATTTTGCCGTAAAGGGACATTGGCTGGTGTAGTACAGGACCAGGCCCTTTGGCATGTCCTCACGGTTTTTAGCCGTATGTCTGAAACATGGTTTGTCAGCATTTCTGTCAAAGGCCAGATACATCAGTTCAAAATAGGGGCCTGCCGCGTCTGCGGTTTCAAACCCTTTATATTTCAGATATTCAGGGTCGGAAAGATATCCCATTTTTTTCTTTGAGGATAAGATAACAAGTCCTTTTTTACCTTTTTCCTTACTGTCCCGGATACATTCGTCCAGCAAAAGCGTTGAGTAGCCAAGTCCCTTAAACTGTCCGGATACCCACAGGCAGTTGATATACATATACCCGTCCGCTTCTATCGGCGCCCAGGCGTATTCAGCGGGAATATACTCAATAAAGCACTTTCCCCTCACATTGCATTTTAAGAATACAAGTCCCTCGTCAAGTCTTTCTTTGAGCCAGGCTTTTTTTGTCATGACCTGAATGTCTTTGTTGTTTGATATGGCACAACAGATATGTTCCTGTTCAAGGTTGCCGTGTGTTATTTTGATAAGCTCCATTTCCTTATTCCTCCGTATCGTATGCCTGTATCATAGGGCCTGGCCTGATGGGCGGTTTCTATGGCTCATCATGTGCCGGCTCCCTGAATTTAGTGATTCGCCAGATTGGTCCTTCAGGGACTTTTTCTATAAGGATAGAACATTGAATATGACAACAGTATGTCATGTTCTTTCGTTAAGGGAATATATAATATTGAGCGAAATACTGGCGCGGATGTCTGCTGAGGGGCCGGGATCATGCTGTGGCAGCATGCTTCCGGCCCCAGTGATTTTTGCAGCGGAGAGATTTTGACGGAAGAGTCCTAAACCCCCTGTATAACCGGCTGTATCTGCCTGCCCTCCAGGGCCTCCTTAAGGGTATCCTCTATGAGTCCGGTATGGGCAATCATGGAGGTGGGCTTTTTCACCGGATCATCCTGGCCAAAGGGAACAAAGTAAATGTTCTTCATGTTGAACAGCAGGCCGATGTTCTTAAGGTTGATGCCAAGGGCATCGTTGGTGGATACGGATATCACCAGCGGCCTGCCGTTTCGCAGATGTGCTTTTGCAGCCATAAGGACCGGAGTGTCCGTGATTCCGTTGGCCAGTTTGGCCAGGGTGTTGCCGGTGCAGGGAGCGATGAGGAGGACATCCAGGTACCCCTTTGGACCAATGGGTTCGGCCTCCTCGATTTTCAGTATTGGCTTCATTTCCGTGATGGATGTGATCCGGTCCATAAACTGGCCGGTATCCCCGAAACGGGAGTCCGTGGACTGGACGCTTCCAGAGAAGACGGGGTGCAGGATGGCCCCTGTCTCCTTCAGATGCCTGATTTCCTGTTCTATTTTTGCAAAGGTGCAAAAAGACCCGGTGACGGCCAGGCCTACATGTTTTCCTTTTAATTCCATAGTATTCTCCTTATTCCTTACTGAGTCTGTGAATCCCGGATATGCTCCATGACGGCCTCATAAAGAATCAGGGCAGAGGAGAGGGGTGAGCAGCGGCCGGGAAGTCCGGGACATAATCTGGCCCGTATATTCCGGCGTTCAAGGGCTTGGAAATCCACCCCTCCCGGCGCGGAGGCAATGTCGATGACAGCCGCATTTTCCTGAACCTGATTTGCCAGGGCAGCGTCCAGTACCAGGGACGGTATGGTGTTGAATATAAAGTCAGATTCTCCTATGACGGCGCCCAGTTCCTTTAACAGGCAGGTATCGTATCCCAGACAATGGGCCGGGACCAGCCGGGAGGCATTGCGGCCCGCCACGGTTACGCGGGCTCCCATGCCCTTTAGCCGGTCGGCCAGAATGGCGGCGCATCTGCCGTACCCGGTTACCAGGCAGCGGCTTCTGTAAAGATTTACCGGACTTAAGGATATGGCCTCTGCCACGGCACCCTCTGCGGTGGCAACCGCATTTTTCCATGCCACGTCCTCCATCTTCATGAAATCATGGCAGGGAATGGAAAGAAGGTCGCAGCGCTCCCTGACAGCGGAAGGGATATTCCCTCCAAAGAGTATATGGGTGTTTTTCAGGCAGGCCGTGAAGGTCTGTATTTCCAGGCCGGGCAGGCTGTTTTCTGAGAAAATGGTTTTACCGTCCTTGGTAAAGGGAACGGGGCAGAGGATGATATGGGAATCTTCCATGGCTTCCCTGAGAGAGAAGGGGGAAGAGGGTCTGTCATAGTAAAAGCAGGTACTGGCACCGGACTGACTGAGAAGCCGGTTCAGGCAAACCTGCCTGGAGTCTCCGCCCAGTATGAGGAATTGATGCATGGATACTCTCCTTATGAGATTGGATTCATATTGTCACTATATGACAGAAGGAAATAATTGGTACCATAAAGACGGGTTTGTCATATTTTCATAGTATAATGATTGAATCGGGGGACTGATGTTTATGAGTCACAGTATTTTTGAGGGCAGCGCTGCGGCAGTGGTGACGCCCATGAACGGATATGGAAATCTTGATTTTGATGCCTTTGGAAGGCTTTTAGAATGGATGATAAGGGAAGGCACGGACGCTGTGGTGGTGAACGGCACCACAGGGGAGTCGGCCACCCTGGACGACAAGGAAAAAATGGCTGTCATCCGCTACGCCGTAAGACAGGTGGACGGCAGGATTCCGGTGATTGCGGGTACGGGGAGCAACTGTACGGAGCATGCGGTGGAGCTGTCCAGAAAGGCCCAGGAGCTGGGGGCGGATGCCCTGCTGCAGGTGACTCCCTATTACAACAAGGCATCCCAGGAGGGGCTGGTGCGCCATTTTACCCAGGTGGCGGACCATGTGAGCATACCCATCCTTTTATACAATGTGCCCAGCCGTACCGGGGTAACCATACAGCCGGAAACCTACAGGATTTTGTCGGAGCATCCCAATATACGGGGGACAAAGGAGGCCAGCGGCAACCTGTCCCTGATTGCCAGGACAGCAGCCCTGTGCGGGCAGGGATTTGACATCTATTCAGGCAATGATGACCAGACCGTACCCATCATGTCTCTGGGCGGCAAGGGTGTGGTGTCGGTACTGGCCAATATCATGCCGAAAGAGACACATAAGATGTGCCGTCTGTACCTGGATGGGGATGTGAAGGAGAGCAGACGGATGCAGCTTCAGCTTCTGGAAATCATGGAAGCCCTGTTCTGGGATGTAAACCCCATACCAGTGAAGACGGCCCTTGGCCTGATGGGGGTCTGCGGGGACGACCTGCGCCTTCCGCTGACACCCATGGAGCCGGAGCAGAGGCAGAGACTGGCAGAGGTTATGAAACGGCAGGGAATCAGCCTGAAAAAAGAATTGCATAATCAGACAAATCTGCTATAATAAAGGGAGTGAAAGAATAGCAGTTTGGAGCTTTATGCGCAGAGAATCAAAAGCCGGCGATTGCCCGGCTTTTATCTTTGATGACGTTATTCTTAAAAAAACATAACCATTCAAAAAAGGGGGCATATCATTGGACCAGAATCAGCTTCACTATGGGATATCACTGAAATTATATTTTGAAAATAAGGCATTCGGACCCGGCATGTCGGTACTGCTGAGGGGAGTGGAATCCACCGGTTCCCTCCAGGGGGCGGCCCAGGCCATGAACATGGCTTACAGCAAAGCTTGGAAGATGTTAAAGGAGTCAGAAAAGGCATGGGGGTTCATGCTGACGGAGCGGGAGACAGGAGGAAGGGACGGAGGCGGCTCCACCCTTACGCCTCAGGCAGTCCGGCTTCTGGAGGCATACGACGCCTTCATGGCAGAGACAAGGCAGGAACTGGACCGGTTATTTGAACAGCATTTTTCACAGGAATGGGTGGAGGAGCTGAAGCAGTCAGCTGAACAGGCAGACGAATAATTACAGATGGAAGGAAATGGATGTAAAATGACGGAACGTGCAAAACAACTGGTAATTGTAAGAGGCGG
>OGPD01001497.1_pt1 | contig 17979 bp, 9 predicted proteins | sample 1552861 | NCBI WGS metagenome assembly OGPD01 (sample SAMEA2580280, study PRJEB22360) | human gut metagenome | biome: human gut; feature: human-associated habitat; material: faeces | place: Denmark | collected 2008/2010
CCGACAGGCTCGCCGCCGATTTCCGCGCACGCTTCGGCACGCCGCTCCACCCCGTCGGCCGCATCACGGACAGCGGCAAATTGCAGTGGCTCGAAAACGACCGGCCCCGGGCCCTGGACTGGCACGGGTTCACGCATTACTGACCGGGCGCCGCCAACGGCCGCCTACCCGGATTTTCCGGACAGGCAGGGAAAGCCGCATCCCGGCAGGCCCGGCTGTAACACAAAAAAACGGCAGCCCGCCGGGTCGCCGTCAAGTCATACGGATCGGAAAATCACTCCTTGATGATGTACACATGCTCGTCGCTGCGCTGCATGTGATAGTTTTCGCGGGCATACTCCTCCAGATAGTCGTCGTAGCGCAGGCGCTCCAGCAGCGTGCTGTCCTGTTCGATCCTGGCCCGGTAAAACTCCCGCTCCCGGTTCAGGGCGTTGATCTGCCGCTTAATCTTCACCGCATGCAAAAGGTTCCGCCCCACCACGAACAACGTGACGACGACGATGACCGCCGTGGCGGCGATCCAGAACTTTTTGCCTACTTCGAAGCCCATCAGGGTATGTGCATGTATTTATGGGTCTGGATCGAGATATTCCATTTCGGATGCGCCTTCGCATACTCGACGATCGCGGGCATCATGCGCTCCGCAACGCTCCACTCGGGTTGCAGGTAGAGGATGCACCCGGCTCCCACCCGTGCGGCATTGCGCTCGGCCCATTCGAAATCGGCCTCGTCCCCGACGATCACCTTCAGTTCGTGCGCCTTCCCGAACGCCTCGTCCAGCGGCGGTTGCTGCCGCTTGGGCGACAGACACACCCAGTCGAAATACCCCGAGAAGGGATGCGTCCCCGACGTTTCGAGGAATATCTCCAGCCCCTTGCCGTGCAGTGTTTCGGTCAGCACCCCCAGCGGATAAAGCAGCGGTTCGCCGCCCGTGATGACGATCGCCTGCGCAGGACACGCCGTAGCACGGTCGATCACCGTCCGTACGTCGGTCGGGGGATAGAGCCTGGGGTTCCACGTGTATTTGGCGTCGCACCAGCGGCATCCCACGTCGCATCCGCCCAGGCGGATGAAATAGGCGGGTTTCCCGGCATGGAAGCCCTCGCCCTGGATCGTGTAGAAATCTTCGACCAGAGGCAGCTTGCGCCCGCCGTCGAGCAGTTCGCTATCGGTCTTGGAATCCATCTATTCGGTAACCACGTAAATATCCTTCAGGCTGCGTCCCAACTGGTCGTAGTCCAGGCCGTAGCCCACGATGAACTCGTTGCCGATCTCCATGGCGCGGTACTTGATCGGCAGTTGCTTGCGGTAGGAACCCGGTTTGAAAAAAAGCGTGCAGACTTCGATGCTCGCAGGGTTATGCGACTTCAGCTCGCCGATCATGTGCTCGATGCTCTCGCCCGTGTCGACGATATCTTCGACGATGATCACATGGCGGCCTTCGATGCTGTTATTCAGCCCGATCAGGTTCTTCACACATCCCGTCGAGCAAGTGCCTTCGTACGAAGCCAGCTTCACGAACGACAGCTCGTTGTTGAACTCGATTTTCTTGATCAGGTCGCTCATGAACATGAACGAGCCGTTCAGTACGCCCACGAACAACGGCGTCGGCTTGTCGCGGTAGTCCTCGTTGATGCGGCAGGCTACGGCGGCCACGGCCTCGTCGATCTTGGCAGCGGGGATCATGATCCTGAACTTTTTGTCGTGAAGTTTGATGATATCCTCCATTTCAGTTACGGTTATTTGTGCAAAAATAACTATTTGCCTGCAAGAAACGAACGATTCCGACAAAAATAATCCGAAATAATGCAAAACCCCGGAAGGCCGTCGCCCGTTTCCGGGCCGGCAGCAGGCCGGATCGACAACGCATAATTCCGGCAGGAGGCAAGAAAAAACCGTCCCATGCAGAGAGGACGGCCTTTCAATATTACACCTAATCGTACTTACGGGATATTGGGTGTATCCCAGACTTTGGTTTGCGTGCAGCTGATCCGAAGTGTTTCACTGCCGCAGCGCATCCTGAATTCCCCCTCCTCGAGCCTCCATCGGCCGTCATGCCCGACGAAAGCCAGGTCGCTGGCCGGAACAGCGAACGTCACCGTACGGGATTCGCCCGGTTCGAGCGCAACCTTCTCGAAATCACGCAGGCGGATTACATCCGGTGTAAGGCTGGCAACCAGGTCGCTCGAATAGAGCATCACGGCCTCCTTGCCGGCCACTTCACCGACATTGGCCACATCGACCGTGAAGGTCAACACATCGTCGGCACCGAACATGCGGCGGTCGACACGGAAATCGCTATATGCAAATTCCGTATAGCTCAGCCCATACCCGAACGGCCACTGCACATCCATCACAGCATCGTAATTGTATTCGCCCGCCATGGCGGCCATATTCTCGCAAGGCTTGTAATCGTAGGTCGCCAATGCGCCGACCATGCGCGGATAAGTGAACGGCAATCGGGCGCTGAAGTTTGCATCCCCCGCAAGCAGGTCAGCCAGGGCATCGCCGCCGTAATTGCCCGGCAGCAGGATGTCGACCACGGCCTGCGCAAGCGGCTCGATATCGCCTATAACGCGCGGGCGGCCTTCATTGAGGATCAACACAAGCGGCTTTCCGGTCGCCGCAAGGGCCCACACCAGTTCCTTCTGGTTCTGAGAAAGGTTCAGGTCATCCATGTTGCCCGGCGTTTCGCAGTAGGAATTTTCGCCTATACAGGCAATAATCACATCGGCTCCGGCTGCCGCCGACACGGCCTTGTCGATCCCTGTCACGCATTCTTCCTGCCAGTTGTCATAGCGGGACGGCGCATACTCCACACCGGGGACATAGTCCACATGGTCGAATTTATTGCATAAAGCCTCATAGATGGTATTGTAATCTCCGGCAAATTCATCGCAGCGGTCGCCCTGCCACGAATACGACCATCCTCCGTTGAGGCAGCGCATCGAATTGGCATTCGGCCCCGTGAGCAGAATCCGTGCAGACCGCTCCAGCGGCAGCAGGCCGTCCTCGTTCTTGAGCAGTATCTCCGACTCCACGGCAGCCTGCAATGCCACGGCGGCATATTCGTCGCTGGCGAATTCCGGGAAATCGCCGGTATCCCAAAACGGTTTTTCGAAAAGGCCAAGGCGGAATTTCAGGCGCAGCACACGGCTCACCGCATCGTCGATGCGCTCCATGGAGACCTGCCCCTCCTCGACAAGTTCCCTGAGATAAATACAGAAATCCCAACTCGACGGTACCATTGACATATCGATACCGGCATTGACCGCAATGCGCACGGCATCCTTACGGCTCGCAGCAATATGGTCGCGCTCGCAAAGGTTGTAAATATCATTCCAGTCCGTCACGATCAGACCATCCCAGTCGAGCTCCTCCTTGATCCATCCCGTGAGTAACTCCCGGTCGGCATGGAACGGCATACCGCCGTTGCTGGCCGAGTTGACCATCAGCGACAGCGCCCCGGCCCGAATGCACTCCATAAAAGGAGCAAAATACTTCTCCCTCAACACATTGCGAGTCACCGAAGAGGGTGTGCGATCCTTGCCCGACACGGGTACGCCATAGGCCATGAAATGCTTGATGCAGGCCGCGACATGGCGGTCGTCGACACGGTTAGGATCCTCCCCCTGAAATCCGAGCACCGACGCCACGGCCATCTGCGAATTGACGTAAGTGTCCTCGCCGTAACTCTCCCACATGCGCGGCCAGCGCGGATCGCGCCCCAAATCCATGACCGGGGCAAAAGTCCACGGGATCGCACATGCCCGGGTCTCATAAGCCGAAATTTCGGAGCACCTGCGCATGAGTCCGCGGTTGAACGACGCCCCCATATTGATGCCCTGCGGAAAGAGGGTCGCCCCCTGCGTATAGGATGCGCCATGTATCTGGTCAACCCCGTAGATACAGGGAATCCCCAGTTCGTCGAGCGAGCGTTGCTGGATGCGATTGATAAACCTGATCCACACCTCGCGGGGTCGTCCCACACCGAAGGGAATATTCAGGATCGACCCAACCTTATAGCGGCCGATCACCGTATCGAGCAGCGCCTCGCTCAACACCGGGTGCTGCGGGTCGCTCTGGTCGATCACCACCCCGGCCGTCAACTGGCACATCTGCCCGATCTTCTCTTCGAGGGTCATCTTTTGGAGCAGCTCCCCGATGCGGGTTTCTATCTTTTTATCGGGCGCTATGGCCGGGGGTATCCGGGTACATGCGGCCAATCCGCCCAGCAAGCCCAGAAACAAAATCGGAATTTTCTTCATTCTACCGACATTCATTTTTTAACATATTTCACTTTTATGCCGTTTCGCTCCCGCCCCAGTGCGGTTCCCGCACATCGGAAGCCGATCCAATCAGCGGTTCGTCGAAGCATATACCTCGGGAGTTTCCAGGTAGGCATAATAATTCTCCACATTATGGCACGCATCGACATAGAGCCCGGCAATGCTGCCGGCAGGTTTCCCTCCGACAAACAGGGCCGCCTTCACGGTCGTCCCGGCCTCCACGACGAACGGGCTGGAGTAGATGTCCGACCCGGCCGTCGGGTCGCTGCCGTCGAGCGTATAACGCACTTCGGCCGGATATTTTTCCGTATCCAGCGTAACCCGGGCCTTGCGGCCCTCCCTGACGATGCGTGCCGTGATCTCGACATCGTTGCTAAGCGTGAAGGCATTGACCCCACGGGCAAGCAAGCGGGGGATCTGGCTGTTGACACGACGGCGGAAGTCCGCCCACAGACGGCGCTCCCGGGGTGTCCATCCCAATTCGGCAATGGCGAGCAGGCGCGGAAACATCATGTATTCCAAATGCTCGGGAGTACCTATGAACTCGGCCCATGTGCACCCCTGCACCCCGATAATATGCGATGCAGCATTCGGGCGGATGTGCTCGACCGAATCCGGGGCCACATATTCGCCTTTGACAAGCGACTCGTTGGCCGCAGCCCTTTCGGGCGTATCCGGGACAGGTTCGAAGCTATACATTTTCTTGATGGGCGAGAATCCGCTCATCGCCCGCGGCTGCGTGTGCGGATTAGCCTGGTACCAGTCGAAATAGATGATTTCGCCCGGAGACATGACCGCGTCGTACCCGCGGTTGGCGGCTTCGATAGCCCCCCTCTGTCCGCGGTACGAAATCGCAACGGACGTAGGCCGCAGATTGTTCCGCAGTATCTCGTCCCACCCGACCATCACCCGGCCGTGTTCGGCAAGGAATTTTTCGGCATGCTCGATCAGGTAACACTGCACTTCGTCCAGGCCTCCCAGCTCCTTGGCGAGCAACTGGCATTTGGGGCAGGTTTTCCAGGCGACCTTGCGGGCCTCGTCGCCGCCGATGTGTATCCGCCGGGAAGGGAACAGCTCCATGACCTCGGTCAGCACACCGTCCATGAATTCGAAGGTTGCGGGATTGCCCACGCAGAATTCGCCGCTCGTATAGGGTTTTCCACTGCAACACAATTCCGGATAGCCGATGAAAACCTCGTCGGAGTGCGCCGGGAATTCGATCTCGGGAATCACCTCGATATAACGGGCCGCAGCATAAGCCACGATCTGGCGAATGTCATCCTTCGTATAATAACCGCCATAGGCCCCGGGCGTCCCCTCCGGAACGTAGCGCCTGTCGCCGAATTCCCACCACTTGAGCCAGTCGGCCTCCGCCCGGAAAGCCCCGAACCGGGTCAGCAAAGGGTACCTGTCGATCTGAATGCGCCAGCCGCCGTTGTCGGTCAGGTGCAGGTGGAAGACATTGAGCTTGTAACGTGCCATTTCATCGAGTATCTTGAAAACCTCTTCTTTGGCAAAGAAATGGCGCGAAACGTCGAGGTGGATACCCCGGTAACCGAAACGCGGATTATCGGTAATCTTCACACACGGGATACCTTTTGCCGTGAGCAGCTGCAGCAGCGTCTGCCGGGCATAGAACAACCCGGCAGAGTCGACCGCGGTAATCCGAATGCCGTCGCTGCGGACTTCGAGCCCATACCCCTCGCGTGAAAGGTTCGGCGAAGAGGTATCGAGTTCACAAACGACCCTGCCGTCGGCGACACCCCGGACGAAAGACACGCTGTCGGTCTGGAAATAGCCGCCGGTAAAGGTCATCTCCGCGGGCAGGGGAACAAGGTCTGCACCCGGCTGCGGATCGTGGCATGCCACCGCAAAAAGCAGGCTCGCGACAACGGAAATCTCTGAAATGAATCTCATATACGTACGAAATAGAAATTATACTCCCTGCCGGGGAGCCCGGTTGTCCGGGCTCCGCCTAAAAGGGTTGGAATGAATAAAATGGATCAATTAATTATTTGAACGATATCCAGGTGTGTTCCCAGGGTTCGCTCGAAGTATCCTCCAGGACGATCTCCTTACCGAAGGAGGTAATCTTGCGCGAATTATAGATCAGGTTGTCGAAATCTATGCTTGTATAGGTGTTGTTGACGTTTATCCGGGAAGGCTGGCACCCGAGCCCGTCGAGGATCGTCACGTTGCGGAAGACCACATTCTTCATCTCGCAGGACTCGCCCTTGTTGACTTGGCTGGTATAGATCGGGGTGCCCGAAGAATGGATATTATCCACTACGCAGTCTTCGAAGAGCACGTTGTCGATCAGCGCCGGCCCTCCGGCTTCCGAAAAATCGCCCAGTTCCTGCATAATGGCGAGCGCCTGTCCGCGGGCAGCCTCCAGCACGGTACAGTTGCGGATCTCGATATTGCGGATATCGCCCGATGCCCACCATACGTTGCCGCACTCGGGGCCCACGACGATGCCGCGGGCATAGTCGCCCCAGATGATGCAGTTGGTGATCCTGATGTCGTGGACATTGCCATAGGGATCGGCATTGGAACGCACCTTGAGCGTGATGCAATCGTCGTAAGCACGCAACATGCAATCGTTGATCGTGGCCCCGGTGACCGTACACAGGTCGATACCGTCGCCGTTGAGATCCCAGTGGATCATATTGATGTTTTCAATGGCCACGTTATCGGTATTCATGACGCGCAGGCACCAGCTCGGGGCATCGATCATCGTAACGCCTTCGATCCGGAAGTCCGTATAGCCGCCCTCGTGTTTGTTCCCCTGCACGTCGATCATCACATCGGCGTTGGAAAACTCCTCGCCCCAATGGCGCATCTTCTCGCCGGAGATGACGCCCCGGCCTGCAATCGTCACGCCGTTGCCCCTGACCTGTATGTTCTGCGGATAGAGCACCGCCCCTTCGTCGACATAGAGCGTTTGCCCCTCGGTCAGGACGATAATGCCTTCCGTATGCTCACCGGGGCCATAGTAGCTCACATTGCCGCCCGACACCGCAGGCTTCCGTGTATCGGGACGGCTCGGCATGAGGAACAGGTTGTGGTAGCGGTCGCCGTCGAACTCGACCGACACCTTGCGTTTCTCATACGCCGGAAGCGTGAATTCGACCGTATTGCTGCTGGCGCTCTCCTTGGTCGTAATCCCGTACGCCGACGGACGTACGGCCACACGCGAAAATCCGCTGCGTTTTTCGACCTTCACACGCACGGCATCCGCAAAATCGTGGGTAAAGAGCGCATAACACATCGTATCGCGCAGTTTCTTGGAGTTGTCCCAGTCGTTCCATATTTCCTCGTGATGGTTCGGGGAATCGGAACAAAGGGCATTGCGCACCTCGACGGTCTGCCAGCGGCGATCCTTGAGCACGTATACGTTGTAATAGGGATTCGCGTCCCTGAACTTGTCGTCGCCCGGCAGCACCGGGAAGAATTCGCCCTTCGTCAATTCACCGCCCTGTTCACCGTAGGCCGCAACGCGGTAAGCCACATCGTACGTGAACTCCTCTTCCAGTTTCGAGAAGTCTATCTCCAGGTCGATCGTCTGCCCTGCAGCGACACCCTCCCGCAGCATCATGTAACCATCTGCTTCCGAATTGGGGAACCTGACCTTGAACCCCAATTTCCAGGCCGCTGTCTGCCGGGCCATCGGGAAGATGTTGAACTCCGCCCCCGCGCGGCCTACCTCGACCTGTTTTTCCAGCGCCTCACCGAAAGGTTCGGTCTTTCCCGAAGCGATGTAAAGCGCATCGGTCATACGCGGAAGGGAGAGTACGACGGATCGCAGCGTATCGGGGGCATTTACCAGTACCACCTTCACGGACGAGGTAAGCGGTTTGAGCGTAAAACCCTTGCTTATCTGCTGCCGCGTCGCGCATTGCATCCAGATCGCAGGGATTTCGGCGTCGATATCCTCCACACGCAGGATATACTCGGTCGAGTGCGCCCCGGTGGAGGTGTTCGTAAACGAGAGGTTGTCCTGCGAGGCGAATGCGAGCGCCGTCGCCCGGTTGCCGGATGTTTCGATCCCCCGCAGGGCAGCCTGGCTGGGAGCCATTTCCACCTCCGTACAGCGGTTGTCGTCGAAGCAGAAGATAGCCTGCGGCCAGGAGGCGATCCCGTCAGGAGTATACCCGTCCTGAGTGTTGTAATCGGGATTGAAGGCAAACGTATCGTCCTCGGCGCAGGATGCCGAACAGAAGATCGCCGCAAACGCGAATGTCGCCCAAATCTTGTTTTTCATCGTATCGTATTTTTATCGGTTTGACTATTTCCAACCGTCGTTTTGGACGAGGTTGTGATTTTTGAAAAGCTCGGCATCCGCAATCGGATAGAAATTCATCCTGTCCTCCCAGCCGCGCTGCTGGATCACCGACCGCATATAGCTGAACGAGCCATCGTTCTGCGGAGTAATCGTAAGCCCATAAACCTTCGTCGTTTCGGCACCGATCTTCCAGCGGCGGATGTCCCAGAAACGATGCCCCTCGAAGGCCAGTTCCACACGACGCTCGTTGCGCAGACGCTTCACGAAGGCCGCATAATCCGTTTCCGTAATCCCCGGCATATTGTACCGGGCACGGACTGCGTTGAGCGCCTCGCGTGGTGAGAGCGTATACTCCACCTCCCCCTTCATGCCCGTAAAATCGGGGTTCTGCGTAGCGGCAGCCAATGCCTCGGCATAGTTCAGCAACACCTCGGCATAACGGAAGAAGGGAAAGATGTGCTGATAACTCATCTCGCTGCCCGTCACGAAACTCGTCGCCTCGACAATGTGTTTGCGCAGGTAGTACGAAGTCGGTGTAGCACCGTCGAGCGGCTGGCCATTACGGCCGCCGACATACGACTGGACGGGCTGTCCCTTGAACGTCGCCCCGTTGTATATCAGCGTCCTGGCAAAGCGCGGATCGCGTGCCGACGCAACGAACATCCGCGACCGCATCGACTCGTCGTTCCAGTCGAACGGTTCGCCCGTCGCCATATCGAATGCCTCGGCGAGGTTCTGCGACGGGCAGACGCCCGAATTCCCGCCTTCGAAGCCTACCGGGAAATTGGCCGCCTCGAAATCGCTGCTCACCGGGCACCACTTGCCGAAGATCAGCCCCTGCGCATCGGCATTGTTCGTGGTTTCCTCGCTGACAAGCTTGTAAATACCGGCATCTATGAGCTCCTTGGCCGCGGCCGCGGCTTCCAGGTAACGGCCTGCATCACCGCCGGGGTTGTTGAGCGGACTGGCGGCATATAGCAGCATACGCGCCTTGAGCGCCATCGCCATGCCCTTTGTCACACGGGCGACTTCACCCTTTTCCGTCCCCAGATAGGTCTTGGGCAACGACGGGATTACGGCATCGCATTCCGAGACGATCCATCCGGCGGCATCGTCGTATGAGACCGGAACGAGCGTATTGACCTCCTGCATCGTGAACGAACGGTCACCGATCACGATCCGGTTATAGCGCCGGAGCAATTCGAAATGGAAATAGGCACGCAGGGCCCTCACTTCGAACGGATAGTTCTTGAGCTCCGCCAGATTCGTCTTGTAATTGTCCTGATACTGTGCCTCGGGGAAATCATCCGGGCAGTTGTCGAGGAAATAGTTGGCCGCGGCAATAGCCGAATAGAGCGAAGCCCAGCGGTCGTCGATCAGGTTCGTTCCGTTCCAGCTCCCGTCGTAAAAACGTTTGATACCGCCCGTAGACCAGGCGTATACCGCATCGTCGGTCGCAGCGTCGATCATCGTACCTTCGACATCCAGCAACCCTTCCTGCACATACGAGTAGACGTTCGTCGCACTCTGCTTCACGCGGTCGAAGGTCGAGAATTGATATTTCGTCGTCTGGTACACCGACTCGTCGAGTTCCAGGAAATCGCTGCACGCAGCCATCAGAAGCGTGCATCCGGCGAATAAGATCAGGTATTTTTTCATCGTTGTGGCGTATTTAGAATATGACGTTCAGGCCGATCTGGTAGCTGCGTGACGAGGGATACCCCGTGCTGACGTATTCCGGATCGAGAATACCGACATGGTCGACCGAGAAAAGGTTCAGACCGCGGAAATAGAAGCTGCATTCGCGCATACGCAGCTTGCGGGCAATCTTCGACGGCAATTTGTAGTAAGCCTGCAATGTACGCAACTTCAGGAAATTGCCGTTTTCCGTCCATAGTGAACTTTGCGTGTAGTTATTCCCGTTTGCCAATGTGGTCAGGCGCGGATAGCGGCCTTCGGTATTGAAGCGTGACCAGCGGTGCTCCATATAGTACTCCGAAACGTTGCGGTCGTTGCCGTACAGCGGCTGGTAGATGCTCGACAGCGTCGTCTCCAGCGTCGAATGGGCGACACCCTGGAAATAGGCGCTGACACCGAAGCCCCTGTATTTCAGCTCGACGCTGAAGCCGTAATAAATCTCGGGTACCGCGGCATAGAGCTGGTAGGTGCGATCGTAGTCGTCGATCCTGCCGTCCCGGTTCAGGTCGCGGTATTTCACGTCGCCCGGGCGTACCGTATTCTGGTACGAGGAGACCGGAAGCCCCTCCCGGAGCGAACCGTCGGCATTGAAATCGCCGTCCTGGTACATCCCATCGGCCACCAATCCGTAGAACGTCCCTACCGGCTGCCCTGTAATACGCATATAGTCAAAAGGTTTGTATTCCTCTTCCTTGTTGAGTATCTTATTGCGGGCATAGGCGATATTCCCCCGCACGGCATATCCGAAGTCGCCTGTGCGGCGGCGCCATCCCACCGCCAATTCCCCGCCATAGTTGCGCACCTTACCGGTAAAGACGTCGGGCACGCCGACTCCCAGCACGCTGGAAACGGTACCCGCGGCCGACGTCCGGATGTTATGACGCATGTTGCGGAAGAAATCCACCTCAACGCTCAAGCTTCCCAGCAGGCTGAGTTCCAACCCGACATTGGTTTTATAGTCGCGTTCGGGTTCGATCCCCGCAGACGGCAACGCCCCTTGCGCGAGGCTGTTCGACGAAGTGATCCCGGCAAAAATATAACTGTTGCCCGGGCCGTTGAACTGCTTGTCCATGTCATACGACAATCGCGCGTCCATACCCACAATGCCGAACGACGCGCGCAGTTTCAGCAGGTCGACGACACGGCTGTCACGCAGGAACGCCTCGTTCGAGATGATCCATGCGCCCGACACGGCAGGATAGAAGCGGTACTTGTCCCCGTAGGGCATACGGCTGCTCCCGCCGTAAGTAGCGACGGCATTGACCACGTAGCGGTCGTCGTAATTGTAGCCGGCGCTGGCGATATAGTCACGGTACATGTACGTATTGTTGGCTCCGCGGTAACGGGATTTGTTCTCGCTGAAAATCAGACGCCCCGTCACCGTATGTTTTCCGAAAGAACGGTCGTAGAGCACCTTGGCCCACACCGACGCCCGCATGACCGAATAGGAAAGGAAGCTGTCGAATGCCAGTTCGGTATCGTTCCCCTGCGGAACGAATGCCAGGGAAGCGGCATTGCCGTCCGCATCGAAGACCGTCGAGGTATTCGAATAGGCGTATTTGCGTGAGTGCGCATCGGTAATCTCCGCGGAATTGTCATAGGCGACACGCACCTGTACCGAAAGTCCCGGGGTAAGTGCCGACAAGTCCTGATCGATCGTCAGGTCGGCGAACAGCGTACGTTGCAGCAGCGTGTTGTACCCGCCCGCGGCCTTGTCGGCCAGGGGATTGGCGAACAGCTTGCTGCGGGCCCAGCCCCCGCCGGGAACCCGGATCGGGAACGCCGCCGACGGCGTGTCGTACATATCATCGAGCGCGACGCCCGCATTGGGCAGTTGGTATTGCATCAGCCGCCCCATCAGGTTCATCCGTGCGGTCGTGGTTTTCGTGATCGCGGCCTCGAGGTTCGAACGCAGCTTGAGGGAGTACATCTCGATCTGGGTCGAATAGCCATCGTTCAGGTCGGTATTATCCAGCATCCCGCGGTTGGAGTTATAGTTGGCCAGCACGAAATAGCGCATACGGCCGCCGCTCCCGTCGAACGAGAGGTTCAGGTCGTGGTTGAAACCCGCATTGCGGAGTACAGCCTTCCGCCAGTCGACATTGGGCAGTACATCGGTGCGCTCCCCCCGCACCATCGAACGGATGTCGCGCTGCGTATAGCGGGGTGCAAGCCCGTCGTTTTCCAACGCCTCGTTGACAGCCGTCGCATAGGTTGCGGCATCGGCCATATCGGGAACCCGGAACGGGGTCTGCACGCTGAAATTGTAGTCGATGCGGGTACGCAGGCCGTGGTCGCCGCCGCGCCGGGTCGTGACGGCGACGATACCGTCGGCGCCCCGGTTACCGTAGAGTGCCAGCGATGCGGCGTCCTTCAGCACGGTGATGCGCTCCACTTCCTCCCGATCCAGGCAGGCCGCATCGCGTTCGATGCCGTCGACCAGTACGACCACACTGTTCCCGCCGAACGAACCAACGCCGCGCACATTCAGGTCGGGCGCCGAGTCCCATGGCAGGTTCTCGCCCTGGCGCACGCCGAGTCCCGGAATCAGGCCGTAAAGGTTGCTCATCAGGTCGGTACGGCCGCCCGCTTCGATTTCACGTGCCGCAGCGCCGGCGAGCGATGCCGACGCGGAGCCTTTGCGGACGCGCTCGTCATAGCCCACATCGAACAGCACGTCATCGTCCGTCAGGCGGATATGCATCTCGCCACCGCTGACGGCTACCGTGCGGCTCATGCGGTTCAGAAGGGTCAGCGTCATGCGGTCACCCTCCCCGGCATCGACCTCGGCCATGCCGTCGGCGCCCGTAACCGCCACGGGGGTTCGCCCGCGGCCGAGCGTCACGGCAACCTCGCCGAGCGGCTTGTCCCATGCATCGGTCACATACACCTTGACGCGCTGCGCCTGTGCCAGCGGACAAACGGCAGCCAGGAACAGCAGTATGATTGATATCTTTTTCATTGTATGCTCTCTGTTTGTTTAACCATGTATGTCTACCATCCGGCATTCTGAGTCAGGCCGTACCCCTTGTTGACTTCGTTCGAAGGAAAGGCGCTCAGATACCACTTCGGATCAAAGCTGTTCTTCCAGGCGCGGTCGGTTTCGGGAATCGGCTCAGAGAAATTGAACCGGAAATTCGAGGAATCCGTTCCGTCCAGGATCGTCACCCTGATCCCGTAAAGCGTCTGCCGGAAAATATCGGCACGTTTCCAGCGCACGATGTCGAACCAACGGATCTCCTCGAAGGCGAATTCCCGGGCCCGCTCGTCGAGTATCTCCTCGCGCAGCTCGGCATCCCCGGCAAGCGCACATTCGGGATAGGACGGCAGCACCTTGCCGCGGTGCAGGCGGTGCAGCAATTCGTCGGTCATGGAGGGCAGCCCCACGCGGTTGCGGGTTTTGTCGAGCCACTTGCAGGCCTCGTCCTTGCGTCCCGTCTCATTCAATGCCTCGGCATAGGCCAGGTAAACCTCGGCCAGGCGCATATAGGAGTAGTTCATCGGTTTGTCGTAGAACGTCGCACGGTTATAGTCCCAGAGGTATTTACGGTTGCAGAAACCCGTTGCGGCCCGATCCTTGGCATAGTTCACCAAATCCTCGCTGCCACCGCCTTCCCACATCTGGGCCACACGGTCGCGGAACGGGCCGCCGGGCACCATCACCGACTGGTAGAGGCGCGGATCCCGGTTCGAGAAAGGATTGTCCGTCACCGTTCCGGTCGAATTGTGCGTCCGGATCCATTCGGCATAAGGCGCCGGTTCCCCGTTCGAGAAAGGGAATTTATCGACATAGTTAAGCGTCACGCAGCCACCGCCGTACCCCTGGGCGTTCGCTCCGTTGAAATCGGTCGAAATGCCGAAGTAATAGGCATGGTAAGTATCGCCGTAGGTACGCTTCGACCGCCCGGTGGCAATCAGTATTTCGCCGTTGTAACGGTCTGCATAGCACGCACCGAATGCCTTTCCGTAACCTTCGGCTGTCTTTTCGGTCGCTTCGACGAGTTTATAGGGATTGCCGTTGTTGGCATTCTCCGTGATGAACTCTTCGCAAGCCGTAACCACGCGGTTCCAGCGCTGGGCATCGTAATTGCCATACCACGCCACTTTCCGGACACTCTCCTCGGCGATCTTGCCGATATTGCCCAGTACCGGTTGTTGCGGCTCGGCATAAGGCTGATTCGCATTGAACAAGGGGCTGGCCGCATAGAGCAGCACACGAATCTTGAGCGCCAGCGCCGAAGCCTTCGTAAAACGCCCGTCATCGGCCGGGTCGACCGTCCATGGGAGCTCCCGGGCAGCCTGTTCGCACAGCGCGACGATGTATTCGACCGTCTCTTCGAAAGTCCGGCGCGAATAGTCTATATCGGCCTCCTTACCCGCCTCGACGGCTGTCTTGAGCAAGGGAACCCCACCGAAGTGGCGCAGCAATTCGTGGTACTGGCACGCAATGACCATTCGGGCCTCGCCCTTGCGCCGAATCTTTTCCGCCTCGCTCATGTCGGGCACACGGTCAACATGCTCGATGTAGAGGAACGCCTTGCGGATACCCGTCCACGTCACGTCCTGCTCGGGGTTGAACCCCATCTTCGTACCGCTCGACTCATTCTCGGTCTCGGCGTCGTATGCGCCCCCGTAATACATGCTGTAAACGCCGCCCCACGAACAATGCGTGTTGATGATATCGGTCAGGGCATCGAGGTTGTCCCATGCCAGTTTGTTACCGGCATTCTGGTGTTCGTACGACCCGCCGTTCACGCTGGGATTGTGCATCGTGAGCCCGCAGCGCAACGTGGCATAGGCCGAATTGAGGGCCCGGTCGGCATAGAGCTTCGACGAGAAGATCGTGTCGACGGTCACATCGCCGCCGGGCGCTTTCTCCAGGAACCCGTCCCCGAATTTCAGGTCGCTGCAATTGGTCAGTCCCGACACGAAACCGCCCAGGATCAGAATGGATATTATCGTCTTTTTCATAGTGGAGTGTCGATTAGAATGTGATGTTTACACCGAAGTTGAAAATGCGCACGTTCGGGTAGGAATCGATATTCGAACCGCTCGTCGCTCCCTCGGGGTCGATATCGATGTCGTTGAGCTCCGAGAAAAGCGTCAACAGGTTGTACCCGCTGAAATAAACCTTCAGCGACTTGACGCCGACCTTCCGGAATGCCGGAATATCCCTGAACGTATAACCTATTTCGGCAACCTTCAGCCGCAGGTACGAGCCGTCCATCAGCCACAGGTCGGAATCCTCCAGGTAGTGCGACTTGTTGAGGAAGGTCAGCCGTGGAAAACGCGCATCGGGGTTCTCAGGCGTCCAACGCCCGTCGGCCAGGAATTTGAGCAGCGCACGGCCGTTTGTACTGCCGAAAGCATTACGGTATTCGCCGCTGAGCATACGCGAGGCATGCAGGCCGGCCGTCCACTGCATCGAAATTTCGAAATTCTTGTACCGGAATCCGCCCAGCAGGCCGAGCACATAGTCCGGACGCTGACTGTAACCGAAGTAGGTCTTGTCGTTGCCGTCGATCTTGCCATCTCCGTTGAGGTCTTTAAAGAGCGCGTCGCCTGGGCGGGGTGATCCCAGCGACATGACGGGTAGCAGCGGCTTCCCCTCCCCGTCGGTTTTCAGGGCTCCGTCGGCATCGAAGTCGTCGGCTCGCAGGAAACGATCGAACCTGTACCCGTAGTTCAGTCCCGTGCTGCGTCCGGTCTGAGCCATCCAGGGATAGTTGGGCATGACTTCGTCCATAAAAATAATCTTGTTCTTCGAGTAGGAGACGTTGCCCTGTACCCACCAGTCGATCTTCTCGGCACGCGAATTCCAGCCCAGTGAGATTTCATAGCCCCGGTTATCGACCTCGCCCAGATTGATCAGCGGCAGCTCGATGGCGACGATCGACGGCAGCGTATTGCGGGTCGAAAGAATGTCGTAGCGGTGTTCGAAAAAGTAGTCGGCCGTCAGGCTGAGGCGCGCACCGAACATTTTGAGGTCGATGCCATAGTTCTGCTTGCGTACTTTTTCCCACGTCACCTCGGAGTTGCCGACCGTATTTTCGACCGCATCGGGCAGCATCGTCATACTTCCGCCCATACCGAACTGGTAGCTGCCGTAGCCGTTCTGCCATACGGCATGGTTGCCCGTCCACGAGCCGTCGAGGTAGAGGAAACGGGCACCGCTGTACTTGTCGTTCCCGACCAGTCCGAACGAGGCCCTCAACTTCAGGAAGTCGACGGTTTGCTGGTTCTTCATGAAATTCTCCTCGGAGACGATCCAGCCCACAGAACCTGCCGGGAAGAACCCGTAGCGCTTCTTCGGGGCGAAATTCTCGGAGCCGTTGTAACCGGCGTTGAAATCGACCAGATAGCGGTTCTTGTAAGCATAGGTCAAACGCCCCACATAACCCACATAGGCGGTTGGGATGTCGGTATACTGACCCGGGTAGTAGGTCTTCGACTGGTTGTAAAGCAGCAGTGCCGACACCGCGTGGTCACCGAACGTACGCTGGTAGCCGAGGCTCGCCTCTATATACCAGTTGCGTGATTTGCCCGACCCGTCCTCACCATAGGTCATCGGCTCGCGCATACCCGTCACGCCGTCGGTCTGGTAGACGATCGTATTGTCGAACCTCGGGTCTGAGACATCCATTCCGGGTTGGGTGATCGTCCCCAGATAAATCGGCGTATAGGAACTGTTCGTACCGGTCGGGGCGCGTTTGGTCGCCAGGTAGTAAGAGGTATTGTATGCTCCTTTCACATTGAGGGTCAATCCCTTGGTAATCACATCGAGGTTCTGGGAAAGCGCAAGGTCGAGGTTCAGTTCATTCTGGGTCGTTTTGCGGTAACCCCAGTTGTAGTAGCAGTCCAGCCCGCTCGTGAGTTCCGTAAGCGGGATGTAGTTGTTCTTGTAATTGTAGATGTACTTCCCGTCGACGAAACCCGGACTTGCGAACGGCGTACACCACATGATATTCTGCCAGAGCGAATAGGTCAGCGGTTCGCGTTTGTCGCTCACGCGCCCGCCGATATTGACTTTCAACTGAGTCGTATTCGTAATGTCTACGTCGATGTTCGAGCGGTAGTTAAAGCGCTGATAATTGTAATTCGGGTCATAACTCTCGTCGAAACGCTTCATCATGCCGTCCTGATCCAGGTAACCCAACGACACGAAATAGCGGATGCGGTCGCCGCCGCCCGACAGGGTCGCATTATGTTGTGTCTGCCAGGCGACGTTCTTGAAGATGTATTTGCTCCAGTCCACATCCGGGAACATGATCGGATCGGCCTTCGTGCGGAACATTTCCGTTACGAACGGCGAAAAGGTGAGCTGGTCATCCTTAATGCCGGGATTGTCGGAGCGCTGGGCCTCGGAATAGAGCGTAGCGTAAGTATAACTGTCGACACCGGTCAGGTGTCGCAGCGACTGAGTCAGTCCGAAGGTCGAGTTCCATGAAATCTGTGGCTTGCCCTTCGTACCGCGCCGCGTCGTGACCAGAATGACACCATTGGCGCCGCGAACCCCGAATACGGCCGTCGACGATGCATCCTTGAGGACGGTCACACTCTCGATCTCGTGCGAGTCCATCTGGAAAAACGAACGCTCGACACCGTCCACCAGGATAAGCGGCTTCGACGCCTCGTTCGAAAGCGATCCCGTACCGCTCACATAGGCGCTTCCGAGTAAGGATTGTATGTCTTCCTCTATTTTAGGTC